>FTCV01002180.1_pt1 | contig 48964 bp, 35 predicted proteins | sample 1639691 | NCBI WGS metagenome assembly FTCV01 (sample SAMEA3914864, study PRJEB12502) | metagenome | biome: forest; material: soil | place: USA | collected 2012-03-12 | depth 0.3 m
AGAGAAGCGATCTCGAGACGCCGCACGTTCTTAGGCAGGGTTGCCTAGCTAACCCCGCCCGGACCGAACCACCCTCGTTGCGGCGTTCTTCGGCTTCCCTGGTCTGTTCCTCGGTTGCGCACTGCGCAACGGAAGTGACAGAGGTGGGCGAAAGCTGGCGTACACACATCCAACCACACACCACCGTCCTGCGGGACACCCCCTGGTTTATCCAGGGATTCGTTCTTTGACATTTTGAATTAGCATCAGGCGATGCCTGAAGCGCTGCTTTCGGGCGACGCTTTGCGCCCATGCTCCAACGATGGCTTCCCTGTATAGGAGAGCCCGGCCGTCTCGCGGTTTTTTGCGGTGCTGCGTCGTGACGGCCGAGTCCGCTTCGCTTGCGCGGCGGTGGGTTGGGGGCGCGCGAAAATTGGCAGACTCCAGCATTTGCGGTACGCCCCGGGCTGGGCGGCAAGATGCCGCCCTTCCCAGGAGTACCAGTCCGCCGACGCGCCGATTCCGCCCCGGGGACACCCCAAGGGCGGTTGAAAACCGCCGCTCCTTGACCCAGGCCACGCGCGCCAATTGCAATTTGGCGCGCTGCTTGGCAGCGCTCTCTGGAGTTTGGGCAATTTCGCTCAACGTTTGGTCGTCAACGGTCCCCCAAGGAGCGGCGGTTTTCAACCGCCCTGGGGAGTGTCCGTGGGAGGAACGGCGTGTCTGCCGGCTTGCGTCGCACCGCTTCAAAATTGGCCAAACTCCAGTGCGGGAGCTTGCTCCCGTCTGGTCCGCGCGAAAATTCAATAAGGCGTTCGGTTTGTTCGGTGTTTTGGGCGCACCACCTCGGACTTTGCATTCAGCGTTCAGCGTGCGCTCTGACCTGACAAAGCGGGAGCAAGCACCCGCGCCAAAGGCGCTGGCAGCAGCCGTTTCGAGCGCTGCCGCGCCGTTCAGCATCGAGAAAACCTCGGCGTTATGCTTCCTCGTTTTTACGGAGGTTGCGCAACGTGGAGCCTTCAACCCACGAGCCCTTGACCAGCAGCGTCTTGGGGTGTGCAGGCACACCGCGCTCGTTGTGGTGAAGCTGCTCCACGACGAGATCGACGGCCATGGAGGCGACGATGTGGACGTGTTGGAGCAGCCCGGCGCAATTCCTGAATTCTGGGCGCCAGTCGAGATGGGCGAAGCCAATATCGGCCGGGACGCGCAGGCCCAGATTCTTCAGCCAGCGCCGCGCGCGGATGTGTTTCGTGAGGATGACATCGGGCTGGCGCTTCTGCACCCAGCGGGCGAATTCGTTTTCATCAAGGCTGGATTGCAGGAGCGGCGGGACGCGATCGCGCATCGGGAGATGTTGCTGGCTGCCGGCCAAGGCGGCGCTCCATTCGCCGTGCAATTTGTCGTCGATCTTGCGCTCCACGTGGAGACCCACGCGGCGATAGCCGAGCGCGGCGAGCCGGTCCAGCGGGAGACGCACGGTCTCGAAAGGATGGCTGGTCGCAAGATGGAGCTCGGGTTCGACGGAATGGCTGCTCATCTGCGCCAGGGCGTAGCGCGCCCAGTCGAGGCGAAGCGGCGGGTCGCCTTCGTAGAGCGGGCAAAGGAGCAATCCATAGATGGCCCGCGCGGTGAAAATGCGCTCCAGGGATCGTGAAGTCGTCTCCGGATCGGCGTAGCCGAAGGCTTCGACCCGATAACCGAGCGCCGCGGCGCGCTGTTCCACGCCAACGAAGAGACGGTGATGACCGGTCATCCAGCGGCGGCGGTCGCTCCAGGGCAGGAGAAAGGCGAGCACGCCCTGCTCAGAGACGGGTCGGTTCATGCGGATCTGCGCCATGTGCGCGCTGACGAGCGGACTGCGGATATAGCCGAGGCGCTCGACGGCGGTTCGGACGGCCTGGCGGGTTTCCTCCGAGATTCGCGGATCATTGCGCAGCGCCCGGGAGACCGTGGCGTGGTGGACTTGCGCGAGTTCGGCCACGTCGCGGATCGTCGGGGGCCGCTTTTCAGACATGGAAGTAACAGCCGAGGGGCATAGTCGTGCAACGATGTGCACATTATTTAAGGCGACAAGGGGACGGTCTGTCAATTAACGAACCACTATCCCCGAGCGCTCTCCGGCGCTCTTTCCCCCGCAACCTCTCCCGCATATGATCCCCAGAACTCTGTTCGAAACACGGGGCGCGCGCGCCTTCTGGCGCAGTTCGCTCCTGGCGGCTCTCTCCCTGGTCGCCTGGTCGCACCGACTGCAAGCGGCTGGCATCACCTTCAATTTCACCCTGCCGACAAGCGCCACCACCAGCGCCGGCGTGTACGATGGCAATCAGCATCTCGTCAAAACCCTGTGGCGAAAGGTAGCCTACGCCGCGGGCGCGCAATCTGCCGCCTGGGATGGCACGAAGGATGATGGCACGGCGGCCCCGACCGGGCGCTACACCGTGAAAGTGCTCTATCACAATGTAAACTACGTCTGGGAGGGAGTGATTGGCAATACCGATACGTCCTTCACCAGTGTGAAGACCGGCGGCGACATGGTCTGGCACGGGGACGATCCCATTCATGATATCGCGATTAATGGCGCGAACCTCTTTTTCGCCATGGGCTATGCCGAGGGCGATGCCAACGCGAGCCGAGCCACGACTTCGACGCCGAATACGCCGAAGCAGATGGTCTTTCACGATAACATCTCGGATGCAGCAGTGCAGTTCGTCTTCGCGGCGACGGATGGCACGTGGACGTATTTTGCCAATGCCAATGATGGCTTCAATAATGCGAGCTGCATCATCGCCTACAAAGTCTCGGATAACAGCGAGGCAACTTTCACCAACGCCGGCGTCTCCTTCCAGGGGATGTCTTGGGGCTCGGTCTACACCAGTGTCATCGATCTCACCCCTGCGGGCACGGGGAATACAAGTGTGAACCCGCCGACGGGGCTCGCGGTCCAACAGACGGGAAGCATCCTCGCCGTGGCGCATGGCGGAGCCAACGAAGTGCGGTTTTTCGATAAACGCGGCGGGCAACAGCTTGGCTCGATCGCCATTACGAATCCAGGCAAAATCGCCTTTCACCCGACGACGGGGGATCTCTGGGTAATTAGTGGGACGACCGTGGTTCGGTACACTGCCGCCCAGGTGGCTGGCGTAACGACGACCGGCGCGACGCTCACGGCGGCGGCGACGATCAGCGGTCTCAATAGCCCGCAGGCCGTGGCGGTGGATCCGCGTTCTGGCGTCGATCTCGTGCTGGTGACCGATGGCGGAACGAGCCAGCAAATCAAAGGCTACACGAGTTCGGGCGCGGTCGGCTCCGGCTGGAGCACGCCGCTAGGCGCAGCCGGAGGCTACAACTCGACGAATGGCAACAATGTCACGACGAGCAAATTCTGGTTTGGCGCTCCGGGTTACATCGCGATCCAATCCGACGGCTCTTTTTGGGTGGATGATCTCAAGAACAAGCGATCACTGCATTTTAGCAGCGCGCGAAGTTATCTCGAGCAGATCGCCTATTTACCGCGGAACTATGTCCAGACGACCGATCCGAATACGCCAACGCGGATCATTGCCGAGAATTGGCTGGAATATCAGGTCGACTATACCAAGACGCTTTCGCCGGGCGATCCGGGCGCGGCAGGTGGCAACAACAGTTGGAAACTGGTGCGCAACTGGAGCGCCGGCGTGGGTTCGCAATACATGGGCGATGGGGTGGGTGATGGCTTGAATACGGTCGTGACGCTGAGCAACGGCCGAGTTTACGGGCTCATGATGGATAATACGACGAGCAAAATGGCGGTGGTGGAATTGCCAGCTGGCGGCGGACTGCTACGCGTCACCGGCATCGAAGTGACCAAGGGAACGACGCTCTATGCCAATGGCGATCTTCGGAGCGCAACCACTGCAGGTGGTGTGCAGACGATCTCCTCGCAAGCGCTGACCGGCTTTGACGGTTCCGGCAATCCGCAATGGGGCGCCGCAACGACGCTGGCTTCGGCGTCGGCCGGCACGGGTGATCCGTACTATCGCGGCGCCTTTGCCGGGACAAAAGGACCGCAATTTCCGATCACGGATTCAAATGTGGTGGTGTCGTTTGATCAATCGATCGGCACTGGGGCTGCGGGGCGCATGCATCTGGGCGGCATTGCGGTGGGCGGCACGTCGTGGCTGTGGGAAGTGAGCCCCTCGGTCTCGACGGTGGATTACAACGATCCCGCGCAGTGCACCGGGGTCTTCGCGATCGCGCAAGGCGTGCAGTATGGTGGAAATACGGTCCAGGTGAGCGGGCAAAATATTCTCTATGGCTATCACGGCGAAGGTTGGAATGGTGAAGAAGCCAATCAATTCATGCATTTCCGGGATGACGGGCTTTTTGTGGGGGAATTTGGCATTCCTTCGAGCGCGGCCAATACCAACGCCATCGCGGGATCAGGTGGCAACGCGTTCAACCCGACCGTCGTCGAGGTGAATGGCGTCACCTATCTCTACCACAACGATGAAGGTAATCATGGCGGCATCCACCGTTGGCGTCTGGATAACCTGAATTCCATCAGCGAACTGATCGGCGCTGGCGCGCTGAACAGCACGATCACGCTCATTCCCACAATCTTTGAAACCGAGAATCTCACCGTCGCTGCGCAGTCGAGCGCGACGCACCGGGTCATTACCGAAGCAAACTTCAGCAATGGCGAAGGAACGATTTTAGACGCCACAGTGGTCGGCGACTATGTTAGTTATGTTCTCCCCGCGATTCCGGCGGGAACCTATGACGTACGGGTGGCTGTGAAGACGTTTAATACGCGGGGCATCTGGCAACTGGCCGTGGGTCGGGCCGATAACTTCAATGGCACGAAGACCAATGTAGGCGTGACGCACGACGAATACACGGCGGTGCAGTCGTTTCCGGAATACGATCTGGGGACTTGGACGCCTGGAACCACGAGCGACAAGTGGTTTCAATTCATGATCACGGGGAAGAATGCGTCAAGCGCGGGGTATAATGAGAGCTTCGACTACATCAAGCTGATCCCGCAGTAGCTGATTTTGTCTGCCGCCGGCGTCGATCTGAAGGATCAATCCCGGGTCCGTTGCCGAAATCGGCGTCGGCGGCCAGGCAATCTCTCTTTTGCGACGGGTCAATATACCGCCGCCGAGGCGTCGATATAGAACTTCGCGTTATTGTACTTGCACCAATCCTCCAGTTCCGTCTTCAAGATGGGCCAGAGATTCCGAGCCCACTCCGGAGCTTTTTGCTTCCAGACTTCCTCCGTGGGCAGGTAGGCGGAGAGAATGCCCATCGGGAGCTCGAGAATGAACGACCCGCCCGGTCCGGTGACGACCAGCTCTTCTTTCCAGCGCGGGCAAAAGGAAAATGTGTTCATGAGGTGTAAGCGATTGTGATTTAGTCCGGAGGTCCGTCACAAAGCCAGCCTCGATCCATGGCCTCCATTCGCAAAGAAATCATAATTTCAAAAAACTGAAACTTTCCGTTGACCGGCTAACTTCCAGGTTGTACTAACAGAAACCTTCACCACCAATGAACTCGTTCCAGACATATCCAAAGCAGACGCAGACGGCCTCTTGGTCGTATTGTGCGGATTGTTTTGCAGATAGGTCCGCGCGCATTGAGGAGTGCTGTTTTAGCCCCAGCATTCCGGCGATTAGCGCGCGACCGAGTTTTGCGGGTAAATATTTTGCCGTGGAGGCAAGCGGGTAGTTCAAGATCTGACATAGATCATCGATTTTTCGAGAACCCTGCCTGCCTGAGAAAGCAAGCAGGGTTCTTCGTTTTTGGCCTAATGGCCATCTTTTCCACCGCAGCCTCAGGGCTGAATTGCAAATCACCATCACCATGGAATCGCATAGTTAATCCCCAACGCGGATATCACAATCTTTCTACACCATTTCGGGCTGCTCGATCATTCAGGAGGTCGCTCGCCTTGCAAGCGAGAGAGCACGGTGCAAAGCCGTGGCGGTCCACTATTTGGGTTGTTAGTCACGTAAAGAGCGTGCGCCGCCTGTAAAGCGGAAGTCTATTTGACCAATATCGGAGCGTTACCGACACAACCCACCATTTTAATGGCCTGTTAGCTTAGCAACGAAGAGTCCCGCAATTGCGGGATCGAGCGGAAGGCCGCGGGAGCAAAGCCCGCACAGGCCGCCATTTCAGATCATGAAAACCCCTCTGTAGCTCAAAAGCAGAGCCCTCGCCCGATAAGCGAGAGACCGCGGCGCGATACCGCGCGGAGGGACCAATGGTTGTTTAGCTGAGACAGATTAGCGCCTCGCTGAAGACGAGGAGAGTCCGGTGCGATACCGGAAGCAGCCGCCATTTTTCCAAAACGCATCATTTAACAATATCCACCCTCCGTAGCTTAAAAGAAGAGCCTCGAATGTGCGAGAGACCACGGTGCGATACCGTGCGGAGGGGCCAATTGTTGTGTAGTTGCGCCTCGGAGCCACAATTTCCAAACGCGCGCGATGCCAAAGCAGTCGAGGCGGCGGCTTGCAACCCGCTCTTATCCGGTGCGAGGCCGGACGCGCGCTCCAATTTCTAAGCCACCCGTTCAAACCCATTTTCCAACAATCCCATGAAGCTCACAAAAGCCCTCAAACTCAAGAACCAGCTCGCCGGCGAGGTTGCCGAACTGAAGGATCGTCTCGGCAAGCAGAACTCCCGCGCCATCACGGTGCCGTTCGACTACGATTCGCGCGAGGTGTTGGCGGCGCTGCGCGAGAAGGTCGATCAATTGATCACCGTAAAGGCAGCGATCGCAGCGGCTAACGCTCAACAGTACGCGCGCATTTTTCGGCTCGCCGAGTTGAAAGGTCTCGTCGCGCTGCTCAAGGCGCTCGATGTACGCCACGGCGTCTTCAAAGAAGGCGGTAACTTCGCGCAGCCGGCCTTTGAAATCGAATACGTCGCGCAGCTCAAAAAGTCCGCGGTGGATGCGCTTGTCGCCGAACTGGAAACCGAAATCGTCGCGCTCCAGGATCAGCTCGACGAGTTCAACCACATGGTGTCTGTCGAAGTGAGCGTGTAAATTTGGGCGTGTGGCGGTGAAAGACCGCGAAGTGCGAAGGACTAAACCAAGTGAGATAAACCTCACTCTCGACGTCTTCAAAACGCCGGTTACCGATGCCGATGCCGATTATCAAGACACATCGTGCAAAGAGTCACTCCGCAAAAGGCAAACAGCAAGGCGCAAACCTCAGCACCGTCCTCACTTCGCGAATCGGAAGCCGCCACACGACCCAACGCTTCGGCAATCATCCTATGAGCCACATCATTCGAGTTGGCGCTCTCACCCGATCGGTTCGAGGTATTCTTCGAGGCGGCTGAGAATCTGTGCGTTCTCCTCCTCTTGGAAATACATGGCGCGTGGAGTAAAGTGCAGGGTGTAGCCGCCGTGATACGGGAGGAAATTGTAATGGCTGAAGGTTAGTTCCTCACCTTTGTCGAAGGCGCCCTGATAATAGTCTACGAAGGATTGGATAACTCGATACTTCTGGCCCTCGCGGAGCGCGTAGACGCCGCGACTTTCCGGCTCGACGGTAGTCGGTGTTTTCTCGGGCGACACTCGAGTGGATTCCTGGGGAGGGTGGGGGTGCCACGGTCGGAGGTTTTTGTTTGTGTTGTCGCGGGCTTTTAGGAAGTAGACGAAGCCGGCGCCGCAAAGAACCAGCGATACCAGCATGGTGAGGATGACGATCGTCGTCCCATCTGGCCCGAACCTCCCTGCGTCTCCAGTATGTACGAGGGAAAATAGCACGCCGAAGCCGCCCAGAAGAAACAGCAGGGTGGCGCGGGTTTCGTCGGGCATGGGATCGCGGCGTTTAGTATTTCAGCACCTTCTCCAGGAAGGCGCGCGTTTCCGGCTGCTCAGGGTGATCGAAAAGCGCGGCGGCCGCCGCGGATTCCCGGACGTGGCCGTCGGCCAGGAAGACGACGTGATCGGCCACACGACGGGCGAAGGCCATGTGGTGGGTGACGACAATCAAATCGCGCCCCTCGTGGCGAAGTTCTTCGATGAGATCCAGCACCTCGGCCGTCATTTCCGGATCGAGCGCCGAAGTCGGCTCGTCGAAAAGCATGAGCCGCGGCTTGATGGAAAGCGCCCGGGCGATGGCTACGCGCTGGCGCTGGCCGCCGGACATCTCGGCCGGACGTTTGCCGGCGTGCTCGGAGAGCCGGAAACGCGCAAGATGACTCTCGGCGGTCTCTCGCGCCGCGTCGGGACTCAGGCCGTGGACCTTTTCCAGCGGCAGCGTGAGATTGGCCAGCGCGGTGAGGTGGGGAAAGAGGTTGTAGGATTGAAACACCGTCCCGATGCGCCGGCGGTATTCGCGTAAGGCGTTTTCTTCCGTGGGCAAAGGTTCGCCGTCGACGCTGACTGAGCCGCCTTCGATGACCTCCAGGCCGCCGATGACGCGCAGCAAGGTAGACTTCCCGCTGCCGGATGGCCCGATAAAGGCCACACAACGCGCGTCGGCAATTTCCAGCGATACCTCATCAAGCGCCTTTTGCGCTCCGAAGCGCTTGGTGACGGAGCGAATCTCAAGTTTCATAGCGATTGCGCGCTTCCAGCCTCCGAGTCCAAAGCGAAATGGGAAAGGTCAATAGCAGGTAGCCGACGGCCACCGGCACATAACATTCGAATTCGCTTACCGTGTGCGCATTGACCTCCTTGGCGCTGTAGGTCAGCTCGGCGATGGCGATGATGGAAAGGAGCGACGAGTCTTTGACCAGCGATGCAAATTGCCCGGCGAGCGGAGGCAACATCTGGCGCAGCGCCTGGGGAAAGATGATATAGCGATAGATCTGCGCCGAGGTGAAGCCCACGGCGCGTGCGGATTCCAATTGAGAGCGGCCGACGGACTCGATGCCCGAGCGAATGATCTCGCTGATGTAGGCGCCGTGAAATGCTGAGAGGGTGAGCACGCCCACGACCCAGCGATTCTCGACTCGCAGAGCTTCGGCCAGCACATAGAAGAAGACGAGGATCTGGACGAGCAGAGGCGTGCCGCGAATGAGTTCGACGTAGATGGCGGCCAGGGCGCGGACCAGGGTGACCCGGCTGCGTCGGGCAAAGGCGGCGAGCAGACCGACCAAGCCGCTGACCACGAGCGCGGCGAGGGAGATAAAGATGGTGGCGATCCAACCCTGGATGAAGAGCGCATGGTATTTGTAGGTGGCGGCCCAATTCCACTGGTAGCCGATCTGGCTGAAAGCCAGGCAGAAAATGCCGGTGAGCAGGATGACGGCCAGGAGAAAATTCAGCGCCGTGGTGGCCAGCGACGGAGGCTTTGAGCCCTGCCGATCAGAAAGGAAAAAATCCGCGAACTTCATACGCAGCAGCGGTGGATGGAATCCGTGCGCCTGACTAGGAGTGTCGCATCGCAGTCGGGCTTCATCCGATGTTGGTTAAAACACGAAGGGAACGCCGAGTTTTTGGAAATTCTGTTTCTCGTTCTTCAGCCATTTATCGCCGAGTCGGTCGAATTCACCATTGGCGCGGAGTTGTGCCAAGGCTTCGTTGATTTTCTGGCGGAGGCCGTCATTACCTTTCCGAATGCCGATCGCCCATTGCTCTTTTTTAAACGGTTGCAAGAGAGGTCGCGTCGTTTGCGGATTTTGCAACGAGTTGCGCAGAGTGGACATCTGGTCGTAAAGAAAGGCGTCCGCCTTGCCTTGGGTGACTTCGAGGACGCATGCGGATTCCTGATCGAGCGCGAGGAGATGCGCCGCGGTGAGATGTTCGGTGGCGTAGAGGTGGCCGGTGGTGTTGTTTTTCACCACTACGGTGCGGCCTGTGCGGTTCAGGTCGTCGATGGATTGCACGTCGGATTTCGCGTTGGCCAGGATAGCCAGGCCGGTGTTGAGATACGGTTCGGAGAAGTCGATGGACTGAGCGCGCTCTGTGGTCGCGGTCATCGAAGAAAGAATGAGGTCGATCCGGCCCGTCTTGAGCGACGGCAGCAGTCCGTCAAAGGGGATGTTCTCGATCTTAACGGGTGTGTGCAGCGTCTCACCCAGCGCATGGGCGAGATCGACAGAGATGCCGGCGGGTTTCCCGGTCTCATCGATCATCTCGAAGGGCGGATACGACAATTCCATGCCGACGATGAGTCCTTCGTGGCTCTTACGGGCGCAGCCGGCGAAGACGAGCGACAGGAGGAGGGCGAGCTGAATCCAGCGGATCATGGCGGGAAGCCTATCGTGCGCAGCGGGCTTGGCCAGCGCCAAGTCTGGCGCGGGGGCGGAGAAAAATGACTCCCGCAGAGACGCGAGATCGAGAGACGGGTTGCCTTCGCCGTGGAATTGAGCGCAAAGTGAAAAATTGCCTGGTGATGCCGGGACAAATAGGGAGCGCTAAGTCTGCGCGCCTCTGCGCTTTCGAAGAGCTGTTCCGGCACAAGGGCGAAGCGCCGGAAAAATTAGCCGTTTGGCTAGGCAGACGGCCGGCGGCGTCTCCGCGTAGTCTGTCGCTGTAGTCGCAGTCTCCCCCAAAATTGAACTCCTGGATTCCATGCCTATACCTCACCCGAAATCTCTCTCCTTTCGCCGACTCTGGCAGGTTGCTTCTGCTTCCGTCGCCTGCCTCCTGACGGCCGTGCCTGCGGCGCTGCATGCGGGCACGTTTCCCGCGCTTGGCGTTTATGTCGGCAATCCCAATGGCAATGATGCCAACGCCGAGGCCTCTTTCGAGGCGGCCTACAATCGATTTGTCGCTTACATGGGACAGACTCCGGCGACGATGGATGTCTTCGTCGACTATACTCAGAGTATTTCGACCTGGGTTAACAATGCGGGCTGGGCTGCGTGGTCGATGGCGAAATCGGCCCCGGTAAAATCGCTCATTCCGGTGGTCAGCGTCGGTCTGGTCGATCAGCCGACGGGAGATCCGGGCGGCAATTGGAATCGGACCGCTGCGCTCGGCATGATGAACGCAGTCGCCAGCGGCACGTACGACAGTGTCTATACGGGCATCGTGAACGCCTATAAGAGCAACGGCTTCACTAACATCTATCTGCGCATCGGCTGGGAAATGGATGGCGGCTGGGAGCCGTGGTACAGCACCGGCGACAGCGGCATGGCCGCCGCCTTCGTCTCTGCCTTTCAACGCGTGGCGACGGTGGCTCGCGGGGTTGCCGGCATCACTGTGAAAACGGTGTGGTGTCCTTCCGTGATCAACTGGACCGCCGTCGATCTGACCACGACCTATCCCGGCGATGCGTACGTGGATGTCGTCGGGCCGGATCTTTACAGCCCTTGTTATCCCGGAGAATTGCACGACTGGAGTTCGGGTGTGAATGTCAGCAGCGCCACGATTTGGGCGGCGAGCACGATCAATCGGGAGCATTTCTGGGATTACCCGGGCGCCACCGAATGGGTCATCCAGGGCGGCTGGGGATTGACGGCGGCGATCAATTTCGCCAAAGCGCACGGCAAGGCCTTTGGCCTTTCCGAGACTGGAGCCGGTAACAACGGCGGCTCGACGGGACCAACGGACGAAGGCGATTTTCCGAATTTCCTCGCCGCGCGCCTTTCGGCGGCGGTGGCGCAAGGGGTGACGATTGCCTTTGTCAATGTGTGGGACATCAATGTCTCGGACGGGAAGTGGCTATTCTCCGACGGCTCGAAGCCGAACGAGGGCGCGGCCTGGAAGCAATTCGTGCGCACCATGTCCTTGGCTGTTGCGGGCAATGCAGCGAAGAAATTCGAAGCGGAAAGCCTTACGGTCGCCAACTATGTTTCTCAGGCTGGCGGGACTGCCCGGGTGATGACGGACACTCCCTTGAGCAATGGGTCGGCGGTGATTCTCGATTCGAATAACGTGGGAGATTACTTCACGCTGGTCGTCCCGAATATCTCGGCGCAGAAATACGACGTGCGGGTCGGGATCAAAAAGTCGACGTCTCGTGGGCAGTTCCAGCTGCAGATCGGCCGGGCGGATAATTTTAACGGCACGTTTTCAAACGTGGCTGGAGTGCAGGATGAATACGCAGCGGCGAGCGTGTATCCGGAGATCGACCTCGGGACATGGCAGCCGGGGACGACGAGCGACAAATGGTTCCGCTTCAATGTCGTGGGGAAAAACAGCGCTAGCACAGGGGCGTCGTATAACGATGCGATCGCGGTGGATTACATCACGCTGGTGCCGCAGTAGGGAGATGCGGGAGGCTTGAAATTCCGCACTCGTCCGGCGTGTATTGCGCCGGACGAGTTCGTTTTTGGCGGGTGGGAGTGGTTGGGCGATTGCTTTTCCGTGAACGCTTCGTGCGGACGCATCGATTTTCGCGAAACGGCGAGCGGCATCCGTGATATTGGAGGCGGAGATTACGCTTTGGCACGGAGCGAAGGAATCTTCGCAGCGGCGTGCCTTCTTGACACTGGAGGGCTGGCCCCTAGCTTTCGAGAGCGTGTTTCGTATGTCTGAAGATCCTGTAGAGTCCTCGTCCCAGCCGGTGGTGGTGGAATCGCGTCCGCATGAAACCATCGGCGCGACCAATCTGCCGTCGAATGTGGCGGCGGGGCTTTCCGTGCTGATTCCGCTTTTCGGGGGGATCGGGCTGCTCCTTTTCGAGCGCAAGGATCGGTTTGTGCGGTTTTATGCGCTGCAGTCGATCGTGCTCGGAGTGTTGCTGGGGGCGGCGTTTTTGATTCTCAGCCTGGTGCAGCTCATTTTTCAGCATGTGCCGCTGTTTGGGGGCGCTGTGCTTTGGGCTGCGGAATTTGTCTTTGGCGTTTACGCGCTGATCTGGTTGGGGCTGTATATCATGACTTTCGCGCAGGCGTTTCTGGGAAAAGTGTGGGCGATCCCGTATCTGGGGCCGGTGGTAAAGCGGTATTTCTGAAAGGATCTGGACATCCGGGCCGGGTGGGCAGGCCCTCTGGGGAGACGTGTCCTCTGGAAGCTTTTCGAGTGGAAGGCGCGGTGGAAGTAGGGCGCGGAATGGGGAGAATGGAGCGAATCGTGGGGGCTCCAGCGTCGGGAAGGCTAGGGAATGTGGGTGAAGGCGGTAAGGGTGGAAAAAAGGGCGGCCGTGGAGAAAACAGGACCGATTTCGAGGGTTTGAAGGCCTTGTTCCCGCTTGAACCAAGTGAGCTGACGCTTGGCGTAGTGGCGGGTGGATTTTTGGATGCTGGCGATGCACTCCGCGCGGGTAAGGGAGCCAGCGAGGTGCTGGCGGATTTCGGAGAGACCAAGAGTTTGGGAGGAGGTAGGGCTGAACTCGTGGTCGCGCAGGGCGGCGACCTCTTCGATGACGCCTTCCGCAAACATTTGGTCGACGCGCTGGTCGATGCGGGCGTAGAGATCGGCGCGCGGGCGGGTGAGGAAGACGCCGTAAAGTCGATCGACGGGGGCGTCCCATTCCTCGCGGAAGCTGGAGAAGGGGCGTCCGGAGGCGAGGCAGACTTCCAGGGCGCGAATGACGCGGCGGGGATTGGCGAGGTCGATTTGCGTCGCGGCCACAGGGTCGAGGGCGGTGAGGCGATGCTGGAGCTCGGGGAGAGGGAGGGTGGAGAGTTCTTCCCGGAGCCGGAGATCAGTAGGAGGAAGGGGGGCGAGGCCGCGTAGGAGGGCGCGGATGTAGAGGCCCGTGCCGCCAACGATGAGAGGAAGACGGCCGCGGCGCCGAATGTCGGCGAGGTGGGACTCGACGAGGGTGAGATACTGGGCGACGTCGAAGCTCGTCTGGAGGGGGACTTCGCCGATGAGATGGTGGGGGACGCGCTGGAGTTCGTCGGGGGTGGGCTTCGCGGTAAGAATGTCGAGGCCGCGATAAACTTGGAAGGCGTCGGCGCCCACGATTTCCGCGCCAAGCGCTTCAGCGGCTTCGATAGCCAGAGAGGATTTTCCGACTGCGGTGGGGCCGGCGAGGATGAGCGCGGAGTAACGGGCGGCGAGCGGCGGCGGTGGCACGTCGGCACTGGTCGACGCAAAGAGGCGATTCGTCACTCTTAAAACTCATCGCCAAAAAAAACGGGAGGCCCGCACAGCGGCGGGCCTCCCGAGAAGAGTGAGAATGTGAAGCGGGCGCTTACTTGCGCTCGAGCGGAGTCTTGGCGCCGCTCACAACGAGTTTGCGGCCCATGAATTCCTTGTCGTGGAGGACATCCACGGCGCGTTTGGCTTCTTCGACGGATTGCATGGTCACGAAGCCAAAGCCCTTCGACTTCATGGTCTGGGCGTGGGTGACGATCTCGGCGTTTTGCACGCCGCCGATGCCGTTGAAGAGCTCGCTGAGGTCGCTCTCGGAGGCGTCGAAGGAGAGATTTCCGACGTAAACCTTGGGCGTGGTCACCTCGACGGCTTCGGGCTTGCGGGACGGACGCTGCGGTTGGGCGGCGGGAGCGGGGTAGTTGCTCGTGGTGGTCGCGACGCCATTGCTGCGGCGCTCGGTTTTGGCCGAGCCGCCCTTGCCGGGCTGTTTCGGGCTGAAAAAGCCGATGATGCGCTGCCAGAGGCTCTTCTTTTCAGGCGCCTTGGGCGCGGAGTCCCGGCGGTCGCCGCGGGGCTCACGGTTTTCGCGGGGCTCGCGATTTTCGCGAGGGCCGTCACGGCGATCGTCGCGATTATTCTGGCGTCGGCCGCGCGAGGAATGGCGGCGGCCTGACGGCCTGGGATTCTGCGTACTCATTTCGTTTCTATTCAATGGTTCATTTGCGGCTGCCGGCAAGGCGTCGTCGGCGGCTCCAAAATGGGGAGCCGTCTCTGCTGGGCCGTATTTTGGCCGGCATTCCTCCGTCCGCTCTCCTCAAAGAATGCGAGAGCGCAGGGCGGTGAAGTCGGACACGGCTTTGCCGGGGCGCCGAGCGTCTGTGGGACGCGCGCAGCATTGCTCGCTCCCGCGGACCGGCGTTGAAGGAACACTCGCCGGTAAGCAGGGTCCCCATACACGAGAAGGGGTGGACGCGCCTTGACATGTCAGGATTGCTGCGGGAAGGGAAAGCGAGCACAACCGTGCCCTGCATAGCCCGACGCCGAGGGGAACATATTCAGGAAGGGTTCTTTAGCAAGGTGAACCTTCGCCATTTTGAGGGAGATTTGGCGCCAGGGCGAAGATTTTTAGGGATTCTTTGGAGTATGAAAGCGGGGATTTGAGGAGAAAGTTGCGGAGAAGACTGGATTTGGGGAAATTTTTCGTCGCGAGGCATTTGGGGATTTCTCGATAATGAGAGAAGCCGGGGGCGCCAGCGGGCGAATTATTCACACCCGCGGACCGTCCGCTCCCGCCCCGGGGACGCCTCCGTGGAAAACCTGAATTTCTCCTTCTTTGCCCGCGACGAAGCCGGCGCTTCGCACGAGCGCGCCTTTGAGAACGTGTTGAGGCCGAGTTGCGTATGTTTGCGCAGGAGAGCATGTGTTCATCGAAACGAGTGGCGGCCTAACAAATACGACGTTTCCCGGATTCTATCTCAAAGCACCGCTCACCCCGCGCGACTGCGCTCGCAGCCTCGTGGGAGATCGTAGAGCTCAACCTCATCTCCAGAACCCAACCTGCACCAATAACTGAACGCCATGAGTGATATCCAACCGGTAACATGGTTTGAAGACCCTGCCCACTTTCGCCGTCATTCGCGCCGCGAGTTTCTCTATACCGGCCTGATCGGCGGGCTGGGGCTCACGCTGGGGAATTACTTCAAGCTCCGGGCGGAAGAGCCGGCCGATGGGCTCGTGCCGAAGGCGAAATCGCTGATCCACATCTATCTGCCCGGTGGCGCGGCGCATCAGGAGTTGTGGGATCCCAAGCCGCTGGCGCCGATCGAGTATCGCGGACCGCTGCGGGCGATCGATACCTCGCTGTCGGGAGTACAATTTTCGGAGAATCTCAAAAACACGGCCAAGATCGCGGACAAGCTTTGCATCGTACGCTCGATGACCCATGGCGAGGCGGCGCACGAGCGCGGCACGCATAACATGTTTACGGGCTACCGCCCGTCTCCGGCGATCGTCTATCCCTCGATGGGCGCCGTGGTGGCGCATGAGCTGGGCTCGCGGAATAACCTGCCGCCGTATGTCTGCGTGCCAAATGTGCCCAATGAATTTGCAGGATCGGGCTATCTCTCTAGCGCCACCGGTCCCTTCTCGCTGGGCGGAGATCCGGCGAACAAGAGTTTCAAGGTGCGCGATCTGAACATGCACGACGGCATCACGCAGCAGCGCTTCGACCGCCGCCGGTCCATCCTGGACACTGTGGACAATCATTTCCGCACCCTGGAGAAGAGCGATGCGCTTACCGCCATGGATAGCTTCTACCAGGCCGCGTACTCACTGGTTTCGTCGAAAGAGGCGCGCGAGTCTTTTAACCTTGCGGCTGAGCCGGACGCCGTGCGCGCGGAGTATGGGATGAATGAGGCGGGCCAGCGCATGCTCATGGCGCGCCGGTTGGTTGAGGGCGGAGTGCGCTTTGTCTCGCTGACCTACGGCGGGTGGGATCATCACGCGAATATCCAGAATGAAGTGAATCGCCAGGCCCCGAATTTCGACCAGGCCTATGCGGCGCTGATCCGTGACCTGGAGCATCGGGGGTTGCTCGACAGCACGCTGGTGATGGTGTCGTCGGAGTTTGGCCGTTCGCCAAAGATCAATAAGGATGCGGGCCGCGATCACTGGCCGCGGGTCTTTTCGGTGGTCTTCGCCGGCGGCGGCTTCAAGAAGGGCTTTGTCTACGGGGCCAGCGATCCCACGGGCAGCGAGCCGGATCACGATCCGCTCACCGTGGAAAACATGGCGGCGACGGTCTTCAACCAGCTGGGCATTTCGCCGGAAAAGAAGCTCATGTCGCCGGGCAACCGACCGGTGGCCATCGTCAAGGACGGCCAGGTGATGAAGGACCTGCTGGCGTAGGCGAAGTCCTTTGTCATTTTTTACAGACCCACTTGCGACGCGGTTTTCGGCGCCGGCTGGAAACCGCGTTTTCGCGAAGCGCTCACTTTCCCATTCTTTTCCGACGTATGAATTCTCCCCGATCCTTTCGTCCCCTGACCCGTTCTATCGCTTACGCGGCGCTCGCCACGGCCGGCGCATTTTTCACCGCGCTGCCCTCGGTCCAGGCGGGCTCGCCTCGCGTGACGCATCTGTACCCGAGCGGCGGTCAGCGGGGCACAGAGATCGAGGTCACGTGTTCCGGCTCGAATCTGGACGATGCGCGCGGGCTGCTTTTTGATGGGCAGAAATTCGACGCGACGCCTGGGACCGCAGAGAAGGGCAAATTCAAGGTAAAGATCAAGATTCCGGGGGATGCAACGCTGGGCGAGCATCTCTTCCGGGTGCTGACGGCGACGGGTGTTTCGGATCTGCGGCTCTTTTATGTGACACCTTTTCCCATGGTGGAGGAGGCGGCGGAAAAGCCAAGTGATGCGCCGCAAAAGGATGCGCCGCAGCACATTGAGCTGGGGACGACGGTCTATGGCCACACGCCGCAGGAGGATCAGGATCGCTACGAAGTCGAGGTGAAGAAAGGACAGCGGCTCACGGCGGAAGTGATCGGCGCGCGCCTGCAGACGCAGAATATTTATGATCCAGCAGTGATGATCGCAAAGGCCGACGGAACGGTGCTGGCAAATGTGGACGATTGCGCCTTCAGCCGGCAGGACCCGGTCGCGAGCATCATCGCGCCCGAAGATGGCAAGTACGTGGTCACGATCAAGGACGCGACGAACTCGGGGCCGGGCGAATGCCATTACCTCATGAGCATCGGGTCCTTTGCGCGGCCGCTTTCGATCTATCCGCTGGGCGGAAAGGCGGGGACGAAGCAGAAGTTCACGCTGCTGGGAGATCCGTCGGGGTCGATCGAGAAGACCGTGGATTTGCCGGAGAAGGGCGCGGATCGCTTTGAGATCTACACGGAGCAGGATCAGCCGGCGCCGACGCCGAATCTCGTGCGCGTCTCCACCTTTGACAGTGTGGATGAAGTGGAGCCGAACAACGATGTGGCTCACGCGACGTCGGCTTCCGGGCCGATGCCGATGGGCTTCAACGGCATCATCAATGAAAAGGGGGATATCGATTTCTTTAAATTTACGGCGAAGAAGGGCCAAGCCTACGACCTGAATGTGTATGCGCGGCAACTGCGCTCGCCGTTGGATTCGGTGCTTTCCATTTACGATGCGAAGGGGAATCGCATTCAGCAGAACGACGACGATGGGCAGCCGGATTCCCACCTGCGCTGGAATGCGCCGGCGGATGGGGATTTTTACATCTCGGTGAAGGATCAGCTCGATCGTGGCGGACCGCTTTATACCTATCGTGTGGAGATCAAGCCGGTGGAGCCCCGGGTGCTCGCCTGGCTGCCGGAGATCGTGATCAATTCCTCACAGGAGCGCCGCGCAATCGTGGTTCCAAAGGGGAATCGCTATGCCTCGCTGGTGCGCGTGAAGCGCGAGGATGTCGGAGGCGACATCCGGATCGAGCCGCAGGATCTGCCCGCCGGCGTGAGCACGGCGACGGGGCTCGTCGGGAAGGATGTGGACACGATTCCGATGGTTTTTGAAGCGGCCGGCGACGCCGGCGATGCGGCGCGGGCGGTGGATCTCGGAGTGAAGCTTTCGGAGCCGCCGAAGGATGGCCCCGGCGTGCCTGCGGCGGTGCGGCATGAAGTCGATGTAGCGGAGAACGGCAACCAGAAATCCTTCTACGCAGTGGTGGAGGATCACGTGCCGCTGGCTGTGATCGATGAAGTGCCGGTAAAGCTCAATCTGGTGCAGCCAAAGGCGCCGATCCTCCAGAATGGCTCGATGGATCTCCGTGTGGTCGCGGAGCGGAAGGGAGACTTCAAAGGGGCGATTACGCTCTCACTGCTCTACGCGCCTCCGGGCATCGGCTCGCCGGGCACGGTGCAGATCAAGGAGGGTGAAAACGAAGGGCATGTCACGATCAGTGCGAATGACAAAGCCTCGGTGAAAAGCTGGAAGGTGTGTGTGGTAGGTAGCGCCGATTTCGGGAAAGGACCGGTCTGGGTCAGCACGCAACTCGCGGATCTCGAGGTGGCGTCGCCATTCGTGGCGGGGAAGATCGAACGGACTTTTTTAGATCAGGGCGCGGAGACAACGGTGACGGTGAAGCTGGATCAAAAGGCAGCTTTCGACGGCAGCGCAAAGGTGCGGCTGCAAGGACTGCCGCAGGGGTGTACAGCGGAAGAAATCGAGATCACGAAAGACAGCACAGAGGCAAAATTTACCGTAAAGGCGGCAAAGGATGCGCAGGTGGGGCAGCATCGTGCGCTGTTTTGCCAGTTCACCGGGACGAAGGAAGGCGAGCCGATGGTCTCGAATTTCGCGCAGGGCGGGATTTTGAGGGTGGATAAGGGCGGCCTGGCGAGTAAGTGAGAGAAAATGAACTCGCTAGTTAACTACGGCATCAGGCCCACATTCGCGCTTGTGCCGGCAGGGGGAGAAACGAAGAAGCCCGCGCCCTCGGAGTCTCGCTGAAGAATCACCCCGCCAAAAGCGGTTCGCTTTCGCTCACCAGGATACAAAAACGATCCCGTAAAGAGGCCAGAGGAGGCGGATATCTTTATCTTCAGATGGTCCAATCCGGGGTTGGTAACGATGAGTTTATTTGCGGAGGTCAAAGTAATTTGTTTTATTAAGCCCAAGCTAAGCAGGCCTGTATCGCTTAAGCCGAGTATGCCGTTTGTAAAACCAGGAAGCGCACTCCCGCCGTCTGTTGCGACATAGCGTGCGCCGACTATCCGGAGGGCGGTGTTGATGCTGATTGCCGGATTCAGCCATTCGACCGCGCCGTCGAGATCGCTCTGTGCGAGATCTTCGAAGGTGAATGCGCCGAGCAGGAATCCAGTCACACCTTTCGCAGCAACAGGTAAACGTTTCAGCGGTGCATGAAGCACACATTGATTGCCTGTCGGGCCGCCGACCACCATGGTCGAGTAGCTAAATGGCTCGCCGTCTGCAAGTTTCCCGGTTAGTCGAACACGACCCGTTTTTCCGATCGCCATCGTGGCATAGCCCGTGCCGAGCGGAATTCCGCTGTTCCCGCCGGGAGGCTTCAATAGCAGCGTATACTTTCCTGTTTCCGTGGCCAGCGCTCCCTGGATATAGGCAGCGCGATAGGCAGTGAACGAGATGCCTCCAGCCGAACCCGTGATCGTGGGAATACTTCCACTTTGAGTTGTAAGTTGCAAACTCACAGGAAATTGAGCTGTGCTGAAACCAATGAATTGTCCTGTATCACTTAGGCGCCCCTGAATTGGGTGGCTTACTCTATTGATGAAGATTGTGCCGGAAAAGCTATCCCGACGGTCCAAGACGAATTCTGCATACCCGCTTTTGTCGTCCAGCAGCCCCTCGTACGCGCCGGCAGCGATGCTCGAATCGCCGACCGCCGCCACCAGTTTTGTGGTGGTCGCAAGCCCGCAAGTGGCGACGATAGCCAGGAAGCGCAAGATAAATTTGAGCGCCGTTGATTTAAAATGCAAGGGAAGGTCATTCATGGTGGGCGTATTTAAACAATAGCTTTAAAGGGCGATCTCGGCGTTGTGCAATGGCAGGCTGACCAGGAAAAAAAAGAGCCTTCCCTTCGGGGGAAGCGTCAGGTGCGATATTCAATAACGCAAACCCTAAATAACTAATTGGATGTCGGAGCTACGGCGACCGCCCGGCCGAGCGCGCCGACGGTGAAGATGAGCGGGTAGAGTTTCTCGAAATACCAAAGCTTGGCGAAGTAGAAGCCGATGGGAGAAGGCTGGCGCCACGCGCCCGTCTCGACTCGCTCGGCAAGCCAGAGGGCGCCGCGGTCGACGGCTTTGCCGTGGGAGGTGGCGGCGAGGGCTTCGACGGCGAGGGCGGTTTCTTCGATGGAGGGCGGGCCCTGGGCTACGCCGCCCCAGCTCCCGTCTGGATTTTGCGCCTCGACGAGCCACTGAGCGCCGCGGGTTTCAATTTCGCGCGGAAAAGCGAAGCCGCGTTCGCGCAGGGAACGGAGGGCAAGGAGGGCGTGGGCTGTGCCGTAGGTGAAGTTCTCATCGTCGGGGCCGTGTTCGTTGCCGAACCAGAGCGGGAGCCAGGCGCCGTTGGCCCGCTGCGAACGGGAAAGGTAGGCGAGGGCGCGGGCGATGGCGCGCAGGGTTTTGCGTTTGGCGCGCCCTTCCAATTGCGGGAGCCACGCGCTCCACGCGCGCAGGGCGTGCGCGGTGAGGTCAGGGCTGCTGCGGTCGAAGGGGAGCGCGCCCCAGCCGCGGCAGAAGGTGGGGATGCCCCCGTCGCGGTTTTGCAGATTGCGCAGCCAGTCGAGCGCGCGGCGTCCGGCTAGACCGGTGGCCGGGTCCACAGCGCCGAGGGCAAGCAGGGCCAGGAGCGCGCCCGCGGTGTCGTCGGCGTCCGGGACGCCGCCGGGGAGAGGCGTCCAAGCCCAGCCGAAGGGGGCGGCATGGGTGTAGGGATGCTCGGTTTGGTATTGTTGGCCCAGGATCCATTCGCGGAGGGTGAGGCGCTCTTCGGGAGTGAGGCGGCCGGCTTGGTGGGAGAGCGCCTTGACGGAAAGGGTGGTCAGCCAGGTGGCGAGATCGGTGTCGATGGGCCAGCTGCCGTCGGGCCGCGCGGATCGGCGGAGGAAGCCGAGTCCACGGGTGGCGACCTGGTGAGTCACGAGGCCCATGCCGGCGAGGCTCATGGTCACGAAACTAGTGAGCGGGGTGGCCTCCAGGAAGCCGCCATTTTCCGGCTGGATCGAGGTAAGCACCCTTAGCGTGGGCTTTCGAGCCAGCGTGCGCAGAGCATCGGTGACGGCATTGCGCCGTGGCGCATGGGCGTGGATAACCTGGCCGATGGCGATGAGGGCGGGCAGGGCGTAGCTTACGACCGGTAGCTGCAGTGCGCCGAAGAGTTGATGGGGCAATGCGGCCAGCTCGAAGGGAAGGGGACGCACGTAACTCCAGCCGTCCGGGCCGAGGCGTCCGCTGAGGGCGCAGGCCATGAGGATGGGGATGGAAAAGGTGCGGTCGGAGCCGTAAACCTGTTCAATGGTGGCGACGAGTTCGGAGGGAAGAAGCGGGGCGTCAGCGGTGGTTTTGCCCAGGCGGCGGCGCAACCAGGCTTCAGCGGCATGGACGCAATCGGGATAGGCAGCATCGGCCGTGGCGGCGCCAAAGGCAGCCCACACCAGCATCGTGGTGCTGATGTTGCTCTTGCTGCGGATGGTGTCGCCCCAGCCGCCGTCGGCATTCGCGTGAGCGGCGAGCCAGCGCAGACCGCCGGCGATCAGTGCGGAGTGCGGGCGCTCGGTGGAGTCGCGATCGGCGACGGCGAGGGCGATGACGGCGGTCGCCGTGGAGAGGGCGCTGGAGGAGAGTTCGCCGGTCCAGTGGCCGTCGGCATTCATTTCTGCGAGGAGGGCCGACGTGGCCTTGGCCAGCGCGTTTTCCAGGCGTGGCCGCAGGTCTACTGCCGCGACGGCGTTCACGCGGCTTTGTCCTGCTCGCGTTTCCGGGCCGGCAGGATGGCGCAGGCGCCCTGGCAGCCGAAGATTCGGCTGAGCAATTGCCGGTTGCGGCTTACGAGTTGGTAGACACGTTCGGCGACATAGATGACGCCGGGCAACCAGAGAAAGAGCGCGCCAGGGATGAAAAGCGGAAGTCGCATCCCGACGAAACGCAAACAGCGCGCGCCGCGGTAAATCCGGCCTTCTGGTGTGACACAATGGATCGCTTCCATGAGATCCTCACGCGTGAGCTGCGGGGCCAGCGCCTGGGCGCGCGGATCGGAGAGCGGCGTGAGGGTGAGCGTATTGAACCAATCCAGCCAGGTGAGCACGCGCATCTGGAAAACGCAGAGCGGGCACTCGTCGTCGTAAAGGACGGTATTCGTGCGGCGGGCGGTCGAAGGAGTTGCGGACACGAGGGAACCAATGCCGCAGACGCGGGGTGTGGGCAAGCGGTGACTGGCGGCAAGGGGGTCGACGTCGGAGGGAGATCCAAAGACTCGTCGTGCCGCGCCAAAATTGGCGATCACCGTTGCTTCATGCGCCGGCACTTCGGTCTGGAGTGAAATACCGAGTCATCTACGCCCCGCGCAGCCGCCGCGATTTGGAAAGCCTCCGCGCCTGGATTGCTACCCAGACCAAGAACGATACGGTGTCCATTAGTGGACCACAAGTTTTACGGCAGCGCCATCCTTTGGAAGCTTGTCGTTAACATCCGCGCTTTTTGATCCCGATTGCGCAGTAATTTCGTAGTCGCCCTGGAAGCCGCGTACTTTCCATTGGCCGTTTCCATCGGTGACGCCTTCGGCATCGGTGCGCCATTGTTTTTGCACAAGGTCGAGCCATGCCTGGCCGGCGGGGCGAAGGCTCCAGTCCTTCCGATAGGGCGCGGCATTGGGGATCCAGTGACGGCCTTCCCAAAAGCCCCAGATGAGCACGCCGCTGACGTTCTCGTGAGCATACATCGCCGTGAGAAAGTCGCGAGTGTAGTCGGCTTGCAACGCTTCGTCGGAGACATTCACATCGAATTCGGTGATTTGGATAGGCAGGCCGAATTTCCCGAAGCGGTCGAGGATTTTCCAGAGCTGCGGAATGGGCGTGAGGTCTTCGGAGAAATGGCCCTGGATGCCGATGCCCTGGAGCGGGGCGCCGTCGGTGAGGAGGGCGCGGATGGTGCGTTCGTAGTGGTCCTGGTGGGCGGCGTCTTTGCCGCCGGTTTCGAGAATGGAGTAGTCGTTGATGTCGAGCCGTGGCGCAGAATCTGCGGCGCGCGCCGCTTGGAAGAATGGTACAAGTGTAGCGGCGTGGCGCTCGATGTAATCCGGAGCGCCGCCGCGGGTGACTCCGGTGAGGGCGGCCTGCACGTCAAAATTCGTGTAGGGTTCGTTGACGACGTCCCACTCGGCCAACTGTCCGCGGAAGGCGGAAACTTCGGCGGTGACGTGGTCGAGGAGGGTCTGGCGCAGGGCGTCAGGCTGCGAAAGGAGATCGATGACTTGCTTGGGAAGGTTGGTTTTTCCGGGCCAGACAAGGACGTGTCCGCGCACGGCGAATCCGTGTTGGCGAAGCCAGGCGACGGCGTCGAGGGCGCGCTGTGGGTCGCGCGTCCAGGCGCCCCATTTCATGTCGTTTTCGAGGATGGCTTTGTTAAAATTCTCGCTGAGAATCTGGCGATAGCGATCGTTGTCAGCGCCTTGGCCGAGGAGGGTGTTGGCATCGACCGCTGTGCCCCAGCCGAAGGCCGAGCGTTTCATTTGCGCGCGGACTTTTGCGCCGGGCATCGGTTTGCCTGCGGCGTCGACGACGGTGATGGTGAGGTCGGCTTTGCGCAGGCGGTCGATGCGTTCTGCGGCGGCTTTGCGCCATGGGGCGGAGGGGGCGCGTCCGACGTAGTTGTTGGGTGTTGCAGGGAGTTTTTCCAGCGAGATGTCTGGGCCGAAGTCGAGGAGGCGGGCGCCGGCGATTTCGATCGTTTGCGGGTTGAAGCCGGCGCGGAAGATGGCGGCGGCCTGACCGGCGGCGTAGTCTTCCTTGGCTGCGAAGGGGATGTAGAATTTCTGCCAATCCCGGTCGAACTTCACGGAGCGCGAAACGCTTTTGGCGTAGGGCGCTGCGGCGGACTCGAAGACGAATTCGGTTTCGCCGGCATCGTCGTCGGCTTGCGGGGCGATGGCGCGGGCGGTGAAGATGGCGAGAAGCTTGTCGCCTTTTTTCGCGGCGGCTGTGGTCGGGACGCGGACCTGGAATTGGTAGGGCTCGGCCGGGCGTTGGTCGGTGCGGATGCGAATGGCTTGGGAGAAGTCGCGACCTTGAACCGGCGAGGGTTCGGAGTGGCCGAAGGCGCCTTGGGCGCGGGCCTTTTCGATGGAGCCGGGAGTGAGGATCTCAGCGGACTGGGGCAGGGCGGCGAATTTGGCGTCCAGTTCGTCGGCGTGGGTGGGCCTTACTACAAGTGAAGATAGGGCGACGAGCAGCGTCGCTATACGGCCGGCGGTGTGGGGCATGGGTTGTTTTTTACGTGGGCGTGGGCCGTTTACAATCATTTGCCCGTGGACGCGCCGCTCCCGCCAGGAGACATACTACTGCCACTCCGCCCGGGGACACCCCCCTCCATGGGGAGCAGGAGCTCCCCTCCTTCGTCCGCGACGAAGCTGGAGCTTCGTGCGAGCGCGCGTTGTGTTATGACGAAAGGTTAAACTTTACTCGTCTCTAACTTTTCCAGCGTGCCTGTTAGCAGAGGCTCACCGTAGGGCAAATCGGGGGGCAACGGGACCAGCTCGCTGATCCAGCTCCAGAGCTCGGAGAAGTCTTTGTTAACATCGCCAGAGAGGCAGTCGGTGATTTGGCCCCCGGCATCGGGATGGCGCTTGATGACTTCGCGGAAGGAGAAGTTTGGATCGTAGAAGGCGTAGACCAGCTTGCGCATGTTTTCGACTCCCTGGCGCATGAAGGCCCCGTACTGGGTGAAACGCGCGGGTGAGAGATCGCCTGCGACGAGGCCTTCGTGCACGGCTTCGGCGGCGAGATGGCCGCTCTTGAGCGCAAGCATGACGCCGCTGCTGAAGACCGGGTCCAGAAAGGCAAAGGCATCGCCGGCCAGAAGCAAGCCGGGGCCGGCGCAGTAGCGCGAGTGGCGGCTGTATTCGCTGGTGATATAGTAGTCGCCGGTGGATTGGCCGACGGATAGGCGATCCTTGATCCAGAGATTTTCTTCGACTTCGCGGTGGAAGATCTCCTTGGGCTGTTTGACTCCGCCGCGCGTGAGATATTTGCCTTCGGCAACAATGCCGACGCTCGTCATGCCGTCGTGCTGGGGAATGTGCCAGAACCAGCCTTTGTCCGGGATATAGGCGACGGTGGTGTCGCCTTCGTCGATCCCTTCGCCGCGCTTCGAATCCTTGTAGTAGGTCCAGACGGCGATCTTGTTGAGATACGGGTCTCGCATGCGCCAGCCGAGTCGATTCGAGGTGAACGCTTCCTTGCCCGTGCAGTCGATGGTGATGGGGGCATGGACTTCGTAAGTTCGGCCGGACTTATCCGTGGCTTCGACGCCGATGACGCGGTCGCCGTCCATGAGCAGTCGATTGACCGTGGTTTCCTCGCGGACCTCGGCGCCTTTCTCGCGGGCGTTATCGAGCAACATCTGATCGAACTCGGAGCGCAGGACTTGCCAGGTCTGCGCGACGGTTTCGCGGTCGTAGCGCGTGAAAAAGTAGAAGGGCTGCGAACGGCGGCCATCCGGCTGGACAAAGGTCACGCTGTATTTCTTCACGAAATGCGAGGCCTTCATCTTGGGGATCATTCCGATGCGTTCCAAGGGGCCGAAGGTAAAAGGGATGAGCGATTCGCCGATGTGGTAGCGGGGAAATTTCTCCCGCTCCAGAACGAGCGCCCGGTGGCCGTATTCGGCGAGAATTGAGGAGGCGCAGGAGCCGGCGGGGCCGCCGCCGATAAGGATGGCGTCGTATTGTTCAGGCATGGGCGTTAGTTCAGTTGGAGACGAGCGTTGGGGCGACGAACGCAAGCTTGGACGAGCACCGAGTGGCAAAAGCGATTGCCCGGCCGAAAGACGAGACGCTGGCAGTCCGGGGAACGAATGAAATCGCGAGGCTCGTGTGGTTCATCGCGAACTCGATATCTCACATGCGGCGTAGTAACGGAAATAGAGATTTGGCATCACATTGATGCCGAATCGAGATAAGCGGGGTGTATTTGGCGAAGCCGACGTGAAGAGACCATCTCGAGCCGCCACGCGAAAACCAAGCATGCGCTTCGCCGTTTCGGAAGTCCGGTCGCTGGCAATGGTAATCCCTTCGGAAGGTCTTCGGGCCTGCTTCGTGTCTTCGTGCCTTCGTGTGAGATCATCGCCGCGTGGGCTTCGCACGTAGCCGGTGATACCAACGTTCATCGAGTCACACAGAGGAAAAATGTTCACACGAAGGCGCGAAGACACGAAGCCGCCCTCAGACTCGCGAGAAAGGTGGTGATCTCAACACGGCGCATCCGCCGTCGCGGAGGATCGCTTGCTATGAACGACCACGTATTGCTTGCGAAATTCGAAGCCGCGATTTGGCCAAGTGTCGATGTACTTGCGCAAGGCTTCCTTTCCGGCCTCGAATTCCTCACCATTGACCCGGCAATCTGCTTCGGGCAAGCCTTCTGCGTTTCTCATCGCGAAGAAGCGAATGCCAAGAAAGCGATCCTCGCGCACGAGGCGTTCGAAGGCTGGCATGGAGCGGGTGAAGAGGCAGCAGGGACAAAAGGAATGTTCGTCCTGCCCGGCATTGGGGTCGGGATTGGTTGCAAGATGCGCTACTGCTCCCAGCACGGCCCGACGGGTCAGCGCAGCTTCCGTCTCAGTCGCAGGAAACGCCATTTCCAGAGCGGTGAACTGCGTCAGTTTGTCCTCGAGCGCCGCGGACAAAGTGGCCAGGTCGAGTTGAACCCATTGTTCGAATCCCTTTGCTATGGAGGACTCTGCGCTATCTCCCACCGAGTGCTGGTACTCGAACGCCGGCTCCGGCGCCAGATCCGGATGCTCGAAATAGATGTTAGTCATCGTCCGACAGCCCCCCTGATCGATTGGGGTGATCCCGCCACAGACCGGTCGAAGGTTGAAGCCGTTCTCCAGCTTGATGCGGCCTGTCGCGAGATTGGCCGTGTGCTGATAGTTCTCCTTGGCGAGGGCTTTTGACAAAAGATCGACCATGTCGAATTCCTCACCCCAGGTGCGTTCGCCATTGGCAAAGCTGACGCGAATGAGACCTGGAGGCCGATTTTCAGGCTTCGGCGGGGAAGACGCTGGAGACGTCGATTTTTCGTTTTTGACTGCTTCTCCTGGTAAAGCCGGCGGTCGCTTTTTGAACCAGGAGAACATGGCGGCAAACGCGATTGGCGATCTTACTTCACGGGCTGACTGTGCCCGTTGAATTGCAAATAGGTATACCCCTTGAGCGCGCGCTCGTAGCTCGCGAGCAGGCGCATCGCTTCATTCGGCTTCAGGCGGTCGCTCTTGATGGCCGCATCGACCTGCACCTTCACCTGGCGAATCAATTCATTCTGGTCCCACTGCGTCATCGAAAGCACCTCGCCGATGGTCGAGCCATCGATGGTTTCCTCGATGTACCAGCCGCTTTCTTCATCGGCATCGAGGAAGACGTGCGCCTCGTTTACGCGGCCGAAGAGGTTGTGCAGATCTCCCATGATGTCCTGATAGGCGCCGACGAGGAAGAAGCCGACGTAGTATGGACGATCGCTGCGGAATTTGTGCAGCGGGAGAGTGTCTTTGACATCCTGAATGTCGACGAATTTGCCCACCTTGCCATCCGAGTCACAGGTGATGTCGACCAGCGTCGCCGGACGATCCGGAAATTCATTGAGATAGTGAATGGGCATCACCGGGAAGAGCTGGCCGAGCGCCCAGTGATCCAGCAGCGACTGGAAGACGGAGAAATTGCAGACGTACTGATCGGAGAGCGTGGTTTCCAGCTCCTTGACCTCTTCGGGAATATATTTCATTCCCGCGCAGAATTGCACGAGGCGCTTGGCGATCTGCCAGAAGACGGTCTCCACCTTGGCCTTGGCTTCCAGATCGAGAAGGCCGAGGTCGAACATGGACTGGCATTGCTCCTTGATCTGCTGGGCGTCATGGAGACCCTCCATGCGGTTCTGCTGCGTGAGATTGCGCTGGATGTCGAGGATCTCGGCCACTTGCTTCGGATCCTTCTCGCCGATCTCGATGGCGACCGGCGGCTTGTCTTTTTCAATGGCGCCAAAGGCTTCGACCACGAGCACAGAGTGATGGGCCACGATGGCGCGGCCGCTTTCGGAGATGATGGTCGGGTGATCGACCTTCTCCGCGTCGCACACTTCCATGATGTTCCAGACGATGTCGCGGGCGTACTCTGGGAGCGAGTAGTTCGTTGAACTCTCAAAGGCCGTGCGCGAGCCGTCATAGTCGACGCCGAGGCCGCCGCCCACGTCGATGTAGCCCAGCTCGTGGCCCATCTTTTTGAGCTTCGCGTAAAAACGCGCAGCTTCGCGCGAGGCGCGCTTGATGATGACGATATCCGGCACCTGCGAGCCGACGTGGAAGTGCACGAGCTTGAGGCAGTGCGCCAGCCCGGCTTCCTTCAAGGTATTGCTCGCGGAGACGAGCTCCGAGGTGCTGAGGCCGAATTTTGCATTCTCGCCGCCGCTCGTGGCCCATTTGCCGCCGCCCTTCGTCGCCAGCCGCACGCGCACGCCGATCATGGGCTCGACGCCCATTTCTTTCGAAACCTGCAGGATCTGGTGCAACTCCTCGAGCTTCTCGACGACCATGATGACCTTCTTGCCGAGCTTGCGTCCGAGCAGCGCATTCTGAATGAAGAGCGCGTCCTTGTAGCCGTTGCAAATGATGAGGCTCTCCGGGTCGCGATGAATGGCGAGGGCGGCGAGAAGTTCCGGCTTGCTGCCGGCTTCGATGCCGACGTGAAAAGGCGCGCCGGCATCCATGATCTCCTCCACGACTTCGCGGAGTTGATTTACCTTGATGGGAAAGACCCCGCGGTAGGTATTGCGATAGTTCGCGCCGGCGATGGCTTCGGAAAAGGCCGCATTGATCCGCTCCACGCGATGGCGCAGGAGATCCTGGAAGCGGAGCACCATGGGGAAGGTGAGCCCTCGTTCCTTGGCCTCGTCGATCAATTCGATGATATCGATCGGCGTCTTGGGCGACTGTGTGGGCAGCACGGAAATATTGCCCTTGTCGTTGATCGTGAAGTAGCCCGTCCCCCAACGGTCGATATTGTAAAGGGAGATGGCGGCGGGGATGTCCCAGGGTTCGTTCATTTGTGCGGGGTCGAAGTGTAGAAACGCAGCGGTCGAATGCAATAGGAGCATTGAAAAATGTCTGCGACCGTGAACCGCAGCTTTCCGCGGGTCGCACCGTCTATTTTCCCACGTCCTGAACTTGAGGCCGGGGCAGGGCCGCGATACGGTAAGGCATGAACAAAGCTGTCGTCCCCGTGGAGGTGCGCACCGTGCTGCCATTCAATGCCGGCCGGGCCGTCTTCATCGGCAATGAAGAGAAGGTCTTCGTGATCTACGTGGACGAGGGGGTGGGCTCGGCGATTTCGATGTTCATGAATGGCACGCCCAAGGAGCGGCCGCTCACGCACGATCTCATCGCGCATCTGCTTTCGGCCTTTGGGGCTAAGGTAGAGCGGGTGATCATCAATGATCTGAAGAGCGAGACCTATTTCGCCCGGCTCATCGTGAGCTGTGAAAATGAGCTTTCCCAAAAGAAGATCATCGAACTCGACGGTCGTCCGAGCGATTGCATCGCGCTGGCCATCCAGCAAAAGGCGCCGGTCTACGTGAGCCGCGACGTCTGGGACGAAGTGGAAGATCGCAGCTACGTGCTGAAGCAGATCGAGGAAAATGAAGCGGAAAACGAAGCGGGTGAGGAGCCTCCGGGCGGCGAGGAGACGTAATCAGGCCGCCGGGAACCACTCGTGAAGGAACTCGCGCCTGACGTCGAAGTGCGGCTCATCGCTGCGGCCGCGACCATCGAGGTGCGCTGGCCCGTGTTGCGGGCAGGGATGCCGCGTGAGTCGGCGATCTTTCCGGGGGATGAGGCGCCGGAGACGCGGCACCTGGGCGCGTTTGTGGAAAATGATTTGAAAGGCGTGGTCACGATTTATCCGGCGGAGTTTCCGGATCAGCTCGGCGCGGTGGGATCCTGGCAATTGCGCGGCATGGGGGTGTTGCCGGAAGCGCAGCGGCGGGGAATCGGCGAGGCGCTGTTGCGGGCTTGTCTGCGCGAGGCGGCGGCGGCCGGGGGCCGGCTGATGTGGTGCAACGCGCGGGTGACGGCAGCGGCATTTTACGCGCGGAATGGCTGGCTGGTTTCCTGTGCGGAATTCAACGTTCCCACGGCAGGGCCGCATGTGCGGATGTGGACACCATTGGTATGAAGAAGAATGGGAATAATGGGAGGGCCGCCCGAGGCGTGGCGGCTCTGGCCGCACTCCCAGCGCACAGAAATATGCGAGAGCTTTGTCTTCGGCGAACTGATGGCCGTCAACTGCCACGAAACGGATTCGCGCTCAAATAAAGTTGATCCGCCGGAGTCCTCTTTCCATCTTCGACTCCCATGCACGATATCTCTCCCCGACCCTGGTGGCGTCAATTGACCGGCTACCATTGGTTCGTTTTCGTTGTCGCCTCCGCGGCCTGGTTCTTCGACTGCCTCGATCAGCGGCTCTTTTCGCTGGCCCGAATCCCGGCTCTTGTTTCTCTCATGCATCTGTCGCCGACGGATCCGAATCTGCAGGGCTTCGGCAAGGTGGTCACCGCCTTCTTCCTCATCGGCTGGGGTGTGGGCGGCATGATCTTTGGCGCGCTCGGCGATAAGCACGGTCGGGCAAAGATGCTCACGCTCACGATTCTCATCTATTCGGTCTTCACCGGGTTGAGCTTCTTCAGCATGAATCGGTTCGATTTCACGGTTTACCGGTTTCTAACCGGGCTCGGGGTCGGCGGAGTCTTCGGACTCGCCGTATCTCTGATTGCCGAGACCGTTCCGGACGGAGCTCGCGCTCAATCGCTCGGCTTGCTCCAGGTGCTCTCGACGATTGGAAATATCACTGCCGGCTTGGCAAAGTTCGCCATCGATTCGCTGGAAACAAGCAAGGTGATCGCCACCGGCCAGGGGTGGCGGTGGATGTTCCTCATCGGCGCACTGCCGGCCTTGATGGTGATCCTCACTGGCCGCTATTTGCGTGAACCGGAACCGTGGCTCCGCCTGAAAGAGAAGGGCTTGCTGCCGAAGGGAAGCATTTTAGGTCCTTATCGCGGTTTGCTCAGCGATGCGCGCTGGCGGCGCAATCTCATCATCGGCGCGCTGCTCGCCTCCACGGGAGTCGTTGGCCTGTGGGCGATTTTCGAGTACACCGTCGACTTGCAGCGGGCCGTTCTGAAGATCTATTACGACGCGCATTTGGCGGCGGATCAGGTAAAGGGAGCCGTCGAACATGACGTCACGTTGATCTATATCTTCATGATGCTCGGGGCAGCCGCAGGCATGTGGCTCTTCACGAAGGTCGCGAGCGCCTACGGGCGGCGTCCGGCTTTTTTCTTTGGTTTCACCTCGGCGATGATCGGCACTTTCCTGGTCTACTGGAAAATGGAAACGCCCTTGCAAGCCTACCTGATGATGCCCGTCATGTGCGGCTGTATCTTTACGGTCTTCGCAGGCTTCTCCATCTATCTGCCGGAGCTTTTCCCCAGCCGTCTGCGCAGCACCGGCACCTCTTTTTGTTACAATCTCGGCCGTTTTGCCGCGGCGGGAGGAAGTTTCGGCTCCGCTCTGTTGACCAAACAAGTCTTCGCCGCCTACCCGTCGCCCCTGCCTCTCCGCTATGCCGGGATGACCATGTGCGTGATCTTCCTGATCGGCCTGTTCGTCCTGCCTTTCGCCCCTGAGACAAAGGACCAGCCACTCCCCGAAGACTGACTCACGGAGTAAGACGCAATACAATCCCGCGCGCCCTCTGGATCTATGGATCCAGAGGGCGTTTGCGTTTAATGAATCCACTAACGACGCGCGGAACGACGCCGCACTCGTTGTGCACCTTAAGGCACGGCGTCCGGATGGACCACGCCCGACGCGAGATCGGCCACCTCGATCGGAGTGAGCGCGCGGCTCCAGACGGCGATCTCATCCAGCGCGCCAGTGTACGTCTCGTCGCCCCTGTCGGCGCGGCCGAAAAGGAAGTCGTTTTCGCTGGCCTTCAGATTGCCCCGCAGCCCGTCGTCGCCGGTGATGAATCTCCCGTCCATATACAGCTTGCAGCCTTTCGTGCTGTCGTAGGTGGCGGCGAAGTGGTGCCACGCCCCATCGCCGTAATCCCACGGATATTCGTAGAGCTTCAGATCGCCATTTCCGGTCCAGACCGTAAAGCGTCCTTTCCGTTTGGCGAACTGCAGGGCGTTGAAATGCAGATCGTGCCGCACCACCGAGGCAAAGTCATCGCCCGAGCTGGTCGTCCGGAACCAGCCGGCGACCGTGATGGCTCGGGTAAGATTGAGCGCGCCGGCGGGGCGGAGGCTCAGCGAGTTGGAGCCGGTAAAGAGGAAGGCGTTTCCGAATCGGCCTTTGGTCCAGATGCTTTGGCCTTTGACCTTGGCGGCCAACGACGGATTGGCGGCGTTCGCGGCGGAATCCCCGCTCGTTTCGTCAAAATTCCAGTAGGAGACGAGGGTCGACGGCCCTGCGGTGAGTTTCGCCGCGATCGCCGCCGCCTTTGCTGAGGCCGGGCCGCGCACCTTGCGCAACTCGTCGACGAGAGCGGCCTTGTCGTCGACCGAGGAGAGGCGATTGGCGCGCTCGGCAAAACGCTGGAGCGCCACCGCTGCGTCCATATAAGCGCGGGTCGAATCCTTGAGCGCGGTCACCCAGCGGGCATCGCCGGCCTGCTCCGGGGTATTCTGAAATTCCCGGAAGAGCGACGAGGCTTCGTCCGTGCGACCGGCATCCCAGGCTTTCAATCCAAGCATCAGGTAGGCGATGGCTTGGTAATTTCCCTGAGTGGAAATCGTGGCCTCGCCGAGCGGAATGGGTTGGCTGGCTTCGCCGAATTTTGCGATGTCGCCGAAATAACGGCGCAGATCCCGATCATCCGGAGGATGGCTTTCCACCTCGGTGGCCAGATGCCGGAAGGCCGTGCGTGCTTCGTCCACGCGATTCGAGTACAGGTCGGCCAAGCCTTCGCAGAGCAGCGCCCACTCCGAAAGTTCCGGGGGGATGTCCCCGTCCCGACGCGCCTTGAGGAAGGAGGCGGCGGCGTCTGCATAGCCGCCCGAGGCGAGGTAGCCGATGCCATTGCGAAAATCGCGATCGGCCGCCGCCAGGCTTTGCTTCGCATCGCTGCGGTGGAGAAACCAGGAGCCGGTGAGCAGAACGGTGGCGGCTCCGACCGCGGCGGCGGCGCCCCAAAGGATCGTTTTGCGATCCCCGGGCGAGACGTCGATTTTTGGCGCAAGCGGATGCGGCGAAGGCTTTGGCGGCGTCTGTTTTGACTCGAGCTTGTCCAGGACGTACCGAAGATGCTCGATGACCTCCTCGTAATTCTGATACCGCTTCGCTGGATCCTTCTCCAGCATCTTGGCGATGACGTAGGCGGTTGAACCGGAAACCGCGGGTGCAAAGGACTGCACATTTGGGGCCGGAACGTGGATCTGCTTTTTCACCACGTCCGCCACGATGTTCCCGGCGACCGGGGGCCGGCCGGCGAGCCCGTGAAAGAGGGTGCAACCGAGGCTGTAAATGTCGCTGCGCACGTCCTCGCCATCGCGGGAAAGCTTTTCCGGCGCGACGTAATGGGGCGTGCCCCAGATGTCATCGGCATCGCCGGTGACTTGCGCCAGCGAGAGCGCCAGGCCGAAGTCGGCGACCTTGACCGTTTCTCGATCGACAAAAAGGATGTTTCCCGGCTTCACGTCCCGGTGCAGCAGGCCGGCGCGGTGCGCCGCCTCGAGACCTTCGGCCATCTGGATTCCAAATCTCAGCAACTCCGGTTCGGCAATTTTCCCTTCGCGCTCGATCATCTGCGCCAGAGTTCCGCCGCTCACGATCTCCATCGCGATATGGGTAAAGCCGTTGTGCTGGCCGACGGAGTAGACGCGCACTACGTGCGGATGATTGATGGAGGCAGTGAGCTGCGCCTCGCGTTGCAATTGTGCGCGGTACTCGGGATTCGTCGTGTATTCGTTGCGCAGCAGCTTCAGCGCGATATCTCGCTCGAGTCGCCGGTCGAAGGCCCGGTAAACGGCGCCCATGCCGCCGCGGCCGAGCTGGCTCAGGAGCAGAAATTGCCCGAAGTGCTCGAGCACCTTTATTTCGCAGCCGCAGAGCGGGCAGGCGATCTCGCTCAGCGGGTGGCAGCCGGTGACGTCGAGCACCGCCTTGCACGAAGGGCAGGACTCGGAGGCGCCCTCGTTGCTCGGGGCTGGGGGCGTCGTCTGGCCCTCGGTCGGCAAGAGGTTCGTCGAACTCGGCGGCGTGAGGTCCTCCGAACTCGCGATCATGGCGCTGGACGGCTCCCGCAGACTGCGGAGGTGCGGATGGGGTTGAAGGGAGCTCATCAGCGACAGAGTTTAGCAAAGGTCATGCCCGTAAAGACGGGATCAACCGGGGGAGCGCACAGGTAGATCGGTTTCGACACTTCAATATCGAACGAATTCGCGCAGTAAACAAATGGATTGGGATAATATTTATACCTTTCTGGCTGCCATAAACTGCTCTGTGCTATGGAAGCACAATCGGTTCGGCTGCAGATTTTCACGGCCCAACTGCCGGGTGGCGACACAGTGTTCTGTGACCGATGTCGCCGCAGTCACTCCCGTCGATTTTTCGCAGGCCTATGGACGAAGGCTCCGACTTGCTGCGAAGACCCTTCGCAATCTCGATTTTCTGCTGGAGGGGTTCCTGCGGCCGGGTGATCATTTCACCCTTGGCTCCCCCGCGCCCACTCACGCTTCTGCGCTCTCCATTCATCGCTTTCCTTTGGCTGGCATGGCTTTTGCCGGCCGTGGCGCGGGGAGAAGGAACGGCGCCCTATGTCTCACAGACCTGGACAGCGGAAAATGGGCTGCGGGATAACACCGTTTGCGGGCTGGCGCAGTCACCCGATGGCTATCTCTGGGTGGCGACGCAATCGAGTCTGTGCCGCTTCGATGGCTTCGACTTCCGCGCTGAGCCGATCGATCAGAGTCTCACCATCACTACCCGACTCATTCGCGCCATCTGTTGCGATCATCTGGGCCAGATCTGGATGGGGCTCGAAAGCGGCGCCGCGTTATGTTTCAGCCATGGGCAGGTTAAAGCCTATCCTATAGTGAACCCCACCACGCGGGATTGGCCCAACGGTCTGGCGGAAGATGGGGCCGGCGCTATCTGGCTGGTCAACCAGCGAGGCGGGGTGTGGCGCATCCGGGGCGGTCGCGTGGAGGCGGTGGGGGAACAGGAAGGGGTGCCGGAGAAGAGCGGGCCGTCGATCTGTGCGGATCGGGACGGCGTGATCTGGCTGCTGGAGGCCGATGAATTGGCGGTCTGGCGAGGCCAGGCATTTGAGTCGATCGCCCACGGACTTCCGGTGACCAGCGTCATCGGCGCGCGGCGGGCAGGCGGAGTGTGGCTGGCGAGTGAACAGGGGCTCTGCGCCTATACGGAAGAGGCGGGCTTTGGCGAGGAGTATACCTTTCCCGAGGCGGAGCGTTCCCGCCGCCCTTCGGTGGTGAAGGAGGATGGCGAGGGCAACGTGTGGATCGGCAGTTCGCCGGGAGGATTGCTGTGCTGGAATGGGGCCGAGATGAAATCTGCGCCGACGCGGACTGACGACGTCCTCGCCCTGGCCGAGGACCGGCAGGGAGACATCTGGGTGGGCGCCCAGGGCGGCGGTCTCCGGCGCCTCACCCGCAGCGCGGCCGAAGTCTTCAGTCTCGACCAAGGTCTGCCGAGCGCGGCGGCCTACTCGATCGCGGTCGATGATCGCGGATCGCTCTGGCTGGTCTCCCGTGATGGCGAGGTAGTATGCCAACCGGCCGCCGGTCCGCTGGAGCGATTGCCGCGGCCGCCCTGGAGCGCGGTCTCGATCGCCGCCGGACGGAATGGAAAAATCTGGGTCGGCACGGGAAATTTCGGCGTCTTCGAGTGGGACGGCGCCAACTATCTGCCGGTGGGGGATGATCCGGGCTTGCGCGCGGATTGCGTGCGAGCCCTCTACTGCACGCGTGCGGGCGATTTGTTGATCTCGGGTCAAACTTCGGGCCTACACCGGCTGCATGATGGACGGCTGACGACCTTTTCGCTGCCGCAGGCGCGGGATTTCGTGCGGGCTTTTGCCGAAGATTCCCGCGGCGATATTTGGGCGGGAACGATTGCCGGACGCCTTCTGCGGGTGCGCGAAGTAGGGCCCGACGATGTCACGCCGGCGCAGTTCCCTGCCGATGCCTCGATCCGCTCGCTCCAAGGCAGCGCGGGTGGGGGGCTGTGGATTGGATTTGCTAATCATGGATTCGGACGGCTCACCGGGAACGTCTTTGTGCGGGCGGATCTGGAGGCCGGGTTGCGGGACGAAGCCGTTTCGCAACTGGCCGAGGATACGCGAGGGGATCTCTGGATCGGCGGCGACCGCGGGTATTCGCGCATCGCGCTGCGCGAGTTTGCCAGCTTTGCCTCTGGCGAGACGGTGAAGTTGCGCCGGCGGAGATTTAGCTTGGGCGAGGGGATTCCGGCTTTGCAGGCGGGATTTAGTTTTTCGCCGAATGCCGCGAAGTTGGCCGACGGCCGCCTGGCTTTTGCCACGAGCGTGGGCGCGGTGCTCGTGGATCCGGCGAAATCAGCAAAAAGCGAGAAGCCCTTGGTCCACTTGCTATCCATCGAAGTCGACGGACGCAAAATAAGCTTGGCCCCAAGCGGGTCGGAATTGCGCATTCCCAGCCGGGGCCCGCGGCTGAGCGTCGAGTTTACGGCCATCGATCTCGCGGCGCCGGAGAATGTTTACTTTCGCTATCGGCTGCAAGGCTACGACAGCGGGTGGTCGGAGCCGACGCAGGAGCGGCGGGCGGTCTATGCGCGGCTGCCGCCGGGCCGCTATGGATTCCAAGTCGCCGCGTCCTCCAGCGCTGGAGAGTGGAGCGCTAAGCCCGCTGGTTTTTCCGTGACGGTTGTCCCCACGCTTGCCGAAACGGTGTGGGCTCGGATCCTGGCGCTGGCGCTATTCACCTCGGCGATCGCACTGCTCGTACGGCAGATCTCGATGCGTCGCGTGCGCCGACGCTTGCGCCAGGCGGAGCGGGATGCGGCGATCGAGCGCGAGCGTACACGCATCGCCCGCGACATGCACGACGAACTCGGGGCCACGCTGACCCAGATCGCGCTGCTCGGAGAATTACCGGGCAGCGCCGATTCCACGGGGCCGCATGGGCCGGGCGGCGGCATCATCAGCCAGACGGCGCGGCGCGCCATGAAATCCCTCGATGAAATCGTGTGGGCCGTGAATCCGCAGAACGATCGGCTCGAAGACTTGCTGGATTACCTTGGGCAATTTGCCGCGGAGTACCTCGACATAGCCGGGATTCGCTGCCGCCTGGAATTTCCGGAGACGATCCCCGAGCAGGTGATTTCCGGCGAGGCGCGGCATCAATTTTTTCTCGCCGCGCGCGAAGCCGTGCACAATATTGTTAAACACTCGGGCGCGACGGAAGTTTATCTGCAGGCCGAAATCTTGCCGGAAGTGTTTACGATGTCCATTCGGGATAATGGCAGGGGATTTCAAAACGGGGCTGCGGACCGCTTTGCCAACGGTTTGCACAATATAACGGAGCGGCTGGCGCTGGTCGGCGGCAGCTCCCGCGTCGAGACAATTTCTGGTCAGGGAACGAAGGTGATCCTTGTCATGCCTTGGCCGATATTGTAAATTTCTCGCATTCAACACCCACTGACAGCTCCGCTGCTGTCATAACATTCCATTGCCATGGCTATATCCTGTCGAGTTGCCCTCGTGGAAGATGATCGCGGCACCCGCGAAAGCGTGTCAGCCGTCCTGCGACGATCCGATCGAATGCAATTTCTGGGAGCCTACCATTCGGCGGAGGACGCCGTGCTGGAATTGCCGAAGGAAGCGCCCAACGTGGTCCTCATGGACATCAATCTGCCCGGCATGTCGGGCATCGAATGCGTGCGGCGGCTGAAGATCGAGCTGCCAATGGTGGAATTCATCGTGCTGACGACTTATGAGGACAGCAACCTCATCTTCGAATCGCTTCGCGCCGGGGCGAGCGGCTATCTATTGAAGCGCGCGTCGTCGACCGAATTGATCGACGCCATCGAGAGCGTGCAAACCGGCGGAGCGCCGATGTCGATGCCGATTGCGCGAAAAGTGATCAATCACTTCCGCGCGACGGAGGAGAAAAGCCCGGATATGGAATCACTGACCCAGCGGGAAGAGGAGATCCTGGGGCTGCTGGCGAAAGGATATTTTTATAAGGAGATCGCGGAGAAGCTCCAGGTCAGCCCATCTACAGTGCGGAACCATCTGCATGCGGTTTATCGCAAACTGCATGTGCAGTCGCGGACGGAGGCGGTGATCCGGTATTTGGGGCGGTGAGAGGCCTTTGATTGAACACCGGCGGGAGGTGTCTGACAAAGGGACCCAATGCTTAATTCGACTCTGTCGACCATTGGCCACATCATGGCGGCTCTGTCGCAATCACTTTTCTTCAGCTTCGCGTTGGCGATTCTTCTCTATCCTCACTTTCACGGCAATCTGGAGTACACGAAGACCGGAAGCTCCTATTGGAATGAATATTTTATTATTGGCGGCTTCCGTGTGGACCATCTCATGATGTTTGCGATATTTATAATCGTATTCGTCATTTTTCCCGCCGCATTTGGCAGATGGCTCGCGCGACGCAGTAAACTGCCGCGCTTTCATACGCACACGTCATTTTTCGGCTTCAGCCTGCTCATTGGGCTCGCCCTCGGTTTTAATGCGTTGGTCGCTTTGGTCTACAGTTTAACGAATCTAGAGTGGTGACCAGGCATTTTAAGTCCTATTCTGGAAAAGCGCGATCCGACCGAAGAGTGCCCGTTTTGCCTGGAGCCGACTATAGAACGTATGTTCTACTAACTCATCGCGATGATGAGTTCGCGCGTCGTGGTCGGGAGAAGCGCCGACGACCTGCGCGGAAGCTGTTGCCGCGGGGCCTTGGCTTACTTCCGCACCGCGTCGAGGGTCTGGCGCACATGCCCCGGCAACCGCTCCTGCATGTAGGGTTTCGGAATGAAACCTCGCAAGCCGCGCGCCAGCATCCTTTGCAGTACGCTCTGCTCGGCGAAGCCACTGCTCAACACGACGTTCACACGCGGGTTGAGGCTCCGGAGTTCGTCGAAGACGTCTTCGCCGTTTAAGACCGGCATGGTGAAATCGAGCAGCACCAGATCGATTTTATTCCCGAGTTGACGGTAAATCTCCAGCGCCTCAAGGCCGTCTTTGGCGGTGATCACGCGATACCCTGCCTTGGCCAGCGAGCGCGATGCCAGCAAGCTGATCGACTCCTCGTCATCGACCACAAGGACCAGTTCCAGCGCGCCGTTTGGATTGCGGATTTCGTAGGCGGGTCGGTTGGCCGCCTCTCGACCATCAGTGAAAGCCGAGCGTGTGGCGGGAGTGGGCGCCGGCGTTGGGGTTGGGGTTGGGGGTGGAGTGGGAGCAGGCGCCGCCGGCTGCGGAGCCTGGGCGCTGCCAGGGTCGCCGGCGCCCCCGCTGCGCTGGCTGATCTCCCGCGTGGCCGCTGCCGCGCGCTTGGCGCTCTCACGAAAGATTTCCAGGTAGTGCTTGGCATCGGGATTCCCGGCGTCAAGGCTCGCCAGCACCTCGCCGATCTCGACCATGATCTGGAGGTGGTTGTTCAACTCATTGGTCGTTCGGCGCAACCAGAGCTGTTCGTATTCTTCGGCGGCCATGGAATTTTGGGGGAATTTGTCGAAATGAATTGGCGACGGTCAATAGGCCGGATTCGTAATTCGCGCGCCAGTTGGTCTTGGCACGCGAATGCAAGAGGGCCGTCTCGCGTTCAAGGTAGATGACTTGCGAAGCCCCAAGGCGTCCAGCATGATCGTGTCCATGCCCAGCCTTCTCATTACACGCCGGGACGAAGATCGGCGCTTTCTCGAATTATGAAATCCTTCCGTAAAGAACTCTGGTTCGAACTCCCGCAGCGCCGGCGACTCATCAATATCACCGGTCAGGTCGAAGCCTGTCTGCGCGAAAGCGGGATTCGGGAAGGGCTCCTGCTCTGCAACGCCATGCACATCTCCGCGAGCGTCTTCATCAATGACGATGAAAGCGGCCTGCACGAGGATTACGAGCGTTGGCTGGAAAAGCTCGCGCCGGAAAAGCCGCACAGCCAGTACCTGCACAACCGCACCGGCGAAGACAATGCCGACGCTCATCTCAAGCGAACCATCATGGGTCGCGAGGTCGTTGTCGCCGTGACCGAAGGCCGCCTCGATTTCGGCCCGTGGGAGCAGATCTTCTACGGCGAATTCGACGGCATGCGCAAGAAGCGGGTGCTGGTGAAGATCATCGGGGAATGAATTGGCAAACAAGCGAGTTGCCAACACTGTCATGTCCTCCCGAAGTAAAGTTTTCGTTGTTGACCCCAATACTCAAGCCAGCGATCCGGGTGGCGTTGCCATTACCCGTGGCGAGTATGCCCGTTATGCGGGATTGAATTTCCTCGGTCGGGTTTTTCTCTATCTATGGAGCTTTGCTCCGCGGCTTTTTTGGAAAACGAGTTTTGGCGAGGGCGGTTTGCGGTGGCGGCGGATGTTCGAGCACTTCTGTTACGGCAACACAAATCCCGCGCTGGTTATAGATATCCGTGAAAACCTGATCGCGGTGCTGACAGATCTCGATGTGACCGGCGAAAATCCCTATCTGGTCATTCGCATCAAAAAGGAAAAGTTGAACCTGGTGCGAACCAAGTCCGTCGTCGAGGGCGCCCGTTTCGCTTCGGTTGCGCTTTATGGCGCCAAGGATTATCGAAAGACAGGGCGCTGGGATACATTCAATCCGATCGTGGTCGATTGCGTGGTGCGAGATCCGCTCGTCTGCCAGCTCATTCTGGACGGAATTCCGGAAGATGATTGGAAGTTGCTCGAGACGGGGCTGAGCCAGGTTCCGAAGCCTTACGCGGTGGGCCTGTATCCATTTGCCATTCCGTCAACCTGATATACTAACGCGATGGCGCTATTCCCCAGATAACCTGGCCTCATCTGAAATCATGCGACTCCGGACCCACGAGCCTTGGCAGCGGCAGCGGCTCGATGTGCTGGGCCTTCACATGAATGACGCCATCGCTGTTTTGCAGCACGCCTTCGATGATCAGAAACGGCTCCTGGGAAATGCGCAGGCGCATTTTTTCAAAGAGTTGCGGCGTGACGATGGCATTGGCCACCCCGGTCTCGTCTTCCAGGCTTACAAAAACAAAGCCTTTGGCTGTGCCGGGACGCTGACGACAGATCACGCTGCCGCCGATGCGGATGATGCTGCCATTTGGCGCCTGCGGCAATTCGTCGGCGCGCCAGATGTCGGGCAGACGATCACGCACCAGGGCCATGGAGTGCGGGCCGAGGGTGAGTGACGTGCCCTGGAAATCTGCGGCCATGCGCTCGAAGGAGTCCATGGGGAGCAGCGGGGATTCGGCGGCAGCCGCTGGGGCTGAGGTGAAGAAAAGGCTCTCGGGATCGGCAGGTTCGGCGACGCGCCAGAGCGCTTCGCGGCGATGTTTGGCCAGGCCATTCAGCGCGCCGATCTTGGCCAGTGTGCGCAGTTCCTCCGCACGCAGACGGGTGCGGGCCTTGAAGTCGGGGATGGAGGTGAAAGCGGCGATCCGGCGCTGGGCCAGGATGCGGTCGGTGTACTCGGTGTTGAGGCCATTCACCTGGCAAAAGCCGAGTCGGATAGCTCCGTCCGGTTCGAGGGTGCAGCGCCATTCGGAAGTCTGCACATGCACGGGAACAATTTTGACGCCGTGCCGCTCGGCGTCTTTGACCAGCGTGGCTGCGGCGTAGAAACCCATGGGCTGGTTATTGAGCAGGCCGGCGTAGAATTCGGGCGCGCGGTGTACTTTGAGCCAGGCGCTGGCGTAGGCGAGCAGGGCGAAGGAAATGGCGTGGGATTCCGGGAAGCCGTAGACGGCGAAGGATTGCACGAACTGGATGAGCTTATCGACGATGTTATCGGCGACGCCGTTGTCTTTCATGCCCTGGCGCAGCTTTACGCAGACTTTTTCCATGCGTTCCTGGGAGCGATGAAAGCTGAGCGCGCGGCGCAATTCCTCCGCCTCGGAGCCGGAGAAATTGGCCATGACCATGGCGATCTTGAGCAATTGTTCTTGGAAAAGAGGGATGCCCAGCGTGCGGTCCAGCACGGGAATGAGCCGGTCGTCGTAGTAGGTCACCTTTTCCGTACCGAGACGTCGCGCAAGGTAAGGATTGACCATGTCGCCCTGGATCGGCCCCGGCCGGATGAGCGCGACCTCGACGACGACATCGTAGAAACATTTTGGCTGCATGCGGGGCAGGGTGGCGATCTGCGCGCGGCTTTCGATCTGGAAGAGGCCGATGGTGTCGGCTTCCTGCATGAGTTTGTACGTGGCGGGATCGTCCTTGGGGATCTTGGCCAGGTCCACCGGTTGACCGCGATCGGCGCAGAGTTCCACGGTGTCCTGGAGCACGGCCATCATGCCCAGGCCCAGGAGATCCACCTTGATGATGCCGAGATCCGCGCAGTCGTCCTTGTCCCACTGGCAGACGACTCGGCCGGGCATGGAGGCATTTTCCAGTGGGACTACGGAGGAAAGCTGGCCCTGGCAGATGACCATGCCGCCGGAGTGTTGGCCGAGATGGCGCGGCAAGCCATAGATCGCTTGGTAAAGCCGCGCCGCCGCGGCCAGACGCGGATGGTTCCCGGCGATGCCGGCCTGCCGGAGCTGAGAATCGAGATCGATGGTGTGAGGGAAGTCGCCATTGGCATAGAGATCCGAAAAACGGCTGAGCACATCGGGCGCGAAATTGAGCGCCTTGCCGATCTCCCGCATGGCGCTGCGCCCGCGAAAGCTGATAACATTGGCCGTCATGGCCGCGCCCTGTGGCGCATAGCGGCGATAGACTTCCTGGATCACCTTCTCGCGGCGATCGCCGGAAGGAAGATCGAGATCGATGTCCGGCCAGGTCTCGCGGCCCTCGGCCAGGAACCGCTCGAATAACAAATGGCAGTCGATAGGATCGCAGGCCGTGATGCCTAGGGAATAACAAACCACCGAATTCGCCGCGCTGCCCCGGCCCTGTACGAGGATGTCATTTGTCGTGCAGAAATTCACGATGTCCCAGACGATGAGAAAATAACCGGAGAAGCCGAGTTTCGCGATGAGATCCAGCTCGTGATCGACTTGTTTGCGCACCTGGCGGCCGAGATGGGAGTAACGCGCGCGCGCGCCGGCCATCGTGACTTTGCGCAGTTCGGAGTCCATCGTCTCGTTTCCGCTCACGGGGTAGCGGGGAAATTTGTAACCGAGATTTTCCAGGGTAAACTCGAGGCGCTCGGCCAGTCGGACGGTTTCTTCCAGCGCTTCCGGCAGATCCGGGAAGAGCTGGGCCATCTCGGCGGCGCCCTTCATGTGGCGCTCGTCATTGGCGCTGAGGAGACGGCCGGCGGCGTCGAGGTGGGTGTGTTCGCGGGCGCAGGTGAAAACGTCGAGCACAGCGCGCTGGGCGCGTTCGGCGTAGCAGGGGCCATTGGTGGCGAGGAGCGGGAGGCGGTGGGTGTGGGCGAGGTCCACGAGTTGGCGGAGCACGCACTCTTCGCCCCGGTGCAGGTGGCGCTGCACTTCCACGTAGACTTGGTCCCGACCGAAGATGGTGCAGAGCCGGCGCAGGGCGGCTTCGGCTTTTTTCGGGTCATCGAGCACCAGGCTGCGCCGGAGCGGGCCTTCCTCGTCGCCGGTGAGGACGATCAGGCCTTCGGCAAATTCCTCGAGTTCGTCCCAGAGACAGGGCGCGTGGGTCTTGGTCCCGCGCAGCTTCGCGCGGGTGATGAGGCGGCAGAGATTCTGGTAGCCGGTGCGCGAGGCGACGAGCACGGGAAGGACGGCGCCATCCTGAAGAGTGAGTTCGCAGCCGACGAGGGCGCGGATTTTTATCTCGTTCTGGCTTTCCTTCATCATCTCTTTTGCCTTGGCGTGCAGGCGAGGAGAGCCGTAGAGGCCGTCGCGATCGCAGAGCGCCAGAGCGGGCAACTTAAGCTCCGCAGCCCGCTCCACCATCTGCTCGGGGTGGGAGCCCCCGCGCAGGAAGGAAAAGGCGCTGCGGGCGTGCAACTCGACGTAAGAAGGGCGGCCAGCGGAGATCGACCTACTCATAGCGACCCTCGATGAACCAATCCGCGCCTCGGCGGGCGATGCGGCCCAGGCTGCCATCGCTCATTTCCACGTCCCACTCCTCCACGGCCCAGGCCTGCGCATCCCACCAGTCGCCGGAGAGCCGATAGGGGCCCAGCGCGTCCACGATCGGCCCGCTGAGTCCGGAAGAAAAGACGGCGGCGGGCCGGCCTTGCTCCAGCTCGACCCGCGCGGCCAGAGGCGGGCGATGCCGCCGCAGGGGCAGACCGATGCCGAGATCCGGCGGACTTTCCTCCAGCAGCGCGGCGGGCTGAGCGCCAAAATCGGGTGGGGCGAGTTCGATCTCGCCGGGCCGGCGGCTGGCGGGCTGACGGGGCGAACCGACATTTTCGCCGCCGGCCAGCGCGCCGAGGCGGCCGAGGGTTTCGCCAAAGCGATTTGGGTCCCGCAGTGGGTTTTCAAAGATCTGCAATTGCCGATTGCTCGAAATCCCGGGCTGGATCTCCAACCGCAGCGCGACGGGGCGCTGCTCCAGGCGCAGGCTCTCCAAGTGGGTGTGGAGAATGCGAAAAAGCGGCTCCACGTCAGCCGTGGGCGCGGGGATGGTGAAATGGCGCGTATGCGCGGCGCCATTTTCCAGCGGTAATTCCAGGCGCATCTGGGCCGCCACCCGATAGGCGGCCCGCAGGCGCACCGAGAGCTGCTCCAGAAAGCGCCGGAGCAGAAAGAGCAGCGGCTCGGTCGTCTCGATTTCCTGCTCGAATTCGAAGGCCTCCACGAACTGCTCTGCCGGCCGCACACAGCGGAGCAGACGCTGCGCCCGGCCCGTCGCTCGTTCCCAGAGCTGCGCCGCCTCCGTTCCCAGGCGAACGGTGGCTTCGCTCTTCGACAGGGCGGCCAGAGCCCCGAGATTCCGGATGCCCCAGTCCTGCAGGATGCGCTGCATCTCCGGGGTGGGGGAGAGCTCGCTCAACTCGCGGCTCGCCAGAAAGGCTGTGGAATCCCGCACCACGAGGATCGGCGTCGCTGCATGCGCGGCGAGCAGCGCCAGATCCGGCGTTTCGGCCACGCCGATCCGGGCGGTGAGCCGGACCTCCTCGCAGCGGCGGCGCACCTCGTCGGCCCAGCTTTCGAAATCGGCGATGCGCGCCCCGGCGAGGCTGATCGTGCAGATGCCGGCGGACGTGTCCTCGACATCGGGGGAAAGGCTCGCGGCAATTTCCAGCAGGATCTGGCTGGCGATTTTCTCCTGCTCCAGCTCCCGGGAAAGCAGCGTCAGTCCCGGGCAGCGTGCCAGCGCCTGAGAGGAGGAGAGGCCTTCTTCCACGCCGGCGGCGCCGGCGGCCGCGGTGAGCGCCAGGATGTGGCCTTTCTGGGAAAGGCCATCGGTGACCGCGGTCGGGCCGTCGCGCAGTTCCGGGCGGAAGCGTAGCGCGGCCTGCAAAGGGAAAGCCGGGGCAAAGAGGGCGGCGAAAAGCATGGGCTATGTTTCCCGTTCGAGTATGTCGCCAGCTTGTCTCTTCAGCGTAACTGCCTGCCTCCGATTGCGTGCCTTCGTACCGCCAGGGCAAAACCTGTGTTTCAGCCTTATGGATGCGCCGACATGGTCTTCCGCCCCAACGGGGCAGCCTATCGTAGCCCAGGGCAACGCCCTGGGTGTGAGACACATACGATGGTCAGCCCTGTAAGGGCGGCCTAAAACAAACGGTGCGCGCAAGGCTAGGCCGCCCTTACAGGGCTCTTTTCGTTCCGTTACCGCACCCAGGGCGTTGCCCTGGGCTACGATAGGCTGCCCCTTTGGGGCGGAAGAGCCTGTGACATTATTCATTGGGATGGAATTCCCGATCCAGCGCGGCGAAGACGGCGTTTTTGTCGAAGACCTTCAAATCCAGCTCATAGATGAGTTCCCGCCGGCGCCGAGTGAGGGCTTCGAGGCTCCAGCGGTTCTCAGCTGCGATCCGCAGCCGCACGCCTTCGATCATGGGGCGCGGGGTCAGGACGACCAGGGCGGCGTCGCCCTGCTCGGCGATGCGGTGAAAGCGATGCCAGGAGCTAGCCGGGATGCGCTGCAATTGCGCGGTGGGCAGCGGCTGGAGGTCCAGCAGGATGAGCGGCAGATTCCCGTCTCGCAGCAGCAGGTCGGCGGCCTTTACGGCCTGCGCCGCTCCGTCGCAGAGCACCCAGAGCAGCCGCTGGAGGACGAGTGGCGGGAGATCGAGGGAGTCGAAGGAGCGGCCGCCATCCACCAGCGCCGCGTGGCAGCGGTTGCGCTGCGCCGCCTGGACGAGCGCGGCGATGAGCAGCGAACCGGCGCCCAGCGAGCCGCAGATCTCCGTCACCGCCGCCCGGGGCAGCCCGCGGCTGAGTCGATCGATCGGCTCCAGGCCCGTGGGGAAATGCGTCTCCTTGCGGGACGGCGGCTCGGGGAATTTTTCACTGAGATGCCGCCGCAAATCGGCAAGTTTCCCCGCGCGCTCGGTTGAGGAAACGAGCGTGGCAAAAGGGATGGCGGCAGCGGCAGGCATATGTGTTCAAATGAACATTAATCGGTGCGGTTCGCAATGCCCGAAATTTTTGGGAACCGTTTCCCAAATCGCCATGGCATCGGCTCGTCCAAAAAAGACGTAAACACTCTGAAAGCGGACGCGATGCGGTCGGCCACGGGAAAATACAGTTTATGTTTCCGACCGCAAAATGCACAAATTCATCGATGCGCTTCCTATTAACAATACTCTGTGTGGCTTCGCTTTTTGTGAGTCACGCAAATTCCGTCGAATTCAGCAGCGCGGAAATCTCCGGCGCGCCCGTGACCGTTTGTCGGGTGAAGCTGAAGGAGGAGCGGTTGCAATTGTTTCTGCGCAATGAAGCCGGCCGCCCGTTGAATTCGTTCGATGGCGTCAACCAGTGGTTGTCAACGCGCGGTCAAAAACTAGCCTTTGCCATGAACGCGGGGATGTTTCACCCTGGGTTTGCGCCGGTCGGGCTCTTCGTCAACGCCGGCGCTGAGTTAACTCCTCTCAATTTTTCGGCCGGCGCAGGAAACTTTTTTCTCAAACCCAACGGTGTCTTCGCGGTCACGCCTGCCGGGGCCTGCGTCATCGAGTCATCCCAATATCCCAAAAGCGCGCCGCACGCGCTCCTTGCGACGCAATCGGGCCCGCTCCTCGTCCTGAAGGGCAAGATTCATCCGGCGTTCAAGCCGGGCTCGACGTTTCGCCTCTTCCGCAACGGCGTCGGCGTGCCATCTCCGGATGTTGCCCTCTTTGCCATCACTGAAGGCCCCGTGAACTTATATGACTTTGCCGTCTTCTTTCGCGATGTCCTGCATTGTCCCAATGCGCTCTTCCTCGATGGGACCCTCTCCAGCCTCTATGCGCCATCGCTCCATCGAAACGACAAACGCGCGGATTTGGGGCCGATCATCGGGATCACCCAGCCGGTGTCTGTTTCTCCATAGGAGAAACAGCCTGGAGTTTGGCCAATTCTCGAAGCTAAGGGCTCGTAAATAAATAAGGGCCGCAATCTGGCTTGTCCTTTTTGCCGCTGGCGGCGGTGGTTGCCAGCGCCCGTCGGCGCTGCCCTGCGGGCTGCCCGCGGCGGGCAGGCTATCTCGCTCCGCTCGATTCTCAGTCACGTATCGAACCGGATATGCTTCCCGCATTCGCGGGACGCCTTGCCAGCAGCCAAAAATCCTGCGCCATATTGCGACCCTTATTTATTTACGAGCCTTAACGCGCGGGCTTTGTGGGTCGAGCGGAGGGGGTGGCGCGGTTGTATTCGGAGTCGAAGAAGCGTTCCAGGACCCACGTGGATAAGCGGGCCTGGCTGGGAGTCAGATCTTCTCCATGCTGGAGGATGCCTTTGACGACTTCGCGCTGGAAATCGCAGATGGCTTGCTCCACAGCGAGGTTGAATTCGGCGCTGTAGCGGCGATTTTTCGTCCCGTCGTGATTGTAGGGCTGCTTCCAGTTGTCCACTTGGGCGCGCCTCCAACCCACGGCCGCGCAGGCGAGTCGCATTCGGCCGTGACTACGCAGTTCCGCAAAGAACCGCGAGGCGGCTTGGCTTTCCTTCGCAGGGAGGCCATAGGTGGAC
>FTCV01002236.1_pt1 | contig 48721 bp, 38 predicted proteins | sample 1639691 | NCBI WGS metagenome assembly FTCV01 (sample SAMEA3914864, study PRJEB12502) | metagenome | biome: forest; material: soil | place: USA | collected 2012-03-12 | depth 0.3 m
GAACGAACCTGGCCAATGGGGACCTTGGCGGACCGGCGGTCTCCTCGTACACCGGCGCGTGCAACATCAAGGGCGTGACGGTGAAAGGCGCGATGACCGCCTCGACCATCGCCGCAGGCATCGACCCGGTCGACGGGATCTACGGTAATGGAAACGACTTGGCAGCGGCAGGCTCGCCGATCCTGCCGGCGACGACGGCGATCGGGACGCTGATTTTTGGCGCGGGCAGCGGCACGTCGACGAACTCGCCGGCGATGTTGCACGACAACGCCATCGAAGCGGCGAGCATCAAGAGCATGGCCATCGGCACGGCCAAGGCGATCAAGCTCTTCAATACCCCGCAATTTCTGCGGCTCGGCGGATCCGAAGCAGCGTCGGATGTGCTAGTCCAGATCCTTCACGCCGTGGTGATTTAGTTAGATCAACTCGAACTGCGACATCGTGCGGAACGCTCCGTAGCGCGCATCGATGTCGCTCTGGGTGAGCGTCCGCAGCCGCTCCAGGGAGAAGGCCTCCACATTATAGCTGGCCAGAACGCTGCCGTAGACCACTGCCCGGCGCAGTGTTTCAAAGCTCACGGGGCCGTTGTCATTGGCCGAAAGATAACCGGCCAAGCCGCCCGCGAAGGTGTCGCCGGCGCCGGTGGGATCGTGGATGTCTTCGAGGGGATAGGCCCCGCAGCTGAAGAACTCTTTTTCGCCGAAGAGCAGGCAGCCGTGTTCGCCCTTTTTGATCGCCACATACTTCGGCCCCAGGCTGCGGATCTTGGCGCCGGCTTTGATGAGGCTGGTTTCCCCGGTGAACTGGCGAGCCTCGCCGTCGTTGAGGATGAGCATGTCGACGCGCTTCAGCAGCGCCGTGAGGTCCTCCTTGGCGATGCTGATCCAGAGATCCATCGTATCGGCGATGACGAATTTGGGGCGGCTCATCTGGTCGAGCACGTGGGACTGGAGTTTCGGCGCGATATTGGCCAGGAGCACGTAGGGCGCGTTGGCGTAGTTGGCCGGCAGCGTCGGAGTGAAGTGCTCAAAGACGTTCAGCTCCACGCTGCGGGTCTCGCGGGTATTGAGATCCCACATGTATTCGCCGGACCAGCGGAAGGTCTTGCCGGGGACGATCTGCAGACCATCGAGATCAATGCGGCGGGACTTCAAGTACTCGATGTGTTCCTTGGGAAAATCATCGCCCACGACACCCACCAGATTCACGGGTGAAAAGAAACTCGCGCCCACCGCGGAATACGAGGCCGAGCCGCCGAGCAGATCGGCGTGCTCTTCGACCGGGGTCTTGACGGTGTCGAGTGCGATGGAGCCTACGATGAGGACGGACATGGTGGTGGACGGGATAAGATTGCGGTTGGGTGCGGAAGAGCCGTGTTTAATAGCGCAGCCGGCGGGAACGGCAATGCCGGAGTGGAGTGGGCTTATCGCCCTGCTTCCTCGCGTTTCACGCGGTCCCACACTTCGTCGAGCTCCGCCAGCGGCAAGCCGGCCATCGCGCGGCCATCGGCATGCAAATGCGTCTCCACCTTTCGGAAACGCCGCGAAAACTTGTCCGTGGCTCCGCGCAGCGCCACTTCCGGATCCACCTTGAGCTTGCGCGCCAGATTGACCACGGCAAAAAGCAAATCGCCGATTTCGCTTTCGATCTGCGCTGTGGCGCCCCCGGCGACGGCCTCCTCGACTTCGGCGAGCTCTTCGCGGACCTTCGCGACCACCGGCGCGGCTTCGGACCAGTCGAAGCCGACTTTTGCAGCTTTCTTTTGAATCTTTGCCGCATGCGTGAGCGAAGGGAGGCCGCCGGAGACGCCATCGATGGCCGAGACTACGGCATCGGGCGCGTGTCCTTTCTCTGCGCGCTTGATCTCGTCCCAGCGCGAAAGGACCTCCGCGGAATCGGCGGCCGATTCGGAGCCGAAAACGTGCGGGTGACGACGAATGAGCTTTTCTACGATGCCCCGTGCAACGTCGTCCAAATTGAAGCGGCCCTCGTCCTCCGCGATCTGACTGTGAAAGACCGATTGCAGGAGCAGGTCGCCCAGCTCTTCGCGGAGGTTGGCTTCATCCGCCGCATCAATCGCGGCCACGACCTCGTACGCCTCTTCGAGCAAATCGCCGCGCAGCGAGACGTGCGACTGCTCGATATCCCAGGGGCAGCCGCCCGGCCCGCGCAGCTTGGCGACGATGTCGCGAAGTTGGTCGACCGGCGGCAGGGCGGGATCGGGAAGCGGCAGGGGCGCGGTGCGGGCTTTTTCGTCCATGCCGCCTCTGTCCGCTTTTGCGGGCCAAGACTCAACCCTGGAATTCGAGAATCACGCGCGCTGCGGCCGAAGGTGGGTGGGCGGTAGGCGTTGAGGGTTGCGCGCGTCGTGAAAAAGATTACGGCGGTGTCATCCCGGTGTGGTGGTCTCGTCAGAAAGCTTCGCTACCGTAGGTTCCGTCGCACCCGCTCATTTCTCACGAAGTCGCGTCGCTGCCATTTGTCACACGATAAACGCTCGCACCGATGCTCTTTGTGATCGATGTTGGCAACGCTCTGGAGAATCCACTGGCAACCCAAATTGCCGGCTGACATTAACATTCGGGTTGTCCTCGACCGTGCGCGCTCGCCTTACAGGGCTGCGGTCGTTGCTTCGATCATGGCAATTGCGGCGTCCGAAAAAATGACAAATGCTATTTTTTGAATTTCGCTTTCTCGAATTCTTTATTGTCGTCTTCTCCGTCTATTGGAGCCTGCGCAATAACGATGCGAGAAAACGATGGCTTCTGGGAGCCAGCTATTTTTTCTACGCGAGCTTCTTTTTTCCCGACGGTTTCATCCATTGGCCGATGCCCCGCGGATGGTGGTTTCCACTCCTGCTGCTCGCGTCCACGGCCATCGACTATGCGGTCGGCCTGGCAATTGAGCATGCCGGCAACGAACGGACTCGGACACGGTGGCTGCTGCTGAGCTTGACGGTGAATCTTGGCGTGCTGCTCTATTTCAAATATGCGGGCATGTTTCTCGATGCCTTTTCAAGGGTTGCCGAGTGGTGGGGTTTGCCGACCTCGGCTCACACGCTGAGCATCATTCTGCCCGTAGGCGTGAGTTTCTATACCTTTCAATCGCTGAGCTATACCATCGAGGTCTATCGTCGTCATCGCCCTCCTGAACGGCGCTTTTTGGATTTGGCGGCCTTTGTGGCATTTTTTCCGCAACTGGTTGCGGGGCCCATCGTCCGTGCGGCGGAATTTTTGCCTCAACTCAAGGAGAAGCGCGCTTGGGCGCAGGTGGATGTTCGGTTGGCCCTGGTGCGATTCATGATCGGCTTTTTCAAGAAGGCGGTCATCGCAAACGGGATCAGCCCTTTCGTCGATCGCTATTTTAGCTATCCGCAAGCTTATACCACATCGAGCGCCATCCTTGCGGTGCTCTTGTATGCGACCCAGATCTATTGCGACTTCTCGGGCTACACGGATATGGCTTTGGCCGCAGCGGGGTTGCTGGGGTATGAGTTGTCGATCAATTTCGACTTCCCGTATTTCGCGCGGAATCCCAGCGAGTTCTGGCGACGCTGGCATATCAGCCTTTCCAGCTGGCTGCGCGACTATCTATATATCTCCCTGGGCGGCAATCGAGGGTCGCTCGCCTATGTGTATCGCAATCTGTTTCTGACGATGCTGCTCGGGGGCCTGTGGCACGGAAGCCGGTGGGCATTTGCCTTGTGGGGAGCCTGCCATGGAGCGGCTTTGATTGTTCACCGGTGTTGGGCCAGTTTCACGGCTTCGTGGACCGCCTGGAGGACGAATGTCGCGGCGAAGGCGTTTTGCACGGCCGCGAATTTCTATTTTGTTTGTCTGCTTTGGATTCCCTTTCGCGCCGCCAGTCCCAATGCCGCTTCGGATTTGGACGATTGGCATCGAATGGCATTTATCCTGCGGCAATTCACGGGGATCGGGGCCTCTGCAGGCAAAGGGTTGATCGCCCTGGATTCGAGGCTCTTTGCGGTTTTTGGCGCTTTGGCGCTTGTTCACTGGCTCAATTCCCGTAAAGTTTTTGCCCATTGGTGGCGAAGGTTGCCAGCGCCGCTGTTTGCCGTGGGATATGGGTGCGTGGCCGAACTCATGATTCTCTTTGTGCCGGTGAAATATGCGCCCTTTATCTATTTCCAATTCTGAGGCCGATCGAGAGAGACGGCGGTTCGATCGGCAGCGTCTTTGGCGCGCGGCCTGCCTCGGCCTTTGCTTCCTTGCCGGGATGTTTGCTTCGGCCTGGGTGATTCGAAAAGACCTTCCGATCCCAACGGTGCCCAAGGTGGAACAAAAGCTCCGCTGGCTCAAAGAGCACGGGGACGATTACGATGTCTTGTTCATCGGCTCGAGCCGCACGCACGGCGGCATCCGGCCCGAGGCATTTGACCGATTGGCGGCTTCGGCGGGTTATCCCTGTCGCTCCTTCAATTTGGGAATCAACGGCATGCGGCCGCCCGAAGATACTTACCTGCTTTCCGCGGCGCTGGCGTTGCGACACAAGCCGATCCGCTGGGTCATCGTCGAAGGCATTGAATTCAATGTATACGCGGATTCGTTTCGTGGGACCCGACGACTTTCATACTGGCACGATGGGGTGCGAACCGCGGCCGTATTTCGCGCGATCTGCGAGCCGGAGCCAGGGCGTAAATTTCGGTTCCTCTCCAGTTGGAAACGATTTTCCAATTTCTGGTCGAGTCTTTCCCTCAATGCGGAATCAGGGCTCGCTTTTTCTTCGAATCTTGGCCGAGGGTCCGAAGCGTTGGAAGAGTCGCTGGCCTTGCGAACATTTTCACCTCTCGGAACCAATGGCGAGGCGCTGGACGGATTTGGCCTGCACGACGACAAGGAGAAAATCAGCGAAAAGGAGTGGGAGGAGCTTCGCGGAGACATTGCGGAGTATGTCAAGCGCCCGGTGGAGCCAGCGCTTTTGTCGCTGGAGAGTCAGAGGCAATTGCAGGAGAAACAAAGATTGATCGCAAAAGCGGGAGGAAAGATGATGCTCTTCCTTCCTCCCGTGATGCGTAGTCCGCGGATCACTCCGGACCCGGGGTACGGCAAGGATATCCCGGTTTTTAACTTTTCGGACCCACGGGAATATCCAAACTTATTTCTCCGGGAAAATCGTCTTGATTCCGGCCATCTCAATGGGCCGGGTTCGGAAATTTTTACGCGACTGCTTGCAGAGCAGTTTGTTCGGAGTTCGAGAGACCGCCGATAAGCGCCTACAACGGGATGATCTTGATGTAATCGATATCGATCCCGCAGCCGCTGCTCGCCGGATTCTGCCCCATGACCGTGAACTTGAAGGCTTTGTCACCGGTCGTGCCCGGCGCCCAGGTTCCGAGATCCACGTCGGTGTAGACCGTGCCCGCGTTGTATTGATCCACCGGCACGCCGAGGTTCGCCGTCGAGCCCAAGAGATCGGCCCGGGAGATGGCAAGTTGCCACATGCCTTTGTTGTTGTATGCCTTGTAGCCCACGTGCACGTCGTAGACGCCGGCATTTATTCCTGGCACGACGTAGGTGACGTATTGGCCCTGATTCCAGGCCGTCGCGTTGAAATAGGTGGCCGCGCCGTTGCTAAAATTGACGTCGCTAGTCACCGTTTCGGTGATGCCGGAGGTCTGCGCGGCGATGGCCAGATTCTCCGCTTCGTAGATGCCGATCAACTTGATGTAGTCGATGTCGATCCCGTAGCCGCTGCTGGAGGCGTTCTTGCCGGTCACGGTGAATTTGAAGGCCTTGTCACTCGTCGTGCCGGGCGACCAGTTGCCCAGGTCCACTTCGCCGTAGGCCGTGTTGGCGGTGTACTCGTCCACTGGCGAGCCTTGGTTATACGCCGAGCCCAGCTGATCCAGTCGTGAAATGGCCAGCTGCCACGTGCCCTTGTTATTCCAATTTTTAACGCCGACGCGGACATCGTAAGTGCCGGCGAAAACACTGGGCACGGTGTAGGTGACGTACTGCCCCGCGGCGGTGGCGTTGAAATACACGCCCGCTCCGTTGCTGAAGTTTGGATCGCTGGAAGTCGTATTCGTCACCCCGGAGGTCTGCGCGGCGATGGCGAGGTTCTCGCCCTCATACGGCTGGGCGAGAGTGATTGCCGTATAGAAGGTCCGCTTATCTCCCGAATTATCGTTCCAGGCGCGTGTGTTGCTGCCGGGTGTATCCTTGATCGCGACATTGGGCAAGTTCGTCGTGGCGCCGTTGGCCACGAGCGTGCTGGTCAGGTCCGTGCGATTGCCCAGCACGTCGACCCGCTCAGCTTTGGAGATGCAACTGCGAGCCAACGGCAGGGTATAAGTGATTGGCAAATTGGCATTGTAATCCGTGGCTCCAAGATTCATCGCAGTGAGCAGCGTATCGCCCACAGCAAAAGTCTCCATGGAACTGGCGGCGCTCAGGTCGAAGCTGTAAGAAGGCGACGACGAGATCCCGCCGAAAATACTCACGTGCGAGGAGCCGCCGAGCAAATTTGCCAGCGCCTGCAGGCATTGGCCGTGAGGGGTGAGCGTCGAGTCGTTGTAGAGGCAGTGGTTATAAGCCGGGTCCGACGACGAATTGGTGCTGCTGTTGGCAAAATAGAAGGCCTTGTACTTGTCTTGCGTCCAATTATTTGTCAAAGCAAAGCCCAGACGGCGGGTGTAAGCCGCCGGCAGATAGGAAAAGTCGCTGGTATAGCCGATTTCCGTCTGCCAGATGGCGAGATTTGGATAGCCGCGCGAATCCGCCGCCGCGCGGAGCGTGACGTAGGCGTCCACCGTGCCGAAGTAGTGGGTGTCGATCACGTCGATGCTGCCCCAGGCAGAATTCGCATCCAGCAGGGAGATGAGTTCGGAAACGCTGCCGCAATCGGGAAATCCGCCGTAGACCACCTTGGCTCCCGCCGCGTGGATGATTTGCGCCGCGGGCAGATGCACGCGGGTGAAGTAGTCGCTCATGGAGCCGATCCAGAAGATGCTGTATTCCTGCGCCTCGTTCCAGACCTGGAAGTACTGGACGTTATAGGGAGAGGCGTGCAGGTAGTTTACGACTTTCTGCACGTAGGCGGTCCAGTTGCTCGTGCTGGCCGGTGGAAATTTCGAAAAATTCGGCTGGGTTGGTGAGCCGACGACATAGGTTGTCGTCTTCAACAGATTGCCCGAGGGAATGTCGTACTCGTTTTCCACCATCGTGCCGCCTGAGCCGGGCGCGATCGTCCATTTGTTATTGCCATAGGTCCACTGCCGCGAAGTGAGATCGGCCGCCCAATTTGGGCAATAGCAGAGGATCGGGAGGAGACGGGCGCCGGCAGCCGCGAGCGATTGCACTTCCGTGCCGGCCGCTGTGAGATTGGTCAGATCCCAGGTCGTGCTGTTTGGCTGCAGATCGCTCCAGTAAATGGGGTGGCGATTGTAGGAGAGCGCATTCGTCAGGAGCGGATTGCTCGGGCCGGAATTGTTGACGCCGGCCAAGTCCTGGAAGTTCGGACCAGGCCAGACGGTTTGCGCTCGAGCCGAATCCGAGACGCCGAGAGTTGCGGCCAGGATGCCGGCAAATGCGCCTCGGAGTGCGTAGCGGGCGAGGCGTCGTGCGGTGAAAGGCAGTAATGGAAATCGAGAGCCGGGATGGGCCTGGGAGTTGGCGTCCAAGCCGATGAAGTGAGGCATGGGAGAATACATAGAGTGGGGCGTGGGGTGATTAGGTGGGGGGAGAACGATCAATGCGGCGGGTGAGCCGCAGGTGATGATCTTTCGAGCCTAAGGCGTGCCCGCGCTCCGCACTTGGAGCCGAAATTTCGCGGAACGTTTATGGTAACGTTACCACTCCAAAAGCCAGGCGCCTCACACCTCCGCGGCGATAACACTCCCCTCTGCTTCGTCGCAAGGGTCAACCGTCGGGCACGCCGGATGGGAAAGGAGGTTGAGGGCCAAAGCCGTTGCGCCGCAGAGGGCGATAGAGCCGGCCATGGGACCGGCCGTCGGTACGGTTTGGGCATTTTGCAGCGAACTCACGATGATGCCGCCGAGGGCGCTGATGCCAAACTGGAGAAAGCCGAGCACGGCGGACGCGTTGCCAGCGATGCGGCCGTGCGGAGACATGGCGAGCACTGTCGTGTTGGGAAAGACAAAGCCCATGGACGCGATGACAAACCACAGCGGCACATAGATCCCCCAGAATCCGCCGATGCCCGTGAGCGCATCAATGAGCAGCAGCAGGCCGGCGGAGGCGTTAACACAAAGAGCGGTTCGTAAGATGCGACGGATGTCAAAACGCCCGGCGAGGACGCCGTTGACCTGCGACATGCCGATGATCCCGCAAGCTATGGGGCCGAAATAGAGTCCGAAGCGGGCTTCGGAAATGTGAAAGATCTTTTCAAACACATAGGGCGAACCGCCGACATAGGCGAAGAGCCCCGCCATGCCGACGCCGATGGTTCCCGAGTGCAACATGAATTCCCGATGCCGGAGCAGGCTCACGTAGGTGCGCGCCACGTCGCCCATCGATTGCCGGATGCGCCGCTCTGGAGGGAGTGATTCGCGAAGGAAGAACGCGGTCGATCCCAGCGTCCCGATCCCCACCAGCGCGAGCAGCCAGAAGATCGCGCGCCAGCCGACGTGTCCGGCCAGATAGCCGCCCGCGAGGGGCGCGAGGATCGGAGCCAGGCCCATGACGAGCACGAGCGAAGAGAAGACCTTCGCGGCCTGCCGATGGTCGTCGAAAAGATCGCGCACGATGGCCCGGGCGATGACCATCTCGGCGCACCCGCCAAGCGCCTGGACAAATCGCACGCCGGCCAGCGAGCCGGTGCTCCCGGTCAGCGCGCAGCACGCGCTCGCCAGGGCAAAAAGCGTCAGGCCGAAGTAGAGCGGCGGTTTTCGCCCCAGCCGATCGGCGAGCGGGCCGTAAACGAGCTGGCCCAGCGCGAGGCCGATGAAGTAACTCGCCAGCGTGAGCTGAATATCCGGAATCTGAGTGCCGAAAGACTCCGCGATTCTCGGAAAGGCCGGGAGATACATGTCGATCGCCAGCGGTCCGAGCGCGGCGAGGGTGCCGAGGTAGATGGTGAGCCAGAAGACCGACCGCTGTGGCTTCACGCTGTGGGGCTTGGTATCCGGCGCCGGCTGTTCGTTGCTCATGTTGTGTGAGTCCATCGATAATCGAATAGCGACTCAGCGCCACACGTGTTTCGGATATTTTCGCTGCAACTCCTGCTTGATCTTCGGATAAGACTCCTTCCAGAAGTTCGCCAGATTCTGCGTGATCTGGATGGGGCGTTGGTTCGGCGCCAACACTTGAATAACCAGCGGCACGCGGCCGCCGGCGATGCGCAGATCGCCCTCGACGTCGTAGAGATCCTGAATGCGCGCGGCGATGACTGGCGCGGCATTTGGCGAGTAGGCGATCTTGAATTTGCGCCCATTCGGCACGGTGAGCCGTTCCGGCGCGAAGCGGTCCACGAGATCCTGTTGTGACCCGGAGAGCCAGCTCTTCACTACGGGCCACACATCGCGCTCCTTGATTTCGCGATAACTGATTGCCCCGTGGCAGACCTGCTCGATGAGCAGCCGCCGATCCTCCGGCCCGAGCTTGGGCAATTGCAACTCGGGCTGCCAATCGGCGAGCAGATTGAGCCGGATGATCCATTGATCCACGGCATTGTCCCACTGCTTGAGGGGGCAGGCGCCGGACTCCACCTGCTCGGCAAGCAGCGCCGCCGCCTGGTCGAGCGGTACCGCGTCGGTTTCCTTCGAGCGCAGCACGAGATCGCGAAATCGCGTGGTCTTGCGCGCCACCACGCGCCGCTGGATGGAGTCGAACTGCACCTCTACGCTATCGACAAACGCCTCGGGAAAAAGCTCTCGCAGCCACTCCTCCTGGATGGCCGTGGCCTGCGACAGGAGCACCTGGCGCTCGCCCTTGATCTCGATTTCACGGATGTCGCCGGCCACGAGCAGCGGCGCGTGTTGCACCATGCTTTCGCGCGCCAGCACACCCTTGCGGCCATGGACCAGCGCGCAGCGTAGAGTGCCGGCATCGAGACGCATGGCTACATGGTCTGGAAAACCCGCGAGCACGCAGCGCTGGATGGCTTCCGAGGAAACTTCGCCCTCCGAAGTCGTGAGGCCTTCATCGCTTGCGATCTTGAGAAATTGCCCGGCCAGAGCCGAGGCATCGCGCGCGGCCAGGCCATTGATGCCGAGCGCCCGGCACTTCTGCGCATCGAATTGGTTTTGCTCCGCGAAGCGAAATGCGCGGATGAGCAGGGAAAAATCCGAATCCGCCTTATCGCCCAGCGCCCGATCGCGCTTCTCCTCCATTTCCCGCCCTTCCACCCGGCGCAGCGCATTGCGGCCCTGCGTGAGCGCGGCGACCAGCGCGATGGAGGGCACGCAGTGCATTTCGTCCGCCGCCAGGAGCATGCGGGCATACCGCGGGTGGGCGGGAAAGGCGAGCATGCGCCGGCCCAGCGCGGTGATCTCGCCGCTGCCATCGATCGCGCCGAGATCCGTGAGTAGCGAAAGGGCGCGCTCCAGAGATTTCGGGTCCGGCGCTTCCAGCCAGCGAAAGCCTGCGACGTCCCGAATGCCGCTCGCCTTCAGCGTGAGCACGACTTCGGAGAGATCGAGCCGGCGCACTTCAGGCAGCTCGTGCGGGGCGCGATCGCCGTGCTCACGCTCTGTCCAGAGCCGTAGGCAGCGGCCCGGCGCAGTGCGGCCCGCGCGGCCGGCGCGCTGATCCGCCGAGGCGCGGGAAATGCGCTCGATGAGCAGGGTATTGATCCCGCGGTAGGGGTCGAATCGCGCCATGCGCGCCAGCCCGCTGTCGATGACGATACGCACGCCTTCGATGGTGAGGGAGGTTTCTGCGACATTTGTCGACACGATCACTTTCCGGCGATCGTAGCGCGCGACGGCGGCATCCTGGTCGGCCGGCGGCAGCTCGCCGTGCAGCGGCAGGGCGATGAATTGCGAGCCGACGCGCGAATTTCGGATCGCCTGGAGGGTGCGATTGATCTCGTAGGAGCCGGGCATGAAAATGAGCGCATCGCCCGGCGTCTCGGCGGCGAGCCGCACCAGTTCATCGGCCGCGGCATCCCACACCGGGGCGTCGCCGAGCGAGCGCGACACGTACTCGATATCGACCGGGTGTGTGCGGCCGCGAGAGGTGAGCAGGTCGCACGGCGCGAGGTAGGGTTGCAACGCCCCAGCATCGAGCGTGGCCGACATCACGACGAGCCGCAGATCGGGCCGGCGCTGCTCCTGGATTTCCAGCGCCCGCCCGAGCGTGATGTCGCCGTAGAGATGGCGCTCGTGAAATTCGTCGAAAAGAATGGCTGCCACGCCGCGCAGTCCCGGATCCGAGATCATCTGCCGCAGCAGCACGCCCTCGGTGACAAAACGAATGCGGGTGCGCGCGCTCACCACGCGATCCAGACGGATCTGGTAGCCCACCTCGTCGCCGAGCCGGCAGCGCCGCTCCTGCGCCACCCGCGCCGCGAGCATGCGTGTGGCCAGCCGACGCGGCTGCAGCACCACGATCTCGCCCTTCTCGGCAAAGCCGTGCTCGAGCAGGATCTGCGGGGCCTGCGTGCTTTTGCCGGAGCCGGTGGGCGCCTGCAGGACGAGCCGTGGCTGGGCGCGCAGGGAGCTGACGATGGCGGACTCGAGTTCGTAGATGGGCAGGTCGGCGGGCACAGAGCGGAAGGTCGGGAGATGAAGCGGCGCTTTTTGAGAATAGTCCGCCGGACTATGCGTGCGATTTCCAGCCGTGCGAAGCGGAGAATTGCAGCGGGCTCGGGCGGAGGCTATGACACTGCGAGGAAAACTCCCCGCTGGCGAAAGCGTCGGATCGGGGCTGAATTGGCCCCACTACTACTCCCGCCCGATGAAACCTCTCTGGACCGGTGTCTTCCCGGCTGTCACCACCCAATTCCACCGCGACCAGTCGCTCGATCTCGAGGGCACGCTGCGCCATGTCGAAACGCTCGTCGCCTCCGGCATCGACGGGCTCATCGTGCTCGGCTCGCTCGGCGAAAACCAGACCCTCGATCCTGCGGAGAAACGGCAGATGCTTGTGGAAACGGTTCGCCACGTAGCTGGTCGCATTCCTGTGCTGAGCGGCGTGGCCGAAACGAGCGCCGCCGCGGCTTGCCAATATACACGCGATGCCGAGGCTCTTGGGGCCGCCGGCTTCATGATCATGCCGGCAATGGTCTACAAGGCCGATGTGCGCGAGGCGCTCACTTGGTTTCGCAAGATCGGCGGCAGCACCGGCCTGCCCTGGATGCTATATAATAATCCGGTTTCCTATCCGGTTGATATCACGCCGGAACTCTTTGCAGAGCTCTCGGATGTTGAGAATCTCGTGGCGCTGAAGGAAAGCTCCGGCAACACCCGTCGCATCACGGAGCTGCATAACACCGTCGGCGATCGTTATGCCATATTCACCGGTGTCGACGATCTCATGTTGGAATCGGCCATCCTCGGCATCGACGGCTGGGTGGCGGGCACAGGCATCGCTTTTCCTCGTGAAAATCAGCGCCTCTGGGAGCTGGCGCGCCAGGGAGCTTGGGATGAGGCCCGCGCGCTCTACCGTTGGTTTCAGCCGCTGTTGAAGCTCGATACCCACGTGCACTTCGTGCAGTACATCAAGCTCTGCCTTGCGGAGACTGGACTGGGATCGGAGTGGGTGCGCGAACCGCGTCTGCCCATCGATGGCGCGGAGCGCGAGCAGGTGTTGCGCATCATTCGCCAAGCCATCGAGAAGCGGCCGCAATAACAATATAACATGGACCGGATCGAAATCATCGATTCGCATACGGGGGGCGAACCGACGCGAGTCGTTCTTGTGGGCGTTCCCGATCTGGGCTCTGGCAATGTGGCGGACCAGGCGCGGGTGTTTCAGCAGCGTCACGATCATCTGCGTGCGGCCATTCTGAATGAACCCCGCGGCTCCGATGTGCTCGTCGGCGCGCTGTTGGTGGAGCCCGCCGATCCGACTTGTTCAGCTGGCGTCATCTTTTTCAATAACGTCGGATTGCTCGGCATGTGCGGCCATGGCACGATCGGGCTCATGGCTTCTCTTGCGCATCTTGGGCGGATGGAACCCGGGTCGCACCGAATCGAGACGCCGGTTGGCGTGGTGGGCGCGACCCTGCACGAGGATGGCGGCGTTTCGGTGGAGAATGTGGCCAGTCACCGCGCGGCCAAAGGCGTCACGGTGGAAGTCGAGGGCTTGGGGCGCATCACTGGCGATGTGGCCTGGGGTGGGAACTGGTTCTTTCTTGTCGATCGACCGGAGGAAACACTCGCGCTGTCGCATGTCGAGCGACTCACGGATCAAGCGTGGCGCATCCGGCAGGCCGTGAATGCACAGGGCTATCCAGAGATCGATCACATCGAGTTTTTCGGCCCGCCGCAAAGCGTCGGCTCGCAGTCGCGGAATTTCGTGCTGTGCCCGGGGAAGGCTTACGACCGCTCGCCTTGCGGCACCGGCACGAGCGCCAAGCTCGCGTGCCTGGCGGCTGACGGGAAGCTGGAGGAAGGCCAGCCTTGGGTGCAGGAGAGCGTCCTCGGCAGCCTTTTTACCGGCCGCTTCCGCTGGGCCGACCGCGTGGCGGGCGCGGTGCATCCCACGATTTCCGGCGCCGCCTACATCACCGGCGAAGCCACATTGCTTTACGATCCCCGCGACCCCTTCCGGTGGGGCCTCGCCCAGCCTGCCTCCCCATGAGTTTTCGCTCCTTTCTCGCCATCTTCGCGGTCCTTGCTGCGCCCGTGGTCATCTACGCCGAAGACGCGCCTGCTGACGCCGCGCAGCGTCTCCATGCGCTTTTCGATGCCGAGTGGAATCACCAGATGGAAATCTCGCCAACCTGGGCTTCCCAGCTCGGCGATCGCCGCTGGAACGATCGCTGGCCCGACCTGAGCCTGGCCGCGCAGGAGCGCGAACATGCTCACGACCAGCAGACCGTGGAGCGCCTCGGCCAGATCCCGCGCGAGGCGCTGCCGCCTGCCGATCAGCTCAACTATGATCTCTTCCAGCGCCAGTATCGGCTCGCCGTCGAGGGCTATCGTTTTGGCCTCCGCTTCATTCCCATCGACCAGCGCAGCGGCATCCAGACGGTGGATGAACTTGCCGATGCGCTGCGTTTCGAGACGGCTCAGGATTACCAGGACTGGAACACGCGGCTCCAGACCTTTGGCAGCTACATGGACCAGACCATCGAGCTCCTGCGCGAAGGTATGCGGCGGGGCATGGTGCAGCCAAAGGTAACCATGCAGCGCGTGCCGGCGCAGATCGAAAAGCAAGTTGTCGAAAAGCCGGAGGACAGCCCCTTTTACAAACCCTTTGAGAAGTTTCCGACCGGCATCGCGGAAGCCGATCGCCAGCGCCTCGCCGCAGCCGGTCAGGCGGCGATTCGCGATGTGATCCTGCCGGCCTATCGCAAGTTTCAGAAATTCTTCACCACCGAGTATCTGCCGGCCTGTCTCGACAAACCCGGCGCCTGGCAATGGCCCGACGGCGATGCGGCCTATGCTTTCCTCGCCCGCGAGTATACGACGACAAATCTCACACCGCAGGAAATTCACGATCTCGGCTTGCGCGAGGTCGAGCGCATAAGCCGCGAGATGGAGAAAGTGAAGGCGCAGTGCGGTTTTGCCGGCAGTATGCCGGAGTTTTTCCAGTTCCTGCGCACCGATCCGCGCTTTTACTGCAAGCGCCCGTCGCAAGTGCTGGAAGAGTGCACCGCCATCACAAAGCGCATCGATCCGCAGCTCGAGAAACTCTTTCGCACGCTGCCCAAGACACCGTATCACGTGCAGGGCATTCCCGACAAAATCGCGCCCGATACCACGGCAGCTTACTATCGGCAGCCGGCGGCCGATGGCTCGCGCGGCGGGACTTACTTTGTGAATCTCTACAAACCCGAGTCGCGGCCTCGCTGGGAAATGATGGCGCTCACGTTGCATGAAGCTGTGCCTGGGCATCATCTTCAGATCGCGTTGGCGCAGGAGCAGGGCGCGTTGCCACCCTTTCGCCGCTATGGCGAATACACCGCCTATGTCGAAGGCTGGGCGCTTTATGCCGAAAGCCTCGGCGACGAAATGGGGCTCTACGACGACCCGTATAGCAAGTTCGGCCAGCTCACCTACGAGATGTGGCGCGCCGTGCGTCTCGTGGTGGATACGGGCATTCACGCGCTCCATTGGGATCGCAACCAATCTATCGCGTTCTTCCGCGATCATGCGCCGAAAGCGGAGCAGGATATCGTGAATGAAGTCGATCGTTATATCTCCTGGCCGGGGCAGGCCCTGGCTTACAAGATCGGGCAGCTCAAGATTCGCGAGTTGCGAACCCGCGCCACGCAGCAGCTCGGACCGAAATTTGACGTAAAGGAGTTCCACGATGTCATCCTGCTCGGTGGGACCATGCCGCTCGATTTGCTGGAGCAGCGAGTCGATCTATGGCTGAAGTCCCACGCTTCATGATGTCGCACTCTGCCGCGTCCAAACGCGTCGTCGTCATCGGCGGCGGAATCATCGGAGCGAGCGTCGCTTACTATGCGGCGCGGCGCGGCCATCGCGTCACTGTGCTCGAGCGTCAGCCGCGGGAGCGCGGCGGTTGCTCCTTTGGTAATGCGGGCATGATCGTGCCGAGCCACTTCGTGCCGCTGGCCGCCCCCGGCATGGTCGCGTTCGGGCTGAAGTGGATGTGGAATCCTGAGTCGCCCTTCTACGTGAAGCCACGCTTCGATCTGGAACTGCTCGACTGGGGCTGGAAATTCTGGCGCTCTGCCACGGCTGCGCACGTGCGCCGGTCCGCGCCACTGCTGCGCGATCTCAGTCTGGCCAGTCGGGCCGCCTTTGAAGAGTTGGCCGCGCTGCCCGAGGTCGACTTTGGCTTGAAACAGCGCGGGCTGCTCATGCTCTGCAAGACGGCCCACGGCCTCGATGAAGAGGGCCGAATGGCTGAAAAGGCCCGCGCCCTCGGCATTCCGGCCGAGGTGCTCAGCCCCGAGGAGACGGCGCGCCTTGATCCCGGCGTGCGGCTGGACATCGCCGGCGCCGTCTATTTTCCCAAGGACTGCCACCTCGCGCCGGCGCGTCTCATAGCCGCGTTGGAACAGGAGTCGGCGCGTCTTGGCGTCGAGTTTTCCTGGAACACGGATGTCCACGGATTCGTGAGCGAAGGCCCGCGTCTGCGAGCCGTGCGGACGTCTCGCGGCGAGATCCCCGCCGATGATGTCGTGATTTGCGCCGGCGCTTGGTCTTCCGCCTTCGCGCGCGCACTCGATCTCCGGCTGCCCATGCAAGCCGGCAAAGGCTACAGCCTCACCGTGCCCAAGCCGCGCCAGTTGCCCGAGCTCTGCTCCATCTGCACCGAGGCGCGCATCGCGGTCACGCCCATCGGCAATAGCCTGCGTTTTGGCGGCACCATGGAAATCGCCGGGCTCAATGAAGAAATCACGCCGCGCCGTGTGCGTGGCATCATCCGCTCCGTGCCGAAATACTTCCCGGAATTTCAGACCAGTGATTTCGACGGCGTCGAGCCCTGGCGCGGCCTGCGGCCTTGCTCGCCGGATGGTTTGCCCTACCTCGGCCGCACGACGCGCTTTTCCAATCTGCTGCTCGCCACCGGCCATGGAATGATGGGGGTGAGCCTTGCTCCAATCACCGGTCAACTCGCCGCGCAATTGTTGTCCGGAGAAACGCCAGCGATCGATATCTCCGCGCTTTCACCGGATCGCTGGCGATAATTGGCTAGCTGGTGATTTGCGCGACCGCGCAAGCGCCCCGCTGGTGCGGAAGCATCTCACGGGACACGAGGTCTCTTCGATCAGACCGCAGAGCGGCAGTTTGTTTGGCAACGCAGCACAAACCGCGAGCCGCGAACGCCGCTCCGAATTCGTTCCGGCAGGATGATCCGCAGTTGTATAAAAAACAAAGCACGCTACTCTTGGCGAAGTATGCGATGCCTCACCCGCGAACGACTGGCCCGGCGAAAAGTGGATTTATCGAAATTGGCCGTTTGCGTCGCCGCAATCTTTCTGCTGATCGTGTGGGTCATTCCAGCTCGTGCGACGATATTTATTAATGATGCCGTCATGGGACCTGACCCCGTGTATTTTGACGATCCATCGTGGACCGCGATCACTTTACAGTCGATTTCAGGCACGCCCGGGGCGGGTCTTTTTTTCATCCAGATACAAACGCTCAGTCCGACTTTATTTTCCTTGAATTGCGGCGGGATCGCAGAGGCTTACAGTCTCTACGCGACCACAGTGGGCAGCTCGTTCGATGCAACGGCTGCCGCCTCGACTACGCCGATCATTTCGAATGTGTCTCAATTCACCGACTATCTCACGCTGCCGCTGAATCAAAGCAAGTATTTCGCTTACTGGAACGAAAACCTTGCGGCTCCCATCGCCTCCTTCCCAACCCCCGCTGACAACTATGGCTGGCTGGAGGTCACCAACACCGCGAACGGATTGGTGTTAAACTCGAGCGTGACTGCGCAAGGGGGCGGCATCGTTGTGGGAACCACGACGCAAGTCCCGGAGCCCGCTTCGGCGATGCTGATGCTTCTCGGCGCCGCGGGCATCGCCATCCGACGAGGTCGGCGGACATTTTGAAGAGATAGACTGAGTTCGTAGGGCCAGCGTTTTCGGTCACTTTCGGGAGCGTGTCAGGTCGAGGACGGCGATCTGCTCCGAATTTCAAGGAAGGGCGCAGTGGTGGCCGTGCAAGATTCGTCTCTGCCTCCCCGACGTGAACGCATGCCGAGCACTATGGGTTCTGGCGGGCGTCAGGATGCCGAGTTGGCACCCTACTCGACCGGGTAATGGCGACGGATCGGAAAGGAGCGATGTTGAACACGAAGCTCTGTCGCTCCCACCCGCGTTCGAGTTTGTGATGCTCCGCCGAGTCTGCGGAGAATCCGAATCTGAATCCTCGTGGGGGACGGCGGCTCCCATGCCAACCCCCAAACATGAAACACCTCCTCCTTGCGCTCGTCGCCGTTGCCTCCGGCGCACGTGCGTACTCCCAAACCAACATCTACGTTTCGACGACCGGCGCCTCCACGGGCAATGGCACGAGCACTTCCAGCCCCGTCAATCTCACGCGCGCTCAGGCTAGAGTCCGCGAAATCAATGCCTCGATGAGCGCCGACATCAATGTCCAGCTCATGACTGGCACCTATGCCCTCACGGGTCCGATCACCCTTACGGACCTGGACTCCGGTTTCAATGGCTACACGGTGCGGTGGATGGCGCAGGATACGAGCAACCCGCCACTGATCTCCGGCGGACAACAGATCACGGGCTGGACGCAATCGGGCACGTCGGGAATCTGGTACGCTACTGTGCCCAACGTGGCCTTCCGCCAGGTGTGGGTGAACGCGCAGCGGCGCCAGCGCGCTCGTTCGGAGGGATTCGTAAGCATCAAGGACGTGGTGAAAAATACGGCGAATAACACCCGCATCATCCTCGCGGAAGCTTCGAGCCTGCCGGCGACGGTCACCGACTGGAGCCGGGCGGAATTGCATTCTTACCACGACTGGCGGGATTACTACGTTACGCTGAACGGCGCAGCTTCCTACTCTGATGCGCGCTACGAGCAGCCGATCATGGGGCTCGTCGCTCCCGGCAGCGAATGGGGTGACGTGGTCGGGGGCGTGGCCTTCCAGCCGGACCTTTCCGCCGCCTGGCTCGAGAACGCCTTCGAATTGCTCGACCAGCCCCACGAATGGTATGCCGATGCGGCAACCAATCGGCTCTATTACATCCCTTCTTCGGACGAGGATCTTACGTCGAGCAACACCCGGGTCTTCATCCCCATGCAGCAGACCCTCCTCAAGATCCAGGGCTCGAGTTCCAGCGCTCGCGCTCACAACCTGGAGTTCAATACCCTCCGCTTTCAATATTCCACCTGGACGGCGGTGAATGGCACGGGCTATGTTCCGATCCAGTCGGCTGAGTTTCAGCGTCCGAGCAACGGCTATTTTCCGGGCGCGGTGGAAGTGGCGAATGCGCAACAGATCAACTTTAAAGATAACCGCTTCGCGCACCTGGGCGCCTCGGCGATGAATCTGAGCCAATGGGATTCGAATATCCAGATCACCGGCAATGCCTTCACGGACATCGCCGCTTGCGGCATTCAAGCCGGACCGCACAGCCTCTCCCCGAGCACCGGCATCGCAACGAGCATCACGATCAAAGACAACCTGTTCTACCAGTATGCGCAGGACTATCGCGCGGCAGTCGGCTTCTGTTCTTACTCCTTGCGGGACTCCTCGCTCATTCACAATCACTTCGAGAACAGTCCCTACGAACCCATCGATGTCGGAGACTTCAATTCCAACGGGAGCGGATATAATAACACGAGTTCCATCTGCGAGACCGGCAACAACACCATCACCTTCAACCGCATCCGCAACTTCGACAAGTATTGCCGGGATGGCGGCGGGATCTATATCAACGGTTCGCAGCGCGGCAGCGACGGGGTCCAGCGCACGAGTATGGTGAGCGACAACTTCATTCAGGACTGGTGGACAGACGAAGGCGCGCTCTATTCCGAGGATCACAGCGGAAACATCACCTACCAGCGCAATGTTTGCGAACTGACGCTCAATACGCCGGGTCTGGGGATTCACAATCGCACCTGGCTCTACGCCTGGTCCGCCAACTCCTATAATCTCACTCTGGGGAGCGGCTCGAATGCCAACTACGCGACCACGAATCTCAGCTCGCTCTACAACACAGCGGACCAAAACGTCTCCGGCCATCAGTACGTGGCCCCGGTGACCTATACAGACCCAAGTACGCGCCCGTCGGGGGCGACCTCGATCATCAACGCTTCCGGCGTCGAGACCACGTACTCGAACTACTCGTATCTGATGAGCCTGCTGCCCTCCGGGACGAATCAAGCCCCGGTCGTTTCAATCAGTCCCGATACGACTTGTGCGCTGGGGCAGACGATTGCGCTGCAGGCATCGGTCACGGACGATGGCCTGCCGTACGATCGCCTGGTCTATGCCTGGTCCAAGACTTCAGGTCCCGGCGACGTGACCTTTTCCACCACCTCTGCGCTCAAGACCACCGCGGCCTTTTCCGCGAGCGGCAGTTATGTCCTGCAGCTATCGGTGAAAGACGGCGCGCTGGAGACGATCGATCAGATGAATGTTACGGTTTCTGCGACTTCCGTCGGGATAAATAAAGCGGCCGGCGTGATTCCCACCGCCTCAGCGAGTTATTTCAGTGATTGGAGTCCGGCGGCGCTCACGGATGGCTCTTTTTCGACGGACTACAAGAGCGGCATCTGGCTTGCCACGGGGGGCGCCTGGCTACAACTCGATCTTGGAACGGCCGTCCGGCCGAGCCAGATCGTCATTGGAGCGCGGAATGGCAACGCCGATGAACGCAGCAACTTCAGCATCCGCGGCTCGAACACGAGCGACTTCTCCAGCTACGTCATCCTCGCTGGACAGGGCAAGGATCCATACCGGAATACAGGCCGCTGGGTGGCGAACCTGACCACGACCAGCGCGTTTCGCTACTATCGGCTGCAGAGCTCCGGCAATATCAGCGCCTCGGAGTTTCAGGTCTATTCCGGAGGCTCGAGCCAGATCTTCGAAGCAGAAGGTCTGACGGTGGCGGCGACCTCCGGCGCGACGCACCGCATCGTCAACGATGTCCGGTATAGCTGCTCGAACGGGACCATCCTGGACGCAACCGTGGTGGGCGATTATGTGACCTATCTTCTGCCGAATATTCCGGCCGGGAGTTACGACGTCCGAATCGGCGTGAAGAATTTCAACACGCGTGGGACCTGGCAGCTCTCTGCCGGGCGGGCGGATAACTTTGCCGGAACGGTGTCCACGATCGGCACAACGCAGGATGGATACAATGCGGCGGAGACCTTCACCGAGATCGACCTCGGCGCGTGGAGTCCCGTGAGCAGTAATGACAAGTGGTTCCAGTTCAAGATTGCCGGGAAGAACGGGAGCAGCACTGGGTACACCGAAAGCTTCGACTACATCAAGCTGATCGCGCAGTGAGCGCGTGAGTTTGGAGCATCGCGATTTGGATCGAGAAAACGCACCCCGGAACGGCATAGCCGTTCCGGGGTCTGGAGTTTGGCCAATTTTGGAGCGGAGGGACGTCAGCCCGCAGACGCGCCGTTGCCTCCCACAGACACACCCCAGGGCGGTTGAAAACCGCCGTTCCTTGGGGTCCGCCGGCGACCGAACGTTGGCCAAACTAGCCAAAATCCAGAGCGCGCCCCGCAATGCCGGGTGCGCATTCGTGAATGTGAGATTAAGTGTTTACGTCGTGCCGCACCTACCCCGCGGCGTCTCCGGCACACCGCGCGAGGTAAGAATATCTCGCCTACATTGGCGCCGTGTGGTCCATCGGGAGACTGGCAAATTGGCCAAACTTCAGTGCACTGCTTTGCAGCGCGGCGCGCTTAGGCCCGGGGCGACAGCGTCGCGCCCGGGCCTCCGCAGATCGAAAACAGATGATTCTTCGAGCCGGCGCTATTGTGGCGCGAGCTTTATGTAGTCAAAGCTTTCGGTATAACCAGAGCTGGCCCCGTTCTTCCCAGTGATCTTAAACTGGAACCACTTGGCGTTGCTGCTCACGGGACTCCAGACACCGAGGTCGACTTCGGTGAAAACCTCTGTCGTGTTATACTCGTCCTGGGTTCCGCCGACGGTTGTTGCGGTCGTGGCGAAGCTGTCTGCGCGTCCGGCGAAAAGTTGCCAGATGCCGCGATTGCTGTTGTTCTTCACGCCGATCCGCACGTCGTAGCTGCCGGTAGGAATGCTCGGTAGGAGATAGGTCACGTAATCGCCCACGGCATTGGCGTCCAGGATCGTGCCATTTCCGGCGCTATAACGGGAATCGGCAACTATTCGATGCGTGTCGCCTGAACTGGCCGCCACGGTGAGTGATTCAGCCTCGTAGAACAAGGCTGAGCCGCCGGTATAAACCTGGAATTCCGAAGCGCTGATATTGCCCGAGCTTTGCAGCCGATAATAACGGAAGCTGCTCGAGGTCGTCAGATTGGCCACCCAGCGGCCCGTGTTACGATACGGGTCGCCGCCGTGCTCGGCCAGAATGACGTAGTTGGAGAAGTCACTCGTATTCGAGCCGCGGATACTGAAATTGCTGCGTTCGTCGGCATTGCCATTGCGGGCGCCAATGACGACCCGATTCGGCTGGAACGCGGCGCCGAGATCGAGCTGCAGCCAGGCGCCCCCCGTGGCGAGCCAGATGCCGCTCTTGTAATCCGTGGAGAATGCGCCGTCCGTGAGCGCCGCCGGACTCCAATCGCTGAAGTAGGTCGAGGAGGCAGTGGGAATGACTCCGGCTGCCTTGTTCACTCCGACAGAGGTTGTGGCCACCGTGACATTGATTTGGGCGAGGCCTTCCAGAGCGCCGTCTTTGACGGAGAGCTGCAAGACATAACTTCCGCTTGCAGCAAAGGCCGCGGTGCTCGACAACCGGGAAGGCGCCGAGAAAGTCACGTCGCCAGGACCGGAGACTTTGCTCCAGGCATAAACGAGCCTATCGTACGGCAGACCGTCGTCGCTCGCGGTTCCCTTGAGGGCGATCGTCTGTCCCAGTGCGCACGATTGATCGGAGCCCGCGCCGACGGCCGGCGCTTGATTCATCCCGGTCGGCAGCAAACCAACGAGCGCCGAATATCCGGAGTAGCTGGTTTCGATTCCAGAGGCGCTTACGATTGCAGATGAGCCTGAGGGCCGGGCGCTCGGATCCGTGTAAGTGACCGGGGCCACGTATTGGTGGCCGGAGACGTTTTGGTCCGCGGTGTTGTAGAGCGAACTGAGGTTCGTCGTGGCGTAGTTGGCATTCGAACCAATTCCGAAGCTAAGGTTGTAGGAGTTCGCGGACCAGGCGTAGAGCCAAGTGCGATTGTGGATGCCCAGGCCCGGCGTATTCAGCGTCAGCTCACAAACATTGCGCTGGTAGGTAATGTTTCCGCTGTGATCCTCGGAATAAATCGCGCCTTCATCGGTCCACCAGTCCTGAATGAAGTTGTCGCTGACCATGCTCGTGCGCTGGACGCCGTCGCTGCCGCGTTGTGAACCGTTAATGTAGATGCCGCCGCCATCGCGGCAATACTTGTCAAAATTGCGGATGCGGTTGAACGTGATGGTGTTGTTGCCGGTCTCGCAAATCGAGTTTGGATTGTTGTAGCCGCTCCCGTTGGAATTGAAGTCTCCGATATCGATGGGCTCGTACGGGCTGTTCTCGAAATGGTTGTGCAGGAGTGATGAGTCCCGCAGGGAGTAGGCGGCAAAGCCCACGGCGGAACGGTAATCCTGCCCGTAGGCGTAGAACAAGTTGTCCTTGACCGTGATCCGGGTGGCTATGCCGGTGCTTGGGGAAAGGCTGTGCGGTCCGCCCTGAATGCCGCAGGCGGCGATGTCGGTGAAGGCGTTTCCGATGATCTGGATATCCGAGTCCCACTGCTTCAGGTTGATGCCAGAAGCGCCCAGATGAGCAAAGCGATTGTCACGGAAGTTCACCCGCTGGGCATTTGTGACGTCGACCGCCCCGGGAAAATAACTATAGCTAGGCCGTTGAAATTCGTGGGCCTGGACCGGCACATAGCCCGTGCCATTTGCCGCTGTCCAGGTGGAATACTGGAAGCGCAGGCCGTTGAATTCCAGATCGTGCACACGGACGGAAGAACTCGAACCCTGGATCTTCAGCAAAGTCTGGTTCAGGGGAATGAAAACGCGCGCCGTGGTCATATCCTCGTCTGCGGAGGGAATGTAGTAGAGCCGATTGGTCGCGGCATCGGCAAACCACTCGTGCGGTTGGTCGAGCAGCTCCCAAGCATTCTCGAGCCAGGCGCGGCTCAGGTCGGGAGCAAAGGCTACGGCGCCGCCGGTGTCTCCCCACTCGCTGCCTGGGGCGACTAATCCCGTGATGGATTGTTCATAGCGAGCGTCGCTGTAAGGCGCCGCGCTCGCGAGCGTCACATAGTAGTCACGCCAGTCATGGTATGAATGGAGCTCCGCGCGCGACCAGTCACTGATCGTGGAGGGCAGACTGGACGATTCTACGAGAATGGTGCGGGTATTGTCCGACGTGTTCTTGACCGTGCCTTTTACCGAGACGAAGTCTTCGGAGCGAGCGCGCTGCCGGCGTTGTGCATTCACGTAAACTTGTCGAAAGGCGACGTTTGGAACGCTCGCATACCAGATATTCGATGACGCCATCTTTGTCCAACCCGTGATCTGTTGCCCGCCGGACAGGAGCGGGGCATTGCTGGAGTCCTGAGCCGTCCAGTGAACTGTGAAGCCATTTGAACCGGAATCGAGATCCGTAAAAGTGAGCGGCGCGCTCAGTGCATAAGTGCCCGGAAGGAGCAAGACGTTGACGTCGGCGCTGAGCGAGGCATTGATCTCTCGGACACGCGCTTGCGCCCGGGCAAGGCTCACGGGTGTGCCGGATGTGGAGCCATTCCCGGTCGATGCTCCTGTGGGAGAGACGTAGATGGCTGTTTGACTATATGCGGAAACGCCGCACACAGCGGCAGCCGCAACGGTTGCAAGGATATGTTTCATTCTGGAGGGGTTTGGAGTGAATTGGAATGCGATTTGCTATTCCGCAGTATTAGGGAGGAAACACAGCGGAGGCATGCGCACGCTAGCGAACGATGTCGCCAGCGCTGGCGCGACGCCTGGAAGCTTCCTGGAAGGGAGGCCGCCGACGTGTTTCTGAGATGGCGATCCTACGGTTTTCGCTCAGCCCGTATATTACCCGACCCGGCGTACTCGAACGGGTAATTGTCGAAGTGCGTGAGGCAGATCACCCCCCGTTTCGTGGCGGCAGTGTCTGCCCGTCGATCCATGTTGCATCGAGTTGCGTCGAGGTCGAGGGATCCAGTGAGCCAAGGTCGCTGGTGAGGAAGAACCCGCTCACGACGTCTATTATCGGCGATTTTCGAGTAATATCCCTCTGGTCTGTGCATTTGTGGGTTGATTCGTGCGAGCGGCACGGTGGTCGGAGAAACTGCGAGCACGCAACAGATTATTGTTGAAAAACTTGACGGAAATAGTAGAGAAAGCGCTCACGCAATTCATCACCCATCGGATGAAAGCGCGATCTGCGACCGGAAATGCCGGAGATTTAGACCACGAAACGCGCGCTAGCGTGCCGGACCTCCGGACGTCGCGCGATGAAACTGCCTGCATTTATGAACCGTTCGCCGTTTACACCACCGCTCCCATCCGCGAAGTCTCGATTCGAAAGGGCAGACGGTTTGTTTGTCGCGGTCTCCGAAATCCTGCGCCGCTATCGTGAGTCGAGAGCGCACTCTCTCCACCTGTGATGAGCGCCTTTTCGATCGCTTCGACGGTCAGTCATCGTCGGGGCATGGATGTCTGGGCGCGCGGCCATTACACGCGAAGCCGCCGCCGCGCGCGAACGCGAGTCCTGTTTTGCTCGGCCTGCGCTCGCGAACGCACCTTCGAAGCGCCGCTGATCCGGTGGCGTAGGCATTTGCTCCTCACGATCATCACCGCCGGGCTCTGGAGCGTTTGCTGGCTGGCGGTGTCCCTTCGGAGCTGGAAGGCAGGATGGCAGTGTCGAGGCTGTCTGAAGATGAAAGCAGAGAGCGGCGTCCAGACCGAAGGTCCGCCACGGCAGGCGCCGACCTTTCGATATATCGATCCATCATAACTTCCGACCAGAGACTTTTCGGAGACTCTACTATTTAAATCCTCGAGACCTGCCGTTTTCCTGCGCGTCCAATTTACCCAAATCATGAAGACCATCACACCCAGAGAGTTGCACACCGTTTTGACTTCACAGCCGGAGACGACCGTCGTCGATGTGCGAACCGCTGGGGAATTCGAATCAGTGCACATTCTCGGCGCCCGTAACCTCCCGCTAAACTCGCTCGATACGCAATTGATCTCCGAGATCGGCCGAATCTCGCAAGCGCAACCGGTTTATTTGGTCTGTCATTCCGGCACGCGAGCTCGGCTGGCGGCGGAACAATTCAACGGGGACGGCATCGAAAATACCGTCGTTGTGGAGGGGGGCGCGCAAGCTTGGCAGGACGCGGGACTTCCCATCAAGCGTGGGGAGATTGCAACGATCAGTCTGGAGCGTCAGGTGCGGATTGCTGCCGGGACAATCGTGCTCGTTGGAGTACAATTGAACTGGCTGGTTCATCCCTGGTTTATCGGGCTTTCGGCTTTTGTCGGAGTCGGCCTTGTTTTTTCCGGCATTTCCGGCCGGTGCGGGATGGGCCGCATGTTGGCGAAGTTTCCTTGGAATAGCCGGATCGCCGCCAACTGATGCGCGTCAGATCACGCCATAGGGAAGCTGCCCGCCTGGCAGCAGCCTGAATGGTTGGGCCGTTCAATACCAAGCGGCTCGCCCTCCGCGAACTCGATCCCGATCGCCCTCTTGAAAGTATCTCGAGTTAATCTTAGTAGAAGCGAGAGGAACCATGCCATCCACTGCCCGTCGCCTGCACGCCTTCACCGAATCGGTCATTCGCGGAATGACACGGCTGGCCAATCGCCATGGCGCGATCAATTTGGCTCAGGGATTTCCAGACTTCGAACCGCCCGAGCCTCTCCTGACGGCATTGGAACGAGCCACGCGCGGCCCGCATCACCAATACGCCATTACCTGGGGCGCTCCGCGTTTTCGGGAGGCGCTCGCGCGGAAGATCACGCACTTCAGCGGCCTGCCGGTGGACCCGGACCAACATCTCGTCGTGACCTGCGGGAGCACCGAGGCCATGATGGTCGCGATGATGACGGCCTGCGATGCCGGTGATCGTGTCATCGTCTTTTCTCCCTTTTACGAGAACTATGCGGCTGATGCCATCCTGGCCGGCGCCGAGCCGATCTATGTGCCCTTGCGGCCGCCGCATTTTGACTTCGATCGAGACGAGTTGGCACGGGCGTTTGCCCGTGGCGCGAAGGCGATCGTGGTCTGCAATCCCTCGAATCCTACCGGCAAAGTCTTCACTCGCGCCGAATTGCTCGAGATTCTGGCCCTGGCCGAGGAGCACGATGCATTCATCATCACCGATGAACCGTACGAACACATCGTCTATGCCCCACACGAGCATGTAAGCCTCGCGGCGTTGCCTGGCGCGTTTCCCCGCACCATCACCTGCAACTCACTTTCGAAGACCTACTCGATCACTGGTTGGCGGCTAGGCTATGTGCTCGCGGCGGCGCCGGTGATCGCCCAAGCGCGCAAGGTTCACGATTTCCTTACCGTGGGAGCCGCCGCGCCGCTCCAGGAGGCGGCGATTGCAGGTCTTGAATTGCCCGACGAGTACTACGATGGCCTGCGAGAGCTCTATACCCGCAAGCGGGAAACATTTCTCGAATGTCTGCGGGCGAGCGGCCTGCCCTTCACCGAGCCACAGGGGGCCTATTACGTCATGCTCGATATCTCGTCCCTCGGCTTTGCCCACGATAATGACGCGGCCGAATGGTTTGTCCGCGAAGTCGGCGTCGCCGGGGTGCCTGGCTCGAGTTTTTTCCGCGAGCCCGAGCATCGTTATATCCGGTTTCATTTTGCTAAAAACGAGGAAACCTTATTGGCGGCCGGACAGCGTCTGCGCGACTTGGGCGCCCGCCGGTCGTCAACCCAATAGCTCTCTTCGCAGTCCGATCCTCTACCTCGCCCCACTCGAAGTATTGTTAGATGTTACGGGACGCCCGAAATTTCTGGGCTACAACGGGCGCCTCGGGTCGGTCGCGCTAAGGAGGGTGAACTCGAGTCAATCCGGACGAGCCGCTACAGATTCGTTTAGCTCGCTGCGTCGCGCTCTGCAGCGGCGGCGCCGCCGTTGTCATTCACGGCTGCGTTCGCCAGCCCGAGCCACTCCAGCGCCTCCGGCCGGGTGCGAAAGACGCCCACGGCTTTGGTGCTCCCCGGCTTCATCTCGCGCATCCGCTCGTACATCCGGCCCAGGCCGAAATGCAGATCCTCCGAGGCGACGATGGCAAAGCGCGACGGGGAAGGGGTGTCCATGCTGGCCGAAAGCTCCGCCAACCAGGACACCAGCTCATGGGAAACAAACTCGTCCAACGTCGCATCGCCCATGTCGACCAGTTCGTCGTAGCCGGCCACTTCCGGACGCGACCACACTTCGCGCTGGTAGGCGAAAATCTCGGGGCTGGTCAAAACACCGACCACGGTTGTGTCGACAAGCCGTCGTTCATGGTCGATGCGGTAGGTGATCGGCATGGTGGCGCAGATACGCAAGCCTCACGGATGAGGCGGGATTATGCAATAGGGATTGGCGGGGGGGAGAATAGGAAGAATAGGAAGCATGGGAGATATGGGATTCAGTGCTTCGGGCAGTTGCGGTGGGCGAGGCGCGCTTGGGTCATACGTTCGCGCAGGCCGCCTTCCTGGAGGAAGTCCTGTTCCAGGTGGCGGAGCTGTTGGTCGAGCAGGTAATTGGCCTGGTGGATAAGGCAGATGGCGATGTTGGCGATGACTTCGCCGGGACGCGTCTCGACAAACTCGCGGTAATGCTCATAGGAGTGCGGTTTCTTGCGGCCTAGTTTCCGGACATATTCGGCCTCCTTGGAATCCTTGCCCCAGATCGCGTGATCGCGCACGCGTAGGTAATCACGGTAGTCTGCCAACAGTTCTTCGAGGCTGGCGCGACCCACACTCGTAAGCTTGAGCTCGGTTTCCTTGGAAGTGAGTCCGGCTTTGCTGCCTTCGAGGATGTTCTGCTTACCCAACCGCGCGGACTGGATCATCTGATCCACGGTGCGATCGCCTCGGGAAAGAAACTTGTGAGCGAAACGGAAGGTGAGGTCGTAGACGACCTCCGCCTTTTGGTAGGAGAGGAGCGTTTGGTAGTCCCCGCGCGGAGGGAGGACGGGCTGGGAGTCAGAGGACGGAGGTTTCCTATCGCTCCCATGCCTCCTATTCTTCCCATCTCCCTCCATAGCTACTCTCTACTCCCCGAGCGCCTTGAGCACCGCATCCTCCATTCGGTCGGCGCGTTCCTTCACGCCATCGCCTCCAAGAGCGCGGATCTTCTGAAAGAGCGCTTTGTTATACGCGCGCAGCGCTTTCTTGCCTTCCTCTTCATTTGGCGCGCTGTCGGCTTTTAGTTTCAGCTCGGCCAGGTGCGGGTCGGTCACGGCGCGGGATTTCGCCTCGTCGTAGCGGGCTTTCTCGATGGCGTCGGGATCGCCGCTCGTCACGGCTTGCTGGACGGCCAATTCTTCCTTGGTGAGTTGTCTCGCGGGCTCCTTGGATGCCGCTGGTTGCGGCGCGGCGGCGGCGCCGCGGCCCTTGCGACCACGCTTGCCGGGAGCCGGCGTCGAGGGTGAGGGAGCCTCGTCTTTCTTCTCCGTAGCGCCAGCTTCAGGCGTGCCGGTGCCCGGTTCGCCGGCGGGTTCATTGGCGGCGGGCTTTGCTCCGTCAGATCCATTGGCGCCATCTCCCGGTTTCTCGGCGGCGCCTTCCTCGTCGTGCTTTTTCGGCTCCTCTCCGGCTTCAGCTTTCGGCCGGCGCGGGCGAGGGGTGGCGGCCGGAGCCGGCGCGGGTGTCGCGGCCCCGGGCTTGGGCGTAGCGGCCGGCTTTTTGCCGTTCCCGCCGAAGACGCGCTGGAGGAGATTTGGCTTATGCGCTTCGGAAGCCGGAGCTCCGGCGGCGGTCGCAGGCGCCGGAGCGCCGTGGGCCTCTGCCGGCTTGGCTGGAGCCGCCGGTTTCGCCGGTGCGGGCGCGGGCGCCGCAGCGGGTTTACCGGCCGGCTGTTTGGCGGCGGCCGGCGCTGGCGTAGCCGCGGGCTTGGCCGGTTTGCCGTCAGACTTTGGCTGCGTCGCGCCCGGTTTCGCCGTGTCGGAAGGCTTGGCGTCCTCGGCGGCATAGGAGGCGGCCGCGAGCCAGCCCAAGGCGATGAGGGAGGGAACGAAAAAGCGCATACGCATAGAAAATGGCCGCCAATGTGGGACGTTCCTGCGGTCGTGTCGAGAGCCCGTTGTTTGCTCGCCTCTCCCGGATGCAAGTTTTTTCCCACGTGTGGCGGAATGGTCCGTTTTGTCTTTCCCCACGGGCTCTGCTTTCCATATTCACGCTGGCGCCAGCGTGTGTGAATACGTTCGGGCCTCCATTCGAATTACGTCCATGAAGCGACTCCAATCCCGCTTGCTGCTGCTCGCCGGTTTTCTTCTCGTCTTTCCCTTATTCCTCCGGCGGCGGCGGCGCGTCGAGCGACACATCGCCATCATGGCCTCGCCGGAAGAGATCTTTCCCTATTTCAACGACCTGCGGAACTGGCCGCTTTGGACGGAGTGGGGCCGGCGCGATGCCATGGCCTTCAGCTACGGCGCCCAGAGCCTCGGCGAAGGCGCGGTCCAGCGTTGGCGCAATTCCTGGATGTCCGGCGAAATGCGCATCGTCCGCACAGAAGAAAATGCCCGGATCGACTACGAGGTCGAGATTCCGCGCAGCGCGCCTTTTCTCGGCCGCATCCTCCTGCAAAAAGACGGCGCCTGCACGCGTGTGACCTGGCGCTGTGTCTGGGAAATGGCTGACAACCCCTACCGCCGCTACTTCGATCTGCTGATCCAAAAGCTGCTCCAGCGGGATTTCGCAAGCAGTCTGGAACGCCTGAAATCCATCGTGGAAAATGACTGATCGCCGCCGCACCTGGGCGGAGATTGATCGCGGCGCTCTCCGGCACAACGTCGCCGCCCTGCGGTCGCGGCTCGATCCCGCGGCGCAAGTCATGGCCGTGGTGAAGGCGAATGCCTACGGCCACGGCGTCGCCGGCGTCGTCGGCGCTCTGGCGGGAGACGTGGCGATGTTTGGCGTGGCCAATGTGGCCGAGGCTCGGGAAGTGCGGAGCCATGCGCCGGACACGCCGGTCTTCATTCTCGGCGCGGCGTTGCCTTGGGAACGGGAAGAGATTGTGCGCGAAGGCTTTCTGCCTTCCGTCTCCAATGTCGAAGAAGCACGCGCGTATGCCGCGCTATCGGTTGGTGAGCATGTCGATGTCCACCTGATTCTCGACACGGGCATGGGTCGTATGGGCATCTGGCAGGAGGAAGCTTTTGAAATCGCGCGGGAGATCGCGGCCGTTCCCGGGCTTCGCGTGACGGGCATTGCCTCGCATCTTCCGGTCGCCGATGAAGACGAAGCCTTCACCCGGGAGCAACTGGGCCGGTTTCATTTGCTCGCCGAGCGATTGTCCCCGCTCTTTCCCGGCCCGCTCGTTCTGCATGTCGAGAATAGCGCGGGAATTCTGGGTTTTCCCCTTCATGCAGGCCATCTCGTGCGCGCCGGCCTGGCGCTGTACGGGAGTTCGCCGCTGGCAGAATTCCAGCCTTTCCTCATTCCAGCGCTGACCTGGAAGGCGCGGATCACCTTGGTTCGCGAGGTCGCCGCCGGCCGCGACGTCTCCTACGGCCGGACCTTTACGACCTCCGTCCCGACGCGCATTGCGACGCTCGGCGTGGGCTATGCGGACGGCTATCGGCGACACCTGTCGAATGCCGGCGCTGCGGTCCTCATCGGCGGCTGCAGCTGCGCCGTGCTCGGCCGGGTTACCATGGACCAGATCCTGGTCGACGTGAGCGCCGTGCCGCATGCGCAGGTCGGGGATGAAGCGGTGCTCATCGGCCGCCAGGCCGGGGAGGAGATCCTCGTCAAGGAATTGGCGGACAAGGCCAAAACCATCGCCTGGGATGTCTTCACCGGCCTCGGCCCGCGCGTCGAACGTGTATTCGTTTAGCGGCGTCGAACCAATTCTCCTCCCCAGTGAGAATGCCGATTGCGCCGCCACCGGTCGCGCCTACAATCCCTCCCCTCCAACCCGCTGCGTTTCCGCCTTCATGTTCCAGATCGTCTTCAACGAACTTTCCGCTTCCGAGATGTCGGCTCTTCCCAAAGAGCTGCAGCTCGATCTTCTCGCGGAATTTCAGATCATGCCCGCAGATCTCGAGGACAATTTGGACGGCGAACGCTTTGGCTCCATCGAGCGCGACGGCAAGAAACTTTTTCGCTATCGGGCGCGCGACTACCGCATCTATTTTGAAAAGGCCGCCGAAGGCATCGTCGTGCATCGGGTGCTGCACAAAAATACCATCCGCGACTTTCTCTTCCGGGCGAAGCTGCCCATGCCGGCCGAAGACGAGCAACTGGCTCGGCAGAAGGGCTTCTGGAAGCTCATCGAGGAGGGTGAGCAGACCCGCAAGCCGTGAGTCGCCGTAAGCTCGTCACGATTATCTTCGCCGTCCTCGCGGCGCATCTTGCGCTTTTTCTCATCATCAGCCGCTGGCCGGCCCTGCCTCACGCCCGCTATATCGCGCCGCCAAATTTCGGCGTTCGCACCGAAATCTACGAGGATAAGAAAACGGGCGAACGCACCATCTATCGTGAAATTCGCGTGAGCACGAAACTCTCTCCCCGACCAGACGATTCCACTCCGCATCCGGCGACTCCAGTTGCGCCGGCCGCCTCTCCGCAACCTCTTGCCCATGTCGTCGATCCACTTTGAAAGCGAGGCGCAGCGCCAGGACTTGTTCCCGGTCAGCCGTGACCAGATCTTTTTCGCCCACGCCGGCGTCGCCGCGCTGCCGGGCTGCGTCGTCCAAGCCATCTGCGACTACACGATTCAGTCGGGGCGCAATCCGCAGGAATTTGGCGACGTGCTGCGGCACATCAAGCAGGCGCGGAAGCTCTGCGCGGACTTCATCGGCGCCCAGCCCTCGGAAATCGCGCTGCTCGGGCCCACATCGCTCGGCCTCTCGCTCTTTGCCAATGGCCTGCCCTGGAAGGAAGGCGACGAAGTCGTCTGCTACGACGGCGATTACCCGGCGAATGTCTACCCCTGGCTCGAACTGCAGCGCCGCGGAGTGGTGATTCGCAAGCTCCGCCCGGAGCAGCCCGGCGTCATCCCAGTGGAACTCGTCGAGAGCGCCCTCACGCCGCGCACCCGGCTCGTGGCGCTCGCCAGTTGCCATTTCTTCACCGGGACGCGGCTCGACGTCGAAGCCATCGGGAAGCTCCTCCACAGCCGCGGAGTGCTTTTTTCACTCGATGCCATCCAGACCCTCGGCGCCTTTCCGCTCGATGTCGTGCGCGCGCACGTGGATTTCCTCAGCGCCGACGCGCACAAGTGGATGCTTGGCCCCGTGGCCATCGGCATCGTCTACGTGGCGGAGCGGCATTTCGAACTCCTTCGGCCGACCCTGCTCGGGGCCTGGAATGTCCATTCCCCCAATTTTATCGCTCAGGACGAGATCCGCTTCGTGCCGACGGCCCAGCGCTACGAGCCCGGCGTGCTGAATATCGGCGGCATCTACGGCATGGCCGCGGCGCTGGAAATGTTCGGCCGCTACGGCATGGTGGCCGTCGCGGCGCAATTGCTCCAGCTCAAAGCCACCCTCCTGCGCGGACTCGACGAACTGGGCGCGGAGATCTATGGCCCGCGCGAGGGTGCTCTGGCCAGCGGCATCACGACCTTCCGATTTCCCGGAGTCTCCGGCGCAAAACTTTTCGCCGCCCTAGAAGCGGCGCGCATTGTCGCCTCGCTGCGCCACAACCGGAAAGGGGACGAGTATTTGCGCTTCTCCCCGCATTTCTACAACACGGAGGCGGAGATTGTGCGTTCGCTCGAAGTGCTCCGCAGCGCGCTTTAACCCCCACCGCGCCAGTTTGTTCGCGCTACTTGACGGTCCTCCGTTCTCGCGAATACAATCGCCCCCTTCGTCTGATTCAACAGAAGCTAAATTACGACCTTGGACTTAAAAGAAATCAAAGAACTCATCGCGTTGATGAGGAGGAACGACCTCTCCGTTTTCAAACTGGAGCAGGAAGACTTCAAAATCACTCTCAAGCGAGGGAACGATTTCCAGCCCGTCATCAGTGTTCCCGCGCCCGTGGCGGTGAGCCCTCAGGTTGCCACTGCACCTGCCGCCGGAGCCGCGGCAGGCGCCCCGGCAGCCCCCACGGCGCCAAAGGAAACCCTCCGCGAAATTACCTCGATCATGGTAGGCACTTTTTACGCCGCAGCCAGTCCGGACCAACCGCCCTATGTGACGGTCGGCCAGGAACTTCGGGAAGACAGCGTCATCGGCATCATCGAAGCCATGAAGGTGATGAACGAAATCAAAGCCGAAATCAAAGGCACCGTCGTGGAAATCCTCGCGGAAAACGGCAAGCCGGTTGAATTCGGCGAAGTCCTCTTTCGCGTGCGCTGACCGGCCCGGCGATACCAGATGTTCAATAAAGTACTCATCGCCAATCGCGGCGAGATTGCCTTGCGCGTCATCCGCGCCTGCAAGGAGCTCGGCATCAAGACGCTGGCTGTATATTCCGAGGCCGACGTCGACTCGCTGCACGTGCAATTGGCCGACGAGGCGATTTGCATCGGGCCGGCGCCCTCCTTCCAAAGCTATCTCAAGATTGATCGCATCATCTCTGCGGCGGAAATCGGCGACGTCGACGCCATTCATCCGGGCTACGGATTCCTCGCGGAAAACGCCCACTTCGCGGATGTCTGCGCGAGCTGCAATATCAAGTTCATCGGGCCGCCGCCGGACGCGATTCGCTCCATGGGCGACAAGAATATCGCCCGTGAAACGGCCCGGAAAGCCGGCGTGCCGGTGACGCCCGGCTCCGACGGCACCATCGAGACGGAAAAAGAGGCGCTCGATATCGCCAAGAAGATCGGCTACCCCGTGATGATCAAGGCCGTGGCCGGCGGCGGTGGCAAAGGCATGCGGGCGGCGCACAACGACGTCTCGCTGGTCCAGGGTTTTCACGGGGCCCGTATGGAGGCCGAAAAGGCCTTCGGCAACGCTGGGGTCTACATCGAGAAACTCATCGAGAACCCGCACCACATCGAGTTTCAGGTCATGGCCGACTCGCACGGCGACGTCGTGCACATCGGCGAGCGCGACTGCTCCATGCAGCGGCGCAACCAGAAGATCATCGAAGAGTGCCCTTCGCCCCTCATGACGCCCGAGTTGCGGGAAAAGATGGGAGCCGCTTCAGTAAAGCTCGCGGAATCCGTCGGCTACATTGGCGCCGGCACCATGGAGTACCTCGTGGATGACCACGGGAATTTCTACTTCATGGAGATGAACACGCGCATCCAGGTGGAGCACACGATCACGGAGGAAGCGTATGGCATCGATCTCGTGAAGGAGCAGATCAAAGTGGCCGCGGGCGAGCGGCTGTCGCACTTTGTCCGCAACGCCGAGCGGAAGTACTGCGCCATCGAGTGCCGGGTCAACGCCGAGGATCCGGCGAACAACTTCCAGCCCAGCCCCGGGAAGATCGATCTCTACTACGCGCCCGGCGGGCGCGGGGTGCGCATCGATTCCCATGCCTACAGCGGCTACACTGTGCCGCCGCACTATGACTCCATGATTGCCAAGGTCGTGGCCATGGGCACCTCGCGGGACAACGCGATCGCCCGCATGCGGCGCGCCTTGAGCGAGTACATCATCCGCGGGGTCAAGACGACCATCCCGTTCCAGTTCTCCATCATGCACGACCCGGATTTCGTGCGCGGGAAGTACGACACGGGATTTGTCGCGCGCCTGATCGATGCGCGGGGCGGCGATTTCAAGAAGTAGGGGGGAAGCAACACCGCGCGTGTGGAACCACACGCGCAGAAGTTTCCCGCCGGCAAGGCTCAGCGCAGATGCACCGTATCGCCGATGATTCTCGGCGCCATCTTCTGCACAAAGGCCTGGAGCAGCGCGTCCGTGCCGGCTTCATCGTAGCCCCGGGAGTCGAAGTCCTTGGTGATATCCGCATTCACCAGCACCATGCCCCAGCGCTGGTTGTAGCCTTTCAGGATGCGATCTCGAGAGTCGATCCAGACGCGCTCGCCATGGCTCGCCGCGACGGCGGTGTAGCCGACGAACCAGTAATAACAGATGCTGCGCAGCTCGAAGGTGGAGCCGTCGTCCCGGCGGATCTTGCGCGTATTCAGCAAACGCGTCGTGTGCAAACGCCCGAGCTCGGCAAGATCGACGACTTGCGGTTCGGAGGGCCCGACATTCCAGCCCTGCGCATTGAGGCAGCGCTCCGGACGATGGATGCCGGTCATCATGTCCTGGCCGGCCAGCACGATCGAGGCGAGCACATTGACCCCTGAGTTGCCCACGTAGGTTTTGCGGGCAAACTCGGTGTCGTAGCCCAGCGTGTCGTGCTCCTTTTGCGTCACCTCGACATCTTTGCCGCGCCATTGGCCCAGGTACTCCGGCAGGTCGAGCTTGATGCCCACCGGCTGGTAGCCCAACTGCGCGGGCAGAAAGGCAACCGAGCCCATGCCGCCCAGCAGGACGACGAGCAGGATGGCGAGGCGCTTAGTAGTCATACGTCGAAGCGGGCGCCGCAGGACCCGCTTTCTTGGCGGGGGCCGGTTTGGTTTCGGAGCCGGCGGATGTGACCGCTGAGGGACGGGCCGACGGCGGCGGACGCACCGCGGCCGGGGTTGTCTGCGGCCAGTCGCGATTGATCAGATTGCTAAAGCCGAGCATGCCGCCCACGGCGATCGGGAAGAAAACGAACCCCGAGTAGTCGTGATACAAGCCGCCGGCGATGCGCGGGCTGATGTAGTGGGCGAAAAGCACGACGGTGAAGATGCGCATGAAATTGCCGAGGAGCGCAAAAACCAGTGAAGAGCAGAAGACGGCGATTTTTTTCCAGGCTTCCCGTTGGGTGAAATGCACGTAGAGCGCCGCGAGCATCGTCATGGCGGTCAGGGAGCGAATGCCCGAGCAGCCGCCGGCCACTTCGAAGTGAAAACTCCCGTCGAGCGCCTCCAGGTTTGCGCCATCCGCCATCACGCGGATGCCGAGCAAGCCGGAAAGCTTGGCCGCGACATTGGCGGCCATCGTTTGCAGACCCACGGTGCGCGAAACCAGGAAGCCGACCGGCAACATGAAGAGCAGGAAAACACAGGGAAACACGATGATTCGCGCCGTCCTCGGCCCCCAGAGATAACGCGTGGCGCCGTAGGCAAAGATGGGCAGCGCGAGCATGGCGAGGCGGGCCTGCAAGGTGCGGACAGACAGTACGAAAAGGATGACCCCGAAAAAGACGATGCCCAGGCCGAGCCACGACGAACTTTTTTCCGAAGCCTGGAGTTCCGCCCGGTGATGCCACACGATGTAGAGCGCCGCCGGAAGGATGATCGGCCCATACTCCAGATCGTTTTCCGGATTCCACGCCTTCCAGGCCCAGATGGCCACGGATTGCGTGTTATCGACGAAAACGGAGTAGAAGCCGAAGAAATAAAAGAGGGTCCCGAGGATCGCCGCGAGCAGACCCGCCGCGACCGGCTCGCGCTGCGCCCAGGCGCACAGACGCCCGAGGCCGTCAGTCAAGGAAATCGGCTCGTCGGAGGAGGTTGCAGATGTGGTCATCGGGGCGAGGCGAACGAACGTAGGCGTTTCTCCGCCCCGGTCAAAATCGCGTTTGGCAAATTCCTGTGACAATTTGCCACAAGCAGCCGTTCAGTGCGAAGGGGAAGAATCCGGGCGGCGGCGTCGCGCCACCACGGCCAGCCCTGCCATGCTCGCTCCCGCGAAGAAGAAATAGCCCAGCGGAGAGCCAGGAATCGGATGCACAAGGGGCTTCGGCGGAGGGCCCTTCAAGGGCTGGCGATCGAACTTCGCATCGACCTTGATCGCCGCGCCCTCCCGCTTCACATCCTGGATTTGCACCGTGACGACGCCCCCATCCCAGTTGGCCTTGACGGATCCCCACTCGGTCTCGCCCTTGTCGTCCCGGACAATGAGGCGAAACGCGCCGAAATCCTCGAAGGGCTTTTTGTCTTCGATGGGTCGCAACGTCTCGGGCTTCGAGCCTTCCAGCCGGCCGCCCAGCATATAGAAAAAATGGAACTTGGGGAAAGCCGCCAGGTTCGAGAGCGTGACGATGGTCTTCCGCGCCGGCGGCACGTCCGCCCGCGCCGAGAGCGCCAGGGCGCAGCAGAAGACCAGAAAAAGGAAGGTTTTCATGGGAGGCGGAGAGGATCCTGTCACTAGTCGCTCCGTGAAAGCAAGCCGGAGCGAAGGACGGCAAACGGAGACGAACAAGTGGCGAGTTCGTTCGACATAAGCTTTTTTTGGTATGTAAACAGTGAGCCCCGCACATCTCCCATGAACGCACGCATACGAAGCTGGCTCCCGACCGTCACTTTAGTGCTGATCGGTTTGCTTTCCGGGATCGCGTGGCGCGCCGAGTTGGAGTGCCGCGGTGGTTGGGCGAGCCTCACATGGATTGGTTATTTTCATTGGGCCGTCCCGCTGAGCGTCTTGGCGTTTCTGATCTGGGTCGTCGTCGTCGCTCGCGTCCGCCGCCCGCTCGCATTCGCTTTGGCCCTCCTGTTATTCGTTGATCCCTTTCTCGTTGTTTCGCTCGGTCTGCCATTGCTGCGCTTTTCAGCGCCCGAATCGCGGCGCTCCGCTCTGGACACACGGAGTCTGGCGGCAGAGAATCCGTAAGCTGCGGCATCGCATCGCATCCATGCATCGTTCGCCAGCTGCTGATGGAGAAAGAACGAAGACTGTCTGGCGGTGGTCATCGGCTGAAGATTGGACTTCAACGACCCATCGCGCCGTGAACATTCTGCACCTCGAGAACCACGCAAATGAGAGTTAAGACCAGGGCATTGTTATGGATTCTCGCATTTCCCATTGGATATGCGGTATTCCTAACGCTATTCGCATTTTGGCCAGAGGGGATGAGGATCGTGGAAGCGTTGGCGATTGGGTGTTTTTTCCCCCTGCTTTTTTGCGGGTTGTTCATAAAATGCCCGCATTGCGGCGCAAATGCATTTTTGCACCCGTCTGGAGTGTATATCCCAGCTGTTGGTGATCGATGTAGATTCTGTAAAAAGGAGATGTGACGCCGTATTGGTGAACCAAAAGTTTAAAGACATTGCGTTCCGGGATGAGCGAGCGGACCGCCGTAGCCGGCGCCGAAAATTTGCCGCGCCGCGCGCTTCGCGGCTTGCCCCATCGCGAATCCTCTCGCAGCCTTGCTCTGCGGGAGTTCACCCCTATTCTCTGCCGCGCCGAACCCATTTCGACCACCCGAAGCCGGACCCAACCGCTTGACCGACTCCACATCCAGCCGCCCGCGCCGCAAGCTCCTCGTGATCGAATTCTGGGGACTGGGTGATCTCACCTTTGCCACACCGCTCCTCCACGAGGCGGTGAAGACCTGGGATGTGACGCTCGCGGGAAAAGCGCACGCGCAGCCGCTGCTTGGCCCGACTTTTCCCGATCTGCGCTTCGAGCCCTACGATGCGCCGTGGTCGGCCTATCTGGATAAGTATGACCTCCGGAAATGGAACTGGCCCCAGCTTTTCACGCTGGTGCGGCATTTGCGCGAGGCGCGGTTCGATGCCGCCGTCTCGGTGCGGAATGATCCGCGCGATCACCTGCTCATGTGGCTGTGCGGAGCGCGCCGGCGCTTTGGCTTTCCGCTGAAGGGCAGCCAGATCTTTCTCACCGACCCGCTGCGGCGCTCAAAGCCCAAGCAGCACAAGGTGGAGGACTGGCGGGACATCGGACGGGCGCTGGAGCTCGCCGGCATGGACACGGCCGGTCCGCATCTGGAACACGCGCAGTATCGCAGTCCCCGCGTGGATGCGCTGCTCCAGGGGATCCATAAACCGGTCATCTGCCTGCACCCGGGCGCACGGATTGAAGTTCGGCGCTGGCCCGAGCCCTACTTCGCGCGCATCGTGGAAAAACTGCGCCGCTATTTCGACTTCCACCTCATGCTGGTGCCCGATCCGGATGGCTATGGAGCTGGGCTGACGCCGCTTTCCGACTCCGTGCTGCCGCCACTCACCGTGACGGAACTCGTGGACGTGATGGGCCGGGTGGATCTGCTCATTTGCAACGACAGCGGGCCGGGGCATCTCGCTGCGAGCTGCGGCCGGCCGGCGATTCCGATCTTTGGGCCGACGGATCCCGATTGGTTCCGCCCCTGGGGGGATCGCCAGCAGATTGTCATTCGCGACATTTGCCCGTGGCGCCCGTGCTTCGACTATTGCCATTTCCGCGAGCCCTACTGCATGACGAAGCTGCATCCGGACAGCGCGTGGCCGGAGATCTACGAGCATGTGCTCGCCCTCATTCGCAGCGGGGCGATTTCGGCCCGACTGCTGCGAGCGAGCGAAGCCGCGGCTCCCACCTTGCAATGAGTTCAGACTCGACCTCAGCGCCTTCCCCGGCGCGCGTCGTTGCAGTGACGGCCACCTACCGGCGCGCGGCGGAATTGCGGCGGCTCCTGGATTCACTGGCCGCCAGCACCTTGCCGCTGCATGCCATCGTCATCGTGGACAATGCCGGGGAGGAGGAAATCCGCGCCTTGGCGGCGGCCAGCGCCACGCCGGCGGAATACCTCCGCCCAGGCGCCAATCTTGGCTGCGGCGGCGGGCTGCGGGCCGGCGAAGCTCGCGCCCTGGAGAAATACGGGGACGCGCTGACGCATCTCTGGATTCTCGATGACGACGTCGAGATCCGGCCCGCCACCCTGGGCCGGCTGGTCGAGACCATGGCCGCAGAGCAGGCAGATGTGGTGCATCCGCTCGTGGTCAATGCCGAGGGGTGGGTCTCGTGGATACCTGGCTTTCTCGACCGCGGGCTGTTGCTCTCGGCGCAGCGCGAGCGATTTACGCCGGAGGCTTTTCGCGCGCGGGCCGGCTGCGGGACGCTGCCTTTCTCCTGGGCGCAGGGCATCGCCCTGCTCGTCGGCCGGAGCGCTCTGGATCGCCACGGATTGCATCGCGGAGACTTCTGGGTGCGGGGCGAGGATCTGGAATTCAGCCTGCGGCTGACCTATCGGGGCAAAGGGCTCTGCGTGCTTTCCTCCGTAGCCGCGCACCTTCCGCCCGAGCCGGCCAATCCGGGCTCGACGGAAGGCGAATACGAGAAGCATCGGGCCATGCTGCAAAACATTGCCTACGTGAGCCTGCGCCTCCCGCATGGACGCCGCATCGCGTCCACCATTCCGGGAAATTGGCTGCGTTTTCTGCGCACCTGGCGCTGGGGTCTAGCTGTGTGGCGCGATGCGATGCTGGTCTTTTGGCGCGGGGCCGTGCTCGGAAAGCCGGCGGGCGTACAGTAGGGAGCGTGTGCGGGAGCTGAAGGTGAGCGCTAACCTGGAGTGACTGAGGCGCTGCCTCGTTGGTAGTCCTTTCTTACTATCTTAAATTAGTCCTTTTGGCGCGTTGCGTTAATTGGGCTTTCTCATGGACGCTTTTCGTCGCGGCAATCTCTCTTTTGCCGCTGTTCAACCCCCGCTCACATTCCATGAAAAGTGTTCCCCCTCGTTCTCTCCTCGCGTTTGCCGCAGCCATTTGTCTGCCCGCGACGCTTCAGGCCGATCCTCCCGCCAGCACCACCGGCTGGTCGGTAACATTCAACGATGACTTCAACGGCAGCAGCCTCGATGGCAACAAATGGATCACCACCTGGTCGCAGGGCAATCGCTTCGTCAGCTGGTCCCAGGAATGGATGCTCGATTCGAATGTTCCCGTGGCGAACGGCGCCTGCCACATCATGCAGCGGATCAATCCGACGAGCGGTCGCGACGAATCCGGAGTCATCTGCGCCTACTCCAACGCAGCCTCGGGACCGCATTGGCAACAGCTGTACGGCTACTTCGAGGCGCGGCTCCAGGCCACGAATCATCCCGGCACGCTGAACGCCTTCTGGATGGCTTCGCCGGTCAATTGGCCGCCGGAGCTGGATGTCACCGAGATCCTGGGCAAAGACCCCACGACAGCCTATCTCACTCAGCACTGGTACGATTCGTCCCAGACGGATAACAACGCGTATAACCAGACGACCTGGTCCGGGGCCGATTTCTCAGCGGGCTGGCATACCTTCGGCACGTATTGGAGTCCCAGCACGGTCATTTGGTATGTCGACGGAGTGGAGAAAAAGCGGATGGCAAATCACAATACCCAGGCGCAGTTCCTGATGGCTAACATTCATGCGGGCAATTCCTGGGCCGGATACCCGTCGGCGAGCGACACGAACTCCTATTACATGAACGTCGACTACATTCGCGCCTGGACGAAGAGCGATTACAGCGTCACGCCGGGCGAGGAGTTTCTGCTTTACCCGACAGGCTGGGTCGCATCGGCCTCAAGTTCCGATGCGGCAAACCCACCGGCCAAGGCGCTGGATGGCAATTCCTCCACCGCCTGGAACAGTGGAGGCAAACAAGTCTATGGCGCATGGTATAAGGTAGACATGGGATCCTCGCAAACGCTAAACAAGATTCTCATCGACGCCGGCGCGCAGACAAATGGGATTTCTTCCTGGCTGGAGATCGACGGCAGCCAGGATAACACGAACTGGACGCGGATCTGGTGGGGCTATGGAGCCGCCCAGCAATATCTCTATTTCAACCCGACGACGGCGCGATATCTAAAGCTGATCAATGAGGGCGATGGTCGCGCCACGCCCTGGACCATCGCCGAGCTGAAGGTATATCACGACACCGGTTCGATCGGCGCCCGTTATGAAGCCGAGTCGCTCGCCGTGGCTGGAACTTCCGGAGTGACGAACAGCCAGAGTGCGGATTCGCTGGCCAGCAATGGGCAATACGAGCAGGTAAACTCGTCCGCCTCCGGCAATTCGATCGTTTTTACCGCGCCTAATATTTCCGCGGGCAATTACTCGGTGCGCGTGGGCGTGAAATCGGGGAGCAACCTGGGGACATTTCAACTCGCGGCATCGCGGGCCGATAACACGGCCTACTCGAATATTGGGGGCGTGCAGGACGAGTACGCGGCATCCGCCGGGCATCCTGAGGTCGATCTCGGCATTTGGTCGCCGGCCACGACCAGCGACAAACATTTCAGATTCACCGTCATCGGGAAAAATGACGCGGGCTCGGGATACAATCTGGCGATCGACTACATTGCCCTCGTGCCGCAGTAAGAAGGAGACCAGCGCGTGAGAGAAAACCTCACAGGTAGTTTTCCACGCCCTGAAGCGCGGCGGAGATCTTCTTGAGCGCCAGTTCCAACCGGGTCTTGATCGTGCCGAGCGGGATCCCGGTGTGGGCGGCGATCTCGCGCTGGCTCATGCCTTTGTAGAAAGCGAGCTCCACCGCCTGCTTCTGCGCCGCCGGCAGGGTTTCCATGACCTTTTGCAAGGTCTGCCGCACGTCGGAGAGTTCCAGTTCCTCCGAGACGTCGGCGATCCACCTGTCCGGCTGGCTGGAAACCTCCAGGGTGAGCCGCTCCTCGGCGCGGCTGCGGGCGTCGCGCTTGCGCAGACGATCAATGGCCCGGCGGCGAGCCAGCGTGACGCACCAGCCGAGCGGCTTGCCCTTCGACGCGTCGTAGGATTCCGCGCGATTCCAGATCTCGACGAAAATCTCCTGCACCATGTCGTCGGAGTCGGCGTCATTGTGCAGGACGCGCATGATGAGCGCCTTGAGCGTGCCCGCATACCGATCGTAGAGGGCGCCCAGCGCCGCTTCGTCCCGCTCGGCGATGCGCCGCATGAGATGTTCATCGGTGAGATCGAGCTCGGTAAGGGCTGAGTGGAGGGAGGTGGCGGGCTGGTCGAGGAGTTGCATGATGGGAAAAACTGGGATGCGGTTTTTTGTGGGGATGTCGTAATACGGACACATTGAAATGTGCGGGATCGTATTGTTTCCGGACGCTCATTTAGCAACGACGATGCCAAAGCCATTTTCAGAGGGAAAAGCAGCCTGCGTAGGCGCTTTGTGTGTATTAATTTAGAACAGACATGGGCGCCCATCGCGACAAAGCGGTTCGGCGCTGAGTGTTCCGCCATGCCGTGGCTCAAAGTTGTCGCGGTTCCGCCTTGATCGGGAGGATGGAACGCCACTCCGCAATAACCCCTTGGATAATGACCCGCCGCCCACTATAGCCGTGGCCCGTCTCAGAAGCCCTCACTACCATCGACGAATATGCCGCGCAGATTTCTGACCTCACTCTTGGTCGCTGCCTTAATGGCGCTCCCTGCCGGGCATAGTTTTGCCGACCTTCAAGGCGCTGATCTCCCGGGCGCGGCATCGTTTTCGGTTCGGCTCACGCCGACGGATGGCGCCACCGTCACCCCGGCCATGATCCAGCAAACGGTGGAAGCACTGCGAAAGCGAGTCGATAGTCTCGGCTTCTCCAAGGCAGTCGTCACGCCGCAGAGCCCGGACCGCGTTCAAGTGCAGATTCCTGGCTTGGATGCGAAAAAGGTCAATGAAGCGCGCGAGACCTTGAGGACGGCTAAGCTGGAGTTTCGCCTGGTTCATCCAGAGAGCCAGAAATTGATTCCTCGCATCGAAGCCGGCCAGACGGTGATTCCTCCCGGGTACGTCATCAAATCGCTCGAGACCGAGTGGAAAGGCAAAAAGACCACGGAGAAGCTGCTCGTGAATCAGAAAACCGCCCTTGACGGCAGCCATCTCGCGCAAGCCGGGGCGGTCTTTGATCAGGAGGGCTGGAGCGTGAATCTGACTTTCGATCCCGAAGGAGCCAAGCAATTCGGCCTCCTGACCAAACAGGTTTAGGAGGAGCACTCGCAGCTGGCGATCGTCCTTGATGACAAGATGATATCGGCTCCTGCGGTGGGCCACGGCCCAATCTTGGGCGGCAGCGCTCAAATTTCGGGCGGCAAAATTGGTGAAGAAGAGGCGAAAGATCTCGCCGCCGCGCTCAAGAATCCGTTGCCGATGGCTGTCGAGGTGACCATTGAGCGCGGGGCATCGGAGCAGGGCAAGTAGAGATTGGCCCAGCCTGCCGTCCCGATCTGGCCTTGCCATGACGATTGCGTGAGGCAATGGCGGAAACCTCAGCGCTTGGCCCGTCGTTGCACAGCGTCCGCCGCCTGCAACGAAAACCTTGGACAAACGCCGGACGCCGAATAACGTTCCGTCCCTTTTTTGCCACGCCTAGTCCGTGGTCCGTTTCCAACGCATTCGCCAAACATGATCACGACCACACTGATTTTCCTCGCCGACGCCGCCGCAGACGCGCAGAAGCCGCCGGGCTGGGCGAGCTTCGTCCCGATGGTCCTGATGCTGGTCATCTTCTACTTCGTGCTCATCCGCCCGCAGCAGAAGCGCACCAGCGACCTGCAGGCGCTCGTCTCTCGCGTGAAGACCGGCGACAAAGTGGTCACGACCGGTGGAATCCACGGCATCGTCTCCAATGCCAAGGATGGCCCGACCCTCATCCTCAAAATCGCCGACAACGTGAAAATCGAAGTCGACAAGAGCGCGATCGCCACGGTCGAAAAGAGCGGCAACTCCTCTCCTTCCGCTCCGGCGGCGGCAGTTTCCTAAAATCCCCTCACTCCTTGAAATAAGATGTCCCAAGAACTCTGGACTTTCCTCTATGGCTGCGTCGTCCTGGCGCTGCTCGGCTGGTATATTTTTGCCGATAACGAACGGAACAAACGGATCGTGGGCACGATTCTCACCGTGCTCCTGGTCGCCTTTTGTGTGCAGTCGGTGATTCCGCCGATCGATCAAAAGGATCCCAAAACCGGGGCGGTAACGGTTCCCGGCCGCATTCACCTCGGCATCGATTTGCAGGGCGGCACCTCCTTCCTGATTCGCCTCGTGGCTCCGCAGGTGGAAGAACCCGCCAATGGCGCTGCGCCAAAGACTGCGGAGGAGAACGGCGCGGCGGCGAAAGCGCCAGCCGAGGCTGTCCCGGTGACGAAGGTCTCCAAGGAAATCACCCCGCGCATGATCGAGCAGGCCATGGAGGCGATCCGCCACCGAGTCGATAAACTTGGCGTTTCCGAACCGATCATCACCCCGCAAGGTTCAGACCGCATCCTGGTGCAGATCCCGGGCTTGGACACGGAGAAGATCGATTTTGCGCGCAAGCAGTTGCAGCAGGTGGCCAAGCTGGAATTCCGACTCGTCCACCCACAGAGCCAGCAATTGCTCCAAGGCATTTTGGCTGGCCGAGCGGTGATTCCTCCGGGCTATGAGATCAAGGACATGAAAATGACGCGCGGCGGGAAGGAGATTTCCGAGAAACTGCTCGTGAACAAGAGAACGGATCTCGAGGGCAGCCACGTCACGCGCGCCGGCGCGGGCTTCGGGCAGGATGGTTGGGAAGTGAGCCTGACGTTCGATAGCGTGGGAGCCGAGCAGTTTGGAAAGCTCACGGAGCAGGTTTACAACGAGCACTCGCAGATGGCGATTCTGCTCGACGGCGCCGTGCAATCGGCCCCGGGCGTAACCCATGGGGCAATCTGGGGCGGCAGCGCTCAGATCTCGGGTGGCAACATGGACCAGAAGGAAGCGAACAATCTTGCCAGCGCGCTGGAAAATCCGTTGCAGACCCCGGTGCAATTGATGGAAGAGCGCAGCGCGTCCCCGACTCTTGGAAAGGATGCGATCAAGAGCGGTATTTGGGCCGGCGTCGGCGGCCTCGCCGCGGTGCTCGTATTTGTCGTGCTCTACTATCGGTTCGCCGGTTTTGTCGCGATGGTCGGGCTCGTGATCAATATCGTCGTGCTCTTCGGCGCGATGTCGATGTTTGGCTTCGTGCTGACGCTGCCGGGCATCGCGGGCGTAATTCTGACCATCGGTCTGGCGGTCGACGCGAACGTGCTTATTTACGAACGTCTGCGCGAGGAGATGGCCGCCGGCAAGTCGCTGGCCCTAGCCATCGATTCGGCCTACGACAAGGCCTTCACCGTCATTTTTGACGCCAATGCCACAACCCTCATCACGGCGGCGATTCTCTTCTGGCGCGCCACGGGTCCGGTGAAGGGCTTTGCCGTGACGCTCACGGTGGGTGTCATCGCTTCGGTTTTCTCCGCGATGGTGGCGACCCGGATGCTCTTCTCCTGGGCGCTGAGCCTCAATCTGATCCGGCGCATTTCGATGCTGCACATCATTCCCACGGGCAAGAACATCAACTTCATGGGCAAGCGGGTGCTGTGGATCACGATTTCACTGGCGGTGATTCTGGTTTCGGTTGGAGGCTTTGCCGTCCGGTATCCGGCGAATCTCGGCATCGACTTCCGCGGCGGCGACATGGTGATGTTCTCCACGGAAAAGCCTGTATCGGAAGGCGAAGTTCGCGAGGCGCTGGCACCGCTCAATCTGGACCTGATCGTCCAGAAGGAACGGTCCATCGGAGCGGTCACGCACGAGTACATCACGGTCAAGAGCCCGGATAATACTTCGGATAAAGTCGAGGCCCGCCTGAAGGAGGCCATGCCAGATGCGGGATTCAAGGAGCACCAGAAGGATCATGTCGGCAAGATCGTCGGATCGGAATTGGCCATGGGATCGCTGGTCGCATTGGTCCTGGGTATGCTTGGCATTTTGATTTACGTGACCATCCGGTTCGAGCTTTCCTTCGCCATCGGAGCCTTGGTGGCGTTGCTGCACGACGTTCTGATCACCATTGGCGTGTTTTCGCTGGCGGGCCGCGAACTCTCGCTGGTCATGATCGGCGCGATCCTGACGATCGCGGGTTACTCGATCAACGACACCATCGTCGTCTACGATCGAATCCGCGAAGGCCTGAAGAGCGGACGCAAGGGTTCGATCCAGGACATCATGAATGCCTCGATCAACGAGACGCTGTCGCGAACGCTGTTGACCTCGGGTTGCACATTCCTGTCGGTGGCTTCGCTGTTCTTCTTCGGCGGCCCGGTGCTGCGGGACTTCGCCTTCTCGATGCTCATCGGCATCGTAGTCGGAACGTATTCCTCGATCTTCATTGCGGCGCCGATCGTCCTGTGGTGGAGCGGGCACAAGGGGAAGAGCCTCCGTTCGGAGGTCATTCGCCCGGAAGCGCCGCCGCTTACGGCGTAAGAGCGGGGCTCCAGTTGCCTTTCGGGAGCAAACTGCGCAAAGCCGCAGTTTGCTCGCACTGGGACAGCAAGACGATTCGGGTCTCGGGAGGACGTGTTCTGTGAAGTCCTTACGGATCAAATCTCACACGAAGATACGAAGACACGAAGCTCACCCGCAGACCTTCCGAAAGGAAGCTCCAGATGGGGCGGGCGGACTTCTGGAGGGGCTGGGCATTTTCTCGATCAGTCGACCGGGCATTGCGGTCCGCCTCCCGATGTTCGCGCTTCGAAGTTCGCTCATGGAAAGAGGTTGGAAGCCTCTTTTTACGATGGCGAGTCACGTGCGCATGGCGAATCGCTTACGCGCCACACGGGCAGGAATGCCCGTGCTCCTTTCAAGGGCGTCCCGAGGGCCAAAAATTGGCCGAACTCCAGTGCGCGTGCCGCAAAGCGGAACGCGCACGGCGAGGGAAGACTCGCCTGCAAATGGGGCGCCGCGCGCGGCCGAGCCGTGTCGGTAGTCCAGAAGGCTGCGTGCGCGGTCGCGTTTGGAGAAGAAAGCGGGCCTTTCGGCTGAGCTTCGGATTTTCCAAAGGCGACGGCGCCAGCCGTCTTATTAAGATGTCAAAGAACAAAACCTGGATGAACCAGGGGTGCTCCCGAAACGGGAGCGGGTGTGTGTATGTATGTATGTGAGGCCGGCTCTCTCCCGCCTGGTCGCGCGAGGCATGTTGGGAAGGCCGCTTCCGGAGAGATGGATCTCACCTGAAACGAGCTTGCCAACGGGCCCCAGGCAAACAGCCAGGGGAGCCAAAGAACGCCGCGGAAGTGTGTTACTAACGGTGAAACGTGCGGCGTCTCGAGATCGCTTCTCTTGAAGAGGA
>FTCV01001537.1_pt1 | contig 48522 bp, 37 predicted proteins | sample 1639691 | NCBI WGS metagenome assembly FTCV01 (sample SAMEA3914864, study PRJEB12502) | metagenome | biome: forest; material: soil | place: USA | collected 2012-03-12 | depth 0.3 m
GGCGAACTACCTGATCGAGCGATCGGGATGGCGCACCGCCTATGTGGTCCTGGGGCTAGGATGGGGCGCGCTGGCGCTCATCCTATCGGCGCTTTTCCTGTTCGACTTGCGCGATCGCGCGCGGCAGCGCCGATCATCCGAAGCACCGGCCCCTATTGCCCTCCCCGGGCTAACTATAGCCCAGGCATGGCGTAATTCCTCGCTCTGGAAGGTTGCTGCCGCCACGTTCCTGGTGCTGACCGTCACTATCGCCATCGTGGTCCACCAGTTTCCCATTCTGGTCGAAGCGGGAATGAGCCGCACACAGGCGGCTTGGTTGGTCAGCCTGTCGGGCATTGCCGGGGTTATGGGCAAGCTGGTTTCGGGTACGCTGATCGATCGGTTCCACGCCCGCGTCGTGGGCGGCGTCACGCTCGCTTCCACCGCGATCGGGTGGCCGATGCTGATGGCCGGAATCGCAACGCCGGCCACGATCATCCTCGGCATCATGATAAGCGGCTATGCGGCGGGCACGAAGATCCAGCTATGCAGCTACCTGACCGCGCGTTACGCTGGCATGCGCAATTACGGCACGATCTTCGGCTTCATGACCAGCGTCATCGCCCTCGCTTCGGCCGTCGGGCCTCTTGCGGCAGGCCTCTCTTACGACCGGTATGGCAGCTATACGCCCTTGCTGCTGACAGGCGTTGTCATTTCCCTCGTTTCCGGCGGGCTGGTGTTCAGCTTGCGGGCCTATCCCGATTGGGGCGCCCCTGAGCGCTTGAATGCATGAGGAACCGCCGATGAGCCGCACACCCTTGCTCACGCGATCCGGCCTGCCCAACGCTGTTGTAGTCGGTGCCGGCGGGTTGGGCATGGCGATCGCTCGCCGAATGGCACAGCAGCACCGCGTGATCCTTGTCGATATCGACGAGACGCTGGCGATGCGTCAGACAGCCGTGCTGGTTGATGAGGGCGGCGAGGCGTTGGCCGTGCAATGCGATGTGACGGACTCCGCCTCCGTCGCGAGACTGGCCGCGATCGTGGAGGAAAACGGCGGATTTCACGCCCTGATCCATGTCGCGGGACTGTCCATCGCGGCGGGCGATTTTCGCGCGATCCTGAACGTCAATCTACGCGGCCCCGCACTCGTAGCGGCAAACCTCCTTCCGTTGGCGAGCGTCGGGTCATGCGCGGTGCTGATCTCCTCGATGGCTGCGCATCTTTCTCGACCGGACGACGCGGCAAACCAAATGCTGTCGGATCCCGCGCACCCAGAGTTGGTCGATCGCCTAGCCACGCATCTGGGCCCCGATGGCGCGACGCCGGCGGCCGCTTATGCCCTCTCCAAATCCGGCCTGCTCATGCTTGCGCGGCACAAGGCGGCGGAATGGGGGCAGCGAGGCGCGCGCATCGTGTCGCTTTCACCGGGCATGATTGCAACGCCAATGGGGCGCGGCGCTTATGCAGAGAGCCCCAACAAGGCACGCATGTTCACCAAGAGCCCGCTCCAGCGCGAAGGCGCGATGCACGAGATCGCCGATGCTGTCGAATTCCTCGTCTCGCCGCGCGCCGCCTTCATCAGCGGCACGGACCTACTGGTCGATGGGGGCTTGAGCGCCGCCCTTACCAGTCCGTGATCAATCGACTGCTTCGTCTTCCTGCCTCATCTGAAACCGCGCCCTGATCCGCCGTGCCCAGACCTTGCGGCTGTACTGGCTGGCAATCGCGGCCAGTTCCGGATCGCCCTGAACCAACGCACCGAACTCCATCAGCCGAGCATTGCGCCAGTTCTGCACGAATTGGCGATGCTCGGGCGAGACATCGTCAATCACTGGCCCTTGGTAAGTACGCCGCGAAAACGCGACGTTTATGTCGAAGATCAGCTTGATGTAAGCACTGTCGGCCAGCACAAATACGATGCCGTGCGTTTCTCGCTCCAACTCACGCACCGCATCGAACGAGGCATCGTCCGATATCGCCCGCGTCCGGTCGAGCAGAGAGCCGATGGCCTCCACAATCTGGTCATGAGGCGCACTGGCGGCCTTGCGCATCGCTTCCACCCACAACGCAGTGGCGATTACGGTGACGTCTTGCGGCGGAACATCCACTGTCGAAAGATAAGTGCTGACGACAGTTTCAATCGTCGAGGCATCGGGACGCGAGCCAAAGTATCCGCCGTTATTGCCGCGACGAACCAGCAGCAGCCCCTCACGCTCAACCAGGCGCGCGGCCTGGCGAACGGTGGCGCGGGCAAAGCCAAGCTCAGAAATAAGCGCCTCTTCGCGCCCGAGATAGGCTCCCGGTTCGCGTGAAAGGATGATCTCCCTCAGCCGTTCGGCGGCGGCATCAAGTGCCGACTTGTTTTCGCGCTTGGTCATCGCCGTGGGTCAAAACACAAAACCCCGTCCCTCGTCCAGTCTGTTCGCAGCGGCGATGCAGAATGGCCGTCCGATTGCTTGACGGCCTATAGAGTATCCTGTTTAAATCGTCTCAACGAAAGAATCGGGGCCCAGCTAGCCCCAAAGAACCCTTTCAGGATAAAATTTGGAGAGAGGCATGGCACGTCTTCCTTGGGACATGAGCGGCCGCGTCGTCGTTGTTTCGGGCGGCAATGCGGGTATTGGCATGGGCTTCGCGCGCGGCATCGCCCGCGCCGGTGGCGACGTCGTGATCTGGGGTCGACGCAAAGACCGCAACGAAGAGGTGGCCCGCGAACTGGCCGAATTCGGCGGACGCGTTTTCTCTCAGGAAGTCGACGTTGCCGACGAAGCACGCGTGGTCGAAGCCTTCGCCGAAGCCGTCGAGCACATGGGCCGCGTCGATGGCGCCATTGCCAATGCCGGCCTCATGAAGAACCAGGGCTGCTTCACCAACATGACCGGCGAAGCGTGGCACGAACTGCTTTCGGTGAACCAGCACGGCGCCTTCTATCTTGCACGAGAGGCCGCCCGGCACATGCGCACCCGCGCCGAAGTGGGTGATCCTGGTGGATCGATCCTGTTCTGCGCCAGCCTCTCAGCGGTCACCGGCTCGATCGGCATGCAGCACTACAATGCGTCAAAAGGCGCGATGGCGGCGCTGGCTCGCGGCATCGCCGTGGACCTTGGCAAGTACGGCATCCGCGCCAACACTGTCTGCCCGGGCTATACCGAAAGCGAGACGGTGAAAGACCAGGGACCGGACTCGCCGCTCGGCAGCCAGGTGCGCGAACGCTGCCCGATTCCGCGCTTCGGCAATCCCTCAGACTTCGAAGGCATTGGCGTCTACTTCATGAGCGATGCCTCGCGTTATCACACCGGCGACCTCGTGCGCGTCGACGGCGGCTGGATGGCGAACGCCGGCAAGCTCAACACCGCAGCGGAGCGCCGAGCATGAGCGCGGCGCCGACGAAGGACGCCGAGATAGTCCAGACCAAGGTCTTCAAGGTCGAACAGTTCCGCAATCCCGCGATCGCGTCCGCTCGCCGCGCAGAGCTGGAGGCTGCCGAAGCGGAGCCGCTCGACATGTCGGTGGAAGGCATCCTGGCCGATGCCAGAGCGCAGACCGGGCTTTCCGATTTCGGGCCGATGGAGTTCACAGAGCGCCTCGGCGCGCTGGCCGGCGAAGTTGCCGCGAACGCCAATCTCTGGCGTTTCGCCAAGGCGCAATTTCGTGCCTCCTGCGTGAAACAAGCGGCCAATCGCCTCAAGAACAAGGCCTTCCTCGACGCGCATCCGGAGGTCGCCAATCAGGTCATCGATCGCCCGATCATCATCGTCGGCTTGCCGCGATCGGGCACGACCCACCTCGAAAACCTCATCGCCGCCGACCGCCGTCTGCGCCACCTCCCCGTCTACCTCGGCTCCGAAGCCGTGCTGGCGCCGGGCGAAGTGGCAGGGTCGGACGGGCTCGATCCGCGTTGGGTCCGCTCAAGCGCCCATTGGGACCGGATGAAGCAGAATGTCATCATGGCGGCCATGCACGAGCATTCGCCCGACCATGCCTGCGGCGAAAACGAGCTGCAGATGCCGGATTTCACGACCTACCAATGGGAATGGATGGCGGAAGTCCCCGCCTGGCGCGACTATCTGCTCAGCCACGACCAGACGCCGCATTACGCCTATGGCAAGCGGATGCTGAAAGCGATCGCCTATCAGTTCCCGTCGGACTGTCGCTGGATCCTCAAAGGCAACCAGCATAGCGAGCAAATCCCCGCGCTGATCGCCAACTATCCCGATGCCTACATCGTTCAGATCCACCGCGACCCGCTGGCGCTGCTGCAATCAGTGCTGACCATGCGCGGGCTTTCGGTACTCGCGCACCAGAAGCAGCCCGACATCCAAGGCCATGTTGCCTATTGGGTCGACCGGATCGAGCGGATGCTGCGCGCTTATCTGCGGGATATGGACAAGGTGCCCGAAGGCCAACGCCTCGACATCCTGTTTGGCGACGTCATCGCCGACGATGTCGGCACCGCGCAGCGCGTTCTGGAATTTGCCGGCCTTTCCTCCAGCGACGAGAGCCTGGCCGACATGCGCGCCTACATGGACAGCCATCCCCGCGGCAAGGACGGGCGAGTGGTCTACGACCTCGCCGGGGATTTCAATCTCGACATCCCCGCGCTGCGCCAGCGCTTTGCCTTCTACACCGACCGCTTCTGCGTGAAACAGGAAGTGCAGTGAGCCATACCGAATGCATTCCCGGAGGGGAGCCGAAGACCATGCAGACAATCCGCGACGCCAACCAGCCGCTCAATGCCCAGATCATCAACGACGGTGCCGGAACGCAGGACGCCGTCGATCTCGGCAACGGCATCTTCATGTCGAGAGACGTGTCGAACCTCTATCTGGTCACGACCGGCGACGGCGATGTGCTGATCAACACCGGCATTATCTACAGCGCCGCGGAGAATAAGCGCCGTTTCGACGCCGTCAGCGACAAGCCGATCCGCAAGATAGTGTTCACGCAGAGCCACGAAGACCACATCGGCGGCTGGCCGACCTTCAATGCGCCGGGCGTCGAGACCATCGGCCAGGCCAACCTGCCATTCGTGCGAACCCAGTACCGTGATCTCGGCGCGGCCATGGCGGCACGATCGCGGCGCCTTTGGAGCCGGGACCAGAAGCGGGAACTGACCGAGCGTCCCGAGCCGGTGCTCACGACGACCTTCCACGACACGCACTCTTTCGAACTGGGTGGACGCAATTTCGAACTCCTCTCCGTGCCCGGCGGCGAGACCGTGGATTCGCTCGCCGTCTGGCTGCCGGACGAAAAGATCGTCTTTACCGGCAATATGACCGGGCCGATCTTCGGTCACGTTCCCAACCTCTACACCGTTAGGGGCGATCGCTATCGCTATGTCCAATGGTACATCGACAGCGTCCAGCGCGTCATCGACCTCCAACCCGAAGTGCTGATTACCGGGCATGGCGAGCCTATCCGCGGTGCCGATTCGATCCGCGACAGCCTCACCCGGATGCGCGATGCCGCGCAGTACCTTCGCGATGCGACCTTCGAGGGCATGAACGCGGGCAAGAGCCTCTGGGAACTGATGGAAACGATCACTCTTCCCCCAGAACTGGCGATCCCGCAGGGCCATGGGAAAGTGCCGTGGATCGTGCGCTCGATCTGGGAAGAGCATCTGGGATGGTTCCGCTATGAATCCACGACCGAGTTGTACGGCACTCCGGCCAACTCCGTATTCCCGGACCTGATCGCGCTGGCGGGCGGAGCGGAGCCGGTCCTGGATCTTGCAAACCGCTACCTCGGCGAAAGCCAGCCGCTGAAGGCCCTGCACCTTGCCGAGGCGGTGAAGCCCGGATCGCCGTCCCATCGCCGCGCGCTTGAAATTCAGCTGGAAGCGCAGAAGGCGATACTGGCCGCTGCCGGTCGCGAAAATTTCAGCGAAGTCCGCTGGCTGGAAAGCGAAATCCATCGTCTTGAGACTGCACTGGCGGGGACCACGCCATGACCAATGCACGCCTGTCCGTGGACGCCATGTGCTCGTTCCAGTGGCCGTTCGAGCGTGAGCTTGCCCTTTGGACGGACATGGGGGTGCGCCATGCCGGTCTGCTGATGAACAAGATCGCGGACGATCCCGAGACCAAACTGAGCGCGCTCGACAGAGCAGGCATTCGCATCAGCACGCTGATTACCGCTGGTTTTCAACTTACCGATCGCTCGACCTGGGATGCGACGCGCGCAGCCCATCGGGCGATGATCGATCTCGTCGCCGCGCACGAGGGCCATTCGATCTACTTCACGACCGGCCGCACGGTCCGCTGCGATTGGGATGAGGATTGCGCCCTGTTTGCCGAGGCGGTCGCCCCGACTGTCGAGCATGCAAATCGACAGGGCGTCCTTGCAGCCTTCGAGCCGAGCCTGCGAACCAGCGTGTCATTCTGCACGACGTTGTCCGACGCGATCGAGGTGGCAGAGAGGACCGGCCTCGACATCGTCTCTGACTTCGGCAACAACTGGATGGAACGCGAGCTGCCGAAAACGCTGACACGCGCCATGCCGCACATCGCGCTCGTACAGATCGGCGATATCGTCATCTCGGGACGCGGCGGCCGTGCCCACATCGGCCAGGGCGATCTTCCCCTGAAGCGCATGATGGGGGATGTTCTCGATGCGGGATATGAGGGCGTGTTCGATCTGGAAGTCGTGCCGGCCGACTTCACTGCCGAAACCGATGAGGACGAACTCCGCGCCGGTATCCAGTCGGCATCGGACCTGCTGGATGCGATGAACATCTGAGCCACCACGAGCAAAAAGAAGCCTGAGAACAGGCGGGAGAGGAACATATGTCGGAAACTTTCGCTGGCAAAAGCGCGCTGATCATTGGCGCCGGGCAGAACATCGGCCGCCGCATCGCTCAGGAATGGGCAGCGCGCGGCGCCCGCGTGGCGGTCGCCGACATCAGCCGGGACGGTGCGGAGGAAACCGCCAAAATCCTGCGCCAATCGGGCTCCGAGGCCGTGGGGCTACATTGCAATGTGCTGGACGAGAGCTCGGTCGCGGCGACGATCGACGCTGCGGAACAGGCCCTCGGCCCTCTCGACATCCATATGAACAACGCCGGCATCCTGTCGGGCGGCAATCCGGAAGATATTCCCCTCTCCGAATGGCAGCGGATGTTCGACGTCAATCTCTTCGGCATGGTCCGCGCCAACAACATCGTCGTGCCGCGCATGATCGCGCGCGGATCGGGGCACATCGTCAATACGGCCAGCTTTGCAGGCCTCTATCCCTTCGCCGCAAGCCGGATCCACTATGCTGCTTCCAAGGCTGCCATTGTCTCGATGTCGCAAAACCTGGCTCTCTACCTGAAGCAATTCGGGATCCGGGTCAGCTGCCTCTGCCCCGGTCCGGTGATGACGACATCACCCGATGCGATGAAGCATTTCAGCGAAAACTACGTGATGCGCGCGCCCGGCAGCCACCTTCAGGTCATGTCCCAGCAAGACACCGCAACAGTCCTTTCGGACGCGATGGAGACCGGCCGTATCCTCGTACCTACGCATCAAGAGGCATGGGCAACTCTCAGAGAAGTCGCCGAAGGTGCCGATGCGTTCGTCGAGAAAAAGCATCAGGAATTCCTGGCCGGCGATCCTGGCCGCCCCGGCATCACGCAGGATGTGATCGATTCCATCAAAAGCTGAGACGTAATGAGCTTACCGCGATTGCGTCTGTGGTCCCCGTAATTGCCAGTAAGATCCCATTGCCAGCGAGAAACCGCATTCAGGATTATCACCCGATGCCTTGACGGCCGCCGATAACGATGAGCAACCTCATGCCTTATGGGAAGGAAGCGCTTGTCTTGACTACAGCAGACGAAGCCCAATTCGAGCGACTGATTACTCCGCTGCTGCGGCATTTCTCGCTGCTTCTGGCTGAACTTGGTGGTGACCTGGGCTCGCTTCTGGACGACGTCGGCATTCTTCGGGATGACTATTCGGAGTGTTCCGGGGGACTGACCTACCGGCAAACGATCCGGCTGCTCGACACGGCAGCAAGAGACCTCGATTGTCCGGACCTGGGCATGCGACTTGCCATTCGGCAACGGGGAGGAGCTGTTTTCGGCCCTCTGGGCAATGTCATGCGCAATTCAAAGACCTTCGGGGATGCCGTCAGGTTCGCAAGCGAGAACAGTCCGGCCCACAGCCGGGCAGCTCGCGTCTGGTTAAGTGTGGCACCGAACCAGGCAAGTACATTTGCGGGACATGAGCTGCTGCTGGCGGGGACGGCTGACCGCGCCCAGGCTATCGAGCAACTCCTGCTGATCGGTCACCTCGAAGCGCTGGAAATGACCGGCGGCTTGGCGCGCGCGCGCAAGGTCCACTTCCGTCATGAGCCAGTATCGCCGACTTGCCTCTACCGGCGCAATTTCGGCTGTGACGTGCTGTTCGGAGAGCCGGCGGATGGCATCACGTTCTATTCCGAGGACCTCTCGCGCCCCATCGTCAGCCAGGATGAATACGCCCACCTCGACATGACCCGTTACATTGCCCAGCACTTTCCCAAGCAACAGCTTCCCGTGGACGCAGAAGTGCGCGGACTGGTCCTGCGATCACTCGCAGCGGGCGATAGCTCCTGTGAAAGTGTGGCGCTGGCTCTCAGTCTCCATCCCCGCACGTTGCGACGCCGGCTTCGTGAGGAAGGACTGAGTTTTCAGGAAGTGAAAGACAGTGTCAGGCAGGAATTGACGTATTATTACCTTGAGCGCACCGATCTTGAATTTCACGAAATCTCCGAAAAACTGGGATTTGCGGAGCAATCCATCTTCTCGCGAAGCTGCCGGCGCTGGTTCGGAAAGTCGCCCACGCGATTGAAACGAAAACTGCGCCCGTTTGGGCGGCTGTCCGGATAGGTCAAGCCAAATAGGCGCCTATTGCCGCATTACCTTGCAGGGAAAGACGAGGTTCGTTTGGCGGCGGATCCAAGAGATTCGCTTTGCAAGCGCAAGTGGGAGAGAGGGTGCGACAACTAACCTGAGTGCATGAAAACGATCGAGTCCCCAACGGCAATAGATGCCGCGGGCGGCGCGTTCGGCCTCAGGCGGAGGAAGCCAAATCCCGTGCCGGACCACTAAACGCAAGCGCTAGCGACGCTTTGCGCGAGGGACTGCCTTGTCTCGATCAGATCAAAGCTGACGAGGCGGATTTGAAGACGAATTCGACAGACAATTCGTCAAGGGGAGGAGAAACGAATGACCAGCAATTACAAGCATTCATATGCCCGATTTGCGCTCGGCGCGGCAACCATAGCCTTGCTGCCGGGCTCAGCCTTTGCCCAGTCAGATGCACCACAGGCGCAGACTCAAAGTCTTCCGCCGACGGCAGAACAGTCGGCAGCGGATCAGGTGACCAGCGAACCAATCGTCGTGATCGGCACGCTGATTCGAGGCATCGCTCCTGCCGGCAACAATGTCATCAACGTCGATACCGACCAGATCGCGGCGACCGGTGCAGCATCGACCAGTCAGGTACTCGCCACCATTCCGCAGGTCGGCAACTTCTTCAATGCCCTGCCCGCCGGCATCTCGCCGACGCCCGGCGCGAACGGCAGCAACCCGATCAACCGACCCAATCTGCGCAACTTACCGGGCGCGAACACCAGTGGCGGCGCCCAGACGCTCGTCCTTTTTGATGGCCAACGCGTCGTGGGCGCAGGCATCCAACAGGTTGCCGTCGATCCCGACATCATTGCGCCGGGCGTAATCGGCCGGGTCGAGGCGATGACCGACGGCGGTTCGGCCGTCTATGGCTCAGACGCTATCGGCGGCGTCATCAACTTCGTCACGCGCGATCGTTTCAACGGCATTCAGGCCGATGCTCGCTATGGCATAGGCGCCGACTTCCAATCGGTTGAGGCGAGCGCGCTTGCCGGCAAGGACTGGGGATCGGGCGGATTTTACGTCGCCTATGGCTACTCGCATCACGACAGCGTGTTTGGTTCGGATCGCGACTGGATCAAGCAAGTCGACTGGAACACCAATGTCCCCACGGGCCGCAACTGTGCGGCGCCCAATGCGACGATCGGCACGACGTCATACGTTCCTGGCGGAACCGGCCTCGTCGCCGGCGGACCCAACACCTGCGACTTCTCCGATCCTGTCGCCATCTATCCCACCTCGACACTGCACACGGTCTTCGCCCGGCTCAACCAGCATCTCACCAGCGGCGTGCGGTTCGACATGACCGCCCTTTACGCCAACCGCAAGATCGATCAGATCGGCGGAACGTTGGGTACGGGGGCGCTTGGAACCGGGGCTGCGGGCCAGGCCACATTGACGGCGGCATCCCCGTTCTACCTGTCGAGCGCCGACGCCAACGCCGGACGGCCACAGGTGGTCAGGTTCGATTACAGCCCGCTCTACGGTGTTCGTTCTGCAACACAGGAGACCAACCTTGAAACTTGGCGCATTGCGCCTTCGATCTCGATTGAACTCGGCTCCGACTGGGAATTCAGTGGCCTGTTCAGCTATGGCAGCGCCGCAACGTCATTCAGGAATGCCCAAATCAGCGCCGCCGCGCAGTCGGTCGCTCTCGCCAATGGAACGCTCAACCCTTACGATGTGGGCGCAACCGCGCCCGGCGTCGCATCTGGCCTACTTCGTTATGCGACCGGCAGCGGCCGCAACGAACTCTTCGACTACCGCGCCATCGTCAACGGTCCGGTCTTCGCGCTGCCCGGCGGAATGCTGCGTGCGGCCGCTGGCTATGAGCACATGCAGGACAATTTCACGCGGCGCACGACGAACGCCTCCACTTACGCGCTGCAGGATCCGACCAAATATACCCAGAAGGTGGATTCGGTGTTCGGGGAACTGTCGATCCCCGTCATCAGCGATGACAATGGCCTGTCGTTCATCAACGAACTGACGCTCTCCGCATCGGGCCGATACGACAAGTACAGTGACTTCGGTGATACCTTCAACCCGAAGCTCGCCGCCACCTTGCGCCCGGTCGAGTGGATCGCGATCCGCGGCAACTGGGGCAAATCCTTCACCGCGCCATCGCCAGTCGATCAACTCGGCGTTCTGGCTTCGGCGGTAGCGACCGTTCCGGCCGCCTTCCTTCGCCCGCCGCCCGGCGTCACCGCCGTTCCGGGAGAGATCGGCCTGTTCGTTTCGGGCACCGCACCCGGCGTTCAGCCGCAGAAGGCCACCAACTGGTCGATCGGCGCCGAAATCGAGCCGCCCTTCGTGCCGGGCCTGACGCTGAACGCGAGCTACTACAACATCGACCTTACCGGCACGATCGGCAGGCCGGTTACCGGTGCGGACCTCAGCGACTATTATGCCAATTTTCCGCAGCTCTACGCTGTCCGGCCCAGCGGCCAGCAACTGGCGGAATATTTGACGCAGTTCGATCCGGCCAATTTCAACTTCACCGTAGCCAATCCGAACTCAACGGCCCAAGCGATCATCACTTCGGGCGGCACCAGTTCCCCGGTGCTAGTCACGCTCGATACGCGTTCGCGCAACCTCGGTACGGCAACTCTCGACGGGATCGATTTCTCAGCAAACTATGTGCTGGATACAAGCGTCGGCTCGTTCGATGCGAGCGTCACCGGCAACTACCGCCTGTCGCAGAAGTCGCGTGCTTTGCCATCGCTGCCCGTCTCCGACGATCTGGCGTTCAATACGCCCGTGTTCCGTATCCAAGGGACGTTGGGAACCAAGATCGGCGGCCTGCGCGCGCAGGTGATCTGGAACCATACATCGGGGTACAAGCGTGGCACGGTCGAATTCGGGCAGACCCGGGTTTCGGCATTCGATGCGATCAACTTGTTCTTCAAGTACGACGTGAAATCGAAGTCGGACTGGGCCAGCGACCTTTCGTTCACGCTCAATGTCCAGAACCTGTTCGATGTGGCGCCGCCAGAGTTCCGTTCGGCAACCAGTCTGGGTATCGATACCACGGCGGGTAGCGCGTTCACGATCGGGCGCGTTGTCCAGTTCGGCATCAGCAAGAAGTTCTGATCCAAGAGCGTTTTCTGATCAGGTGGTATCACCTGATCAGAAAACGCGGCAAACCACTCTCGTCCAACTGCCCGGCGCGATGCGCCCGGGCAGCACCTCGTATGCCGTCTTCGCTATCGGATGAGAACGGTAGTTGCCCAGCTCAATCGGTGAGGTTGTCGCCTAGGAAACCTAACCCCATGGGAGACTTGGCCTCTATATCAGCAGCGGATGCGATAAGCGTAGAAGGTCAGCGGATAGAGCCGCAGTTTCATCCTGCTGAGTATCTTGGCACATTGCTCAATCGCTGCGGCCAGTCGATGCTCGCCCGGAGGAGCGCATCCCGGCGCGTTGGTCCGCTGCGCGCGCGCCAGCCACGAAAGCAGTGTCAATTCTCCAGGGCTGAGAAACGGCGTGTGCGGCGCCATGACCACGAAACCTTCGCTTCGAGCCAGATGGCGCAGTCTGGCGAAGCAGTTTGCACTTCCCTCGCTCTCGTTGGATATCCCTACCCGGCCCCGCAGAAGCGCAAGAACCTGTCGCTCCACGCGGGGCCGACGATTGAGAAACAGGTTCGTTGCATCGGGCATCAGGCAGCCATCGACGGAATGGACCAGACACTGTCCGTGGCTCCTGCCTTGGCACGGCGCCGGGCCGAGTTCGCAATAAAGAGCAGGCCAATCGCAAGCAGGACCGCCGTAAAATCGACCAGGTACAATTCACCTGCATCGTACAACGAGCGACCACGCAGCATACTTGCAGCGGGAACGGCAAGCATGCACGCGGCGCCGGCTATCGACAGTTCGCTGCCCGCCCTTGCGGCCCCCCTTAGCAGCGCCCATGCGGTGAAAAGGATGAATACCGCATAATAAACCGCGCTGTGTATGCCGTAGCTTCCGGATGGCCCCAGCAATTTCGCGGCTGCGAGTGTTGCCGATATTCCGGCGATGCACCCCAGCGGAACGCCAACCGTCAATGCGCTAAGGATCCGCGTGGCACGGGACTGCTGCACGGCGCCTGCCTTGCGCTCGCGCTTGCGGCGGGACTCCACCCACAGCAAGTTGCCCGTGTAGAACAGAAATGCCCCCGTCAGGCCCAGCAGGAAATAAGCCCAGCGGATCGGATAGCCGCCGAAACTGCCGAAATGCAGCGTGAAGAACCCCGTGGTCGTGGCCGACCAGCCGTCCTGCATACCGGGCATGAAGCTGCGATCGACGATTTCGCCAGTTTTCGGATCGAGACCGGCAATACCGTAGGTCGGGCCACGCTGGCCATAGCGAGGATCGCTCCCCTGCACGCGCAAGGCCGGCAGGATGCCGCCCCCTTGGCCGTAGACGATCTGATGCGGCGTAAAACCGGGGGCCTGCTTCTTCAGTCGTTCGACGATCTGGGTCGGCGTGAGCGAGGGTGGTTCGGCGATAGCGGCCTCCGCCCGCGTCACCGGCCGCATGCGGCTGGCAGGGTCCGAAAATGCAAGCCGCTGGGCGCCGTAGAACTCATCGTGAAAGGCAAAGACCACGGCTGTCAACGCGATGATGATGTGGAACGGTAAGCTGAAAAAGCCGAGCACGTTGTGCACGTCCAGCCACATCCGCTTCACGTTCTTGCCGATGCGCAGCGCGAATAGGTCCTTGACCAGGCTGGGCAGCAGCACCGCCAGCCCCGAGACCATGGCGATCACGTAGAGCAGCGAAATACCCCCCATGATCGGCATCGCAATCGCGTGCGGGAACGGCAGCCCTACCTGCTGGTGCAGCACATCGATGAAGTTCGCCACTTGAGATCGCTGCTGCTTTTCAACCTGAAGCGAGCCATCCCGAGCGAGCGAAGCAAAATAGGTTGCACCGCCGCCATGTTCGCCACGCTTTCCGCCGGGCGCGCGCCAGCTTACGCGGCCCGGATGCGCGGTATCGATCACGAGGTTTACCTCATGCCCGCGCGCTGCCTCCGGATACTGCGCCCTGACTTTAGCTAGCAATTCGGGGGTACGCTCCAGCGACGGCGCTGCCGCCAGTGTCGAGGGCTGTGAGGCCCACCGTTGCAGCGGCTCCTCGAACATGGTGAGCGCGCCGGCATAGAAGGCGACGAACAGGGCAAGGCCGGCGATGATGCCGACCCAGCCGTGGACTTCCTTGTACATCCGCACGACATCGGTCGGCAGTTTCATGATTGCAGTTCTCCAAGGGCCACCAGCGGCGCCCAGGCAGCAAGGTTGGCCAGCGCCAGCCAGAGCCACGCGCGCGAGGCGGAACGGAAAAGAAAGGCGAAGCTCAAAATCAGCGGCCAGGTCAGTGCCATGATCCACATGCCGAGCTGCCCTTTGCTGGAGAAATAGGCATCGCCGTAATCGGTCGCCCAGCGGAACAGGCCCGAAAGCGCCAGCGCCAGCGTGAATCCAAGGATGAAGGCGGCACAGGTCTTACCGAACCAGTCGCGGCTGGAAAGCGGCCGGCTCATGCCCGGTCCTCCCTGCCATGTCGCCACCAGGCGACGGCGATCGGAACGATCGACCATGTCGTCATCAGCAGGGTCGCCGCGATGAACAGGGCGGTGGCGATACCGGCCCAGCCCAACAGCAGGGCAAGGCCGACCGCCAAGATGGCAACGCCGCTCCAACCGATCGAGCGCGGCAAGACGGGCAACGCCCCCCACGCTTGATGCGGAGCCGCCATGTAGAGCGCGACACCGGAAAGGACGATCAGCGCGCCCGCGACGACCGCCATCATGACGACCACCTTGCGGTGGCCGTCATGGAAGTGATTGGTGTTTGCAGAAGCCTTACCACCGGAACTGCAACCTTGCGGTCAGCGTGCGTCCCTCGCCGTAATAACATGCCGAAACGGCGATACAGGTGGCAACGTAGCGCTTGTTGGCGATGTTGCGGCCATTGAGCGAGATCGATGCGCCTTCCAGCGCTGGCGCCAGTTTGCCGAGGTCATAGCGCACGAATAGATCGAACAGCGTATAATCAGGGATTGCCAGGTTCGCGGCATTGGTATTGTCGCCGAAACTCTTGCCTGTGTAGCGTGCGCCGCCGCCGAAATTCAGGCCGTTCTCCAGCTTCTGGCTGATGAAGAGAGAGGCCATCCAGTCCGGCACTGCCGCCAGTTTCTTACCAAGCTGACTGGACGTGTTGGTATCGGTGATCTTGCTGTCACTGCGTGTCACACTGCCAACGATAGCCGTGCCGGTGGGCAGCGTGGCCTTCGCCTCGAACTCGATGCCGCGGATGCGGACTTCGCCGGTCTGGACAAGGCAGCTGGCATCGTCGCAGGCATGATCGGGATAGGCGGCGAGTTCTTCGCTGCTGGCCGAAGTCGTGAGATTCTGCTGGGTGATCTGGTAAGCGCCCAGCGTCAGATAGATGCTATTGCCATACTGGTAGCGTAGCCCGCCTTCAAACTGCTGACCGGTGGTGGGCTTGAACACCGCACCCGTCAGGTTCGTCGCCGGATCGCTGACTTGCGGCTGGAAGCTTTCGGCATAGCTGAAATACGGCGCCAGCCCGTTCTCGAACAGATAGACCGCCCCCGCACGCCAGGTGAAAGCATTGCTCTTGGAGACGAAACCGGTCTGCGTGCGCGGGTTGTACTGGTCATCCTTGTACCAGTCCTGACGGCCACTGAGCGTGACCCGAAGGCGACCTAGCTTGACCTGATCCTGAAGATAGAGGCCCGCCTGCTGGCTAACCGTTTCCACGAATGTCTGCGGCACCAGATTGGCAGCAATCGTCGCTGCGCCGTTCGGCTGCGGATCGAAGATGTCGAGCAGCGGCGTCGTGGCTGTGTAGTAGCGATAGTGCTCCCACTTGGTGTGGAAGTAATCGACGCCGCCCAGCACCACATGTTCCAGCGCACCCGTGGCGAAGCGCCCTTCCACTTGCGTGTCCGTGGAAATGCCGTCGCTCTTGCCGTTGCCCTGCACGGCGCGGCGAGCGATTGTCTGACCGGCGATGCAACCCGGGATCGCGGCGGTGCAGTTGGTGATCGTATCACCCGTCAGCACCACGACTTTATAAAGACTGTCGAGGTGCGTGTAGCGGGTGTTGTTACGCACCGTCAGCGCATCGCTGAACTTGTGTTCGAAGAACGAGGCGGCAAGGTACTGGTTGCGGTCGTAAGTATTCCAGTCCGGCTCGCCCAGATTATCGCCCAGCTTGATGTACTGCCCATTGCTCTTGCGCAGCGCTCCCGTCGCGGGGAGGTACTGGAACGTCGCGCCGCCTTCGTCGCGCTGGTACTGGCCCAGCAGTGTCCAGGTCGTGCGGTCATCGGGGCGCCAGGTGATGCTGGGCGAGATGTACTTGCGGCCGATCTTCACATCGTCGACTTGCGTGTCTCCATAGCGCGACAGCGCAACAAGCCGGGCAGATAGCGTGGAAGTAACCGGCCCGCTGACATCGGCGGCGGCCTGATAGTTCCATTTTCCAAGCTCGGTCATACCCACCGCCTGGAGCATGAATTCGGCATGGAACTGGTCGGTGGGTCGCTTGGTAACGATATTGACCATGCCGCCCGGTGCGCTCTGCCCGTAGAGCGTACCCGATGGCCCCTTGAGCACTTCCACCTGTTGGATCGCGAAGGAATCAAATGAAGTGCGCGTCCATTGGCCGCCGGTAGGCAGGCGAATGCCATCCACGAAGTTGTTGTTCGACGAGAACCCACCGGCCGCGAATCCACGCACCGTCACTTCGTCCACGCGGCTATCGAGCCCGGAAGGCGCGGCCTGCACGCCTGCCGTGTAGGCCAGCGCGTCCGAAATCGTGGGCGATGCGCGCAAGTCCATTTCGTCACGGCTAACGATGGAGATGCTCTGCGGCGATTCGATGATCGGCGTATTGGTCTTCGTGGTCGAAGTGGCCGACGATTGGCCGGTGGCGGTCACCACGATAACGCGGTCAGCCGTTTCGGCCTCCTCGGCCGATTGCGCGTGGGCAATACCGGACGTCCCCGCGAGCAAGGCCGCGGAGAGCAAGCAGATTCTGGTCATGAAATCCCTGTTCGTATCGTGCCCGAAGGAGGATTTCGGCCCAACCTTGGGCAAAACACTGCCGCCAGCTGCCGCCCTCAACCGGGAAGAGGATCGCGTCGCCCCAAATGCGACCCGTTCTCAATAGGCAGGGACTCCGCACGGGCCAATCGCAATGACTGTCGCGCGAGGCACGAATGCTGTCGCGTCAGGCCACCGCCGCACGCTGCACGCTCATCGGCGGGCGGCCGAACTTTCGGCGATAGGCGGCGGAAAAGGCAGAGGGGCTGGCAAAGCCAACTTTGTAACCTGCCTCCGCCGCGCCGAAGCCCTGCTCCTCGATCATGATACGCGCCATGGCCATGCGCTTGTCGCGCACGTAACCGAACAGGGTGGTGCCGAAACGGGCCTTGAAGCCCGCTTGCAGCACATTGCGATTGAGGCCGACCTGCCGCGCGAGTTCGATCGTGCCGGGCGGCGCGAGCAGCGCGCAATCCAGAATATGCCGCGCCTCCATCACCGCGTCGTAACAACGTGCGCCCAGTGCCGCGCGATATTCACCGCCTTCGCGGAATTGCCGCAGGGTTTGCAGCATCAGTTGCACAGTGACGGATTCACGGAACAGGCGGCCCAGCGACCCGTGATAGCGCTCCTGCGTCAGCATAGCGGCCATCTGTGCCATCGCCTCGCTACGCGGCAGGTGATAGCTGCGAAATCCCGGCGCCATAAGGTAGTCCAGAGCCTCAAGGTCGGCTGCCGACAAAGCATCCGCGTTGGCTTCGAGGAACTGGGTGCGCGCGCCTATCTCCACCCGTCGGCATCCTTGCCCCGCCGCCAGCTCTCTGGTGCAGAGGCGCTGCTCACCCAGCCCGATTACATGCACCCTATCCGGCCTGCTGGAAACCGGATCGGCCCCTTCGGGCGCGAATTGCCCGTTTGCCCCATCGAGCAGGAAGGTGATCATGACCGACCGCTCCACCGGCTGCGAGATCGCCGCACCCGAGGGTGATACGAGTTCGCAAGCCGATGCAAACAAGCCGGAGCTGACATCCTCCACCCAGAACCAGCCCTCGAAAGAGCCGGTCATGTGCTGGCGCAGCCGCTGGGGCGCTTCTGCCGCAGCGAGAGCCTGATGCACGGCTTCGCGGACAAGCGCGTCCGCATCGAAGTCACCTTCAACGAAATGTGCGTTCATCAAGCTCCCCCATCACGTTGCAGTCCATCTTCGGTGCAGCCCCATAGAGCCCGTTTGAAAATGCGCTGAAGGCGCATTTTGCGAGCCCAGTCGCTCGGCCGAGCCACTCGGTACAAATATGCTATTACGTCGCATTCGCAAAATTGTGCGGAAAAAATCAAACCTCTACGGCCAGATCGTCGTAGTCTGCCAGCGTGCCGCCGCGTGCCAGAACCCGCTCGTAATCTTGCTTTCGACGCTCATCAATTTCGGTGTTGCTAACGCCGCGCCGCCAATAGCCGGCGATGGCGATATCCTGCTTGTTCAATCCCAACGCGGCGAAGTGGTGCCGGATACACCGCATCTCCCGCCGCTCTCCCGCACCCCACACGGCCCAGCCTGTTGCATGCTCCAGTTTCCGGGCATAAGGCAGAAGCAGGTCGGGCCCGGCATCGCCGACTGCTTCGACTCGCTCCAGATCCAGCCCATCGATCTGCGGCAGTTCGGCAAAGGCCTGCACGTCCTTCGTTGCCACCCATCCCTTGCCGGTGACACCCGCAGGCCATTGCTGCAACAAGGCATAGAGCGCGGGTATTCCGGTTTCGTCGGCGAACAGCGCAACCTTGCGCCCAGCCGCCACGGGTATGCCGAGATGGGCCTGGGGCCCGTCAGTTCGAACGCATCTCCAATAGCCAGCGCGGCAGTCCAGCGCATCATCGGGCTGGCGCCTTCGTGGAGTACCACGTCAAACGTGAAACGACCGGAACCGTCGTATTCGCGCACAGTATAGATCCGCGAGATGCCTCCGTAGTCGGCCCCCAGATGGATGCGAAAGGCGACGTTCGGGTGGCACCAGTTGGGATCGTCAGCCGACGATGCAATCCGCGCGCCTATGCGCAAAAGGGACCAACTCGGTCGCTCGATCGTTTCGACCACGGCCCGAACTTCGTGCAGATCCCGGTCATGGTCTTCGCCCCGCAATCTGGCCTCCTCTTGCGATGCGATCTTCGTGCCCTGGATTCCATCGGCCATCGTCGTGTCTCCTGCTGCGAGGCGTAGATTTAGTTTCATATATATAAACTAATTGGGGCAGCAAGACAATCCGATGCTGGGCAAGCGTATGACTTTGCGCGATAGGGGCAGCATGACCACCGCGCCCACACAGCCCCGGCGAGGCCGACCAACGACGATAACTCGCGAACGGATCGTCGATGCCGGGATCGAAATGGGATTGCCCGATCTGACGTTTGTCGGCCTCGCCGCGCGTATTGGGGTGAGCCACATGGCCCTCTACAAGCATGTGCCTAACCTTGAGGCGCTGAAGCTAATCGTCGCGGACGGAATCTTTCTGCGCTGGGACATGCCTGCGCCACAAGGAGAAACGCTGGAGCATTACCTTGCCGCGTTCAGCGCATCGCTTCGGGAACTTGTCAGGCTTCATCCCGGCCTTGCCTTCTACATGATCCGTCGCAAAGCCAACATGCCGGCCATGATCGACCGTATCCGCGCGCATCACGTCGAAGTGGCAACGGCTTATGGGATCGCGCCGGAACAGGCGGGGCGCATACTTTCGACTGTGGCGTTTCACTGTGTGGCCCTGGCAGACACCGTCTACTCTACCGCCACACAGCATGATCAATCCACGACAGCACAGGCAGACATGCCTGATTTCGAGGCCGAATTCGCTTACGGGATGGAAGCGCTGATTTTCGGCCTGCTGCACAAATGAAGCGGGGCTTCCGCTAAATCAGAGCGTCCGCGATCACTCGTGACCTGCCACGTGTGGCGGCGGACGAACCTCTCAAACCCGCCTTTTCAACACGTCGCGCAGAACGAAAGTCGCGTGCATGCGCCGTACACCCGGCAGTTTCTCAGCCAGGTTGCGCCGCAGAGTCTCGAAGCTTTCGGGACCGCGGCTCTGAACCCGCAAGCGATAGGACATATCGTGGGTCATCAGCAGGCATTCGCGCACCTCGGGGCAGCGTTGCACGGCCCGTTCAAAACACGCGCGGCCGCCGCCGGGCTGATGATGCAGCGAAACCTCCACGATCACATCGATCAATCCATCCGGCCCCGGCGCCATCATACACCGGTGCCTGCGATGGGTTCCGTTGCGGCCACTTGGCGCGCGCCGGGCGACGTGACTTTGACGATCGTAAGCGTGCGGTCGTGACCGCCGCGATCGGGCCAGGAGATGGACTGCCCTTCACGCAGGCCGATCAATCCCGTGCCGACGGGCGTAAGGATGGAAATCCGATTGGCAGCGATATCTGCCTCACCCGGATAAACCAGTTGCACAGTTCGGCAGGCACCGCTTGCCGCATCCAGAAACTCGACGAGGCAATGCATCGACACGACGCGCGCAGGAAGTGACCGGGCGCTATGCAGCGTCGCACGCCCCAGCTCCTGAAGCAGAAGCTCGGCAACCACGGGAACGCGATGCTCCGCCGCGAGCGCAAGATTGGTGAGCGTTTCCGCCTCATCATCGATGAGGTGGATCGGCGGCCGCTTGGCCGCTGTCTTGGTATTCATGATGCTGGCTATCCCGCAAGAGAGAGGCCGCTGCGCGAAGCAGCTGGCGTTTCCTGTTCATCCCCGGGCCTGGCGCACACGCACCGAACCCGGGGCTAATTGCCTGCGAGAAGCTGCCCCCCGTGACGGGCAAAACGGATAAGACGAAGGCGTCCGTGCATTTTTCCAACATGCCCTCAAGATGTTGGTCCGTCAAATGAGATGCGCTCGAATCCCGTGGCCGAGTAGTTGAAGACAAGCATCGGGCAGACTGCTAGAGGGCAGCCATGGTGTCCATTTTTTCCTTGAAAAAGCCGGAAATCGCGATCGATTTCGGCACCGCGAATGTTCGCGTCGTTCATCGCTCTGAGGGCATTTTGTTCGATGAACCTTCGCTTTGTTGCTTCACTGGACCGTGGGGTGCGGAACAGCTTCTTGCCGCAGGAAAGAGCGCGCAGGCGATGGTGGACCGCACGCCGAGCCACATGCGGATCAAGCGCCCGCTTCGTCGCGGCGTGCTTCAGGATATCGATGCCGCCACGCACATGCTGCGCTATGCCCTGCAAAGCGCAATGGGACGCACCCGGCTGGGCCGCGCGCGCGTCCTGATCGGCGTACCTGCCGATGCCACTCAGGCTGAGCGGGCGGCACTGCTTACGGCTGCTAGCGATGCCGGGCTTGCCTCGGTACGGCTTGTCCCCGAGCCGCTGGCTGCCGCGATCGGCGCGGAGCTTCCTATCGAGCGCCCCACCGGCACCATGATTGTCGAATGCGGCGCCGGCACGAGCGAAGTGGCGGTAATATCCCTGGGCGGGATTTGCGGAACACGCTCGGTTCGCGTCGGCGGCGCATCGCTGGCCCGCGCCATCGCTGACGATTTGCATCTCCGACACAAATTGCTCATCGGCGATCTTTCCGCTGAGCGGGTCATGGAAGAGTACAGCGACCGCGCGCAGAGCGAAGACCGGTCCGTGCCGATTGAGGTCAAGGGCCGCAGCCTGCGGACGCAAATGCCCGCTACCCTATCGCTTTCGTGCGACGAACTGGATCTTGTCGCGGAAAAGCATTTCCGTGTGATCGTCGAAGCCGTGCGCCAACTGCTCAGCGAAACTCCGCCGGAACTCAGTCATGACATTCTGGCGGACGGCATCGTTCTGACCGGCGGCGGCGCGCTTTCGCCCTTGCTTGGCTCGCTCATGTCCAAGGAAACCGGCCTTTCGGTGCGCACGGCAACCGACACGCGCGAATGCGTGGCGCGGGGTCTGCAAACCATGCTGCTCCACTGAGAAGGAACGGCAAAGGGACAAGCCGCCTAGCTTCTCACCCTTCGGAGACCGACGAAAAAGAACGGGCGGCTCTCATCATGAGAGCCGCCCGTTTCGTTCAGAAGCGGAAGCTGACGCCTGCGCCCAGCACGCGCGGATCGTTCACGAACGCCGTCAGGTTGTTGAAGTCGATCGCGCCGATGACGTTCGATTCGTTGGTGATATTGCGGCCGAACACGAAGACGTCCACCGCGTCGGACGGTGAGCGCCAGCCGATGCGTGCGCCGCCTTCGAAGTTGGTGCCGACGTGGAACTCGGTCGCGTCATACAGGAACAGGTTGAAGTCCTTCTGCGCAACCCAGTCGGTCTGGGCATAGAGCTTGCTGCCGCTCGCCATCTCGTACGTGTAAGAGGCGTTGAAGTTGAACAGCCAGCGCGGCGCCTGCGGGAACGGATTACCGTTGATCGCGGCACGGCGCGTAGTGCCGACGTTCACGATCGGATCACGCACGGTGCAAGCTGCGCCGCAGAAGGCGACCAGCAGGTCAGGGTCGTCGATCTTGGTGAAGTTGTAGGAAATGCCGCCGTTGAACTGGAGGCCGCGAACCGGGTTTGCAGTGGCCTCGAACTCGACGCCGCGGCCCTTGCCCGCCTTCGCGTTGATCAGCTGGTTGAAGTTGCCCTGGCCGCCGATGGCGGTGAACTGCGGGTCCTTCAGGTTGTAAATGTAGCCGGTCAGATCGACACGAAAGCGATTGTCCGCCGTCGCCGCCTTCACGCCCGCTTCATAGGAGGTGATCGTTTCGGAATCCGCCGTCGTCAGGATGTTCGATGTAGCGATGCGGCCCTGGATCGAAGGACCGCGATAGCCGTGCGCGATGCGGCCAAACAGGCTGACCTGCGGGCTGAAACGATAAAGCGCGCTGACGTCCCAGCTCGGCTGCTTGTCACCCACATGCCGCGAATCCGCGAAAGGCGCGCCCAGCGTGCGGGCTGCATCAAGGTCGCGCTGGTCACGCGTCCAGCGGGCGCCGCCAGTCAGGCGCAGGCGATCGGTAAGGTCATAGTGGACCTGACCGAAGACCGACCAGCTATCGCTCTTCTGGTTGAGCTGAGAGATCACCGTCGGATTCAGGCCGCCGGTGCCGTTCCAAGTAGCGGAAATCAGCTCAAAATTCTCGTGCCAGTAGAACGCGCCAACTTGCCAGCCGAAGCGGGTGTCGCCGTTGCTGGCAAGGCGGACTTCGTAAGTCTGCTGGTCAAGGTCACTGGAAAGGGTGCCGGTTTCCGAATTGAACGGAATGGTACCGCTGCCCGCCGTGGTGCCGAGCACGCCGCCATCGATGTCGCCGCGGCCCGAACTGCTGCCCTGATAGGCCGAGACGATGGCGGTCAGCGTTGCGCCGCCGAAGTCGTAGTCGACATGCAGCGCTTCAGACGTCGTGTCCTGCGCCTGCGGGTTGTTGCGACCGCCGTCATAGTACACGGTGTCACGATCGTAACGGTCGTTGAGCTTGTTCGAGCCGGTCGTCAGCACGTTGGCGCGGTTGAGCGTGCCGGTGCCGCGATAGGAACGAGCCTGAAGGGTCAGCAGCACCGAAAGGCGATCGTCCGGCTTCCACAGCGCGTGGATGCGGCCTGCAATGTCGTCGAAACCGCCAAGATCCTTGCCCGGCTTGGTGAATGAAGCGTCGTAGGCGTTGTTCACCCAGTCTTCGCGGTGGTTGGCAAGGCCAGCCACGCGAAGCGAAAGAGTGCTGGAAACCGGAATGGTCGCGCCAACTTCAGCGCGAATTGTGCCCAACTCGCCCACGGTGAGCTGCGCCTGGCCTTCGGCGTGATCACCTGGGCGGCGGGTATCCATCTTGACGACACCGGCGGTGGTGTTGCGGCCGAACAGCGTGCCCTGCGGGCCCTTGAGCACTTCCACGCTGTCGAGGTCGAACAGCGGGAAGCCCTTGAGGTAGACGTTTTCGAGCACCACGTCGTCCAGCACGACGGACACCGGCTGCGAGGCGTTGAAGTCGAAGTCCACGTTGCCAAGGCCGCGGATGTAAAGGCGCGGCGCGTAACGACCGTTCGAGCTTTCGACGTAAAGGCTGGGCGTGCGGCCCGCCAGCGAGAGAATGTCGGCGCCGCCTTCGGAAACCGCGCTGATCTTGTCACCACTGAGCACCGAGACGGCAATCGGCACGTCGCGGATATTCTCAGGACGGCGCTGTGCGGTAACGACGATATCGGCAGATGCATCCAACGCGTCAGGGGCGGCGTTCTGGGCCAAAGCCGGCGTTGCGCCGACAAGCAGAGCCGGCACGCTGGCCAGCCAGTACGTCTTCATCTTCATCATTGCACCCTTTGCGCGCGGCCGGTGCATCGACGCGCCGCCCCGCCCACGCGGCGGGCAAGGTCAGCAGGGATAGCCTCGCACCGGCTTCCTTCCGAAGGGGCGCCCCTTAGGCCGGGTTTGTGACATTTCCGATAAATTTCTTCCACCGATCCACAAGAAATCGTAACTTGGTCATGTGCTTACTGAAATCATGACATTTTTGCGACGGTTTGGCCTCGCTGCCACCGCTCTTGCCCTCCCCCTCTCGGCTGCCTCTCTCTCAGCGGCTACCGAGCCCGCTGCGTTCGATGTTGTGCCGCTTGGAGTGGAAGGCGGAGTCGTCGAGGGATCGACGTCTGCCTGGTTCATAACCCGGCATGGCAGCGAGCAAGGCCTGGCCTGCGACGCCGGCACTCTCGTTCCGGGAATCCGGGCAGCGATTGCCAAGGGGGCCTTCCCTGCCGGCACGCTGGCCAGCGATGTGGTGCATCATCGGATCGGGGCCTACCTGATAACCCACCCGCACCTTGACCATGTGGCCGGACTGGTCATGGCCTCACCCGACGATAGCCCGAAGCCTATTTTCGCACTGCCGGATGTGAACGCGGCGCTTGCGGCGGACTATTTCAACTGGAGCGCATGGCCCAACATGGGCGATCGCGGGCAACCGCCACGGCTGGGGCGCTATCACTATCAGGATCTCACCGCAGGTGCTTCCCCCGTGCCTATCGGAGAAACCGGCCTGACCGTCACCGCCTTCCCGCTATCGCACAGCGTAGCGCTATCGACGGCATTCCTGATCCGTGCAGGGGAAGACGCCTTGCTCTGCCTTGGGGACACCGGGCCAGATGCGGTTGAACATTCGACGCGGCTGAACGCTCTCTGGCAGGCGGTCGCTCCGCTTGTCCGCACCGGGCACTTGCGGGCGATCATTATCGAAACCTCTTATCCAGACCCTCGCAAGGATGCGGAACTGTTCGGGCACCTGACGCCAAGCTGGCTGCACACGGAACTCTCGCAGCTTGCCGATCTGGCTGGCGGGCCAGCGAAGATGAAAGCGCTTCCCATCGTGATTGGGCATATCAAGCCATCGATCGACGGTGACCCGCAGATCGCCGAAACGATCGCGCGCCAACTCGCCGAAGGGGACGGTCCGCCCGTTCACTACATTATTGCCGAACAAGGACGAAAGCTGGCGTTCTGATCCCGTGTGTCGGCAGTTCATTTCGGCCGGGAGAGATTGGCCCACATACCCGCAACTCGCACCTTGCTGTCGGCGGACAGATTAAGAACCCACGGTCAACTCCGAACAAATATCTTATCATTTCCAAGATCGAATATGACCCGACTTTGCCCAAAGATTCCTAGTCCGACTTTCAGTCCGTGCATCGCTTCGACTGACTGATCTCCACTTTCCTTGCCGCCGATCTGTACCGGCACTCCATTCATGCCTGCCGTTGCGATCACCGTATCGACATTCTTCAGGTCCAGTTCTCCAGAAACGACCCGATGATCGGAAAGCGTCAGGGGCACGCGCAGAAGTCCATCAGGCTCCACTTCGACTAGGATTGCCGTTGATCGCCGCTCGGCCTGCTGCGCTTCGCTTTTCAGGAGGGCGCGCACTTGATGACGCCCGAAATCGATTTCGATCGGATGGGCATCCAACACGTCCCGGCCCAGTTCGACCTCAGCCGGGCCCTTCAAGCCCGGATCCACGGCAGTTACCATTGCCGTGAAGGACGTTGCCCTGATCGCAATTTTCAGCGGCCGAGCGGAATTCCGGCGAGCGAAACCCTCGCTAACGGCTGAGGTGGCCAGTCCCGGAACGATCGCAATTTCGGTGCGCGCATTGTCTACGCGCCCCTGTAAAAGTAGCGCGGCGCCGATCAGCACGAATTTCCCGCTGGTCGCCCCAATTACTCCGCCCATGGACTACTCTCCCGTCTTTCCGCCAGCGGCTTGAAAGAGCGCCACCGTGTCCGCCAGCCGCGCTGCCTTGGCCTGGACAAGCAGCGATCGCGCCTGCGCATCGGCCCCTGTTGCGTTGAGCACCGTCAAAGTGCCGACATCGCCCAGCGTGAGTTGACGCTGCACGAAACCGAGCGCGCGATCGGCAGCGGCACTGGCACGCGCGGCCGCATCAAGGGCGGTCGCATCGGTCTGCAATCCGGATAGCGCATCCGCGACTTCACCGAAGGCCTGCAGCACAGCCCCCCGATACTGCGCCTTCGCCCCGTCAAGTGCGGCTTCCGCGGCGTGTTGCTGATGCTTCAGGGCTCCCCCGTGGAACAGCGGCTGTGCGATGCCACCAAGCAGCGTCCAGAACGGGTTGCCGCCAGCGAACATGTCGCTGAAGCGCTGGCTCATGCCGCCGGCGGTTGCGGATAGGGAGATAATCGGCATGCGCGCGGCAATCGCAGTACCGACATCGGCGCCGGCACCTTCAAGCTGGGCGCGGGCCGCCAATATATCAGGCCTGCGCGCCAACAGATCCGATGGAACGATCGCGGGCAGGGCCTGCGGCAGCGCCAGCGAGGCCAAAGACGGCAGCACCGGCAGCGACGATCCGGCGGACCGACCGATCAAAGTACTGATCACCACGCGCTGATGCGCTTCCGCCCGAACCAGACCCGGCAGTGCCGCCTCCGCCGTTGCAAGAGCGGTCTGCTCGGTCGCGACATCGGACGCACCAACGGCGCCAAGCTGCTGTCGTTTAAGGAAATAGCCCAGAATATCGCGATTGGCCGTGATGTTATCCTGCGCCGCCGCAATCTGATCGGCCAGGGACGCGCGCTGGATCACCGCCTGAACGAGATTGGCGACCACGGCAGTCCGCGCCGCGAAGAGCCTTTGATGCTGAACTTCCGCAGCAGCGCGCGCTGAACGGATCCGCGACTGAGCCCCACCGAACACGTCAAGCGTGTAGCTGACGGTCACTTGCGCGGTTTGCAGCGTGTAGAGCTTCTGGTTCGGATCCGCGAGCGGCGGCGAGAGCGTGTTCGACACGCGGGCACGCTCCGCCTGATAACCGCCATCGACTTGCGGCAGGGTCGAACCGCTCACGCCGCGCGCCTGCTCCCGCGCTTGCCGCAGCGCAGCATCAACAACGGCTATATCGGTCGCATGCGCCAAGGCTTCATTGACCAGAGCATCGAGTTCCGGGCTTTGGAACTCGCGCCACCAATCGGTTGGCAAGGGCTCCGCCGAGGTCGCCTGCGGCGCACCCTCGGCAGGTGCAAATCTTTGGGGGCCGGGGGCCGGCGGTAAGCTGGCTTGAGGGTCAAGATTCTTCGGCCCCAGCGAACAGGCGCCCGACAATCCGGCGAGCAAGAGTATCGGCCAGCGCTTCATGCCAATGCCTCACCGCTGGACAGGTCTGGATCCTGATCGGAATGCGGCTCGCGATGGCCGACATCGCGTCCATGGGCGCCGCGATCCGCAGGCGGTACGCGCCTGGAGTAGCGATCGATCAGCACCGGCAGGATCAAGAGGATCAGCGCCGGGGCCAGCGTCATGCCGCCCACCACCACAAGCGCCAGCGGCTTCTGCACCTGACTGCCGATGCCCGTCGATAGCGCGGCCGGCAGCAGGCCGATGGCGGCGACCAGGCATGTCATCACCACCGGGCGCATGCTGTGCCGCACCGTCGTGGCCAAAGCGCTCTTGCGATCCGCGCCTTCGTCCACGGCATGGTTATAGGTGTTCACGACAAGAATACCGTCCATCACCGCGATGCCGAACAACGCCACGAAGCCGATTGCCGACGAAATGCTGAATGCCGTGCCGGTCAAAGCCAGCGCCAATACGCCGCCGACGATCGCCATCGGAATGGCCGAGAAGGCGAGCAAACTGTCCCGGATCGACCCAAAGTTGGCATAGAGCAACAAGAGGATCAGCAGCAGACTGATCGGCACGACCACTTCCAGCCGCTGGACCGCGTTGTTGAGATTGTCCAACTCGCCCGCCCATTCCAGATGATAGCCCGAAGGCAGGTGGACACTGCGCAGGATCCGCGCCCGCGCTTCCCCTACCGCGCCGCCCAGATCTCGCCCGCGGACGGAGAATTTGATCGGGATGTAGCGTTCCTGATGCTCACGATAGATAAACGATGCGCCCGATGTCAGCCGCACGTCCGCCACTTCGGACAGCGGAACCTGGATCGTGCCGCTGCCGTCCGGTGCCGGGGCGCCGATGGTGATGCGGCGAATGGCGTCGATCGTATCGCGCTGTTCCGGGCGTAGCCTTACGACGATCGGGAAGTGCCGGTCCGTGCCCTTTTCATACAGCTCGGCGCTGGATTGCCCGCCGATCGCGGCAGCGACCGTGGCGTTGATATCGTCCGGCGTCAGGCCATAACGCGATGCCCGCGCACGATCGACGTCGATCCGAACCGTCGGCTGCCCCAGCGACTGGAACACGCCCAGGTCGGCGATGCCGCGCACTTGCGCCATCTGCGCCTTGATCGCATCCGCGTATTTCTCCAGCGTCGGCAGATCGGGACCGAACAATTTGATCGAGTTCGCCCCCTTCACGCCGGACGCGGCCTCTTCCACGTTATCCTCGATATATTGGGAGAACGAGAAGTCGACGCCTGGATAGCGCGCCTGCAACCGCTTCGACAGTTCGGCGGTCAGCGTTTCCTTGGTCACACCGTGAGGCCACGTGCCGAAGGGTTTGAGCGGCACGAAGAATTCGGCGTTGAAGAAGCCGGTGGAGTCCGTGCCGTCATCGGGCCGTCCGTGGGCCGAGAGAACCGATTCCACTTCCGGATATTCCATGATCATCCGGCGAACACCGTTCACGATCGGCTGCCCTGCCTCCAGGCTGATCGAAGGCGGCAGGGTTGCGCGGATGTACATGTTCCCCTCTTCAAGATGAGGCAGGAATTCCACGCCGAGCGAACGGACGCCGATTATGGAGACGCCCAGCAGCAACAGCGTTCCGCCGATCGAGAGGATGCGGTTGGACAAGGCGAAGGCCGCTGCGGGCTCATAGACCCGGCGCAGTTTTTCGACGATCCAGGTTTCCACTTCCGATAGCTTGTCGGGCAGCAGCAGTGTCGCGAGGACCGGCGATACCGTGAACGTGGCGATCAGGCCGCCGGTAATCGCATAAGCGTAGGTCTTGGCCATCGGGCCGAAGATATGGCCTTCAACACCGGTAAGCGTGAACAGCGGCAGAAAGCTGACGATGATGATGGCGGCGGCAAAGAAGATGCCCCGGCTGACTTCGTGGCTGGCCCCCAGCACGGCAGAGAAACGGTTTGCCATCGAGTAATGGCCGCGCCCTTCCTCCACATGCGCCGATCGTTCGACCATGTGCCGAAAGATATTCTCCACCATGATCACGCTGGCATCGACAACCAACCCGAAATCGAGCGCGCCTACGGAAAGCAGGTTCGCGCTTTCGCCCTGCAAGACAAGGATCAGGATCGCAAAAGCCAAGGCGAAGGGAATGGTCGCCGCGACAATCACGGCGCTGCGCAGATTGCCAAGGAATATCCATTGCAGCGCGAAGATCAGCGCGATGCCCACCACCATGTTTTCCAGCACGGTGTGGATCGTCAGGTGGATCAGGTCCGAACGGTCATAGATCCGTTCGAGATGCACGCCCGGCGGCAAAATGCCGGAATCGTTGATGTCGGCAACTTCCTTCTGCACCGCCTCGATCGTCGGCATCGATTGGGCGCCGCGCTGCATCAGCACGATGCCCTGAACGATATCGTCCTGATCGTTGTAGCCGGCAATACCAAGCCTCGGCGCATTGCCGATCTTGATCGTGGCAACGTCCTTCAGCAGGATCGGCTGGCCTCCCGCGCTGCCGACCAGCACGTTCTCGATACCGGAAACCGACTGGATCAGGCCAACACCGCGCACGATGGCGGCCTGGCTGCCGAAGTTGATCGTCTGCCCGCCGACATTGCCGTCACTCTTGGCGAGTGCCGCCAAGACCTGGGACACCGTGACATTGTGCGCGGAAAGCCGGTCGTTATCGATGATCACGTCATAGGTGCGCAGCTTTCCACCCCAGCCGGTTACGTCGATCACGCCGGGAATGCGCTTGAAGCGGCGCTGCAAGACCCAGTCCTGCAAAGTCTTCAGGTCCATCACCGAATAGCCCTTGGGCGCGGTGATCTTGTACCGGAAAATTTCCCCTACCGGGCTGGTGGGCGAAAGCGTCGGCTGCGCCCCGCCTGCCAGCGGCGGAAGCTGAGACAGGCGGTTGATGACCTGCTGCTTCGCTTCGTCATTGGTCAGATCGTAAGAGAACTGGATCTTGATGTCGGACAGGCCGAACAGCGAGATTGCGCGAATGGCAGTCAGATGCGGAATGCCTGCCATGCCGACCTCGATCGGAATGGTGACGTTGCGCTCCATCTCCTCGGCAGACAGACCCTGGGTCTGCGTTATCACCTCAACCATCGGCGGGACGGGATCGGGATAAGCCTCGATATTGAGCTTCCAGAAGCCGACTGCGCCGGCGACCAGCATCGCTACGAAAATTCCGACGATCAGCAGGCGCTGACGCAGGGCAAACTCAACGATGCGGTTCATTGGCCCAGTCCGGCCTCGTTCACGAACAGCGCGCCTGCGGTCACGATCCGATCGCCTGGCTTCAACCCCGCCGTGATGGTGACTTGGCCGTCCTGTCCTTCGCCAGCGCGAACGGTTTGCGCCGCCAATAGCCCGTCCGACCGCACGATCCAGACGCGTGCCTCGTCGCCTTCATGGATCACGGCCGCAGCGGGCACGCGCAGTGCCTGTTCCGCATGAGGCCGGCGGATTGCGAAACTGGCGAACATCTGCGGCTTCAAGGCACCATCCGGGTTGGCGATCGTCGCGCGCACCGGCAACCGGTGCGTTTGCGGATCGAGCGCAGCCCCCACAAGATCGATGGTGGCGTGGAAACTGCGTCCGGGAAGCGCCGGCGTGGTCACCGTCACCTCATCGCCGCGATGCACGGCGTCAGCGCTGCTTTCGGGCACTTGCGCGATCAGCCAGACATGGGAGGGATCGGTGATCGTCATCACCGGCTTGTCACCGCCCTGGCTCACATATTGCCCGGCGGACACATCGCGTGACGCTACCAGACCGGCGATCGGGGCGTGCAGCGTGGTCTGATCGTGTACGCCGGCCACCTCGCTCACGCTCTCCAGCCGGCCGATCTCACTCGTGCTTTTGCCCAGGATCGAAAGCTTGTCGCGCGCTGCGCCCAACGCAGCGGCAGCCGTGCGTGCATTGGCCTGCGCCGTGACCAGATCGGCCTGAGCCTGCTGGTAATCCTTCAGCGCGCCGCCCGCCGTCTCATAGATTTGATGCTGGCGATCCGCATTGCGCTGGGCCACGCCAAGTTGCGCCTGCGCATTCTGGAAGCTCGCCCGTGCGGAGAACAGCCCGTTCCGCGCATCGACAAAGTCGGTCGTCCGTACCAAGAGCAGCGGCTGCCCTTGGCCGACGCGTTGCCCGGCATCGACAAGCACCCGAACGACCTGGCCCGAATAGGGCATCAGCACTGGCGTACTATGATCCCCATCGACGGCGATCGTGCCTGCTGCAACTGTCTGGTCGTCGGACTGGCCGTAGCCGACGCGCAGGGTCGTCAGTGCCGCCATCTGTTCACGTGTGGGACGAAACGTGCCCGGCGGCGTTGGCGCCGGCACGGGAGGCTCATGATGCATCAACCGGCCAATCAGCGCGATCAAAAGCACAAGGCCGACTAGGCCCGCGCCGGCAATACCAAGCCAACGAAACTGCACATCGCGCGCAAGTTCGGGCGCTTCGGGCAGTGGTGGAGGCGGTGAAACGTGCATGAGCGACCTTCAATGGATTTGTCTGGAGCGGCTAAGCCCCATCGCTTACAGACCGCTTACGGGCCCAATCTGTGGGAGAAGATTTTGCGAATTCTGCTGATCGAAGATCATCAAACTCTCGCCGATGCTCTGAGCGATGCTTTGGTGCGGCGCGGATTTGCCGTCGATCTGGCGGAGGGCCTGGAAACCGCCGATGACTATCTGATCGGCATCGATTACGCCGTGATCCTGCTGGACCTTGGCCTGCCTGATGGGGACGGCATCGAATGGCTGCATGCATTGCGCCAACGCGGGAATGCCACGCCGGTCATAGTCTTGACCGCGCGGGGAAAGGTGGATGCCAGGATCAAGGGACTGCACGGCGGCGCTGACGACTACCTCGTCAAACCGTTCGACGTCGACGAGCTGCACGCCCGCATTTTGGCAGTCTTGCGCCGTCAGGGTGGCTATCTGGGGAAGCAGCTCACCTGCGGACGGCTGCATTTCGAAGTGGATACCAGAACGGCCCATGTCGCTTCCCGCCCCCTGACATTGTCCGTGCGGGAAACCGAACTGCTGGAAATCCTGCTTCGCCGCGTAGGCCACGTCGTTCCCAAACGCTTTGCCGAAGACCAACTGTTCGGCGTAAGCAGCGACCTGGGTTCCAATGCGGTCGAGGTCTACGTCCACCGCTTGAGGAAAAAACTTCAGGAAAGCGACAGCGGGACGCGGATCGAAACCCTGCGCGGCGTAGGTTACATGATCATGCCGCAACCATGAGAATGTTCACGCGGTCGCTGTTGGGGCAGTTCATTCTTCTCCACGTGGCAACGGCACTTATCGCGGCATTGGCAGTGACGGTCGGCGCATCGCTGCTGCTTCACCGAACCGCGCGCGACTATCAGCATGACCTGCTGCAGCAGCAGACGCGCACGATCATCGCGTCACAGGCCGACGGATGGCGGAACGACGATATCCTGTTCGACGGAATGGCTTTCGCGATTTTGGATGCCCATCATAATACTTCCGTCCGGCACGGCCCCTTTCCTGCCGGCATAATCGCGCAGGCACCGCTCGAAGCCAAACCGAGCTTCTTTCGAACGCAAGCCATACGCGGGTTGAGCATGCCCTTCGCGGGGCGTTGGATCGTCGTGACCCAGGACGATGAATCCCCCCAAGTCATTACCGACGATGTCGTGCGCACCTTTCTTGGTCGTTTCGCCCTTATCGGGCTGCTCATTGCCATAGGCGCTCCACTCATCGGAGCCCTGATGACCCGACGGCTTACGCGCCGAATGCGAACCATTTCGAATGCGGCGGCGCAAATCGGCCCACGATCCTTGAACGTTCGGCTTCCTGCTGAAGCCCTCCCGCAAGAGGTTGCGCCGATCGCAGCGGCCATGAACCAGGCCCTCGATCGGCTGGCAGAAGCTTTTCACAAGCAAGCCTCTTTCGCGGCAGATGTCGCGCACGAACTGCGCACGCCCCTGGCGATCATCGGTGTTCAGATCGACGCGCTTGATGACGATGCGACACGATCGATCCTGAAACGCTCCATAGACCGTCTTGCCAGGGTCATCTCGCAATTGCTCGCACTGGCAGACCTGGAACAGCGCATCGAGGATATGGCAGCCGAAATCGACCTGCTCGAACTTGCGGAAAGTGTCGTATCCGAACAGGCGCCCGCCATCATCCTCGCAGGCCGTACGATTGCACTTGAGTACGAGGGCGAGCGGTCGGGCCACCATGTTCGCGGGTACGCCGTCCCCCTCATTCTCGCGCTCGACAACCTGATTGGTAACGCCGCGAAATACACCCCTATCGGCACAACTATCACGGTCAAAGTTGGGCCGGGCACATCCCTTTCCGTTTCCGATGACGGCCCTGGCGTAACGGATGCAGACCTTGAAAGACTGAAGGACCGCTTCTGGCGTGGTGGTGATGTTCAAGCCGAAGGGATGGGCCTAGGCCTGTCCATCGTCCAACGTGTGGCGGAAGCTCATGCGGGAACGCTGGACGTAACCCGCGGTCAAAGTGCCGGCCTTTGCTTCAAACTTTCACTCGGTGAGATCTGAACTCTGCTGCAAGGCGATGGGTGAGGAGGGGATGGACGCCTCTCGGTTTCCCCCTTCCGCTCTGACAGCACCCAACCGACGATGCCATGCTATCGCGGCTTCGCCTGCGATGGTGCGCAAATCCTGCAACGCCGAACCGTTCGATTCCGATAAGGAGAGCCGGCGCAGCATCCCGCCCACATCATAGAGGGCGACTTCCGCCTCGACGCTGGCGAGACCGGCGCCGCGCCGCGCGTTTTCTATTTCGGCGATGGGTTTCTGCATGCGCACCGCTTCGAAATAACGGTGGTTCGCCTCAACGCCCTCCTCGATCCGCTGCTTCAGGGAAGCACCGAAATCGGGCCACAGGACGAAGACCGCCAGCAGTGCGGCAATGCTGCCGATCACGTTGTCGAGCATTCGCGCAGAGGCGATGCCCGCCCCAGGCTGGAGCATTTCGGTAACGATCACGAAAAGCATCGTCAGAAAAACGACGAAAACCGTGTAGTTGACGGAGCGCATGGCAATCGCGACGCCGGCAAGGATGATCGCCAGCCCGGAAAGCACCGGCAATACGCTGTCCACCAACAGCAGTCCCCAGGCGATAACCCCGCCCAGCAGGCTGCCGGCTATGCGCTCAAGACAGCGCGCCCAGGTCACCCGCGCCCCGCCTTGCAGCACGACCACCACCGCCATCGCCGCCCAGTAAGGGTAGCCAAGGTGGAACTGAATCGCTGCGTAGTAGACCGCAATAAGACCAAGCGACTGGCGTAGCGCCTGCTGCAAGACGGCCCGCGTAATTCCACCCTTGCGCAATGATCGGCCGGCTTCCGGACGAACCTGGCACCGGGCGGCAGGCGTGACCAATCCACGCAGCGCGCTTTCGAATGCCAGCACGCATCCGGCGAACACGGGTTCGTGCAACCGCGCTTCAAGACGCCTGAGGCGAACCGCCGCCCATTCCAGCGCATCTACCCGTGGCTCTCGCGCGGCAGAGCGGAGGCTCCAGGCAAGCAGTGCGGTCCTGCACGCACGCGCCGCCAGCATACGTTCGTCGCTCGGCCCGATCCTGTCGATGAAGGCCTGATCGAGCGCTATCAGCGCCCCGAACAGGGTTTCGGCCGCGTCGCGCGCGCGCTCAAACGGTTCGGTGCTTGCGGCATCGCCTGAATATCGATCAAGCAAACTCCTCAGACGCTCGATCGCGAGCCGAACGGTACGCCTGTGCTCGGCATGTTCGCGGTGCCATTGGTCGTCGCGATGGCGCCCGTCTCCAAGCACGACCAAGCTTTCGGCCATGTCGAGGAGGCGAACGATAACGGCGTCGGTGGCCCGGGCGAGCGGCACCATCGCATCGATATGCCACAGCCGATTGATCAGCAGATAGGCCCAGATCGATCCGCCGAGGAAGGCGACAGCCTGGATCGCCGCCTGCTCCAGCGGGTGAGGAAACCCTACCGCGACGACGGCGACGACAGCCAACAGCGTGCCAAGCAGCCCGCCGTACGGAATGCGCGATGAGCAAAGCACGGCAAGGAAGACGAACACCGGGCCGACGATCATCCCCGCATACGGCGCGGACGAAGCGATCCATGAACCGGCAACGGCAATCAGCGCGCCACCACCCACAAAAATGGCAAGAAGGTGTCGCCGCAACTTGTCCGGGCCCGGCGCATCACACAGACAGGTCCAGAAAGCCGCGAAAACGGCCCAGCCCAGCCCGGGTCGTCCGGAAGTGACCGCCAGAGCCAGGGGAAGCGCCACCGCAACGGCCGCACGCAATCCCTCCATGTGGCTGAAGTGTTCCGGAACCAGCCCGAACGAACGTAATTCCAGCCGGCGCGCCGCCCGTCTAAGGATCATGTTCGCGCGAAGTTTACGGCGGCGATTGAAAGGGGCGGCGGCAGGTATGTCGTTCATGGCAGTCTCGTAAACCTGACGCGTCAGCCCTCAGGTTTCAATAGCAGTTCGGGGTGGGCTTGATGGGCATTGTCCCTCTTGTCAGCCATTACGCACTTCTCACCCTGACGCCATCCTTACCGGTGATCACGCGTCCATCAATCGATCTGGATCGGCGGGATGGGCGTTAATCCGGCTTGTCATGCCATGGGCCAGCATGATCAACGCTCCCAGGCGATCCTGAACCTCTATTCCAAGACGGGTCCAGCAAGCCGCGTTCGATCGTTCGCAGCAGTGGCATGTCACCATCAATTGCTTCCGTTTCGTGTTCTGCGCTAGCCTTCCATCATGACAGAAACCGCAATGATGGATTGGGCACAGGGCGACATTTTCGGCCTCGAATTTCCTGCGCATCCCGAAGCACTGGCGTCCGGGGGCCCAGAATTTCTGACGCGCGCCTTCAGAGCAACGGGCGTGCTCGATGAAGGCAACAGCGTTACGCAAATTACCGCCATCGAAGAATGGACACTGGGCGGCACCGGCGTGAAAGCGAACCTGTCGATTGAATACGAGCGCTATGTGGCAGGCCTATCACGCCAGCTCTTCGTAAAATTCTCGCGCAATTTTCAGGATAAAGTGCGGGACAGCGGCCGCCATCACATGCCACCGGAAGTGCTGCTCGCCAATTTGTCGCGCGATCCGGCGTTTCCCGTCGCCGTACCCAAATGCTTTTATGCGGACATCCAGCGCGAAACGCTCACCGGCGTCATCATCACCGAACGCATTCCTTACGGCCGGGACGCTGTAGAGCCACATTACCCAAAATGCATGGACCAAGCGTTGCCCGACCCGCTGCCGCATTACAGCGCACTGGTCTCCAATCTGGCTCGGCTGTCGGGCGCGCACAAGTCAGGCCGGCTTGGCGAGGTTGCGCAGCGTTATTTCCCGCTCGACATCGAAGCGTTGATCGCCCGCCGCCCACGTTTCGAGACACCGCTATTGGTCAAGCGAATCAATCGCCTGGCGGAGTTCATTTCGCAATACCCGCACCTTGTCCCCGACCACATCGCGGACCCTGCTTTCCTTGACGCCTTCAAGGCCGATGCACCACTGGTGGCCGAGCAGCAGGAAGAGATTTGGCGCTTCCTGTACTCGTACCCCGACATGATCGCGCTCTGCCATGTGAACGCCAACATCGACAATGCATGGTTCTGGCGGGAACCGGACGACACACTCCACGCCGGCCTGATCGATTGGGGCAGCGTCGGCCAAATGTCCGTGGCTTCATCGATATGGGGATGCGTGGGCGCCGCCGAGCCCGAAACGCATGATCGCCATCTCGACGAATTGCTCGATCTCTTCATTGCCGAATATGCACGAGCAGGAGGGCCGACTCTCCATCCACGCGATCTCGCTCAACATCTGGAAATGCACGTGATGATGTCGGCTCTCCACATGACCACCGCCCCACCCGCCATCCTGCGCGAGGTGCCCGATCCCGGTGCTGTCGCGGACCGCTACGATCCGGTTTTCACGGTCAACGAAACCGCGCGTGTGCAATTGAAAATCACCGTCTCGCTTCTGAATATGTGGCAACGCCGCGATCTTGGCCGGTTTCTTCGAGCAGATGCTCCCTGGCGTCAGTAGACTTGGCCCGAACCTGTGGATCAATTGATGGGGGTCAAGGGGCGGACGTCCCGTAAAGGCGAACTGCACCATGGCGCATCGGCACGTCGCACTGTATCGGGGTTTGCATCATGATTTTTCTTTCGCCGCCAAGCAATCGATATCGGACGCATTCAACAGTCTCAAATAATGAGATTTCCGAAACACTGATTTTGGCCGAACCGACGGGGCCGGCTGTCTCGTGAGCAGTCCGTCCTTCCTACGTATCCCGCCCTTCCCCGGACATCGCGCCGCTCCGCTGGCCATTCCCGGCCGGCCCCATGAAACGCACAAGGCTGCTTCTGCGGGTAGCGTGGTGGAGGCCTTGAAGCGGTACAAGGTAGGCGGCACCTTCTGGGGAGGTGAACATAGCCTCCCGGCCGGCAAGAGCGTGATACTCGCCGCCTCATCCCCCAAGGCCGCGGAAGCATGCGTCGCCCTGGCCCGCGAAGCCGGTTTGCTGGACCGTGCAGTATTCGTTGGAGGCAGCACAACGACCTCCGGGATCCCATCGCTGCCAGCCGGCGGCGATCCGTGGTTCTTATGCGCGGCGGCCACCCACGTGATTGCGTCGGCGGACGATGAGATTGCCCTCGTCGCTGCCATTCTCGAAGTGCCGCTCTCCATAATCGGTGAAGGCCGTTTCGCCGCTTTGGCTGATCCCAGTGTGCTTGAAGGCGTGGTCGCGCGGGAACTGTGCGACCAATGGCGCTATCGTGACCCGTTTGATGGCAGCGAGATCGATGCCGTGGCCGCAATCACCATGTTGGGACGCTGGCGCGCACTGATCGATGCCAATCGTCCGGTGGGGACCGTTCATGGCATCGCGCGCTGGAAGCGGGTGACTGCGGACAATCTTCTATGGGCCGGCACCGGATCGGTGCCCCACGATCGCAAAGTTTTCGCCGGTAATCAGGCCCTGGCCTGGATCTCTCGCAGTGATCAGGCCGCGCTGGCCGCTCTCAAGGCCAATCGAATTCCCATCGGTGAGATCGAGGACGGAATGATCCGCTCGACCGGCCTGGGCGCCAATTGCGTGCCGCCGCTCTCCATCGTGGTAGATACGCTGGGGCCGCATTTCGATCCCGCGCAAGCCAGCATGCTGGAAACGATCCTGGAAACCGCCGAGATCGACGAAGCGACGATCGCCCGCGCCGCAGCCCTTCGCGAACGGTTGGTTCAGGCCGGCATCAGCAAATACGAACACGATAGTGTTCGCTCCATCACCGACAGAGCCACTGGAAATGATGGCCAGCGCAAAGTCTTGGTGACCGGTCAGGTAGAGGACGACCGCTCTGTGCTCAGTGGCGGAGCCGGCCTAGGCAACCTTGAACTGCTGCGCCGCGCGCGCGCGCATGAACCGGATGCCACCATCGTATTCAAACCGCATCCCGATGTAGAGGCTGGCCACCGCAAGGGCCACGTTCCCGACGCGCAGGCCCGCGAATATGCGGATGAGATCGATCGTACATCTTCTATCGCGTCGTTGTTGGACCAAGTGGACGCAGTTCACGTGCTGACCTCTCTTGCCGGATTCGAAGCCTTGATGCGCCATCGCGAAGTGGTGACGCACGGCGTGCCCTTCTACGCGGGCTGGGGCCTTACCCGCGATTTGGTGCAAGTCCCCGCACGCCGCACACGTCGGCGCACGCTGGACGAACTAGTCGCTGCCACGCTGCTCCTCTATCCACGTTACCTCGACCCGGTAACGCGCCTGCCTTGCGAAGCGGAAGTGCTGGTAGACCGCATCGCTGCTGGCCAGACCCGGATACGCACCCCCCTCATTGTCCTTCGCGAATGGCTGGGGCGATTGAACCGATTGCTGGGACGCAGGAATAGCTGAGCGCGCCAAGCTCGCTTGCCAATGGATCGAACCAATTGCTAAGCGCCTGAGCTTGGTGCCGCACCGCATCATCTTCAGTCCTTGAAAGTACGACGAACAGCAAAGTGTCGAAAATTCCCGCACCTTCCGCTTCGCAGTTCATCGTATTGGATGTCAGCCGCTTGATCTGGCGGTTGTGGCGCGGCCGTCTGCCGACCGGGATCGATCGCGTATGCCTTGCCTATCTGGAACACTTCGCGGACCGATCACGGGCATTCCTGCAATGGCGCGATCAACGGGTCGTGCTGGGCGCGAAAGACAGCAGCCGGCTGTTCGCACTGCTTCGCAACGGCATTGGCAAGTTGGACAAACGACGCCTTGTTCTACTGCTGGCCGCCGCCATACCGCGTGCCATACTTTCGCCGCAGAAGCTGGCGGGGGCAATCTATCTGAACGTGGGCCACACCGGCCTGCACATTGACTCGCTAACGGATTGGTTGACTGCGCGATCGCTGCGACCGGTCTACCTGATTCACGATCTGATCCCGATCACCCACCCTGAATTCTGCCGCCCGGGCGAGAAGGACAAGCATTCCGTGCGGATGCGCAACGCCCTGCGCAGCGCCAGCGGCGTGATCGTGAACTCGGCAGATACGGGCCGCGCGCTGGTGCAATTCGCCGAGCAGCAGGATCTTGCCTTTCCGCCGGTACTCGTCGCGCACCTAGGTATCGAGCCCGCAGGGCGAGGAAACGTCAGCGCCCCTCATGCACGCCCCTATTTCCTATCGATCGGCACGATCGAGGGGCGCAAAAACCACATGCTGCTGCTCAATGCGTGGGACAAGTTGCGCGCCGAACTCGGCCCTGACACGCCCGATCTCGTGCTAGTCGGCCAGCGCGGATGGATGGCGGAGGAGACGTTTGCCCGCCTCGACCAGCCTCAGCCGGAGCATGGCCGCGTCATCGAACTGGCGCGCTGTGCCGATGATGAACTGGACGCATGGATCGCACATGCCTGCGCCGTGCTCATGCCCAGCAAGGTCGAAGGCTACGGCCTGCCGGTGCTTGAGGCCATGCTGCGGGGCACGCCGGTCATCGCCGCCGACCTTGCCATCTACCACGAAATCGCCGATGGCGTGCCGCTGCTGCTCGATCCCGACGATGCGCCGGCCTGGGCAAATGCCGCGCGAGACTACCTTCAGGACAGCCCGGACCGCATGCGCCAGAAGACCGCGCTGGCCGATGCGATGACCACGGGCTGGGCAGATCACATGGCTCTGGTCGATCCCTGGCTCAACAGCTTGCCTTGACCCGGCCAAGCGCGCCGGACCAAGGCGCGCTCAGCGAGGTATGGCATTCGCCATGGCGCGCCACACCTCCAGCGGCGCGTCGAGATCCATCCCCTTCCCGGTTATCGCCTGAACGCAGACATGATCGGCCCCCTCCGACCAATGCCGGTCAAAGCGCTCCATGATCGCCGCCTGATCGCCCCACCCGAACAGGCTGTCCACCAGTCGGTCGCTCATGGCGTCGATCTCCTCTACGGAGAAACCCAGACGCAGCCAGCTGTTGCGATAGTTCGGGTACTGGACGTAATGCGAAAGCGCGCCGCGCGCCTTTTCGCGGGCACTGGCCGGGTCGGAATCCAGCACGATCCCTTGCTCCGGCGCCAGCAGGCTGCCGGGCCCAAGAACCTCGCGGGCCGATTTCGTGTGCTCCGGTGAAATCAGATAGGGGTGGATGCCGGCGGAACGCTCCCGCGCCAGGGCCTGCATCTTGGGGCCCAGCGCCGCAAGGCAACGCGCTTCCGCCGGCAGGCCCTCGGCATCGAGGCGATCGAGATAGGACGTCATCGCCGCCAAGGGCCGTTCGTACGCCTCCCCCACCAGATGCGCATGGCTTACGCCAAGGCCCAGCAGCACCCTTTCTTGCCGGGCATCAGGCAGCGCCTTCCACCACGCGGCGATCTCGGCCGGATCGTGCATCCAGATATTGAGGATGCCCGTTGCGATGGTGGCATGCGTGGTGGCATCGAGCAGGCGGTCGATATCGGCGGTGATGTCACCGCCCACGCCACCCGGAATCCAAAGCGCACCGTAGCCCAGCTCGTCGAGTTCCGCCGCAGCCTTCGCCGCCTGCTTCGCCTCTCCGAACCGCAGTTCCATGGACCACACACCGATCCGTCCAAGCGATGGCATCCCAGTTCCTTCCCAATTCATTCGGGCGCAAGCGCTGAAAATCCGCCGTCGCGGGATCTCGCCCAGCCTGCACGTGGCGTTTCTTAGAGTCTGTTTGGAAAATGCCCGTATGGGCATTTTCGTCCGGCACCGGCCCTCTCCCCCACCCGACCACCCATCAGCATACACTCGTGGGCGGTCGGGTGGGGGAGAGGGCCGGTGCCGCGAAATTCGCTTTTACGCGAATTTCCAAACAGACTCTTAGAACAGATCGCCGCGCGGATGGAGACAGGCAGCCAACGCCCGGGCGGTATTGCCCATAAGTTCGATCTTCAAGAAACCATCTCCCGTGGATCCCACTCGGTATCTCAACGGCTTGCCTGTCGCCCGTCATACGCTAGTCTTGCACGGTCATTTCTACCGGGGGTGTATCTTGAAGTTCATGCCGCGCTGCGCGCTCGCCATCGTCGCTTTGCTGAGTTTCACACCCATGCCATCGTCAGCTTCCACCTCCTCAACATCTCCTTCGTCACCTTCCTGGGCTCCAGTCGATCCGCGCGATCCGCCCGATCCCTGGATCTGGCTGGAAGATCTCGACGGCGCGCGCGCGATGGACTGGGTGAAGGCCCACAATGCAACGACCGAACAGCGGCTTGAAGCCGATCCGCGCTACGCATCGTTCTACGACAAGGCGCTCGCGATTTTCGGCGCGACCGACCGCATCCCCGCCCCGCGCTTTCTGAACGGGAAAATCTACAATTTCTGGGAGGATAAGCAGCATCTTCGCGGTATCTGGCGGCGGACCACGCTTGAAGACTATCGCGCCGCCCAGCCCCACTGGGAAACGGTTCTCGATTTCGATGCGCTAGGGAAGGCCGAAGGCAAAAGCTGGGTCTACAAGGGCGCGGATTGTCTGGAACCCGAACAACGGCTTTGCCTCATCTCGCTTTCCGATGGGGGTGAGGACGCGGTGGAGGTCCGCGAATTCGATCTCGCCAAGAAAGCCTTCGTGCAAGGCGGCTTCCACATCCCCCGCGCCAAGCAGGGCATCGCCTGGGAGGATGCGGATCACTTGCTCGTCGCCACGGAGTGGGCACCGGGCGACATGACCACTTCGCTCTATCCCTACGTCATCAAGCGCGTAACGCGCGGCCGACCGCTTTCCGAAGCGGTGGAGATATTCCGGGGTGAGAAGAGCGATGTCGGCGCTTTCCCGGGCGTGCTGCACGATGGGCAAGGGCGCACGCTGAAGCTGATCTCTCGCGCGATCGACTTCTTCCATCAACAAAGCCTGATCATCGGCACGGATGGCAAAGTGCATGAACTGGTCATGCCGCAGAAGGTTTCGGTAGCCGCACTCGTCGCCGGGCAAGTCGTTTTCAATCTGGACGAGGCGTGGGGCGATCTTCCCGCCGGTTCGGTGGCGACGGCGCCGCTGGACGATGTGATGGCGCGTCCCGACGCGATCAAGGCGCGCCTTGCCTGGAAGCCGGGTCCACGCGAAGCGCTGGAAACGGTCTCCGCGACGCGCGATCGCCTGCTGCTGTCCGTGTTGGACAACGTCAACGGCCGGCTGCTCTCGCTCGCCCCGACAGGCAATGGTGGTGGGACCACCACCGCGCTGCCGCTGCCCAATGGGATGGCCCTCAACCTGGGTTCTCCCGATTCACGCAGCGATCTTACCTTTGCGTCGGCCGAAGGCTTCACCACGCCCAGCACGCTGTTCCTGGTCGATGCCGCAAAGGCCAACGCGCAGCCGGTCAAAAGCCTGCCCGCCCGCTATGACGCAGCGGGCCTTGTGGTTGAGCAGCTTGAAGCGAAATCCACCGACGGAACGGCGATCCCCTACTTCATCGTTCATCGCAAGGACATTCCCTTCGATGGATCGACGCCGGTTCTGCTGAACGCCTATGGCGGCTTCCAGTCGAGTTCTACGCCATTCTACGCCAGCGTCTATGGCAAGCTCTGGCTGGAGCGCGGCGGCGCTTTCGCCTTGGCCAATATCCGGGGTGGCGGGGAATTCGGACCGCAGTGGCATGAGGCTGCGCTGAAAACGAAACGGCAAGTGGCCTACGACGATTTCGCCAGCGTCGCGCGGGATATGATGACCCGCAAGATCACCTCACCGCGCAGGCTGGGCATCATCGGCGGCTCCAACGGCGGGCTATTGATGGGTGTGGAAATGACGCAGTTCCCCGAACTGTATCACGCCGTCGTCATCGAAGTGCCGCTGCTGGACATGATCCGCATCGACAAGATCGCCGCTGGCGCCAGCTGGCAAGGAGAGTATGGAGACGTCACCACCGATGCCGAGGCACGGGCCTTCTGGCTGAAGACATCGCCGTATCACGCGCTGCGCAAGGACGTGAAGTACCCGGAACCCTATATCTTCACCACCACGCGGGACGATCGCGTGGGCCCGCAACATGCCCGCAAGTTCGCCGCGCGCATGGAAGAACTGGGGCTGCCGTTCTACTTTTATGAGAATACCGAGGGCGGCCACGGCTCAGGCGCGGACATTCGCCAATCCGCCAAAACCACTGCACTCTGGATGACCTATCTCACCCGCAAGTTGATGGACTGAGAGGAGCGCCCGTCTGAATCCGAAACGGGCGCGGTCGAAAGACCGCGCCCGTTCTCGATCCATTGGCGCCGATTACTTCGTAAGCGCCTTAGGCGTCTGCAACCGGACTTCGGTCAGCAGGACGCCAAGATGCTTCTCGGCCTCCGCCGCATCGCGCTGCGGATAGGCGGCGGTCATCCGGCCGCTCCAGGGTCCGTAGTTCACCGTGGTCAGGCTGAAGCGCCAGGGCTGGTTGTCGCGCATCCCATTGAAGGTGCCGCGATAAGCATCAAGGCTGGGATTGTTCGGGATCTTCACAGGCCCTTCGGCAGCGATCGACGGCGCTGAGAAATGCGACATCGCGGCCTGTCGCATGATCACGTAGTGATCTTTCGCGGACATATCCTCGATCTGAACAACGGCGAAACGCACCAACAGGTGATCTTTCCCGGCGGCAAGCGGGTGATCATAACTGATCGCCACATATTGCCCGCTGGGATCGGTGGCCTGTTCCTTCAGGCGCGTGAAGCCCTTGAACTGGGCCGGGAAACGCAACCCGCTCGCCACATGGATCAGGGTCGTCCCATCGGACGCGAAGGAAAACCCTTCGGGCGCCCCATCAGCAGCCGTTTGCGCCATGGAGGGGCCAGCTGTTCCCGCGGCCATGGGCACGGCCAGCGAAAGGCCCAGCATTGCAATCGAAAAATGCCTGGAAGATAGCATCACGCGCATTCCTGTGACTGAGAAACGTAAAAACGACTGGTTGGTCGCGATCGTTTGCGGCCCGGTACTGTCGATCGCACATTCTGTTCTCAAGGCCGGACAATACGGTAGAACGCGCTGGCGTCTAACAGTTTTCGTAGCGAGGCTTGAAATGGGCGCGCTGCTACGATCTCTACCGGGGCCGGCCCCGATTATCAGCCGCGGACAGGCGCTTCCACCATTCCGGCCACACGCGCGGCGATGGCCAGGGAGGCGGTAAGCCCGGGCGATTCGATGCCAAACAGATTGACGAGGCCGGACAGGCCATGCGCCTCCCCACCTTGCAACACGAAGTCCCGGGTCGCCATGCCCGGCCCGGCCAGTTTGGGCCGAATTCCTGCATAGGCGGGCTGGAGCCGTTCTTCCTCGGCATCCGGCCAGATACGGCGCGCGGCGGCAAGGAATTCCGCCTTCAACGCCGGATCCACCGCATAGTCGATCGTATCCACCCAATGAATGTCCGGCCCGAAACGCGCTTGCCCGCCAAGATCCAGCGTAAAATGGGTGCCAAGGCTGGCCGGCCCCGGCACGGGATAGATGAGTCGCGAAAAAGGCACGCGCCCAGCGTAGGAAAAATAGCAACCCTTCGCCAAAAACAGCGGCGGCACCAGCTTCGGATCCAACGCCTCAATCGTGCGTGCCAATGCCTGTGCGCCAAGCCCGGCCGCGTTGATCAGGATCGGCGCCCCTACTCTGGTTTCGCCGATGCGAACTTCCCAGCCTGACCCGTTTCGCACGACGGCATCGACGGGCGCATCGCATACCAGCATCGCCCCGTTCGCCTCAGCCTCGCCCAGCAGCGCCAGCATCAATTCGTGCTGATCGACGATCCCGCTCGACGGTGAATGGACAGCGCCCGTGCATGTTAATGCAGGCTCTATCGCGCAGGCATCCGCAGGGGACAGCCGCTTCAGATCGTCCACCCCGGCAGCGGCACCGTGCGCCATGACCGCATCGAGCGCCGCCAGTTCCGCCTCGCTCGTGGCGACGATCAGCTTGCCACAACGCCGGTGAGGAACACCGCGCTTTTCGCAAAACTCGTAAAGGAGGTGCCGGCCCTCCACGCATAGCTGCGCTTTCAGCGATCCGTTCGGATAGTAGAGCCCGGCATGGATGACCCCACTGTTGCGGGACGATGTGATGGTCCCGAACTGCCGCTCTCGCTCAAGGATCATGACCTCATGACCGGCAAGCGCCAATGCCCGGGCCACGGCAAGGCCTACCACGCCTGCCCCCACCACGATCGCGCCAACCTCATCCATGCGACACTCTTAACGCATGGTGCAGGACTTTGATACGGCACAATATACAGGCCGGGAGAACACCTGTCCCTTGTGTGATTTCGCGCTAGTCGGCAGCGTCGCGGATGATTGGGCAGGTCATGCAATGCCCCCCTCCCCGGCCTCTTCCGAGTTCGGCACCGGGGATTGTGATCACCTCGATCCCGGCCTTGCGCAGTAGGGTATTGGTATAAGTATTGCGATCATATGCGATCACCACCCCGGGCGAAATGCAAACCAGATTCGCCCCGGAATCCCACTGCGTCCGTTCACGCATGTAATGACTGCCGCCGGTTTCCACCACGCGCATCTTGCCGACGTTGAGCGCCCGCGCAACGGCCGCCACCCATCCACCTTCTTCCTGCGTGACTTCGAATGAGCCGTTCTTGGCCGGCCGGATAAGATAAGGCGTGATCGTATTCACGATGTCGGGATAGATCAGCACGCAATCTCGATCCGCGAACGTGAAAACGGTGTCAAGATGCATGGCCGCGCGAAGCTTGGGCATACCCGCCACCAGCACCTGGTCCACGACATTTTGCGTGAAAAGCGATCGGGCCAAGAGCGCGATGCCCTGACGCGACGTGCGTTCGGACATGCCGATCAGCAGCGTGCGATTGCCCGCCGGCATCACATCCCCGCCCTCTACCGTGGCTAGGCCGTGTTCTGCTTCCGGATCTCCCCACCAGATCCTGGTCTTGCCTGCAAAGTCCGGGTGGAATTTGTAGATTGCTGTCGTCAGCAGCGTTTCATCCTTGCGTGCCGGCCAATAGAGCGGGTTGACCGTGCAGCCCCCATAGACCCAACACGTCGTGTCGCGCGTGTAGAGCGTATTGGGCAATGGCGTGATAAGGTAATGCGCAATTCCGGGCATTTCACGGATCAGCGACATCAACGCCCCGGAATGACTTTCGGGAAATTCCTCCACCGAAAGGCCGCCGATCAGGACTTCGGCCAGTTCCCGGTTTTGGAGACCTTCCAGAAAGCTGCGTACGTCGTCCAGCAGACCGAGGCCGACCTCATTCTCGGTAACCCGGTGATCCAGGATCCACTTACGCGCTTCGGGTATGGCGACGGTGCTGGCCAAAAGATCGTGCATTTCGACCACGTCCACGCCCCGGTCGCGCATCTTCTGCTGGAAATCCAGATGGTCCCGCTTTGCGGCATCGACCCACAGCACGTCATCAAACAGCAATTCATCGCAGTTCGATGGCGTAAGCCGCAAATGGGCCCGCCCCGGAGCACAGACCATGACCTTGCGAAGCTGGCCAACCTCGGAATGAACGCCATAGGCTATGTCAGTGGTCATGAAGCTACTCCTGTTGACGTCAGGGAACTATGCGGCCGGTCAGCAGGCCGGCCAGCCCGACAAGGCCGCCGACCAGAACGATAAGGAAAATCGCCAGTTCGCCTTGCGTGAACAATCGCACCCGCTGTTCGCGCCGCGCCCAGGCATAGAGAATGACCGTGCCGGGAATTAGCAGGATCGCGATCAGCATCACATGCGCCAGCCCCGCCGCAACGAACATCACCAACGAATAGAGAACGGCCACCCAACCGATGAACTGATCGCGACCGGCATCCTGCGGATCCGTGGCATAGCCTTCGCGCCGACGGGCGATCAGAACCGCATAGCCGGCAACAAGCAGATAGGGCAGCAAGGCGCTGACACTTGTCAGGTCCAGCATCAGGTTGAAGGCATCCTGGGACCAATATGTCGAAATCACGAAGCAAGAGACGGCAAGATTGGAAAGCCACAACGCGTTCGCGGGCACCCGGTTGCGATTTTCCCGCGCGAACACGCGCGGCATGTCCGAAGACTTCGCCGCTGCGAACAGAACTTCGGCGCAAATCAACGACCAGGCCAGATAGGCCCCCAATACGGAGACCAGCACTCCGATGGAAACGAATACGCTGCCCCAGGGCCCGACTACCGCCTGCAAGGCACTCGCGAGCGAGGGTTGCCGCAAAGCCGCGACATCAAGCCGTGGCATCACCGCATAGGGCAGCAGGGTCACCGCGACCATCAGGCCGGTCACGCCCACGAAACCCAAGATTGTCGCGGTGCCCACATCGGCGCGGGTTCTGGCATAGCGCGAATAGACGCTGGCCCCCTCGATCCCCAGGAACACGAACACCGTTATCAGCATCGTGTCGCGTACCTGAGCCACCAGCGTCTTTTCGGGCATTCCCACGCCGCCCCAGAAATTGGCCGCGAAAGTCTGCCAGTGGAAAGCGAATACCATGAGCACCAGGGCCGCCAGGATCGGAACCAGTTTGGCGATAGTGACGATGAAGTTGATGAACGTGGCCTGCTCGATCCCGCGCAGGATCATGA
>FTCV01001964.1_pt1 | contig 47084 bp, 40 predicted proteins | sample 1639691 | NCBI WGS metagenome assembly FTCV01 (sample SAMEA3914864, study PRJEB12502) | metagenome | biome: forest; material: soil | place: USA | collected 2012-03-12 | depth 0.3 m
GTGATGCCGATGTTCGCCGTGCTGGGTGGGTTTGCACTCCTGGTTAGGGAGCGTGTCACGGTGTATCGGGCTCGGGACCGGATGCATCGCGAGACGCTTCGGGAACCGGTCATTCTCGCGGGGACCGCGGAGGATACCGACCGCTTCCGGCGTTCGTTTTCGGCTGAGGAAACCATGGAGATCGAGGTCGTGCAGGAGATCGATATCGAGAAGCAATCCGTGGATGAACTCATTGCCGCGCTGCACCAGCATTCCGTGGGGCGCGTCATATTCGCCGGAGGCCACAGCCACATGAACCATCTGCAGGAGGCCATTGCCGCCTGCGAGATCGAAGGAGTGGAAGCCTGGCTCCTCGCGGATTTCGTGCACACTGCGATCGCGCGTCCCACGTTTGATGTCTTTGGCAGCCGCCCGATGCTTGTTTTCCGGACCACTCCGGAGATCTCGTGGTCGCTGATCATCAAGGGAGCGATCGACCGGCTCGGCGCCCTCTTTGGACTGATGGTCCTTTCGCCGATCATTGCCGTCGCAGCGATCGGGATCAAACTGACCTCGCCTGGACCGATCTTTTTCCGACAACAGCGTGGTGGCAAAAATGGCCGCCCCTTCGTGATGTATAAGCTCCGGTCGATGCATACCGATGCGGCCATGCGTCAGCTCGAGCTTGCGGCATTCAACCAGATGAGCGGCCCGGTTTTCAAAGTCGAGAATGACCCGCGCGTCACCAAGTGGGGAAAATTCCTTCGCCGGACCAGCATTGATGAGTTTCCGCAGCTGCTGAATGTTCTCAAAGGTGACATGAGCCTCGTTGGCCCCCGGCCTCTGCCGCTCTACGAAGTGGAGAAATTCGAAACCACTGCTCAGCGCAGGCGTCTGAGCATGAAGCCAGGTCTCACATGCCTCTGGCAGATCAAGGGCCGGAATAGGATCACCAAGTTCGACGAATGGGTGAAGCTGGACCTCGAATACATCGACAACTGGTCGCTCTGGCTGGACGTGAAAATCCTTCTCCAGACTTTTCCGGTCGTCCTTTCGGGTTTCGGGGCGAAGTAGGAAACGGCACGGCCGGCTGTCGGGCGGCACCGTATGTGTCATAGTCCGGCGTTTTGGGTGCGTTTCGGAACGAAAGCTGCATTTTCACGTGCACGCTTCTTGCAGGAGGCCGCTCGAGCCTCTAGACAACTCGCCACGATGTTTTCCCGCTCTCCTTCACGACCAATTTCCGTTGTAACCGGTGGCGCCGGTTTTCTTGGTTCACATCTCACCGATCGCTTGCTGGCAGAAGGGCATCGCGTCATCGGTATCGACAATTTCATCACCGGCAGCACGGCGAACATCGAGCACCTCGCCGGCAACGAGAATTACAAGTTCATCAAGCATGACGTCTCGGACTACATCTTCCTTCCGGACGATGTGGACTACGTTTTCCATTTCGCCTCTCCGGCGAGCCCGATCGATTACCTCGAGCATCCGATCCCGACGCTGAAGGTCGGCGCTCTCGGCACGCACAACACGCTCGGTCTGGCGAAGGCGAAGAAGGCAACGTTCCTCCTCGCTTCCACCAGCGAATGCTATGGCGATCCGCTCGTGCATCCGCAGAAGGAAGACTACTGGGGCAACGTCAACCCGATTGGACCGCGGGGCGTTTATGACGAAGCGAAGCGTTTCGCCGAAGCCATGACGATGGCTTACCATCGCTATCATCACGTCGACACGAAGATCGTTCGTATCTTCAACACCTATGGCCCGCGCATGCGCCTCCGTGATGGCCGCGTCGTTCCGGCATTCATTGGCCAGGCGCTCTCCGGCCAGCCTCTGACCGTTTTCGGTGATGGCTCGCAGACCCGTTCGTTCTGCTATTGCTCGGATCTCATCGACGGCATCTACCGTCTTGCACTTAGCGATTTCCATGAGCCGGTAAACATCGGCAACCCGCGTGAGATGACGATTCGCCAATTCGGTGAAGAGATCCTCCGCATTACGGGATCCAAATCCGAGATCGAATACCGGGCGCTCCCTGTCGACGATCCGAAAGTCCGCCAGCCAGACATCACCCGCGCGAAGGCCATCCTCAAATGGGAGCCGAGGGTCGAATTCGAAGAGGGCGTGCGGAAAACTGTAGATTATTTCAAAACCCGCTTGAAATAGCGTGTCCTAGGAACTTTTTTTCTTCCCATCCAAAACTAAATTGCCGAGAAGAGCACGCTCTCAACTTGGCTCCCCTAAAACCCTCAGCCATCCAGAACACATGAAATTATTTTCAGTTGCCGCTGTTGCTGCCGTCGCCGCTTTTGCTTTTGCGAGCGAATCACTCGCCCAGACTCCCGTAGCTCCGGGTTCCGTGAAGATCGGGAAGGTGCAGCCCTCAGTGGTGAAGACGCCCGAGTATCAAATCGTCGGCGGCCAGAACAAGCGCTTCAAGAATCGCGATTGGCTCGAGGTTGAAGTGGAGTTTGCCACGACGCAGGAGGAGATCGACGAACTGACCTTCAAGTTTTCGATTCTAATCGAAGGCAAGCTGCTCGATGGCGAGGCAACTTATGTGGCCATCCCGAAGGATCGTGAGCATTACGGAGTGATGTATGTCGCTCCGCGGACGCTCGAGAAACTGACCGGCGGGAAGACGCTGACGAATGCGAGCATTCAGAACGTCTGGGTGACGGTCTCTCACAGCGGGCAGATCCTCGGCGAAGCTGCATTCAAGCAGGAGCGCCAGCCGAATCTGCCGCACATCACCGGCGCGGTCCTCAATAAGGACCAGACGCCTTTCGCGCCGCTCTACTTTGACCGGTACGAAACGCTCAAGCCGACTCAAAACCGTTAACCGGACGTCAGAAGGCTCACTCAATGGCTGCTCCTAATCGTATTCTCGCCCTTGACCTGGGAACTCAAACGATCGGCGTTGCCGAGTTCCGGACAGGATCGAGTGGCGGGCTGATCCTCTCTAACTACCGAACAACAGAGCTTCTCGCCGACCCGGCCCAGGACGCGACTCGCCAGGCGCAAGCTCGCATGGCGATCCAGGAACTCGTTGGCGCCCTTGGTTACAAAGGGCAGAAGGTTAATTACGCAATCGCCTCCCAGGCTGTCTTCACCCGCTTCGTCAAGCTTCCAACGGTGGACGAAGAGCAGGTGGAGCAGATTGTTTCCTTCGAGGCCCAGCAGAACGTTCCATACCCGATCAATGAAGTGGTGTGGGGCTATCAGCTCGTGGAAAGCGGTGATAGCACCCAGGTGGAGGTCGTCATCGTCGCCATCAAGAGCGATCTGCTCGATGAAATCAACGAGTCGGTCGAGGCCTCCGGTCTCCAGACCACCGTGGTCGATGTCGCCCCGATGGCGCTCTACAACGCCTATCGGTACAACTACAGCGACCTCGACGGTTGCTCGTTGATCATCGATATCGGTGCCCGTTCGACCAATCTCGTATTTGTCGAGCCGCGGAAGGTCTTCTCGCGCAGTATCCCGACTGGCGGCAATAACGTCACCGCGGCGATTGCGAAGGACTTCAACGAGCCATTCCAGGCGGCCGAAGAGCGCAAGAAGCGTGACGGATTCGTCAGTCTCGGCGGCGCTTACGCCGATCCGGATGACGCCAGCATTGCCCGGGTCTCGAAGATGATCCGTAACACGATGACCCGCTTGCACGCGGAGATCACGCGTTCCATTACCTTCTATCGTTCCCAGCAGGGCGGCAGCCAGCCGGTCCGCGTGTTCCTCGCTGGTGGCAGTGCCTCGCTGCCGTACATGCGTGAGTTCTTCCAGGAGAAATTCCAGCTTCCAGTCGAGTTCTTCAATCCGCTGCGCAATGTGGCGGTGGCTCCGGAGTTGAATATGGAAGATGTAGGCCGCCATGCCCACACGATGGGCGAACTGGTCGGCCTCGCGCTCCGCAATGTCACCGCCTGCCCGATGGAGTTGAATCTCCGTCCGGCGACTGTGGTGCGTCGTCATCGCCTCACGGAACAGCGTCCGGCGCTCATCATGGCTGGAGTCTGCGGGCTGCTCGCACTTGGCGCGTGGTACTTTTACTACAACCACGCTGCTTCGGTTACGAACCAGGTGCTGGATTCCATCAATCCCAAGATTACTGAGCTTCAGCGTTACGAAGGCCTGATGAAGGGAGTGGTCAACGAGACCAAGGCGCAGCAAGAGACCGCCGCACCGCTTACTCGCACCGTTTACGAGCGCGAATACTGGGTGAAGGTTTTGGCGGATATCAACTCTCGTTTGCCCAAGAGTTTCCTTTGGATCACGAGCTTTGAGCCTGCGGTGGTGACTGATAAGCCGAAGGCTGGCCAGCCGGTTCCGAAGAATGCGGCGCCTACCGAATCTACCGTGGTGCAGCTCCATGGCCTCTACCTCGAAAACGATGCCGCCGCCGGCGTCGTCGATAACTTCATCACTCAGCTCTCCGACTCACCTCTCTATACTGTTCACAAGGCAGACATGAAGCGCGCGGAGCCCAATGACACCGAGTGGGCTTGGGAGTGGTCCGTGCCACTCATTCTGAAGGACCCGATCACCATTCCGACCCCCCATAAGTAATGAATTGGATTAAGCAGAACACCTTTCTGGCCGGTTACTTTGCCGTTTTGGTCATCGGAGTAGGCGCCTTGGCGTTCCTCCTCTTTAGCGCCAAGGGCAAATACGAAGAAGTCGCCAACACTTACGAAACCCAGGCGGCCGAGCTCCATCGGCTTCAGACGCTGCCGCTCTTCCCGAGTGAGGCGAATCGGAAAAAGCTCGACGATCAACGCAAGGCTGAGCGGGCGAAGATCGACGAACTGCAGCGGAATCTTGCCGCAGCGAAGCTTCCGATCGAGTCGATGACGCCCGAGCAGTTCCAGGACAAGCTGAAGGCCTCCGTTACGGACTTCTCCAAAAAGGCGGCGGATGCTGGTCTCGAATTGCCCAAAGGCTTCTACATGGGTTTCGATCGCTACCAGTCGATCCCGCCCAAGCCGGAAGCCGCACCGCTCCTCGGACGCGAACTGCGAGCCATCGAACTCGTGCTGAACGAGATTCCGACTCGTGCGGTGGAACTCAAATCCATCAAGCGCGAGGAATTGCCTGAAGAAGGATTGAGCGCTGCGACAAAGCCCGAAACCAAAGGGCAGGCAAATGCTCGTGGTCCACAGGGCGCTCATAAGGAAACCAATCTGGTCTCCAAGCACGCCTTCGAAGTGGATTTCCTCGCCAACGCGGGTATGCCGCAGCTCGTGCTGAATAGCATCTCCTCACAAAAGCAGCAGGTCATGATTCCCCGGCTCGTCGTCATGAAGAATGAGAAGCTCACCGGGCCTTCCAAAGTCGACCCGAATGCTCCTGCGACCGGTGCTCCTCCGGCTCCCACGCCGCAGCCTCCAACTTCCAACCTTCAAGCAGATGCGCTCCCTGCCATCATTGTTGGTGATGAACGTATCGAATGCATGGTTCGCGTCGATATCGTCGATGTCGCCGACCTCCCTGCCGCCAAAGCTGCTACCCCCAAATAGCCATGGACTGGATTAAGAAAAACCCCCATCTCTTCTCACTTGCTCTCCTTGCCCTAGCGCTTCTGGTGGCAGCTGGGTTGGTCGTTGCGAATACGCAGAGCTTCCCGCAACACTTTGCCGCCGTTCAGGAAAACGTGCCCGAAGGTACGAAACTGACGGCTGTCGACACTAGGCCGATCGAGGATGCCCTACAGAGCTTCCAGAAACCCGCTCAATGGAAGGGCGACAACATGATGGTTCCCGTTCGGTATGTGATCGACAAGACAACAAATAAGCCGGTCCCGGCGATCGACACTTCGTTCTTTAAAGACACCCTCACTGGGAGGCCAATTCCGAACGCGTTCTTCACGAAGAACGGACTGTCGCTTAATGATCCGAAGGTTCAGTTTCAGGATCCGGACAAGGACGGCTTCCTCAACGAAGACGAAGCCCGTGAGGGGACCGATCCCAACGATCCGAAGTCGCATCCTCCGTATTACACGAAGCTGTTCCTTCGCCGTTTCATCCGCGTTTCGTTCACCTTCATCTTCCAGTCCTGGGAAGGCGACCGCAACAAGCCGGACAGCCTCGAGTTCCAGATCAATCCCAAGAACATGGGAGGCAAGGCGGGACATACCGTCTTCCTGAAACTCGGCGATCCGGTCCCGAATTCGAACTACGTTCTCAAGAAGTTCGAGTACAAGACTCGCACCAATCCCAGCACCAGCGAAGAGGAAGAGGTCTCCGAGTTGACCCTGCTAAATACAGAGACACAGGAATCCATCGTACTGATCCTGGGCAAACTGATCGATTCGCCAGACTCCTACGCCCTCTTCATCTATGAATGGCCGCAGCCGAATCAACAGATCCAAGTGAAGAAGACTAAGTCGTTCGTTCTGCTGCCAGAGAAGGACAAGCAGTACAAGTTGATTGACATCAACGAGACGACCGCAGTAATCGAGACGCCCGACGGTAAGAGAGTGAACATCGGGCGGGATCCCAGGTTGCAATAATCGACCTGCAACCGAGCCGTTCCTTAGATCCGTTTGATCTCAATTTTTCCGCGCACAATTTAACCGTTCCCAGCCCCTAACCTTGACACAACCTCAATGACGAAACCCCCACTCGCTACCGCCATAACGGCCCTCATGGGCGTGATGGTGCCTGCATCTATTATCATGCCCGCCTTTGCCGGTGACACGACCGGCAGCCGTCCGACTCGCATGTCGAGCAGCAGCACGGACACCGTGGTGGAACGGGAACTGGCTAAGCGGCATGAGCTCTTGAAACGTGGCGAGCAGCACCTCGAGAACGGTGACCGGGCAATGAGGGCCCGCGATTTCGAGAAGGCTTACGCTGAATACAAGGCCGCTTGCGACGCTATCCCAAACTCCGCAAACACGGCAGCTCTCTATTCGCGTGCGCTCCGTAGCCTCTGCAATGCCGGCGTGGCACTCGCCGAGCAGCGGATCGCCGAAGGCCGTTACCAGGATGCGGAAGTGATCCTCAAGACCGTTGTCAGCGAACAGTACGATCCGCACTGCAGGCGCGCGATCGAGGTTCTCGCCCATCTCGAAGAGCCGGATTACTACAACAAGACCATCACTCCGAAGTTCCGCGCGAACGTCGAGCAGGTGAAGCAGTGGTTCGTCGAAGCCAAGGGCTTCATGGATTCCGGCCGCTGGGATCTCGCCTACAAGCGCTGCGATCAGATTCTCGGCGTCGATCCATACAACGTCGCTGCCCGCAACATGCAGGAGCAGATTGATCGCAACCGCGACAATTTCGCTATCCAGCAGTACAATCAAACTCGCGGCCACATGATTTGGCAGCTCGATAACGAGTGGGGTGTCCCGGTCCGCCGTTACGATGTGAAGAGCGGTCCAGTCGTCGACACGCAGACTGTCGTTGGCCGTTCCCAGATCATCCAGCGCAAGCTGGCCTCGATCATTCTTCCTCGTCTCGAGTTCCGCGAAGCGACGATCCGCGAAGCCATCGATTACCTGAAGAAGAAGAGCCAGGAACTCGATCCCACGCACGAAGGTGTCAACATCGTGCTGAAGATCGATGCAGGTGCCGAAGCTCCTGCGGCTCCGGTTGCTGCAGCTCCCGCCGCACCGGTGATCCCGGGCCTTGAGCCTGTTCCAGGCGCTGCGCCAGCTCCGGCTCCGCTGGCCGCTGCTGCTCCGGTTGTGAATCCGAGCGAAGCCCGCATCACGGTTTCCCTGACAAATATCCCGCTCGGCGAAGCGCTGAAATACGTGACCAGCCTGGCGAACCTGAAGTTCAAGGTCGAAGATTATGCCATCTCCGTCGTGCCGCTCAGCACGCCTACGGAAACCTTGCTGAACCGCGAATGGAAAGTCCCGCCGAACCTCTTCAGTGGTCCGGGTGCTGTTGCCGGTTCCGGTGGCCTCGAAGCTCCGGCGGTCGGCGCTGGCGGTGCGACCGCAGGTGCTGCCAGGGACGCGACCAGGGGTGGATCCGGAATTGCCCAGCGCGTCGATGCGAAGGATTTCCTCTCCGCCAGTGGTGTGACCTTCCCGCCCGGAAGCTCGGCGATCTACCTCGCCTCCAGCTCCAAGCTCATCGTCAAGAACACCCAGGAGAACATCGATCTGATCGATGCGATCGTCGAGGCCGCTCGTCAACAGCAGCCTGCGCAGGTCGAAATCGAATCGAAGTTCGTCGAAATTCAGCAGGATAACCTGAAGGAGCTCGGATTCGACTGGTTGGTTGGACAGGGCGCGATCCCGGGGAACAGCAAGGTGTTCTTCAGCGGCGGTACCACGGGAACAGCCAGCGGTGTGAACGCAGCGAATTTCCCATTTCCGGTTGGCAGCGGCCAGAACCAGACATTCCCGGTCACGCAAGGGCTCCGTACGGGCAGCTTCGCAATCAGCCAGAACGCGATCGACGCCCTGCTCGCAGGCAGCGCCGGCACTGCGGCGGCCTCTCCTGCCATTGCTGCTCTCTCCGGTGTCTTCACCGATCCGCAGTTCCAAGTCGTTCTGCACGCATTGAACCAAAAGAAGGGCATTGACCTTCTCTCCGCTCCGCGTGTTTCGACTAAGAGCGGTCAGCGCGCGGTCATCGAGATCATCCGCGAGTTCCGTTATCCGACGGAATTTGAGCCACCGCAAATCCCGCAGACCTTCGGCAACCAGGGCAATAATGCGACGGGTGTCAACCCGATCACGGGCGCAATTCTGGGCGGTGGTGGCTCCAGCTCCTTCCCGGTTACGCCCACGACGCCCACGGCGTTCGAGACGCGTAATACCGGTGTGACGCTCGAAGTCGAACCGATCATCGGACCGGACGGCATGACCATCGAGCTCAACCTCGTTCCGCAGGTTGTCGAGTTCGAAGGCTTCATCAACTACGGCAGCCCGATTCAGACGACATCGACCAATCCGCTCACGGGTGCGACGACGACGAACATCATCACGCCGAACGTCATCAACCAGCCGATCTTCTCCACTCGCAAGGTCACGACCAGCGTGAGTGTGTATGACGGCAGCACGGTCGTCCTTGGCGGCCTCATGCGTGAAGACGTTCAGAAGACCGAAGACAAGATTCCGATCATTGGCGACCTGCCGGTTGTCGGCCGCTTGTTCCGTTCGCAGGCTGAGCAGCACCTGAAGACGAACCTCGTGATCTTCGTTTCCGCTCGCCTCTTCAACCCGGCTGGAGATCTGATCCACCCCGGCGAAGAAGCGGAAGAAGTTGTCACGACTCTGCCGACTCCGGAAGTGACGGAACCGCCGCTTCCGCTGATGACGAAGTAAGTCTCGGGTTTCGCGGCCCGGCCAGGTGTGCCTGTCCTTGGAATTACTGGCGGTATTGCCACGGGAAAGTCTAGCTTTGTTCAGACTTTCCTGCGGTATCTGCCTGCGGAAGTGTTCGATGCGGACCGTAGTGCGCATGAGCTTCTGAGCCAGGATCAGCCGACGATCGATCGGATTCGCGAAGCATTCGGAGAAGAAGTATTTGACGCGCCCGGCAAACTCAGCCGGGCGCGTCTTCGTTCTATCGTCTTTGCTGACGAGGCTCGCCGGAAAGAGCTCGAATCCATCCTGCATCCTGCCATTCGCGAGCGGTGGACCGCCCTTGCCGCTGAACGCAAGGGGGCCGGAGGTAGCAGATGGTTACTGGTGGACATCCCACTTTTATTCGAAACGGGAGCAGAAACTGCTTTCGACCGGACAGTTGTTGTGGCATGTTCCGCGTTCACCCAGCAGCGCCGGCTCCGGGAAGACCGTGGACTTGACGACGCAATGATTGAAAAAATCATTGGCGCACAGCTCCCGCTCGGAGCGAAGATCAAGAAAGCGGACCATGTGATCTGGAACGATTCCACGGTCTCTTGTCTCGACGGGCAGGCCGGACTCCTCGCTCGCTGGCTTTCCCAATATTATGGCTGAAGACGAAATTTCTCCATCGGCACAGACCGCCGAAGCGGCAACTGCCACGGCGGCGCCTGCCGAGGCTACGACTGCCCCTGCAGTGCCCAAGGAGCTTTGGATCGACGAACTCAATGCCTCGCCGCTCCACGAATTGATCGAGCGCGCGGATGCGCTGCATGTTCGGGTCAATCCGGAAAAGACCCGTCATCACATCGTTTTCGATCTCATGCGGGCGTATGCCTCCCGTGGCACGGAGCTCTTCGCCGATGGCATTCTGGAACAGGGTGCGCAGGGTGGAGGCTTTCTTCGCTGGCCGCGCTTCAATTTCCGTTCGCTGCCGCAGGACGTTTTCGTTCCGCCGCAGGTCGAGCGCCAGTTTTCGCTGCGCAATGGCAACCGCATCGCCGGCAAGATTCGCCCGCCGCGTGACCGTGAGCGTTTCCTGACGGTCGAGCGCATCATTAGCATCGAGAACATTCCGGCTGACCAATGGCAGGAGACCATTGAATTTGAAAAGCTGACCGCGCTGCATCCGAAGGACCGGATTGTCCTGGAAAACGAGAAGCTCCGTTCGGTTGCCGCTCGCGCCGTGGATGTGATCGCGCCGCTTGGCCGTGGTCAGCGCGGATTGATCGTCGCTCCGCCGCGGACCGGCAAGACCGTGCTTCTTAAGGACATCGCGAAGGCGATTCTCGCCAACTCGCCCGAAACGAAGCTCATCATGCTCCTCGTGGACGAGCGCCCTGAGGAAGTCACCGATTTCAAGCGGTCGCTGAACAACTGCGAGATCTATTCCTCAACGTTCGATGAAAGCCCGCAGCGGCATACCCAGGTCGCGGAGATGGTCAGTGACCGGGCCAAGCGCCTTGTCGAATTGAAGCAGCATGTCGTCATCCTGCTCGACTCGATCACGCGTCTTTCCCGCGGCTACAACAACCTCCAGCCCAACAAGGGCCGGATCATGTCTGGCGGCGTCGATACCAAGGCGCTCATCAAGCCGAAAAAATTCTTCGGCGCAGCCCGCAATACCGAAGAAGGCGGCAGCCTCACGATTCTCGCGACTGCTCTGATCGAAACTCAGAGTCGCATGGACGACGTCATTTTCGAGGAGTTCAAGGGCACGGGCAACATGGAGTTGCACCTCGATCGCGGCCTCTCGGACAAGCGGGTCTTCCCGGCCATCAATTTCCTCGCGTCGGCCACTCGTCGCGACGAACTGCTCTATCATCCGGAGGAATTCCAGAAGATCTCCGTGCTGCGTCGTCAGTTGGCGGCGTTGCCTCCTCTGGAAGCCACGGAAGTGCTGATTCATGCGATCAAGGCAACCAAGTCGAATGCCGAATTACTCCTCACCGGGTTGCGCGGTTAGCGCCGTCTGTTCCGTTTAGAGGATTGGATTTCTGATGCATCCACTGATTGATACCGCCGAGGCCCTGGCTGGCGTTACTTCGGTCCTCTCGGGACAAACGAGGATCGCCGTCGATACGGAGGCGGACAGTCTTCACTCCTATTTCGAAAAGCTGTGCCTGATCCAGATCAGCGTGCCGGATCACGACTTTCTCGTGGACCCGCTGGCTGGGGTTTCAATGACTCCGCTCTCCTCGGTTTTCGAAGGTCGGGAGTTGATCCTGCACGGAGCGGACTACGATCTGCGCCTGCTGCGGCGCAGCGGATTTACAGAGCCGACCCGTCTCTTCGATACCATGATCGCGGCGCGGCTTTGCGGATTTACTGAGTTCAGCCTTGCTGCGCTGATTGAGCGGTTTTTTGGAATTCAGCTCGCGAAGGCTTCACAAAAGGCCAACTGGGCGCGCCGGCCATTACCGCCACAGATGACGGAATATGCGGTGAACGATTCCCGGTTCCTGATCCGGCTCGCGGACATTTTCAAGGAAGAGCTTTGCCGGCTCGGTCGCTGGTCTTGGTTTGAGCAATCCTGCGAACGCGCAATTGCCGCCTCGGCGGTCGTGAAGGAGCGCGATCCGGAACAGCTCTGGCGCATCTCCGGAAGCTCCGACCTCAGCAGCCGCGGCAGCGCCGTTCTGCGCGCGCTCTGGCATTGGCGGGAGAAGGAGGCGCAGTCGGTCGACCGTCCGACGTTCCACATCCTGCATAACGAGCAATTGATCGATGCGGCTGACCGCTTCGACAAAGGACTCGAAGTCGATATCCAGCATTTGCGCGGTTCCCGGCGGAAGCGTTTCTTCGATGCCGGGGCCGAGGCGCTTGCACTGCCGTCGGACGACTGGCCGAAGTTCGTGCGCAAGCCGCGGCCGAAGTCGACGGCCGACTGGGATGTGCGTTTCAAGGCCTTCAAGCAGAAGCGTGATGCGGCGGCGACCGAATTGAAGCTCGATCCCGCGCTCATTGCGCCGAAGGCTGTCCTGGAACGCCTCGCTGCAGAGCCCGAAGAGACTTCCGCGAAACTCATGCCCTGGCAGCGCGAAGCGCTCGGGCTCTAGGAATCCGCCGCGCGACTCTCGCAACGGCGCTTTTCGATGACGCTCCTCGTTCTGCTGGCCGCTCTCGCGATGTCCTATCATTTCGCGAAAGCGAAGCTCGCCGCGATGCGCAAAACGGCGGCAAGGGAAACCTCTGTGCTCTTCCGAATGGCGATGTTTTCCTGGGTGCTGGGCCTGGTGTTTCTTGCGGCATTTCTCTTTCTTCCGAACAAGCAGCGGCTGCTCATTCTCGTCCCGGCGTCTTTCGCAGCCGTGATGGTGGCGAAGGTCTGGAAAAGCGCCCAGCTTCGCGCGCGGCAGGCCGATCAAGGGCGGGTGGATTTCGAGCGAATGAAGCGGGTTTCCTCGCCGCGGAAGTGAAGGGAGCGGCAGTCTGAATTCTCGATCAGGCCCGCGTTCCCGAATTGGTAAAATTCCGCGGTTCGGGTTCCTCTTTTTCCGGAATCCAGGACTGAGGTGATCTCGGATTTTGACCAAATCACCAAAGTTCGGCACATTACAAAAGCCGCCGGTGTTGACAGGTTGTCCGGCGCTGGAAATCAATCCTCCGTAGATCCGAAAGACCCATGAATACGACCAAAGATCTCACTCAGGCTTCCGATGCCGAACTGCGCCAGCATCTGTCTCCGGAGCAATATAACGTTTGCATCATGAGCGGCACCGAACGCCCGTTCCAGAATGCTTATTGGAACAATCATGCGGACGGCATCTACGTGGACGTCATTTCCGGCGATCCGCTCTTTGCTTCGAGCCATAAGTTCGATTCCGGCACTGGCTGGCCTTCCTTTTTCCAACCCCTGCAAGACGCCGCCATCACCGAAAAGCGGGATATTTCACATGGCATGATCCGGACTGAAGTGCGCGCGTCTCGGAGTGGTGCACATCTTGGCCACGTCTTTGACGATGGCCCCAAGCCTACCCGCCTTCGCTATTGCATCAATTCCGCGGCGCTCCGATTTGTCCCGAAGGATCGCCTCGAAGCCGAAGGCTATTCCGAATTCCTTCCGCTCTTTGAGGGCGGGAGTGGTCATTGATGCGCACTTTGTCCGCTCATCGCGACGCTGCCATTGCGTTATGTCATGGCTGGCGTAATGTGCGACGCCTCACCTGAATGTTCGAAACGAAAGAATACTCCAAAAAAGTGGAGCGTGCGCTCCTCGTGAGCGCTTACACGGATAAGTCAGGACGGGACGAAGCGCAGAGCTTGTTCGAGGAATTGGAAGAGTTGGTGCGAACGCTTGGCGTCCCGGTCGCGGACCGGATGCTCATCTTCCTTCGCGAGGTGCAGCCGCGCTTTCTGATCGGCGGAGGTAAGGCCGAGGAAATCGCTGCGATCGTGAAGGAGAACGGCTATGACGTCATCATCTTCGATAATGAGCTGATGCCGTCCCAGCAGCGGAACTGGGAAGAGATCGCCGGCGTCGCGGTGATCGACCGGACCGAGGTCATTCTCGATATTTTTGCCAAGCGCGCACAATCGCGTGAGGCTCGCCTGCAGATCGAACTCGCGCGGCTCGAGCATGCGCTGCCGCGGCTTACTGGAGCGTGGGGACACCTCGTCCGTCAGGGCGGTGGAATTGGAGCACGCGGTGAGGGTGAGACCCAGCTGGAACAGGACAAGCGCCGCATTCGCAATCACATCGACCGCCTGAAGCGCGAGCTGCAGGAGGTCCGTCTCGCCCGCGCTACGCAGCGCAAGGATCGCAAGCGCACCCCGGTGCCAAATGCGGCCATCGTGGGCTACACCAATGCCGGCAAGTCATCGCTGCTGCGGCGCTTCACTGGCGCGGACGTCCTGGTCGAAGACAAGCTTTTCGCGACGCTCGATACCACGACGCGAAAGATCGCTCTGACCAACAAGCAGCCGCTGCTGCTGACGGATACGGTCGGCTTTGTGCGAAAGCTGCCGCATCAGCTCGTCGAATCGTTTAATGCGACGCTCGAAGAAGCCGCGCTTTCCGATTTTCTCATCCACCTGCTCGACGCAAGCGCGCCGGAGGTGATCGAGTTTTACAATACGACTGTCAAAGTGCTGGAAGAACTCGGCGCTGGCGGACAGCCCACGATCGTTGCCTTCAACAAGATCGACAAGATCGAGGATCCTGCCGTGCTGAATGGTCTTCGCCGTCATTTCCCAGATGCCGCGTTTATCTCGGTCCATACTGGTGAAGGGCTCGATGAGCTCCTGGAGCGAATGGGCGAGCTCGTCTCGGGCGGATCGGCCGTTCGTGAGGTTTGGCTGCCGCAGAGCGCGGGCGACAGCATCGCAAGGCTGCATCGCCACGCCAAGATCCTCGAGACGGAATACATTGGCGACGAGGTCCGCATGCTTGCCTTTCTGCCGCCGCGTCTGGCGGAGGATTTTGCCGAGTTTATCGCCGATGAGCCCGAGCAAAAAGCTGCTCGCCGTGCGCAGGCGTTGCGGGCACAATAGCCCGCGGCTGCGTAGGTGCCGGCGCAGAGATTCCACGCACAAGATCATCGATTTTCGGCACCAGACCTGCGCAGAACTTTGGTCGATGAAATCATTCCTGGATCGATTCCGGCGAAAAGAGGGGGACGAAGAGCCCTCTGCCGCTCCAGCTCCCCCGGTTTCTAGCGCCCCGAAGAGTCCCAAGCCCGGAGATCCCGATTTCGACAAACACAATCAGACACTGGACATTGAAGAGGCGGAAGACGTCTCTGGATTCAATCCGGATCTGGTTGATTCCTCCGCTGCGAGGCGTGCTTCGGCAGGAGGAAACGGAGCAGCCGAGTCATCTGCAGACGATGACCTTGTGCTCGAACTGGGAGACTTCCTTCATCGAATTCCGCACCAACTGCTGAAGGGGGGAGCGCATGATACGCAGCTGCCGTTGCACTTCGACCTTGGCGAGGTGGCGGATCGCGTGGCGCGGGGCGAGACCACGATTCCGCTGACGGAGCTTTACCGGCGCGTACCGCAAATTTTCCAAAACGAGATCCTTCCTTCGGATAACGTCGATATCCGTTTTCCCTGGCAGAAGGTCATCCAGATGATCAACGCCAGCGCGGCCGCGTCCCATGGCGCAGCTGCCGGGGTTACGGAATCGCTTGCGCACAGACTTCGAAGCCGGCGGGGCGTTGCCCGCAACATCGGAAACGGACAGCCGGCGGACGCCAGGGCAACCTCGGGCGCAAAGCAGCCGGCGGCAAAGCAGGTGTCGTGGTTTAAGCGTCCGGGTGCGACAGATTCTCCTCTCGGCCCCAAGCCTGCCGGCGCGCCGCTCGTTCCGGCTTCACCGACTCCCGCGGGGTTGCAAACGACTCTTCCTGCCAGGGCGCCTGAGGCCAGGGTGGCCGCTTCCATGCCTGCCGCCAAGCATTCCGAGCCGGTTCCCGCCACATCGAAGCCACTTGCCGCAGGCTTGCCGAAGGAAGTTGATCTGACGATCCCGCCGATCGTGGATGACCCGCGGCTTTCGCGGGAGGAGATCCTCCGGGCTCGCGAAGCAGCGGTCCTGCAGCTTGCACGTGTTCGTGGCGAATACGAGCGGCAGATCGCCCTGCTGCACCAGGAGCGGAAAACGGCATTCGATCACCGCGACAGGGCGGTCTGCGAACTGGAGTTTCAGCGCAAGGAGATCGAGGAAAAGCTGGATCAGCTCGAGTTCGACAAGAGCCTCGTCTCCAAGGCGAGTGAGAAGACCACTCGCGAGCGCGAACTTTTCCAGGAGGAAATCAATGTTCTCAAACGTGAGCGCGAACTGCTCGTCGCCGAAGTCGAGTCACTGAAGGAAGCGAAATCTTTGCCGCCGGCAGCCCCCGCTGTCCTGACCGAGGGCGTCGCCGACGGGCAGGAGGCCGATATCGAGAGTTACCGCCAGCGGATCAAAGTCCTCCTGCAGGAGCGCGATTCCGCGGTCAAGGAACGTGAGGATCTGGCCCGCAAACTTTCGGAAGTGCCCGTCGAGGGTGCGGCGAAATCCCCGGACAAAACGCAGAAGATCACACTCGCCGCCGGGATCGCGGAGCGGGATCGAAAGATTTCAGTGGCGGAACAGCGCGCCAAGGCTCTCGAGGAACAAAACGCTGCTTTGCTGAAGGAGAAGATCGAGGCACTGGCGGCGATCGAGGAATTGAAGAAGGCGCCTGCCACCAGCGAGACCGGCAAGACGGAGAACGGCGCCAGCGTGGGGGTGTTGCGCACGGAAAACGAGCGGCTGAGCAACGAGCGAAACGCCGCGCATGCCGAAGCCGAAAAACTTCGCGCGGAGGTGGAGGCCATCAAAGAGCATCGCCGTCGCGAACAGGAGAAGCCTGCGGAAGAAGGCACGAGGCCAGCACGAGCAGGCTCTGCAGGCGTTGAAAAAGGAACGGGACGAGCTCCTCACCCAGGGCGAAGCGCTTCAGACCGAATTGGTCGGCGTGCGAAAGGAATGCGGCCAGCTCAAGACGGATCTTAATGCGCGGGCAAAGGTGTCCGCGGCGGAGAAGGATTCGCTCTCGAAGGAACTTGCCGCAGCTCATGCCGAGTTTAAAAAAATCGGGTCTGCCCTGGAAGAGCAGCGCTCGGCCGTGGCAAACGCGAAGAAAGAATCCAACCAGGACGCAGCGGCGCGGAATGAGACCGAGCCCAAGGTCACGGCGATGGAAGTCGAACGGTTCGGGAAGCTCCGCTGGAGACAGTCCGGAACATCCCGCTCCCGCGCGTTGGCCCGGTGTCGATCACGCCGCCGCAGGTGCAGACGCTGGAGTGAGGGATGTTGGCGGTGAAGGTTGCGCACGTCTCGCTGCGCTTGTAATCGTGTTGCGAAATCTCCCTATGAGCCAGGAACCCACATTTCGGCGAGAGCTGCTTTGAAGCTGATCAGTGTCTTCGTCCTTAACGGCGCTGCTGTAAGCCTGATGATTCATTTTGAACACCGTGGGCGTGCTCCGGGCCCACTCCTCGCAGTGATCATGTGCACCAGTCTTTACTTCATAAAGCTGTTGGTCGAGACGGGGTGGAATGATGCGACCGCTCTGCCGCGTGAACGATCTATTTGCAGAGGGATTCTTTACGTGAGTTGTCTTTGTTCTGTCCTTGTTCCTGTTCTAAAGGTATTGGGCGCGATGCCCTCTTGATTGTAAGTGCGCTGCCATTCTGTTCCACACAGATCCTTAGGGCGGTGCGACGGCTTACTCTGGAGGGAGCTGCTTTGCGATTGGTGGATGGGATCGAACCAGGGGTGGCGTGGGTTCGACGGACACCATAGGTAAGTGATCGATGCACGCCGATACGGTACCGACAAATCCGAGCGTTACCAAGACGCCAAGTACAACCAACCCTGACACCAGAGCGGAAACAAGGTTGCCCGTTCCGGCCTTGGGATGATCGACCGAAATACTCGCCCAAATAGACCAGGTCAGCGGGACAACCAAAAGAAATAAACCATAATCGCGAAGATAGGTGGCAAACATTGGCGGAGCCGGGCTGCCAAAGCGGATCCTGACGATGAGCCCAATGACTAATGTCGCGTAGAAGACCGCAGCGATCTGGGCCAAAGCCAGGCGGGCAATGTTTGTTTGGAGGGACATAACGCGCGGAATTGAGATATCACGACGTGTTGTGACACGCAGGCAATTTTTGCGGTGAGTAGAGATCTTGAATGGACGTACGATGCGTACGATCGGCGCCATTTGCTCCTGCGCCGGCATTGGTGGCATCGCTCCAGATGGGTTGCGTCGCAGAAGGATGGAACTTGGACGATATCGCGAGTGTCATCGTCAGCACGCAGATACGTTCTGCTCCACATCTGCCTTACAATAAAGCGCGCCGCCCCGGAATGGAGCAACGCGCCTGAGAAACTAGCTTCTAACTTAGAGAAACCGAAGCCCACGACAAGGCCTCGACTTCGACTTTATGGCAGAATGCTTGCAATCACTGGCGGATCGTGGAATTTGGCGTTCCGTGCGATGAACGAAGACCTGCCGCACAACACTTCTGACGGAGCGATCCTGGACCGCCACGACCTTTTGGCGTTAGTTTATGCGGAACTGCGAAGCCTCGCAGCCGCGCGGATGGCAGCCCAATCCTCCGGTCACACTCTCCAGCCGACCGCTTTGGTCCATGAAGCGTGGCTGCGCGTGAGCAAATTGGAAGACGCCCGCTGGAACAGTCGTGAGCATTTCTTCCGGGCCGCCGCGATGGCTATGCGTCAGATCCTCGTGGATCACGCTCGTGCAAAGGCCCGCCGCAAGCCTCCTCAGGATTTCAACGATGCGGCAATAGAGGGGCGTCCCATCGATTTCGAGGATCCTCAATCCGACGTCCTCATCATCCATGAATGCCTCGGAATGCTGGAGAAGTCGTATCCAGACTGCGCGCGGGTGGTGCAGTTGAAGTTTTTCGCTGGGCTGAGCAACCAGGAGACGGCCGAGGTCTTGGGATTCAGTCTCCGTTCCACCGAACGTTTGTGGGCGTTCGCCCGAGCCAAGCTGTTTACAATGGTTACCAGCGGGCGTCGCGCTGAAACGCCATGACGCCCGGATTCGAGGTGGCCATTTTCGATGCCGCCAGTGGGATAGAGGATCCCGCCGAACGCAGGGATTTTATCGATTGGGTCTTTCGTGATTTTCCGGAAGAAGCCCAAAGGATGAACACAATCCTCGGCTCGGAGAGTGCGGCGCGAAGCTGGCTTCAGCGAGCCGAGAACTCCCTCGCCGACCTTACTACGGAAATCCAAGGCGCAAGGTCCCTGCAATTGCAGGATCACCTGCTCGAATCCGCGGAATTAGACGACCTCTCGCAATCGGTTGCTCCACGCTATACGATCCTTCATCCCATTGGCGGAGGCAGCGGCGGTCAGGTCTATCTTGTGGAGCAGCTTCAACCCGTCCAACGCAGGGTAGCCATCAAGCTCCTCCGCTCTGGATTGGAGACGCCGGTCTTCATCGCCGCTTTCCAGCGCGAACAGCAGATCCTGGCGGCCATGAATCACCCCGGCATTGCTGCCATTCTCGATGCCGGCATTACGCATTCCGGACGCCCTTACCTGGTGATGGAATACATCGAAGGCGCGCGGATTACCGACTACTGCGATACGCGGCATCTCACGATCCGGCAGCGGCTCGACTTGTTTCTCGAGGTTTGTTCGGCCGTCCAGCATGCCCATCAAAAAGGCATCATTCACCGCGACCTCAAGCCGTCGAACATCCTGATCACCCACGCTGATTCCCGCCCATTGCCAAAGGTGATCGATTTCGGCATCGCCAGTGCCGGGGAAGGACGTGGCGATCTCCAACAAGTTACCGGTACACCTGGCTATATGAGCCCCGAGCAGGCAACCCCGGGAAGTGACGTAGATACCCTATCCGACGTGTTCAGCTTGGGCGTCGTTTTCTATGAATTGTTGGCAGGCCAGGTACCTTGGGCTCCGCATCGATTGCTCCGGGCTGCCCCTGCCGCTTCCTCCCGCCTTAGTTGCCTTCCATCCAAGACTCTGACAGCGATCGCCGGATTCCGGCAACTTGGTCCGCGTGATTTGATTGCCCGACTGAGAGGCGATCTCGATGCCATCATTGCCAAAGCGATCAATTTGGACCGCCGCCAGCGCTACGACACCGTCGAGGCCCTCGCGTCGGATATTATCCGGCACAAGCGCCGCTATCCCATCAAAGCGCGTTCGGCATCTCGGCGCTATATCGCGAGCTGTTTTCTCGTCCGGAATCGCCTTGCCTGTCTCGCGGGGGCCGCGGTGATCCTTGCCGTGTCGCTAGGAGCCGTGATTTCGGTGAATTACTTCTTCCGCGAGCGCAGGGCCCTGAAGGAATCGGAGGCCAATCGGGCAAAGACGGCCGCCTTGCTCGCTCAGGCATCCGCGCGCGAAAACATCACTCGGGCGGCGATCCTCCTGGAACAGAATCAATTCGAGGCGGCTGATGCCGTGCTTCGACAGTCTCCGCTCTCGAAAATCGAGCCTTCCACCGAGGCTGCTTATGTCTTCCGATTTCTCGGTGAGCGCAATGCCCTGCTCGGCCGCTGGAAAGAAGCTTCCGAATGTTATAGCCGCTTGATGATGGCGAACCGCTTCGTTCCAATCGAGCAAGTGGCCAAGGGGAATGATTTCTTGTTTGGGATGCCTGTCATGCTCGAGGCGGGAGATATCGCTTCCTACAAAGCACTGCGCGAAGACCTGTTCGCGCGACTCCCCAAAACCAACGACTCCCTGGTTGCGGAACGCATGGTGAAATCATGCCTCCTTATTCCCCCGCCTTCTGGCATGCTTGGCCCGCTCCGGCCGATGGCCGATCGTTTGCGGATCAACGGATTTAACGAATGGTTCGCCTTCGACACCGCATTATTTGATTTCCGCGACGGCCGCTTTCAGAGCGCGCGAGAAATCGCTGCTCGCAGCGCGCCCAAGATCAAGAATCCGCCATGCAGGATTGGCATGGTGATCATCGGTGCGATGTCGGCGCACGAATTGGGCGACACCGATGCGGCTCGCCGCGATCTGATCGAGGCTTCCACGATGATCGAAAAGTCCACCGCGCGCGTCATTGTCGAAGATTACCGAGCCTACGATTCCAGCCAAGGCTCCTGGGCTGCATGGGCGATCGCCCGCATTCTCCATCGCGAGGCAACTTCGTGCATCGGCCGCTGAGAAAACTGGGTGTGACGGTTTGGTAGATGCCTTGGGCGACCTGGGAGAGAATAATAATCAAACTTTTTTGGCGGGTCCGGAGCAGCTGCGTCGTTTCTCCGGGTGCAGCAGAGCCAGGCCTTCGCGGCCAGCTCCTCGCACCCAACTTAGTTGCCAACTCCCCCAAAAAACGTGAAACGATTTGTACTTTGCACCGCTATCGTCGCCGCCACATCTGCTTCGGCTTTCGCAGTCGCCATTAACAAAGGGAACAATACCACCAGCACCGACCTTACCCTCGGATCCGCCTGGAGTGGCGGTACGGCACCGGGAAGCGGAGATGTCGCCACTTGGTCATCCACCTCGGATGTCGCTGCGCAGGCCGTCAACAGTGATGTTACTTGGAACTCCATCAATCTAACGTCAGGACTGGCCGGCGCGATCAATATTTCGGGCACCGGCGTCATCAATCTTTCCATTGCCCAAAGCGGGAACGCGAACGCCATTACCAATGCTGGCGGCAAAGATCTGACCATCGCCAACAGCATTAACCTGACGGCGACCCCCGGCACGACTTTGACGCCGCCGCCGAGCGGTACAGGCACAAACCGGCTCCAGTTTGTCGCGACCAACAACATTATCATCACCGGCAATGTCAGCGTTAACAGTGGAGCAACCACGGCCAATGACATCTACTTCAATCTTCGCGGCACAAGCACCGCTTCCCGAATCGATGGAGACGTCAGCGTCGACGGCCAGTTGGTAAAGGCTGACGGCGGCACTTGGACGCTCAATGGCAACAACAGTGTCGGTTGGGTTTGGTTGAGCAATGGCATTCTGCTTGGCGGTAACGACAATGCCTTCGGCGGTTCCGGCACAACGATTTACCTCGATAGCAGCAGCAACGCCTTCACCGGGATCACACTTGCATCGAAGGATTCCACTCCACACAGTTTCGGAAACAACATCGACTTGACCTCCGGGACTGGTTTCACAGGCACCCTTAACATCGGCCAGAGCTCGGGCGGCACGGGGGCGGTAACTTTCTCCGGAGTAAACCTCGGGGGGGCAGTACGCAAGATTCAGACGAATGTATCCACCATCCTCTCTGGGAGCATCTCCGGCACAACGAACAGTGGTGTCACCAAATCGGGCACGGGGTCGTTGATCCTCAGCGGCGATAGTAGTTCAACTTACGCAGGCGTCACAACGGTGAGCGCTGGTACACTGGTCACCGGAAACGCGTCGGCGCTCGGTACCGGCAATGTCTCCATCGGAGGTGGCACGCTTCAGGTAGGTAACGGTTTAGCGAACACTCTTTCCAATATCGGCACTCTCACCCTCAACAACATCAGCGGTGTGCTCGATCTGGCAGCTCAGGCTGGAACCATTTCATTGGCGAGCGATAAGAATTTCGTCATGTCGCTCGGGACGTGGAAATTGAATTCCGACAGCCTGACCACAGGCGCAGGTGTTGATCAGATCAGCTTGAGCGGCCTGGGCACCTATAACATGACTGGCGGCACGATTGACCTGGCAGGATTCACCAGCAATGTGGCTGGCACTTACAATATCATCGCCGGTACGGGTGCGGCCAGCGGGCTTTCGTTCATCAATGGAACCGCCGGGTTTAGCTACGCCATCGATACGACGGGTGACCTGATCGTCGCTGCAGTGCCAGAGCCTTCGGCCTGTAGCCTGATTGGTGTGGGTTTGGTTGGCGCCCTTTCCTCTATGCGCCGTCGCCGCGCTTAGTCGGCTAGGCAGGCTTTTTAAAAAACTGCGTCCTCTGCATCTCGAACGCTGAACTCTCGCCCACTGCTGCCTCCTGGAAAATAAGCCATCCTCCGCAATTCACGGAGGCGCATTCCTCCGACTCCTACATTTTTTTCTCAATGTCCATTTCTCGAACCTGCATCCTCGCACTCCTGTCACTGGCGCCGCTCGCCACCCGGGCGGACACATATGTATTCCTGCTCGTCGGCCAATCCAACATGTCCGGCAGGGGACTTGTTAGCCAGTCGACCTTCACGCCTGACGCTCGCATCGAATCCTATGGCGACGGGCTCTTCGGCACCACCCCCGGCATCCAGGAGGCTACTGATTACCTCCGTCACGATTACGGCACCACCCAAACGAATGGAACGTTGAATAGCACCGCCGTCGGCCCAGGCGGCGCGTTTGCCGACGCGCTGCTGCCAACATTAGGCCCGTCCGACAAGATTCTCCTGGTGAACCGTGCATGGGGAGGCACCGCAACGAGTCTGTGGCTTCCGACTGCGACCGCCAAACCCGCCTCTCCTTACCCGTCGGGCAGTGGCACCCTCTACAACCAGGCGCTCACAGACTTCTACGCGGCCATGACCGCGGTGACGAACGCCGGCGAGACCGCCCACGTCGGCGGCATTCTCTGGCATCAGGGCGAGACGGATGCGGACAATATCAATCAGAGCCGAACCGAAACCCTGGCGACCTACCACGCAAACACCATTACCATCCTCGACGGCTTCCGCGACGCCATTGATGCGCACTTCGGCCTCGGCGATAACGCCACCAAGATCGTGATGGGGCAGATTGGGCAGTTTTATGCCAACGGCAACGGTACCGGTGGCGATGTTCGCGCTGAAGAGCAAATCATCGCGACTGAGATTGGCGCCGGATTCGCCAACTCCGTAGGTCTCACTGACAAAGGAGACGCGACGCACTTCAACTCCGCCTCCCAAGGCCAACTGGGCCAACGTATGGAAAGCGCTTATGTCGCGGCCGTGCCGGAACCCTCGGCCTTAGGCCTCACGGGCATGGGCGCGTTTGCCCTCGGCGCGCTCACGCGTCGCAGGCGCGTGGTTTAGGGGCCTCTCATTGGCTGCAACTGCTTCTCGTACTCCTTTTGTATCTTCGGAAGATTCAGGCTGGTTAAGGGGCATTCCTTCCATCGGTCCCTCTGCTGAACTGCCCAAAGCCAGAATTTATAACCGGGGGGAGTCCTGGGTCACAGTCATGATCCCATCCCAGATTCCTCTGCTGCCTGAGCCACCTGCTGCCATGGTAATTGTTCCATCCGCGGCGATCCACCCGCCTTCTGGATGAAAGAATACTAATTCGTCGGGCATTTCCTCGGTTTCGTCGTCTTCTTCCATTGGGGTCGAAGTCTATTTGGGCTCCGGTCCTGAGATAGCAAAATAAAACGCGCCGCCCGGAATGGAGCGGCGCGTTTGGGAAACTAACTTCTAACTTAGCTGGATCGTCTTCTTACTTACCGGTCCGGCTTACTGGAACCACTCGGTGTGGAAGAACTGGCCCGCGGGCTTGTCCACGCGCTCGTAGGTGTGGGCGCCGAAGTAATCGCGCTGTGCCTGGAGCAGGTTGGCCGGGAGGCTCGCCGAACGGTAGCTGTCGAAGTAGCTGAGGGCCGACGAGAAGGCCGGCGTGGCGACGCCGTATTCGATGGCGGTGCAGACCGCCGTGCGCCAGTTGGCCTGGGTCTTCACGATGATATCGCGGAAGTACGGATCGAGAATGAGGTTCTTCAGGCCCGGATTCGCGCGATAGGCTTCAGTGATGCGGTTGAGGAACTGGGCGCGGATGATGCAGCCGGCGCGCCAGATCGACGAGATGTCGCCGAAGTTCAGGTGCCAGTTGTAGAGCTCGGAAGCGCGGCCGAGCTGCACGAAGCCCTGAGCGTAGGAGATGATCTTGCTCGCGTAGAGAGCGTCGCGGACGGCGTCGATGAGCGCCTGGCGATCGCCAGTGTACGGCTGGGTCTTCGGTCCGGGCAGTTCCTTGCTCGCGGCGACGCGCTCATCCTTCATGGACGAGAGGATACGGGCTTCGACTGCGGAGCCGATGACGCTGAGCGGCACGCCGAGCTCGGTGGCGTGTCCGACGGTCCACTTGCCGGTGCCCTTCTGGCCGGCCTTGTCGAGGATCACGTCCACGAGCGGCTTGCCCGTTTCCGGATCCTTCTTGGAGAAGATGTTCGAGGTGATCTCGATGAGGAAGGAGTTGAGTACGCCCTTGTTCCAGTCGGTGAAGATCTGGTGGAACTCCTCAGCGCTCGGATTGATCGTGCTCTTGAGGATGGCGTAGGCTTCGCAGATGAGCTGCATGTCGCCGTACTCGATGCCGTTGTGGACCATCTTCACGTAGTGGCCGGCGCCGTCCGGACCCATGTGGCGGCAGCAGGGTTCGCCTTCGGCAACGGCGGCGATACGCTGATAAATCGGGGCAATGGCCTTCCAGCCTTCGGCGGAGCCGCCGGGCATGATGGACGGGCCCTTGAGCGCGCCTTCTTCACCGCCGGAGACGCCGACGCCGAAGAAGTGGATGCCCTTTTCCTTGAGGGCCTTTTCGCGGCGCTGGGTGTCGGTCCAGAGCGAGTTACCGCCGTCGATGATGATGTCGCCGGGCTCGAGGAGCGGGACGAGCTGTTCGATCACGGCATCCACCGGCGCGCCGGCTTTGACCATGATCTGGGCCTTGCGTGGACGCTTGAGGGTAGCGACGAATTCTTCCAGCGTCTTGGCAGGGATGATGTTTTTGCCTTTGGCGCGACCTTCCGCGAACTTTTCAGTCACGGCGGTGGTACGGTTGTAAACGGCGACGGTGAATCCCTTGCTCTCCATGTTGAGAACGAGATTCTCGCCCATCACAGCGAGGCCGATGAGGCCGATATCAGCGGAAGCAGTCATTTTGGCGGGTTTGTGTATTTAGGGTTTGAGAAGCGGCCGAGGCTATCGGCAAAGTGCATCCGAAGGCAACGGGCTTTTATGACGTGACCGCCGCTAAATGCGCCGCGAGATCATTTATGATACCTCACCTTCGCGTTCCGGGGTGACCCGGAGCGTTAATCCAGGGCTCAAGCACGCGCAAAGGACGCCTCGCCGGCGTACTTTTTCGCGGTGCCGCCCTGCCAGCCGCGAATCTGTCCGCGCGGAACCGTATGAACCTGCCGAATCAACTCACTGTCGCACGCTTTTTCCTGACGATGATTTTCGTCGTCGCTCTTTCGCTCGAGTGGCGTTTCTCGAACACCGTCGGGCTTGTCGTTTTCATTGCCGCGGGGATCACGGATTACGCAGACGGAGCCATTGCGCGCAGCCGCGGGCTCGAGTCGGATTTCGGACGTCTCATGGATCCGCTCGTGGACAAGATCATGATGGCAGCGGCGTTCATTTGCCTGGTGGAAATGCACGAGCTTCCGGCCTGGGTGGCGGTGGTGATCATTTCCCGTGAATTCCTGATCACTGGCCTCCGGCTTCTGGCCGCCAGTAAGGGGGTAGTCCTGCCGGCGGAGCGTCTCGGCAAACACAAGACCGCCTGGCAGATCGCGGCGGTGATCTTTTTCCTGGGCCTGCTTTCCATCAAGGAGTTCGCAGGCGTGGGGATCGGTAACACGACCACGTGGTGGTGGGCAGTCCGAATTTATGGCGGATGGCTTCTGATCGGGATGATGCTTCTGCTTACGCTGTACTCTGGACTTGGTTATCTCTGGAAAAACCGGCGACTGATCGAGGTTGCGTGAGGCTGGTTGGCGATTGCGGTGACTAATTAACTCCGTAGCCGGGTTTGGTGTGGTTCAATATATTGTATAGCCACTGGCGGTATTGCGTTGATCCCTCAAACGACGCGCGCGCGGGCTAAGTGGTAGGGACGGCTGTCCTCAGCCGTCCAACCGAGATGGACAACCACGGGCGGCTTGGAGGAACGGCAAAACGATGAAGAGCTCTGTGATAATGGGCCTTCCGGAAGAGTTGTCCGGTTCAGGAAAGTGCGCTTGGCAGTTCACCTCGGCTGGACCGCTGAGGATAGCGGTCCCTACCTGGCGCGGCTTACACCGGCGTAATTTCAAACGGGGTGTATTACGCGATGCGGCTATAGAATAAATAAAAACACCCTAAGTAGCTTGATGCTTCTGTTATCGGCGATGGAGTAATTGAAGCCTGTTGGTCACGTGTCGCCGGAAGCCGGCTGCGCGGTCATCAAGCTGCTGTGGTCGAGACGGCAGGCTCGGCCTTTTTCCAGACGAAGCGCTTGAGTAGATAGTCCACCGAGAAGACGCCGGGGCCGAAGGCCAGAATGATGATGAGCGTGTAAAGGAAGAGAAAGGGCGTCGCGCCGGTAAAGACATCGGGGTCGGAGAAGATCTTGTTCAGTTTGTCGGATTCCGCGGTGAGGTAGGCCACGATCAAGGTGAAGATCAGCGGGATCGACACGAGCCGGGAACCCAGTCCGATCAGCAGGAGAAGCCCGCCGAAGCACTCGACGCAAGCCACGATCCAAGCATTGAGGGCTGGAAACGGAATATGGAGCGAGGTGAAGAAGTCTACGACATTGTCGTGGTTCGCGAACTTGCCCTTGCCGGTCAGAAAGAACTGCCAGCCCCAATAGACGCGGATCATGAGCAGGACCGGTGATTGCAGTTTCGAGGCGCAACAGATGAGGAGTTCGTACGCGCGGCGGACGAAGGAATTGGAATTCATGGATGTCTGGCTGGTTTGAGAGGCGTGAGAATTCCCGTCCGCTGAATCTCTGCGCTTTGCGCCAGCGGCTCGCAAAATCTCAGAGATAGGAGGACGGGTGGGCCGCTTTTATTCCCGGCTATGGCAGAGGAACATCCGCGCTGAGAAGCAGGGGCCTTCATCTTCGGTTGCACGGAGCGGGTCTGGCATGGGATGCTTTCCCTCCCTCGGCTATGCGTATCTCCCGGCTTCTTGCTATCGTCGGCGTGCTGCTTTTATCCCGGCTCGTGTGTCTGGCCCTCGACCAGCCTCCGGAGATTCCACGCGAATTTCGCGGCACTTGGGTGGCGTCGGTCTATAACCTGAACTGGCCTTCCAAAGCCGGGCTTTCCGCCGCGCAGCAGAAGGCCGAGTTGCGTGCCATCCTCGACCGCGCGGTGTCTCTGCATCTCAACGCAATCCTTCTCCAGGTTCGCCCTTCCTGCGATGCGCTCTACGATTCGAAGATCGAGCCGTGGTCTGCATTTCTTACGGGCAAAATGGGACAGTCGCCCGGTTATGATCCGCTGGAGTGGGCGATCGGCGAGGCGCACTCGCGCGGGCTGGAACTGCACGCGTGGATCAATCCCTTTCGCGCGCTACCTTCGGCAAATGCCGCTGCGGCGCCGACTCATGTGACCCGTGCACATCCTGCCTGGATTTGCAAATACGGCGGGCAGTTGGTGCTCGACCCGGGCGAGCCCGCCGTGCGCGAGTATGTCCGACGGGTGATCCTCGATATCGTGAAGCGTTACGATCTGGATGGCCTGCACATCGACGATTACTTCTATCCTTATCCGGTGAAGGATAAGTCGGGAGCTATCGTGCCTTTTCCCGATGACGCGACATGGCAGCAGTATGTCGCGGGAGGTGGAAAGCTGACTCGCGAGGATTGGCGGCGGAGCAATATCAATGACTTCGTCGAGTCTACTTACCGCGCGATCAAGGCCGAGAAGCGCTGGGTGAAATTCGGCATCAGCCCGTTTGGAATCTGGCGGCCGCGTGTGCCGGATACGATTGAAGCCCGACTCGATGCTTACGATCAGCTCTTTGCGGACGCGCGGCATTGGCTGCAGGAGGGCTGGTGCGATTATTTCTCGCCGCAGCTTTACTGGCCGATCGAACCGGCGGCGCAGAGCTTTCCGGTGCTTTATCGCTGGTGGTCGGAGCAGAACCGGACGGGGCGTCATCTGTGGCCGGGACTGGCCACGGAGCGGATCGGCCCGGAGCGCCCCGCTGGCGAAATCATCCGGCAGATTGCGATCACGCGCGAAGCGACGCCGGCGAACGCTGCCAATCCCGGTTCGGCAGCGAAGCAGGGCCAGGTCTTTTGGGATGCGAAGAGCCTGATGCGTGACCTGGGCGGCATCAATGCGCGGCTACGCAATGAGGCGTACAGCGAAGTGGCGCTCGTTCCAGCCTGCCCGTGGCTGGGAACGTCCACGCCCGACAAGCCAACGGTGGTCGTGGACGCCCGGAATGCCGGCTGGAAGCCTGCGGGAGACGTCGCCGCGCGCTGGTGGGCGGTGCAGGTCCGGAACAAGGGACAGTGGAGCCTGCGCGTGTTGCCTGCGGATACGACGACTTTTCCTCTGGAGAAGGGAACCGAGGCAGTGGCCGTTCGGGCCATCGATCGCTGTGGGAATGCCAGCGAGGCGTCCGTCCGCGAGGTTTCCCCACATTGATGCAGGGAGGTTGCGCCGTACGGATTCCTTCCCCATCACCTTTCTGGACGCCGCCGCGATTTCGGCTTAAATCCTTCGCACCATGTCTGCCGCCGCCGTTTCGCTCGACGAAGCCATCCTCGATAAAATCCTGGCCGGGGAACGTATTTCCCAGCAGGAAGCGCTCGATTTGTACCGCCTTCCGCTGAACGAGTTGGGCGAACTGGCCAACATCCGGCGCAAGCAGGTGAAGCGCGCCGCTTACGACGGCCGTGGCAACCAGATCGTCACGTACATCGTCGACCGGAACATCAACTACACCAACGTCTGCAACGTTTATTGCAAGTTCTGCGCATTCTACCGCACGGAGAAGGATGCCGATCACTACGTGCTCTCGCAGGAGGAATTTGATCGCAAGCTCGACGAATTGACCGCCATCGGCGGAGTGCAGATTCTCCTGCAGGGCGGGCATCATCCGAGCCTCACGATCGACCATTACCTGACGATGCTCTCCCACATCCGGGAAAAGTATCCGCACATCAACATCCACGGCTTCTCGCCACCCGAGTTTCAGCATTTCTCCAAGCTCTTCCAGATGCCGCTGCCGAAGCTGATCGCCAAGTTCCGCGAGGCAGGACTCGGGTCCATTCCCGGAGGCGGCGGCGAAATCCTCGTCGATCGCGTGCGGCAGCGGATCTCTCCGCTGAAGTGCAATAGCGACGAATGGCTGCAGGTGATGCGCGTTGCGCACGAGCAGGGACTGCGCTCCAGCGCGACGATGATGTTCGGCCATGTCGAGACCGTCGAGGAACGCATCGAGCACCTGCAGCGGTTGCGCGATCTTCAGGACGAAACCGGCGGCTTTACGGCTTTCATCTGCTGGACCTTCCAGCCCGAAAACACCGTGCTGAAAGCGGACCCTGTCGGCTCGAGCGAATATCTTCGGATGCAGGCGCTCTCGCGCGTCTTCCTCGATAACATCGAGAACGTCCAGAGCTCCTGGGTGACGCAGGGACCGCGCATCGGCCAGATCGCCCTGAGTTACGGCGCGAATGATTTCGGCTCGGTGATGATGGAGGAAAACGTCGTCTCCAGCGCGGGGACCACGTTCCGCCTCAACAAGGAACAGATCGAGCGTCTGATCTCCGAAGCGGGCTACGAGTCGCATCGCCGCGATAACTGGTACCGGCTGCTGAACTAAACGGAACGAACCCTTCAACGGGGTTGCGGAGACTGTCCACGATTCAGATCGGAGTATCATGCCGGCCATCGAAGCGAACGCCCTGACAAAGGTTTACCGCACCTACAAGAAGGCCCCTGGCCTTTGGGGCGCGGTGAAGGGACTGGCGAAGCGTCATTACGAAGACACGCGCGCCGCCGATGGCGTGACTTTCTCCATCGAGGAAGGCGAGTTCGTCGGCTTCCTCGGGCCGAATGGCGCGGGCAAGACGACCGTGCTGAAGATGCTTTCCGGGCTGCTGAATCCGACGAGCGGTTCGGCCCGCGTGCTGGGCTTTGTCCCCTGGGAGCGGCGCGAGGAAATGAAGCGGCAATTCGCGCTGCTGATGGGCCAGAAGAATGCTCTCTGGTGGGATTTGCCGGCGCGCGAATCGCTCGAGTTAAACCGCGCGATCTATGGAATCGATCGCGGGCGTTTCAAGACCATCGTCGGAGGTCTCACCGAGTTGCTCGATGTCGGAGATAAACTCGATGTCATGGTGCGTGAATTATCGCTGGGCGAGCGGATGAAGATGGAGCTCATTGCCGCGCTCCTGCACATGCCGCGCGTCCTGTTTCTCGATGAACCGACGATCGGGCTCGATGTTACGTCACAGAAGAAAGTCCGCGAGTTTCTGCGACTCTACAATCAGGAGCATCGGATCGTGACGATGCTCACGAGCCATTACATGCAGGACATCCAGGAGCTTTGCCATCGCGTCATTGTCATCGACAATGGCCGGATCTTCTTCGACGGCCCGCTCTCGACCATCGTGGACCGCTTTGCCACGCACAAGATCCTGAGCCTGAGGTTTGATCGGAACGGCGGCTGCGACTTCTCCGGCTTTGGAGAAGTCGTCGAGCACACGCCGGAAAGCGTTCGCTTAAAGGTGCCACGGGCGCAGGTGACCGATACCTGCCGCGCCGTGCTTACGCAGTGCCAGATCACGGATATCAGCGTCGAAGAAATCCCCGTGGAGGAGATCATCCGGCAGCTTTTCGTGGAGCAAAGCGCAAGCGTTGGCGCGGTCTGAGGGGAACGGCTCGCCGAATGCGATGAGCGGGCGTGGAGGTTAGTTTTGCAGACTCAGACGCGGCGCATCGCCTGCCGGACTTCCTGAGCAAATGCCGGGTTCATTTCGAACCGCGTCGTACGGAGCGCTGCCAGCGGAACATCACTCATCAATGGGAGATCTTCATTCGGAGCATAGGCTTCGAGGACGCCTGTGTTGATGAGTCCCTGCAGGACGTCGAGGAGATCGATATCTTCCATGTGAGCCTGCTCCAGGATCTCTTCGCCGAGCGTTCCGCTCGTTTCGTCGATGCATCGAATGACCGCGCGTTCGCGGCTGTTAAATCTAAGTTCTTTCATGTGTTGGGGTGGTGGTTGTCCGGTAGATCGAAAAAGATGACCGGGATGGCCTCATGCTCGGGTATTCCACTGGGTGGCGCAAATTCATTCCTTGCCCAGATGCCCAACCGAAATTAACAATATGGTATGAACAAAATGCGCCCGAACACGGCGAAGATTCTCGTTCACTCGGAGGGGTTGGGGACGCCATACACCGAGCTAGTGAGGCAGCGGGCGCTGGAGATCGCGATCATCAATGGTCGTTCGGAATTTTCGGAAGAGGACTGGCGGCAGGCGAAGATGGAGCTGCACGGGCATCATGGGCCGGACAACTATCTCAGCGACGAGATGGGAATGGCGGCGATGGTATCCGAGCAGGATATGGTCGCATCAGACGTGGGTCATCACATCGAGCGAATGCCGATGGAAGACGACGGCAGCGTAGGCGAAGAGCTTTTTGTCGAAGGGCTGGAGGAAGCCGAACACGAGCGGATGCTCGCGGCGCGCCGGGAGCAGGCCGAGATCGAGAGCGAGGAAGCGGAGTAGGTCGCGCGCTCAGGCGCGCCTCAAAATAGGTCCCATGGGAGCAATGGGACTAATAGGACCTATCGCGTAGCCGCGCTATGCTGGAAGGATATAGGTCCCATCTGTTCTATGAGACCTATAGGTCATATTCCTGAGGCTAGCTAGCTCTGCGTCCCTGCCAGTGACTCCCACTCGGCGGTGAGGCGCTCCAGCTCGTCTGCCACGGCGGACGATTCGCGGTTTAGCGCCATCGCATTGCCGCCGGCTTCGTAGGCTGCTGGATCCTCCAGCGCGGCGGTGAGTTCCTTTTGGCGGCCTTCGAGCTTGAGGATCTGCATTTCCAGGTCCGAGACGCGCTTCTCGCGATCGCGCTTGGCCTTGGCTTCTGCTTTGCGCTGCTCGGCTTCCTGCCGACGCTGTTCCTTCAATTCGCGAAGACCGGGACCGGAGCGCTCGGAGCTGGCCTGTGGCTCAGCTTTGCCTGCGCGGAAATCGGTCAGCTTCTCGCCCGCGGTGAGGGCTGCGCGCTCAGAGGTCGCCCGCGATTTCTCGAGATAATAATCGTAGTCGCCCGCATACGGCGTGAGCTTGCCCGCGGAGATGTGCAGGACCATTTTGGCGATGGCGCGGATGAAATAGACGTCGTGGGAGATAAAAATGAGCGTGCCTTCGAATTGCTCAAGCGCGCCGATCAGCGCATCGATCGAGCCAATGTCGAGGTGCGTCGTGGGCTCGTCCATGAGAAGGAGATTCGGCGGATCGAGCAACAGCTTCACCAGCGCCAGACGCGATTTTTCTCCACCGCTGAGGACAGCGACAGGCTTGAATACATCGTCGCCACGGAAAAGGAACGAACCGAGCACGGTTCGCGCAGTCTGCTCGCTCACAGGCTGTGGCGTATCCATCACGGCTTCGAGCACCGTCTGGCGTCCATTGAGCATCTCCACGCGATGCTGCGCGAAGTAGCCGACCTTGACGTTGTAGCCCGGTTCGCAGGTGCCCGACTGCGGTTCGAGCACGCCGGCCGCGAGCTTGAGCAGCGTTGATTTGCCCGCGCCATTCGGGCCGACGAGGACGGTGCGCTGGCCCTTTTCGATTTCGAAATTCATGCCCTGGTACACGTTCAGCGAGCCGTACGCGAAATTCACATCACGAAGCGCCAGCACGCGCTGGCCCGAACGCGGCGGCTGCGGGAAGCGGAACTTGGCGACGCTCTTTTCGGCCGCCAGCGGGGCTTCGATTTTTTCCATCCGCTCGATCTGCTTGAGCTTGCTCTGCGCCTGGGCGGCCTTGCTTGCCTTGGCCCGGAAGCGATCGGCGAATTCCTGCAGCGAGGCGATTTCCTTCTGCTGATTCTTGTATGCGGAGAGCTGCTGCTCCTCGCGGGCCGCTTTCTCACGGACGTAAGCGTCCCAGTTTCCGCGATAGCGGTGCAGGCGCTGACGCGAGATTTCCACGATGCTGCCGACGAGCTGATTCAGGAACTCGCGGTCGTGCGAAATCATGAGGATGGCACCGGGATAATCGCGCAGATGCTCCTGGAACCAGACGAGCGATTCGAGATCGAGGTGGTTGGTCGGTTCGTCGAGAAGGAGCATGTCCGGCTCCATGACGAGCAGTCGCGCGAGGTGTGCGCGCATGATCCAGCCGCCGCTCAGCGTGCGCGCGGCGCGCTCGAAATCGGCTTCGCGAAATGCGAGCCCGTGCAGGATCTGCTTGGCGCGCGCTTCGAGCTGGTAGCCGTCATTCTCGGCGAAAATACGCAGGGCTTCGTGATACTCTTCGTCGCCGGTCGAATCGGGATCGGCTTCGTGCTTCTTCACGAGGGCGCTGGCGCGCGCGAGTTCGGGCGTCACGGCCGTCGCAAGGGCCAGCACCGTCTCGTCGCCCACGGGCGCGCTTTCCTGCGGAAGGAAGCCGATGTTTGCGCCTTTCTCGAACACGATGCGGCCTTCATCTGGCGAAGCTTCGCCGAGGATGAGCGAGAACAACGTGGATTTTCCGGCTCCGTTCGGCCCGACCAGGCCGATGCGTTCGCCGCGGTTGATCTGGATCGAGGCGTCTTCGAAGAGGGTGCGGCCTCCGAAGGATTTGGAAATCTGCGAAACGGTAAGCATCGGAAAAGGCACGGACTGTCGCGGGACAGGCCGAATGACGCAAGTGCGAGATGGATGACGTTGACGACATCGGCCGGGCTCGGTAGTCAGACCGCCGGTTTATGATTTTGCTGATTCCTTACGAGGTGCGGACGCTTTACCAGCGGAATCCATGGGGCAATCTGGCCATCCTCGTCGTCACTATCGTGATGTTTGTGCTCTACTGGACGAACATCCTGCCGGACGAAATGGCGGAGTCGATGGTGCTCGAAGATGCCAGCCCTGCCGGATTGTTCGGACATCTTTTTCTCCACGGCGGGTGGATGCATCTGATCGGCAACATGATCTTCCTGTTCGTCTTTGGAAATGCGGTCTGCGGCGTGATGAACAGCTTTCTATACGCTGCCGTTTATCTGGCCTTGGGCGTGGCTGCCGGCGGCATTCACTTGCTTGCCAGCGGAATGCCGGCTGTCGGCGCGAGTGGCGCGATTTCCGGCATCATCGGGCTCTACCTTGCGATCTACCCGATCAATCGCGTGAACTGCTTCTGGTTCTTTATGATCCGAGGCGGGAGCGTGGAATTGCCGGGCTGGCTGCTGATCTGCTTTTGGTTCCTGCTTGATCTGTATGGCGCCTGGCGCGGGACGGGAATGGTCGCCTATTGGGCGCACATCGGCGGCACGGTCGTCGGTTTTCTGGCCGGCCTGCTCCTGCTGAAGCTCGGGAAGGTCGATATTTTCGACTACGATAATCCGACTGTGCTGCAGTGGTTCGGATTCGGGCAGCGCGTGGCGGAAGAATGACGAAGGGAACGTCTAGCGGCGCCGGAATTCCAGATGATCCCGGCTGAAGAGCAGGAGCGTGTCACTCCTCATTCCGGGCGTCCCCACGCTGCTGCGGTGAATGACGGCCCGGGAAGGATCTCGACTTTCTTCCAATCAATGAAATCGCTGGAGAAGAAGAGATTTCCGCCCCAGGAGAGGCCAATCCCGCCTACGCCATCCTGAGCCCAGGCAGGCTGACAGGGCAGGGGCTTTGGCTGGGCTTTCCACACCAGCCCATCGGGCGAAGTCCAGAGAGTCTTGCCCTGCGCGAGGAACTGGCTGCCGGTCCACACGACGGCGCGAAAATCCTCGTCCGCCGCAGTCTCGCAGCGGGTCCAGTTCTGGCCATCGTGCGATTGTTCGATGAGTCCAGCAGGGCCGACTACGACGAAATGGCCGGCGCCGTAAGCGATGTCGCGGGCGGCCGGTGTATCGACCGACTGCGAGGCCCAGGTCTCGCCATCCGTGGTCGAAGCCCGCCATGCGACACGCGATTTTTCCTCCCACAAATCGGCATCCCCGATGATGACGGTCATGAAACCCGCCTCGGTATCGCCACAGGCGGAGCGCCGGGCGTGAATCGAGCCTTTGATTTCCAGTTTCTTGCCGGGATGAAAGGTCTCGCCATCCGTGGACCAGAGAAGTTCGCCATCGTGTCCGGCGACGAAGCGATCACGGCCAAAGGCGATCGTGGCGACGCGGCCTTTTAAGAGCGGCAGTTCCTTCCAGTCCTTGCCATCGCGCGAGGAAAGGATGTGACCGAATCGCGCGCCGCCGCCGACGGCGATAAAGCGGTGGAGGCCGTAGGCGACATTAAACAGGACGTCGTCGTTGTCCGCGGTGACGTTGCTCCAGCGCTGGTCATTTTCCCAGTGAATGCCGTCACGGGAGCTGATGCGCCGGCCGCCATAACCAACTGCGACGAAGACACCAGCGGGCTCCGCATCGGCCAGGAGCGAGGCGGCGAAGAACAGGGTACAAACTGCCAGAGAGAGGGGGAGGCGCATAAGGCTGCGAAACGAATGGCCGGATCATCTCGTGCCTCCTGCGCAGCGGGAATCAAAAACTTCGCGGTGCCCGCGAATCTGAGCGCGCAGCGTACCCAGCGGCAATCACTCCAAGGTAAACCCGATCTTTACCGTTACCTGCCAATGATCGATCCGGCCATCTTCCAGGTGTGCGCGGGTTTCGACGACCTGCAGCCAGCGCGTATTACGAAGCGTTTTTCCGGCGCGGGCGACGGCATTTTGCACGGCCTCCTCGATGGAGTTTGGGGAAGAACCTACCAATTCGACGAGTTTGTAGATGTGTTCGCTCATAAGCCCATGGGTTACAGGGAAATCGCGACCGCAGCGGTGGGTGCGTGCGAAGGGCGCAGAATTGGACCGGCGATAAGCCGTATAGATCCAATGGGTCCTATGAGGCCTATAGACCCTATATGGGAAAATTCGCCTTTGCCTCCAGAATGTTACGCTTTTCCCTTGCAATATGATCCTGCATTTGTTGACGCCCGGTTATACGGATGCTAGCTTCCGCGCAGCCAAGCCCGGCTTCCCCCGTGGTGCGGTCCTGTATGCTCAACAGCCAGGTCCTCGTCCTCAACCGACTCTGGCAGGCGATCAACGTCTGCTCAGTACGGCGCGCCTTTACACTCCTGTGCGCCGGCCACGCCCAAGTCGTCTATTCCGACGGGCGGAACTATTCCACCCATGATTTCGAAAGCTGGCGCGACATTTCGACGCGCGAGCCTGCGGATGACATGGTCAACACCATTTCGTTTAAGATCCGCATCCCGCGCGTGATCGTGCTGCTCCTCTTTGATCGTATGCCGCGCAAAGAGGTGAAGTTCACGCGCCACAACATCTTCGAGCGGGATAAGAATACCTGCCAGTATTGCGGCAAGCACTTCGACCGCAGGGACTTGAATCTCGATCACGTCATCCCCCGAGACAAGGGTGGCCTGACGACCTGGGAAAACATCGTCTGCTCGTGCATCCCTTGCAATACGCGCAAGGGCAACCGCCTCCCGCATGAGGTGAACATGAAGCTGATCCGCAAACCGGAACGGCCCAAGTGGCGTCCGTTCGTCCACATTACGTTCGATTCCCAACTCCACGAAAGCTGGCGGCATTTCATCGACCTGGCTTACTGGAACGTGGAATTGGGCGATTGAGCGAGTTTAGTGGGCAAAGAGTGAATTTGGCCCTTTCCGAACACCCTGTCGCTCGGTGAGGGGCAATTGCTTAGTTCGACGGGCTGAATTTCCGGGTGGTTGCAGCATTAAGCCTCGCAATTGCTGCAGCTACTTCGGGATCGCTCGCGTAACGGCGCCCCAGCGCTGCCATTCCTGCTTCCAGCGAAGCGTACTTTACCTTTAGATTTTCGATCGTGGTCATCTCGGAAGCAAACTCCGGCGGGGGCTCCGTTGCTTTCACCAGATCCGGGTACTTGTGCATTAGCTCAGCGAGAGCGTCGAGCGTGTCGTTGGTGGCTTTGCTAAGAGAATCAAACGCCTTTGCAGTATCGGGAGCATTGTCGATCTTCGGCAATTGCATCTGAATGGCGTCCAATGTGGCAACGAATTCAGCCAATGCTTTTTTTAATCGGGTAAAGTCCGGAGTTTCTGCGGCGGATGCGGTTGAGAGAAATGCGACCGCTACTAAAGCTGGAGCGATGTATTTTGTGAACATATTCGCCTTTGGAGTGGGCTGGTGTAATTGAATTGAGCTCCCTATTTCGGCTCGGCAAAAAACTGCAAAAGCTCAACCTATAGGAAAAGGAGATAAGTGACCCTTCAGGTGGTTTTTGCTCGGGCGTTAAGCGGCCTTCTCGCGTTTGTTCTCCTCTCTTTGCCGTACGAAATGTCCTCGGGGGAGCGTATGTTGCTCGGCGCCGGAGCCGCCGGTTACTCCCCGCCTTCGCCTTCCGCCGGTTCGCGCGGTTCGAAGCGCGTGAATTCCTTGAGGAAGGAGAGGTGCACGTCGCCGACCGGGCCGTTACGCTGCTTGGCGATGATCAGTGTCGCGCGATCGCCGACATCCTTTTTCTCTTCGTCGCTCTCCGCGTAGTACGCGTCACGGACGAGCAGGCCGACCAAGTCCGCGTCCTGCTCGATCGATCCCGATTCACGCAAGTCGCTCAGACGCGGGCGGCCCTTGCTTTCGCCGGAGCGTTGCTCGGGATTACGGTTGAGCTGGGCCAGCACGACGATCGGGATGCTGAGCTCCTTGGCGATCGCCTTCAGGCCGCTCGAGATTTCCGCGATTTCGATCTGACGGTTATCCTGCGCCCGGCGTGATGTGGAACGCAGCAGCTGGAGGTAGTCGATGAAGATCGCTTCGATGCCGTGCTGGCTCTTGAGACGGCGAGCTTTGGCGCGGAGTTCGAGAATCGAGAGGCCGGCGGTGTCGTCGATGAACATCTTGCTCTCGGCCAGCTTGGAAGCGGCTGCGGTAAGTGCCGGGAAATCGCGTTCGCTCAAGAAGCCGTCGCGCACCCGTCCGAGGTTCACCTTGGCTCGCGAGCAGAGAAGACGTTGCACGAGCTGCTGGGCGCTCATTTCGAGTGAGAACACGGCCACCGGTTTCTTCTGGTCCACGGCGATGTACTCGGCGATGTTCATGGCCAGCGCGGTCTTACCCATCGAAGGACGCGCGGCGATGACGATCATTTCCGCGGCGTGCAGGCCGTCGGTCATCTGGTCGAGGTTGGCCAGCCCCGTGGGCAGACCGGTGATGCCGCCGCGCCGTTCGTAGAGATCCTGAATGGAGCTGATGGCCGACATTACGTGCTCCTTCATGCCGACCGATTTGGCCCGGAATCGCTCCTGCGCGATGGTCAGGATCCTGCCTTCGGCTTCGTCCAGCAGTCCGGCGACGTTGTCCTGCTCCTCGTAGGAACGGGAGGCAAACTCCGTGCAGGTCCGGATGATCTGACGCAGCGTGTGCTTTTCCTGGACGATTTCCAGGTAGTAGCTGGCATTGGCAGCGGTGGGTAGAAATCCGAAGAGCTGCGTGAGGAAGGCCGGACCGCCGATCTGCTCGAGTTGCCCGCGGCCGCGGAGGAGTTCCGTCAGCGTGACCGGATCGATGGGCTTGCTGCCATCCCACATCTCGATGAGGGTGCCGTACACGACCGCATGAGCGGGCACGTGGAAATCCTCGGCCTTCAGTCCTTTTTCCGCACAGAGTCCGCCGACTTCACGGGGCGCAAGCAGGAAGGACGAAAGCACGCCCTGCTCGGCGTCCGCGCTGGCCGGGAGCATCCGGTGCACCTCCGGCGAATGCTGTTGGGCCGGGGCGCGCAGATCGCCCTTGCCGCCATGTCCATTAGCGCCGTCGCCTTTGCGTCGGGAGCGGCCAGTGGAGTTTTCGTTGGACATAGCGGGGAGCGGGATCGGGACTTGTAGACAAAGCAAAAGCGGAGCCCGGATTTACTCCGAAACTCCGCTTTCGTGAAATTTAATTGAAGCTTACTTGGAGTGCTTGGCCTTGATCTTCGCCTTGTAACCGCCAGCCGGCTTCTCTTCCGTCTTGGCTTCTTCTTCCTTGGCTTCCTTGGCGACTTCGGCGCCCTTGGCCTTCACGTTGACGTTCAGCTTCGCGATGACGCCGTGGTGGAGGTTGATCGCGACTTCGTGCGCGCCAGTGTCCTTGATCGGCTTCTCGAGCTGGATGCGATGGCGGTCGATCTCGACCTTGAGCTCGGCCTTGACCTTCTCGGCCAGATCCGCAGCGGTGATGGAACCGAAGGCCTTGCCCTGTTCGCCGGTTTCCAGCTCCATGGTGATCTTGAGCTTGTTGATGCGGCGGGAGAGCTCTTCGGCTTCGTTGAGTTCCTTCGCTTCGCGCTCGGCGCGCTTGGCCTTCAGCGCGGTGAGGCGCTTCAGCGTGGCCGGAGTCACCTCCAGAGCCTTGCCGCGGGGAATCAGGTAGTTCCGGGCATAGCCGGCTTTGACCTTCACGACGTCGCCTTCAGAGGCGAGCGATTCGATCTTTTCGGTAAGGATGACTTCGGTCGTTGGCATACGGAAAATGGTGGAAAGATTTCGAACCCGCAGGATCAGCGGGGAGGTGGAGGAAAGCCCAGCTCCCCTTGGTTGTCAACTTGATAGAGGACGAAATTTGGAAAATCGGACCGCTTTCAGGCTCCCAAAGGGTCGAATTTCGTCCGGAAGGGCTGTCCGGGCTATTCGATGATGACCTTCATTCCCTGGGTGATCATCTTCGAGAGGCGGATGACGTCCCAGTTGGCAACGCGCATGCAGCCGTGGCTTTGGGCGCGGCCGATGGTCATCGGATTGTTCGTGCCGTGGATGCCGATGCCCGGCTTGTTCAGGCCGATCCAGCAGATGCCGACGGGATTCCGTGGGCCGGAAGGCAGGTTGAAGAAGGTTTCGGTCCGCACGCCGTGGTTCAGGACGCCTTCGTCCCAGCGGAAGGTCGGATTCGCGGCAATACCGAGGATCTTCCAGGTACCTGCGGGCGTTTCCTTCGCGCCGCCGCCAGCAACGCCGGGAGTGATTGGCACTGCGGCGATGAGCTTATCGCCATCGAGCAGGTCGAGCATCTTCTCGTTGCGGTGAATGTGGATGACACGCTCGAGGTAATTCGGCCGGGCGGGCAGGTTGCCCTGCTTCGGGAGTTCCTCGATCTTGAAGGGCTCGACATTCGGCACGCGGACGGAATCGCCGACTTTCAGGTCTTCGAGATTCACGCCCTTGTTGAGCTTGGTCAGAAATTCGGGCGCCGAGTGGTAGCGCTCGCACAGGAACTCGAGGGTCGTCGGGTACGGGAGATATTTCTTCTTCGCCTGCTCGGCCGGCTTCGTCGGCGAGTCGCCCACGTACTTCATGTCGCTCTCCTGGATCGTGTAGAAGGTGTACACGGGAAAGACGGTATCGAGCGGGATATTGGCGTCGACCTTGCCCGTCTCCGGCAGGCCATGGGCGCGCTGATAGCGGATGAGCGCCTTCGTGTAGAATTCACCGGGGCGGCCGTCGATTTTGCCGGGCCCGAAGAGCTGCTGATCGAGGAAAATCTGGGCCTGAGTTGTGACGTCGCGCTCCATCACCGGTTCGGCGCGGGCGACTTTCATCTCTTCTTCCGCGCGCAGCGCTCCGGTGAGCGTGCTCAAAAGGACGAGGGCAACGGCGTATTTCTTCATGGCTGGAAAACGGTTGGGCAACCGGGCGTCCCAGCTAACATCGACCCGGCAGGAACGCAAGCAACGGGATGGCGAAAAGTGGTTTGCGAATTTTTCGGACCGCAAAGTCTGAGCCGTCACCCGGAGGCTAACCCAAGCTCCAGTGAACTATAGCTGAGGGGGCTCCAAAGCGCTATTCACGCGCGAAGTTCCGCTCCGCAGCGGCATCCGCATGAGGGATTTATTTCCGTATTTCCACGAAACCGCGTAAGCCAGTCGCTCCATTTCATGAAATCCGCAGCACCGCTCCGCATCGCGCAAGTTTCTCCGCTCTGGACCCGCATCCCGCCGGCGACCTACGGCGGCGTGGAATTGCTCATGAAGCTGCTCATCGACGAACTCGTGGCGCGAGGCCACGATGTCACGCTCTTCGGCACGGGCGACTGCACGACCGGCGCAAAGCTGCACTCGGTCTGCGACGTGAACCTCTGCGAGCTGCTGGCGAAGGGCGATGCCTACATGTTCGAATACTACGCGAACGCGGTGATGACCGATGTCCTGAAGCGCGCCGGAGAATTCGATATCATCCACTCGCATCTGAGCCCGGCCTGGCTCCCGCTGGCTTCGCTTTCTCCGAAGCCGATGCTATGGACGATGCACACGCTGATGCATCGCGACGACGAGTGGGCGCTCCGGCGTTACCCCGAAGTGCCGGTCGTCGGCATCAGCAAGGACCAGATGCATGCCCAGTCGATTACCCAGGGCCGTCAGTTTCCGGTCGTTTACAACGGGTGCGATTTCGAGGCTTTCGAGCCGCGGTTTGAGCCGGGCGAGCATTTGGCGTTCATCGGACGGATGTCTCCGGCCAAGAATCCGCTCGACGCCATCCGGATTGCCCAGGCGGTTGGGATGCCGATCGTTCTGGCGGGCCAGCCGCAGAATGCGAACGAGGAGCGCTACTTTGCCGAGGAGATCAAACCGCTGATCGACGGCACATCAGTGCGCTATCTCGGAGCGGTCAATCATCTGCAGAAGAACGACCTGCTGCGGCGAGCGGCGGCGATGATTTTCCCGATCCAGTGGGACGAACCTTTTGGCCTCGTGATGATCGAGGCGATGGCCTGTGGTTGTCCTGTCGTGGCGCATCGACGCGGATCCGTCGCGGAGGTTGTCGATGATGGAATCACTGGATTTCACAGTGGGGTCATCGACGGGATGGCTGAGCTCGTGCCCCGCGCATTGGAGCTCGATCGTGAAAAGATCCGCGCGCATGCCCGCAGCCGCTTTGGTTATGAGCGGATGGTGGATGATTATCTCGAGCTTTACCGGGCCTTGATCGCGCAGCGTTGAGATGGTGGCGGGTAGTACCTGCGTTGCGTGTGACGCCGGGGCCGGGAACATGGACCAAATTGCGAAATTTTCCCAAATTACCAAATTGGGGGAGACGAGAACGCTGTGTTAGTGGGCGCTTGGCGTTCTCCCGTTGAGTGAGCTTCTTGCTTGCAGCGGTTCGCCGGTTCGCAATCCTCTGGGCTCCCCCTTTCTTCCTTCCTTTTCCTCATGAACCTCGACCATCTCACGCAAGAACCCGCCACTGATCCGACGCCGATTTACCGCCTTCGGGATGGAATCTATGGCACCGATCTGCTCGCCGCCGCGGTTGTGCATCTCGATCTCTTCACGTGGCTGGCTGATCATCCTTCGACCATGGGCGCCATCTGCGCCCATTTTGAGATTCATCCGCGTCCGGCCGACGTGCTGATGACGCTTTGCAATTCGCTCGGTCTCACGACTCATTCCGGTGGCGTGTATCATCTCACTTTGCGGTCTCGCGAGCATCTGGCCACAGGTTCGCCCTGGAATCTCGCGCCTTATTACGCTGCGCTGAAAGATCGTCCGCAGACGCTCGACATGCTGAAGGTCCTGCGCACCGGCAAGCCTGCGAACTGGGGCAGTTACGATGCGGAAGCGTGGGCTCAGGCGATGGAGCGCCCGGAATTTGCGAATCAATTCACCGCGGCGATGGATTGCCGTGGCGTGTATCTGGGCCAGGTGCTGGCGGCCAAGCTGGACCTTTCCGAAAACCGCGCGCTTCTGGATATCGGAGGTGGGTCCGGAATTTACTCCTGCTCCATCGTGGCGCGGCATCCGCATCTGCGCGCCTCGGTGTTTGAAAAGCCGCCGGTCGACGGCATCGCTCGCGCAGCGATCGCAAAGCAGGGCGGGGAAGGTAAGGTCGAGGTCATTGCAGGTGATATGTTTGTCGATCCGATCCCGTCCGGCTTCGATGTTCACCTGATTTCAAACGTCCTGCACGATTGGGACGAACCCACCGTACGCACGCTGCTGGCCAAGTCTTACGCTGCGCTCGAACGGGGAGGCCTGCTCGTCGTGCATGATGCCCACATTAACCCCGATAAGAATGGGCCGCTGCCGGTGGCTCAATACTCCGCGCTGCTGATGCATTCGACGGAAGGGAAGTGCTATTCGGTCGGAGAAATGCGGAGTTATCTCGAACAGCTAGGATTCGAGTGGTGCGCCCATCAGCCCACTGCCGCTGACCGCAGCTTTATCCTGGCGCGGAAGGCGTGATTGAGCGGCGGTGTGCGAAGCCGCTTCGAAACATGACAGGTGCATTGTGCGACAGGAATGGCGTGCCGAAAGTAGGCTTTCCTCAATAAATTCTCGGAGCTTCAGTAAGCCCCGTGGTCAGTGCGCGATCTTGAATGTTCCGGCACTCCTGCCGGAGTGCATCCGTATTGTGGGCGAGTCCCGGGGATGTTATCCCCGGCTACTTTCCGGTGAGCCCTCCGGGCTCCATTGGTTTGGTTGTTGCCGGTAGCTAGCGAACATCGCCGCCCTACTTACTAAATTCGAGCTGATCCATTTCCGCCCACACGCTGCCGACGAAGATATCGGTGTTGATTTTTAGCAACATGCGGTCGGTATCGTCGGAGACCCAGACGGTGGCGTTCTTGAATTTGCGGTGTGGCTCGAGCTCCATCTTGTCGTTGATCTTCCAGAGCTTGAGACTTACTCGGATCGCATTCCATGTGCGGCCGGCTGCGCTGATCTTCTGCCGGTCGAGCACGTTGACTTCGGCTAGATAGGCGGCCGTCGCGGGATAGACGACGAGCTTGTAAGTGTCGCCATTTGCTAGGCGCTGGCTGCGGATCCAGTGGAGAGCGCTGTTGAGATCGAAAAGGTTCGGGTAATCGTAGCGCTTGGGCTTGGGCGGTTTGCCGTCGCCGGGATCGGACTCGCGCAGGCGGGTTACTCCGGTGGAGTCGAAGTCGAGTTTCGTTTTGATCGTACGATCGCGGTACGTCTCGGTTTGGCGGACGTTGATCGGCCGGAGCGTGCCGGGCTGCATAAGCGCGACATGCAGGGTATCCATGCGCCACATGGAGCGGACCATGCCGATGCTCTTTGCCGCAACCTGCATCCGCATCTGGCCCTTGGCTTTCGTGTAATCGAAGGTCGCTTCAGCCGCGGAGAAGAAACTCCAGCCGAATTTGTAATGCGCGTGCAGCGGGCGCAGCGGGGCGAACGTACCGGGCTGCGACGGAGAGAGCTCCTGCTGCCAGTCTGCAAAGGCGCTCGTGGTGAGCAGCCCGGACAAGACCAGCAGTAGCAGCCCTCGCATCATGGCTTCATGAATTGGCGGGCCGGACTTTTTCGATCGTGCCCGCGGGGAGCCAGCCGACCTCGCGACCGGGCAACTGGCAGTAAATCCAGTCGCCGCGTTCGCTCAGGACATCGACGCGGCTTCCAGCCGGCAGGGTCTCAACCGTTCCAGCTCGATCGGCAGGGGCCAGGCGGGCGACGGATTCCTTGGCAGTGACGATCGCAAGCGAACGTTGCTGCCAGTGATGCCACAGGCCGAAGCCGGAGTAACCTGCTGCGACGATTGCGAGGAACAGCACCATCCAGAGCGCGAGGCTCTCGGATTGGCGCCAGAGCCACATTGCGGCGACGCTGAAAACGATGATCCACGCGGACACGGCTGCGAGCAGCGTGTAAGCGTTGGCGGTCCACGGAAGCGCGAGCCGGTCGAGCCACGTGGCGGCGGGAAGATGCGAGCCGGCTTGTTCGCGCACGAACTTCAGATTGGCCTGCGCTTCCGGATGGCTGGGCGCCAGCGCGAGTGAACGCTCGTAGTTCAGGATCGCGCGTCCGTGCGAGTCGAGGCGGAACTCGGCATTTCCAAGATTGTAGTAGAGCGCTGCGCTGCTCTGGCCGGAGGTGAGCAGTTGCTCGTAGGCTTCCTTGGCTTCCTGAAACTTGCCCTGTTCGTAGAGTTGATTGGCTTGATCGAAGGTCGCAGCGGAGGCGTTGAGGCCGCAGAACGCTGCAACGAGCAAGGCGGCGCGCATGGCGAATGATAGGATCGAGTGAATCGGCTGATACATTATTTCACTCCTCCAAGTTGTTCGAGTGCGTGGATGATTCGCTGCCGGTCGGCTTCGCGGATCTCATCGCGTCCACTGCCGCTGCCTGCATATAGCGCTTCGGCGCGGGCAGCGAAGATTTCCTCGATGACTCCGGTCGTCTCGGGACTGGTCTTTCGCACGCGGCAAACCGTCGCGGCATCCACTGCGTCCGGAAGCTGGCCGGAGACCAGTGCCGTATCGATCTGCAGCACGCGGGCTGCGCTGTCGAAGAAGGCGCTGCGGTCGGATTCGCGGCGCAGACGGGCGAATTGCGTGGCGCGTTCGCGGCGCAAGGTTGCCTGGCGTCCGCCATCGAGCTTCGGTTTCCGGAGTTTGACGAAAAGCGTGCCGCCGAGGAGCAGCAACGGCGCGCACTGTGCGAGCCAGAAAGCGCGCTGAGTGTAGAGCGGCTCAAAGGTCCGCTGCTTCCCGAAATCGTAACTGAGGCCGTGGATGTCGTTGATCACGACTTTGGGCGCTGCCGGGGCCGGAGTGGCGGAGGCCGTTCCGAGTTGTTGCGCGTGTACTACCGGTGGCGGCGTGGCCGGCATTTCGCCGATGACCTCGAGCGGATTGTGGCCGCTGCCCAAAGTTCTGTAGCGTTCGGTCGTCGGATCGAAATAGGAGAACTCGAAGACCGGCATCTGCGTCTTTTTCCCTTCGGGAATCACAGCCACCTCGAAGGTCTTGGTTCCATGGGTACCCATGTCGTCAGCGGGTTTGAAGGTCGCATTTGGCGGATAGCTGCGCCAGCCGGTGGGGTCGGCGATTTCCGGAGCCTCGACGCGATCGAAGTTGCCGGAGCCGCTGACTTTCAGAGTCATCGTGATGGGATCGCCGACATTCACCTTGGCCGGGCTGCCCTGGCCGCTGAGGGCGAATTGGCCGACGGCGCCGGAGAAATTGGCCGGACGGCCTTCCGCTGGTAATTGTTTGACCGTGAGCTCGACGGGTTCGGCTGCCGCCTTCTTGTGCTGGACCTCGCTGAACGCGCCGAACGGGGCATTGAAGAAATCATCGCCAAAAGGATCGAATGGCGAGCGATTCCGATTGGTGGGACGTGCGCGCGGAACCTGTGCCTTAAACGCAAATTCGCTCGGACCGACTTTTACTGTTCCGGCCTGGATCGGAGTAATAGCGGTGCGGAAAACGGCAACGTGGTATTGCCGGCCATCGCGTTGCACCACGCTTTCGCGGCCCTGCGGGAGCTTGGTCTTCGTGAAACCCTCGCCGTCGAGCGTCGGCTGCTCCTCCAGCTGCCAAGGTACGGCTGCGTCGACATATAGGCGCAGTTCGGCCGGAAGCTGTTCGCCCACGTACGCCGTCTTCTTTGGGAGGACGATCTCTGCCCACGCGATTCCCTGCCGGCGAAAGGCACCAGCCTGGTAGAGCCCCCAATAAC
>FTCV01002275.1_pt1 | contig 46736 bp, 40 predicted proteins | sample 1639691 | NCBI WGS metagenome assembly FTCV01 (sample SAMEA3914864, study PRJEB12502) | metagenome | biome: forest; material: soil | place: USA | collected 2012-03-12 | depth 0.3 m
GGCGCTGGGTTTCGGAGTCGCACTCGGGACCGGCATCGTGATCGGAGGTGGCGTGGCGCTGGGCTTCGGGGTCGCGCTCGGGACCGGCATCGTGATCGGAGGCGGCGTCGCGCTGGGCTTCGGGGTCGCGCTCGGGACCGGCATTGTGATCGGAGGCGGTGTGGCGCTGGGTTTCGGGGTCGCGCTTGGGACAGGCATCGTGATCGGAGGCGGCGTCGCGCTGGGTTTCGGAGTCGCACTCGGGACCGGCATCGTGATCGGAGGTGGTGTGGCGCTGGGTTTCGGGGTCGCGCTTGGGACAGGCATCGTGATCGGAGGGGGTGTAGTTGGAAGTGGCATAATTTCGATTTGTTAAGAGTGCGCTCCAACCTTTGGAGCGCTGGTGAAGGATGTCGTGTTAACTATGCTTCGTCAACGGAAACACTGGCGTTTCAGCCAAGAGATAGGGTAACATGACTCACTCGCCCATAAATACCGAGATCCGCACACGGCTTGGCGATGAATGTTGCCGATTTCGCCAAGTTGGCCTCGGAAACGCTAATCCGAAAGACTGTCACTCAGACGAGCCATCCTTCCACCGCCTTCTATTAGCTTCGCCAGTGGCGAAAATGTCACGCCAAAGCGAGGCTGCTCTTGTCACGGGCCGTTGGCGTGCTAAATCCATCGTTCATAGCGCCACTTCCGCCAAAACGAAACATGCCCAAAAAACCGACGCCGTCAGGGAATCGCCTGATCAGTTTATTGCAAATCGTATCGATGCCCCCTCGTCGATTGATGCTCTTCGCTTTATTCATTTGCCTATGCTTCGCAGCGTGCGACGCCGCCGAATTTCCTTCGTTCAAATCGGATAAGGAGATGGATGATTGGCTTCGGGCGACCAGTCCATTTTTCCGCAAGATGGCAGAGCAGGTCGATAGCCACGGCGGGTACAGCATTCGAGTGACCCACGAGACCCTTCCAAGCATGACACTGTGGGAAAATGGGCAACGGGCGATCGCCCTCGTCGATACGTTAAAGGGGCCCGTCCGCGCGAGTTGTTTGATCATGGAATTGACCAATTTCTTCCAGGAGGAAAAGCATCAACAGCTCGAAGACAACCTTTCGAATGGGACGATCAAGGAGTCCTCCGAATACGCCATCCTGCGTTCGCTCATCGAGCTGGATGGATTGCGCTTTCATCGCACGGTGCTGGAAGAGTTGGACAAAAAAATCGACGGCGGAATTCCGAAGGAAATGTTATCATGGATCGAACCGAGCCTCCAATCACTGGCAGAGTACACGGTTCCGGCAGCCTATGATTATGTCAATATACAACGAGGGTCTGCGTACCGAAAGAGATTCGAAGATTGGTTTGCTAAACGCAAACAAGAGCTCGAAAGCGCGCCTAAGGGCCCGTAAGCAGTGGAGTGAGCGAGCTCGTCGGGAACGAATGCAACCATGACGCCCATCAACCGGAAACCCGAGCGGCAGGTTCCAACCTCATAAAATCCGGCGACGATGACGACAGGGAAGGCGATATTACCACTGCCCCGGGTTTTTTCCTTCCGATGAACCGTGAAGCAGATCCCGAATACGCGCCGCTCATCGTAAAATTGCTGCGCCCAAATAGATGACAAAACTGCTTGCGCGATTTTAAATAAATCAATTATTTAACGCGCGGCATGCAATACGTTCCATCAGCTCCATTCGAGCAGCGCGGAGCGGGCCGGCGCCTTCTGGCCCGTTCCGCCGCGCTTTCATTCATTTCGCCACGGCTCATGAATAGCCTGCGTCAACGCCGGTTGGCCTCTCTGGTCCTCGCGGGTCTCGTTCTCTGCGGCCTGGGCGTTGCGCTGGGTTGTCCCGACCCCATCACTTTGGACCCTGTTACCTCGGTTAACCCTCCCCCGAAGCCGATCCCCCTCAACTTGCCTCGCTCTTCCGGCTTCGTGCTTGCGCCCACGGTGTTCCCTGCGGCGGGCGTCGGCGGGTGGGCCAGCTTTACGACAAATCCCAGCGAACCGAGCGACCCTGCGCTTGCCATTTTCACGTACGGGTTGAACGCCGGCGAGTACACCGTCAGCGTCACGAGCACCGTGGACGGCAGTGTCAGCCGGGTGGGAAGCTTTGACGGATCTGGACCGCATTCGGTCGCCGACGTCGATTCCGGCGAGCCGCCCCTGAGCTACCGACTTCTCCAGACGAAATCGACGCGTGTCATCGGCTACTTCGCACCCATCATCGTGCCTCTCGCCGCAAATTTTCAGACCAACCAAGTCGCCAGCGTGGCTCTCACCAACTCCACGGGAACGGTCGTCCTTGCGGGCAGCCCCAGCTTGATCCCGCTCACCCCGGGCGGCCTCGATCACCGCTACCAGCGCTTTTACTTCTACGTATCCCGGGAGCCCTTTGAGTCCGGCGAATACCTGCCTGCCCAGGCGCGAATCCTTCAGCCCAACGCGCCCGGCGGCGCCGCCACCCTGGAAATCATCCTCAATGACCTCGGCGCCGGAACTTACACGGCCAGCGTGACCAGCCTTTCCACTGGGACTTCCACCACTCTTGGGACCTTCGACTACACCCTTTCTCAGGGCAAATTGCCCATCTTCCTTGCCTTCCCCGCCGGCCTCGATCCTCTCGACGTGGCCAGCCTTCAGCTCACCAATGCCACCGGCTCCGTGCGGCTCAGCGCGGTGGGAGCGATCCCCGGCGGCTGGGTTGCCGGTTCGGAGAATTCAACCCAGACTGCTGCGCTCATCCCGAGCACCGCCGCGCCCGTCGGATCCGAGGGCCAGGCTCGCCTCAGCGTTCAGATCAAAAACGGGGCGACCACTGCGGCGTTGGACATCACCGCCTCCGGCCTTGCGCCTGGCACGGACACCGTGAGCTCCATCAGTTCCGCCGATGGCGCAGTCACCGTCCTCGGCACATTCACCGTCACTGCCGCACACGCAAAATCGGGAGCAACCATCGGCGCCGCAAAATTCGGAGGGAAAGGCGGATTGCCTCTCCCCGTTGGCTTTAACCCCCTGGACATCGCCGCGATCGAGATCACCGACGCCACCGGCGCGGTGCTCCTCATGGGCAGTCTGACCGCCAAGAGCCCGACCGCCACCGCGATCACGGCCGCCAAAGTGCGTCTCGTTCCGGGGCCTGCCGCCCCGGCGGCTCAAGGTTTCGCAAAAATCAACGGCAGAACCGCCAAAGGCGCCTTGCATGAAGCCTTGCTGCTCCAAGCCGAAGGCCTGCCGAAAAATGCCCGCTTTGCCTTGTATATCAATGGGTCCCTCGTCGATACGATCTCGACGGGTCCCAAGGGCGCCGTCAACTTGCCCACCCTGCGCTACGACAGCGTCATCGAGGGCCAGAAGATCACCTCTGTCACTCTGCAATCCGCAGAGAGCATTGCCGTAAGCGCGCATTTCTAGCAAACCGAGAGGACGCTGCCGGTAGTTCACAAATCGCTCGACATCCCTCGCGTGAAAAGACTCCTCACCGCGCTCTTATTTGCGATCCTCAGCTTTCAAAGGTTGCCGGGCGCTCTCTTTGAAAACCTCCCGGCGAAAGACAGAATCCGTATCTCCTATACGAGCACGGGCTGCTTTCATTATATTACCTATGAATTCGATTTCCAGCGTTCCGATACACTGACCGCCGCGATTGTTCGTCTCGACGAGAAGCGGATCGAAGGCTCTAAAAAGAGGATCGTAAAGCGGGTTCCGCAGGGAACTGTAAAAATCTCCGAAAAGCAGGCCAAGGGTCTGGATCGTTTGATCGAATTCTACCGGCAGAAGCAAGAAGGAGGATGCACGACAGTAGATAACATCACAATCACCCATCGATCTCCGAAAGGCATCGTTTCAAAGGAATCGTTTGTCGATCGTACGTGCCGCGCGGAAAACGACCCCGGCATCACACTATTATCGGATGTCGTGGCGCTACTTTCTCCCACCCCACTTCCGCCGAGAGTCCCTCCGCCCGACCGCGCTGTCGAGCTTCAAAAAGCATCGGAAAAGTGTCGAGATCTGCCCGGCTACGAGCAACTCTCCACGGAGTTCAAGATCGGCGAAGCCATCTCCGGCAGGGTCAATGGAGACCCTGAATCACTTTTTGTCAAACTCACTCGGACGGACCCGGCGACCATTGACGCCGCTTGGTGGTGGAATCCGTTAAAAAATGGAACGCCTTCCCTGAGTTGGGACGATTATCTCAAAGCCTACGCTGCGGCGGAAACTCGATTGTCGCACTTCCCCTGGCTGGGAAAATGGAAGGCGCTCTCCGGAAAAAGATCCGTAGAGTTGCACTTGCATGGCACGCGGGCCGCGGAGAGTGATGGCGACTTTGCAACCTACGTTCTACCGCTCTGGAAACACGCCAAGATGGCGGGCCAGCCGACCGTTTGTGTGCTTGCGCGGCGCAATAACGGCTCCTGGATAGAATTCTATTTCAGCGATGAGGATGAACGAGCGCTGGTAAGATCCGCGCAGGGACCGGACCCCGGCGCCTCCTGCGCAATCGATCGGCTGGATCTTTCATGGCACCCACGGAGCAAAGCCGGCGAAAAATTTTCCCAATATGCGGTCATCGAAAGCGATGGGAAGTGCGTGGGGCAAACGTTTGTTGTTGAGCCATAGCGTCGGGTTCGACCAGTGGCCAATTAGCTACTAGCGCGCCTGAGGCGGGGCGCATCCTTAGGCCGCCTCTGTGAGACCGCAGGGGCGCCGCCCCTGCGGAACGTCGCGAGGAACCGCTCGGAGCCTAACGAAGAAAAGGGACTCGACAGAGATATATAAAATCGGCAGTTAAACCCGCTCATGCGCATGAGCAATTCTCTTCAGGCATTGGCGGCAGCGGTTGCTTGGGAAAGACGCGCCGGCGCCATTCTTTCCCTCTCATTGGCGCTAACGATCGTGGGCTCCGTCGCATCTGCAGGACCACTCGACCCTCCTGGAACAGATCCATTCGCCGCTTTTCGGAAGCCGAACCAACCAAATGCTCCCGCGAAGACGCTTTCGTCTCCGGCTGCCCCCGCTGCGCCGAGCGCCACGGGACTTCAACTGGCCGGAAATTGGAACGCTCCAAATGGTTTGGCTAACGGCGGCCCAAAGCAACAGCGCGCCGAGTTGCGCGCGCTGCTTACCGGTTACGTCGAGGCGGCGGCAGATACTGCGCCGCATCCGGACAACCGCATCTACGCGCCTGTGACCTATCTCATGCCGATGAAAGAGGCGCAGTCGCGCGCCGGCCTCGCCAACAAGCTTGGAAGCGGGGGACGGACCTCCGTGGTCGGCTTTCCCGATGGCCTCACCTTCACCGCGATTTCGGCGGATGGCGACCGCCGCTACGAAACGCGCTTTCTGAAAGATCGGGCCGAGCAGGTGGTCGCCGTGGAATTCGTGGCAACCGACGCCCGGCTCCTTCCGCCGCCGCCTGAGCCCTTACCGTCGGCGCCAACGCGTAGTCTCCGAGGGCGCACTTACGATTTTGTGCCGGAAGGCAGCTCAGCGACCGGCCGCGAATTGCCGCAGAACGCATGGCACCGCAGCGACTACGTGCTCATCTCGACGCGCGGAAATCCAAAAGCCGCCGATCTCTACATCCCCAAGCCGATGGTGAGCGTCATCCTCTACGCCTTGGACCATTCGACGGGAATGTGACCGGGGCGACCGGCGCTGCGGTTGGCACGTTTGTTTTCTCCTATCCTAGCCACATCGGAGGAACGGAATTAAAGAGATTCAACTGGCGACGCTGCTCTCTACGAGGTAGCCGGCCTGAGGCTGGGCCTCTTCGCGACGATATTTCCAAAAGACCGGCAAGAGCGGAATGCAGATCAGCACGCCACTCACGCAGATGATTCCGCCGACGACGATCGAGAAGCGATTCGAAACCGCGGAGGCCATCCAACCAGCGCGCGCATTGCCCAAAAGTGGGCCGGTCATGTAGCTGAGCATCTCGACACTGGCGAGCCGCCCACGGAGATGTGTGGGAATGGTCTGGTTCCAGATCGTCATCCGGTAGACGCCACTCGCCATATCAGCACCGCCGGCGACGATCAGACAGACCACGGCGAGGCCTAGATTCGGCGCATAGCCGAGTGCGACGATCGCCACGCCCCAGACCGCGGCGGAGACGATCACTGCGGCCCCGTGCCGGCGGATTCGCGCGCACCATCCGCTGAAGAGAGTCAGGGCCAGACTGCCGATCGACATTGCCGAGTAGAGCCAGCCCGCGGCGGTCGCGGCGCCCCACGTTTGGGCGAGAGCGGGGAAAAGCGCCATGGGCATGGCAAAGGTCATGGCGACGATATCGACCACATAGGTCCCGATGAGTTCCGGCCGGCTGCGGGCGTAGCGCAGGCCTTCGATCACGCTGCTCAAGCCGGGACGTGGAGCGGCGTCTGGTGGAGGCATCGCGGCCATCGCGCGCAATGCCGCGAGCGAAAAGGCAAAGGTCGCGAAATCGAATAAATAGGTCGCGCCGATGCCCCAGCGGGCGATGCACAGGCCTCCGAAAGCGGGCCCGGCGATGGCCCCGACGCTGCTGCGGAGCGCCTGCAATGCACCAACCGAGGGCAGTTCCTCGGAGTCGACGAGGCGCGGGGTCATCGATTCGAGCGCCGGACGGTGAAAGCCATTGACCGCCGACATGAGCGCCGAGAGGACGAATATAAGAGCCACGCTGGGGCGCTCCAGCCAGGTATTGGCGGCCAGCGCGACCGAGCAGCCTGCGAGAGCCACTTCTGCATAGGTCAGCATTTGCCGACGATCTACGGCATCCGCATAGGCTCCGCCCCACAATCCTGAAAACAGGAGCGGAACGAGCTGGGCAACTCCCAGCATTCCGACCAGAAAGCTGGATTCCGTGAGCTGATAAAGCTGATACGGGACAGCGACATAGGTGACCATGCTGCCGAGCATCGAGACCAATTGGCCGGCAAAAAGCAGGCGAAAATCGCGATGGCGGCGCAGCGGAGACAGATCGAGCAGCATGAAGGCGCACAAGCTGGCGGCTCTGGGGGCGGAAGGCAAATCGAGCCTTTTTCACATTTCGATGACGCCGTGAAAGCAATGTGTTCGGACCGTGCGGAGTATTCAGGCGAAATTCCCACGAATAAGCGAGGTTCGAGATCCGGCATGCGGCCCCAATGCGCGAAACGAGCTTTTCCTACTTTTGTTAGATTTTATCCAAAATTAAACATTGACGCCTGCCCCCAGTTCTCATTTCTCGTTTACCCGAGGAGTTCCCCGCCGGCGCGTGAGTTGCTTAAAACCAATTTGCCTGGATGTCTCAACATGAAAGGTCTGTCATGAATCAAGACTCGGCTCCGCTCAGAAGGCTGCGCTCTCATCGCGCCCTGAATCGAGCAACATACCCGCAGCGCGAAACAAGGAAGCAGTCACTTGTCTTGCGACGGTCCAGAATCGGATACGGAGCAAACCGCTTTGAATATAGCTTCCAAGAGAGGGCGCGCGCCGCCGGGCGGACGCAGATGGTGATCCGCTGCCCAGACCGGACAGAGCTGCCCAGGCCAACGCAAGGCATCGGCGAGAATGATGGAGCCATCATTCGGCCCGTAGGCCTCGACTCTGGTATGGCAGCGCCGCACAAGGCCATTGTACAGATGACGCTTCAAGGGAAAGCCGAGGACGTGAATCGCACGCAGGCCATGAGGGAGAATGAGCGGAAAATCGAGAGGACATCCAGGAAAGCGCCGCAGATCCTCGAGGAAATCGAGCGAATGCCCGCGGATGCGGTAAACGAAGCGATTCGCCCGTGCGAGCCACCCCGGTGAGAACAGCCAGTCGGCCATCGGCGTGCCATCTAAGATGCCGCAGAGGTTGATCCAAGCCACAGTCCGGCGAAAAATGCGGTTCGCATCCGGACGGGCAAACGCCGCTTTGAGATCACTGCTGCCTTTGCTTACCGAGACCAGCGCGCAGGATCGCTCCTGCCGGGCGAGCAGCCACGTGGCGATGATTTCCGCGTTTTCGGCGAGCCGTCCGGTGCTGGAAGTGGGGATGACTTCGGCCGGGAGGCCGAGTTGCGCGGCGGCTTCGAGCGCGAGCCGGCCATCTGCGCCCGTGCGGGGATTTTCTCGATAAAAGGCGCCCGGCACGATCCCCAGAAGCAATCCCGGCGCCGGCGCAAGACTGCCGCGGCCCAATCGCTCGCGAAGAAAAGGGCCGTGCTCTTCGGAAGTGACGATCCGCCGGTGCAGTAAAGCGGTGGCAAAATCACACCCCTCCCGGGCCGTGAGATCCCGGATGAAGTCCGGCGTGAACGCTGAAAGATTCGCAGGACCACCTTGCCATTGCGTGATCCGGTCAAAAAGCGCCGCCTCCTGCGCATCGGCCGGTTGCGGGAAGAAGTGATTCACGCGCGCCGGCTCCGGCGCCCGAGAACCCAGCCTCCGAAAGCGCCGAGAACGAGAGCGCCGCCTCCCGCCAGCCACACGCCTTCTTTCGCGGCATTGAGCAGTGGATTGTCGAAAATATTGTCGGAGGTGTGGAGACTTGCAACGAGCCACTTGCCGCCCTCCTTCACGAGGGTCGCCGTCCAGCGCCCTCCGAGGTCGAATTTCTTGCCCCCGCGGAGTGTGAAATGCTCCTGCGCGCTGCCAAAGGCGATAGCGGTTTCGCTGCCGTACACGATGCTGAGCTCATCGACGTTCACTTCGGCGCCGTACTTTTCCACAATTTTGTTGGGACCTTTAAGCATCCGATCCAGATAAGCGCGCACGCCATCTCGCCCACGGCTTACCTCGGCATTGTGCCAGGTCACCACGATATTCGGGTGCAGGTACGCCAGTTGAGCTTCGATGTCGCCTGTATTCATGCCCGCGAGCATGCCGTCGCGCACGGCGCGTAGCTCGTTGTGCACGGGATCTTCCGCGCGGGAGACCGGCGCGAGAGCGAGAGCAAGGGCGAAGACGAGCGAAGGAGTTTTCATACGAAGATGGGCTGAGAATTCAGATCGAACGGAGCGTGCTGTGGAGGCCGGAAATGCGAGAAATAGTCGATGGCGGGCGAATGATTCATTGAATCACCTTTCCGGCGAACCGATTCTGAATGCGCTCCGTGGCCGGTTGCGGGCCATGCCACATCTTGAAGTAGGCCTGGAGCAGGCTGCCACGCTGTTCAGTCGCTTCGCCGAGCACTGGCAAGTAAATCCACGGCACGGTCGGTTGGCCGTGATGGTTGCGATGCCAGTTATGATTGAGCCACACGAGGTCGAGCAGACGAAAAGTACGCAAATTGCGCGCGCCTTTCAGTACGTCGCGTTCCGTGCCGTAGTGGTGTGCATATTGCATGGCCGACCAGGTGAAGCCGAAGCCAAACATCAGCGCAAAGTAATGGCCGAGCGGAATGTGCCAGGCTCGGATTAAGCCGACGTGCAGCGCCACGATCGCAAACGCTTCGAGTTGAATGAGGCGACGATAACGGGGGTTCAGGGATTCGACAAAGGCATCGGTCGTCCGATTGAGGCTTGGCACGACCAGCGCCGGGTAAACGAGCGCGACCGCATTTGTGATATAGATCAACACCCAGAAAAGGCCGGTGAGGGTCCCATAAAGTTGAAGGCGCTTCAGGTAGCGATTCTCGTCCGGAAAGTAGAGATCAAAGGCTTCGTCGTCGCTGCGGTTGCGGATGTGATGCCCGAGGTGTCCCTGCCGAATCAAGTGGAATGGCGCGGGGAAAAACAGGGCGAGGACCATGCCCACGGCGTCATTTATCCTGCGGACGGGATGAAGGATGCCGTGCTCGGCCTCGTGGAGCATGGCATAGGCGGAATTCATGATCACCCCGTAGCCCCCCGAAAGCAGGGCGATAGCCCCCCAGTGCTCGACCTGTCCTGCCGCCCAGAAGAGGCTGAGCATCATGGCGAGCTGCGCTGCCGCGATGGCAAGGTTCAGGCGTGCGGGGATGCGGAAGACGCTCATGCGGCGGCGAGGGGAGGCATCAGGATTTTTGCGAGCGGCGCAAATTCGGAATGGATGGCAATGCGGGAGAAGGTGCGAGGAACGATATCACGTGAATACTGCGTGCTTCGATAGCGCGCATCGGTCTGTAAATCGCGTACGGCCCACAGGAGCGCGGCGCGGTCCAGAGTAGGATGCTCGCTAACGAGCTGGTCGACCACGCGGACTGCGGAACGTTTCGGAAAAAGAAAGAATTCTGCAACCATCCAGGCGAGTAGCCGCGCGTTCAAACCCCGAAAGAGGAAAGGGGTGCGCGGCCAGAGCCAGTCCAGCAGCTCTTCGTCCCACTGCAAGTGCCCGATTTCATCCGCGAGATGCGCTCGATGGACCGCCGCAAAGTGCGGCTCCAACTGATCCGCGCAGGCATGGCACGTTTTGGAATAATAGACCGAGCGCTCCTCCAGCAACAAGGCTAGCCAGACGAAGAGCGGAAACGCGCGAGGATACCGCGTCATCCGGCAAACTACCGAAAGATGCAGCTGCGAAACCCGAACGAAGAACGTGGCGCGATCCTGGTATAGTTCGGGCGCGGCCCGGCGATTCAAGCCCTGAAACATTGCGGTGTGCCGGCGCTCTTCTTCCGCAAATTCTTTCAATCCTTTCGCGAGCTTTTGTGGAAGCGGCAGTCGCAATAGGCCTTGCAAGCTCGGCGCGAGCATCTCGCGTTCGAAGAAGGCGATCTGTTCATTGAAGTAAAGAGCGTGAAGTTGATTGTAACGCCGCCGCACGTCCGCGGTGAGCGAGCGGTAAATCGAGGTGTGATAGAGAGGAGTGAATTCCTCAGCAATGAAATGCCGGTTCGAATCGATCTGAGCATCCACGAGCGTCGCGACTAGGGAATCCACTTCGTTCATGAGTATCTCGCATTCTAAGCCCAACTGTACCGTTGAAGGTAGTCGAAAAGCCTGCGGCTTCGAGGGTTTTTTTCCATTTCCCAGGACGCCCGCTCAGGGCTATCCTTTCGTGCGTGACCAAAATTGCCCTGATTTCTCCGAAAGGTCCTCTGTATCGACAGAGGGGAGGAATCTGGAAGAAGTCGCTCCGGTATCAGCCTTTGACGCTAACGACCCTGGCGGCGCTCGCCCCGCCGGAGATGGAAATCGAGTGGCAGCTGATTGATGAAGGCATAGCGGAGGTGTCGCTCGAGCTCGAGGCCGATCTCATCGGACTCACCGTGCTCACCGGCACGGCGAAGCGCGCCTACGAATTGGCAGATCATTTCCGCCGTCGCGGGATTCCGGTCGTGCTCGGCGGACCTCATGTCACGCTCATTCCGGAGGATGCAGCGGCGCACGCAGATGCGCTGGTCGTCGGCTACGCGGAAGATACGTGGCCCCAACTGCTGCGCGACTTCGTGGCCGGCTCCATGCAGAAGATCTATCGCCAGTCACCCGGCTTGGACCTTGCCGGCCGACCTTTTGCCCGGCGCGAACTGCTGCCAAGCCAGCACTATTTAACGAACAATGTTTTCGAAGCGACGCGCGGCTGCGTACACAACTGCGACTTCTGCGTGGTCCCCACCGCCTGGGGCCGCCGTCCGTTGCAAAAACCCGTGCAAGAAGTCGTGGCGGACATCCGGCAGCATGGAGCGCGGAAACTCATTTTCGTGGATCTGAATCTCATTGCACACCGAGGGTATGCCTTGGAGTTATTCGCCGCGCTTATTCCTCTGCGCGTACAATGGTATGGATTGACCACGGTTTTGCTGGCTGATGATGAGGAACTGCTCGAACTCGCCGGACGCAGCGGCTGCAAAGGCCTGCTCATGGGGCTCGAATCCATTTCGGAGGCAAATCTTCGACGAAACCATAAAGGTTTCAATTCGCCGGAAAACTACGCCCGAGTCGTAGCCCGCCTGCATGCGCACGGCATCGCGCTTCAAGGATGTTTCGTTTTTGGTCTGGATGACGACAGACCCGAAATATTTTTGAAGACCGCCGAATTTGCCGTCGAAACAGGGATCGATCTGCCGCGCTTCGCGGTGGTTACGCCATTTCCCAATACGCCGCTCTACAAAAGGCTCGAAGCCGAGGATCGTATCTTGACTCGAGATTGGGAACTCTATGATGCCCAGCACGTCGTCTTCCAGCCCCGCCATATGAGTGTGCAAGAGTTGCAACTAGGCGTGGAGGCCGCTTGGAAACATGCCTATAGTTTCCGATCGATGGCGCGCCGGATATGGCGCTCGCCAGCGCCCTGGCCGGTGCGGCTGGGCACGAATTTAGGCTATCGCTTCTACGCGCACAATCTTAGCCGCTTCTATAACTGCGACTGGATCATCGGATCTGCGCCGGCGAAGCAAAGTATGGCTGTTTCCGAAGTCTCGCACGCATGAGGATCACAATCGTTCACCCCTGTATCGGCCGACGCGCGGGCGACCGCGACTACGTGCGCACCTGGCAGATGGAGCCCTTGCCCGCAGCCACGCTGGCGGGTCTCACGCCGCGGGAGGTGGAGGTGAAATTTTACGACGATCGCATGGAGAAGATCCCATTCGATGAGAAGACGGACCTCGTCGCCATGAGCGTGGAGACTTACACGGCAAAGCGCGCTTACCAGATCGCCAGCAATTTCCGCCGTCGGAATGTACCGGTGGTGATGGGCGGTTTTCATCCGAGCCTCTGCCCGGATGAGGCCGCTCAGTTTGCCGACAGTGTGGTGACGGGCGAAGCCGAGGAACTCTGGCCGCGCGTGGTTGATGATGCGCGGCACGGAAAACTGGAACGATTCTATCGCTCGGGCGGACGGACGAATTTGCGTGGGTTGCGTCCGGATCGTTCGATTTTTTGCGGGAAACGTTATCTGCCGATCGGACTGGTTGAAGCGGGACGCGGCTGCCACTTCAAGTGCGACTTTTGCGCGGTGCAAACCGTCTTTGCATCCTCTCAGACACGGCGGCCTGCGGATGAAATCATTTCCGAAATTGCCAGCATTCGACAGCAGCGGAAGCTCTTCTTTTTTGTTGATGATAATATCACATCGAACTTTACCCAGGCCAAAGATTTCCTGCGCGCGCTGGAGCCGTTGAAGATCCGGTGGGTCGGCCAGGCAAGCATCAACGCCGCTCACGATGAGGAGTTTCTCGCTCTTTTGGTCCAGAGCGGCTGCCAAGGTGTGCTCATCGGCTTCGAGAGCCTGAATCCGGCAAACCTCGCGGCCATGAACAAGACGTTCAACACCGCGCGGGGCGGCTTCTCCAAGGCGTTAGGCAACCTGCGGCGACACAAAATCCGGGTGTACGGAACCTTTGTGTTTGGCTACGACCACGACACTCTGGACAGCTTCGATAAAACCGTGGAATTTGCGCAGGAAAATGCATTCTATATCGCAGCATTTAATCATCTCACACCGTTTCCAGGCACCCCGCTCTACCATCGGCTCGGAGAGGAAGGTCGCTTACGCTACGATGCGTGGTGGCTGGATGAGCGTTATACCTATAATCAGATTCCGTTCTTACCGCGAGGCATGACGGGCGAGGAATTGCAGCGCGGCTGCCTGGCCGCGCGCCGGAAGTTTTATTCGTGGAAAAGCATCTTGCGACGCGGCTTCGACGCAGTGAATCGCGCCGATGCATTCATGTGGCGCAATTTCTATCTCATCAACGCCATGCATCGCGGCGACGTGAGCCTGCGCGATTACTACCCGCTCGGGGACGAAGCATGGACCGGACCTTATTTAAAAGTGGCCTAAGTGGGAGAGATGCGCTGCGGTTTGCCGAGGCGGGCCGGCACGATGACCCAGCGATCCGCCGTTTGCTGAGAGAGAACCCAATGCCGGGCGCGGTGAGTCTGCGCTTCGAGCGAGAGCCCAATTACTTTCTTGGCGCTCATCTGGCCGGTGGAGAAGATCGGACAATTGTCGCGTACGCCGGCGACAAATTGATTTGTCTGGGACGCTGCTCGTTTCAGCAACGCTGGATGAATGGCCTTCCGCGGCAGGCGGGCTATCTTGCGGAATTGCGGCTCGATGCGACGGCGCGCGGCCGCTTCTCTGTCTTGCGGCGCGGGTATGAATATTTTGAGCGCCTGCAACAGGATCATCCGGCCGAGCTTTACTTCACATGTATCGCACAGGGAAATGCGCACGCACGGCGCGTCCTGGAGCGCGGGGCGCGAGGGATGCCGGAGTACCGGTGCGTGGCGGAATTGGAGACTCTCCTCGTCGCGGTGAACAGCCGATCCCGCACGCCGAAGGTTCGTCTCCAAAGGGCCTCGCAGGCGCAGACCCCCGGGATCCTCGAGCTGCTAGGGCAACATGGCGCCCGTCATCAACTGGCAAAGGTTTGGACGGAAAGCGATCTGCGAGAAATCGGCAGCCGCGGGGCGCCCATGGATCAATGGCTAGTCGCACTGGAGGGAGATCGCGTGGTCGCCTGCGGGCTGCTGTGGGATCAGCGTGGCTTTCGACAAACAGTCATTCACGGGTATTCGCGTCTTTTGGCGTTATCCCGGCCGCTCCTGCAGATGGCCATGCCCATCTTCGGCATTCCAGGTTTGCCACGAGCGGGGGCGCCGCTGGCTCACGCATTCCTGTCGCCGCTGGCCTTCGCAACCGGAGCGGAAACGATGCTTGCGGACTTCGTCGCGGCATCGTTTCCAGCCGCATCCTCGCTGGGTGTGGATTACCTTACACTCGTATTGCCGGCGGGCGATCCTCGTGTCTCGGTTCTTGCCCGCCGCTTTGCCGTCCGGATTTACCGCAGCCTCCTCTATACGGTCACGTGGCCGGGGAACGCAGAGCTTGCCTGGGACGCCAAACCCTTCTTGCCGGAAGTTGCTTTGTTATGACCACGATCTCCGCTTCCCGCGACGGACTGCAGCCTTCGAGGACGCTTGACGAAAAGCAGCGACAGGAAATGTTCGAGCTGCTCTCGGCTCATTTCGAGGGTGTCACGCGAGAGCAATTCGAACTCGACCTCGCCGAGAAAAATTGGGTGATTACCCTCCGGCGAGAAGGGCGGTTGTTGGGCTTTACGACTTTACTCGTTGCCGAGCTGGTCTTCGAAGAGACCGTGTACACCACGCTCTATTCGGGCGATACCATCGTAGCGTCCGAAGCCCGGGGCTCCGCGGAACTCGCACGCCAATGGATTGCCTCCGTAAACCACCTGCGTGCAGAACATCCCGAGCGTCCTTGCTATTGGCTGCTCTTGACGTCCGGCTTCCGCACCTATCGTTTCCTCCCGGTCTTTTGGAAGCGATTCGCGCCGCATTACGCCACGCACGCTTCGCCGCGAGAATGCCGGTTAATGGAGCGCCTTGCGACGCTACGGTACGGTTTGAGCTTTGATTCGCGCGCCGGGATCGTGCGCTTTCCGAGGCCGCAGCGTTTGCGTGGCACTTTGGCAAATGTCCCGGCAAGCCGGGCCGAAAACGCGCACATCGCTTTTTTTCTGCAACGGAATCCGGGACATGCACGGGGCGACGAGTTGGTCTGCCTGACCGAGATCAGTGAGGATAACCTTACGGTGGCAGGAAGGCGGATGCTCGGATGAAATGGGCCGCCGCCCTGGCAAATGGGGCCTGGCAGCTTGCAAACACCCCTGCCTGGCAGCGTTTCCGGCGCGCGTTGCAGCGGCCGGCAGACGCGCAGCGCGCCATTCTCGAGCGCCTGCTTCGAGCGAACTCTGGCAGCGTTTATGGGGTCGCTCACGGGTTTGGGCGCATTCAAAGCTATGCAGAATACAGCAAACACGTTCCCCTAGTCACCTACGAAGAGTTGGAGCCCTGGATCGGACGGATCATGCGCGGCGAGCCACGTGTCCTTACTTGTGAACCCGTGACCCGCCTGCTGCCGACGAGTGGATCGACGGGAGGACGCAAACTCATTCCGTTCACCGCCGGCTTTCAGCGCGAACTGAATGCGGCGATCGCGCCCTGGATCGTGGATCTGTTTCGGCGCAATCCGGGCGTTTCAAATGGCCCTGCATACTGGTCTATATCGCCTGCGCTTGCCCAGCCGAACGAGAACTCGGCGGTGCCGATTGGATTCGATGCGGACAGCGCCTACTTGGGCGGGTTTCGGCAGCGCCTGGTCGAGGCGACGCTGGCTGTCCCGCCACTGATTCGCGCCATCCCCGACGTGGCGAAATCGCGCTACCTGACGCTGCTCGCGCTGTTGCGCGAACCTGAATTGCGGCTGATCTCGGTCTGGCACCCGTCTTTCCTTGCCCTGCTTCTCGACGCCATGCAAAGACACTGGGCGGAGCTGCTCGAGGACCTCGAGCGTGGCAATTTTCTAAGAAACAATGATGCGCCGCCCGCGATTCGCGGCTCCGTCGGTCTTGGACGGCATGTTCGTCGCGCCAAAGCCCTGCGCCTCGCCGGTCCGCAGGACGTGAGCGCCATCTGGCCAAAACTGTGTTTGGTGAGCTGCTGGGGCGATGGACAGGCGGAGCTTGCCATGGCAGAGTTGCAGCAGCGTCTTCCCTTCGTGCGTTTGCAAGCCAAGGGGCTCCTCGCGACAGAAGCGTTTGTTTCCATTCCCTTCGGGTCGGTTCATCCTGTGGCCGTCACATCGCATTTTTTCGAGTTCATGGATTCCAGCGGGAATATGTTTCTCGCGCACGAATTGCAGCAGGGGCAACGCTATGAAGTGATCGTCTCTGCCGGCAACGGTCTCTGGCGTTACCGCCTGGGAGATCTTGTCGAGGTGGATGGCTCCTGTGCACATACGCCCTCGCTGCGCTTTCTTGGACGCCACGGCAGCGTATCCGACATCTGTGGCGAGAAACTAGCAGAAGCGTTCGTGACGAGGGCGATCTCCGACACTTGCAGCAGATGCCAGTGGATTCCTGGTTTTGCCATGCTGGCCCCCGAGCGCGACGCGACGGGCGGGTGGCGCTACACGCTTTTTACGGACGGTGATCCGCCGGAGCCGTTCATCCGGATTCTAGATATGGAGCTGCGAAGCAATCCACACTTCGCGTTGTGTCGCGACCTTGGGCAGTTAGGAGCGATTCAGACGTTTGCAATCGGAGCCGGCGCCTATGAAGTCTTCTGCAGAATCGGTTCCGAAAGGGGCTGTGCCATCGGTGACATCAAACCCCAGGCGCTTTCTTCACGAACAGACTGGCGGGAGAAATTTCAGTGTTCGCAAAGCACAGGCTTGTAAAGTTCTCCACTCGAATCGTTCGGTTCAATTCTCGTCACACCGCAGCCTGACACTAAGCACTTTTTGGTTTTGGCCGATCTTTCGTCCGCGGGACCTTGAGTTGACACAAATGACCTGACGGGGATCAACGGCCGATCAATCGGTCGATGGGAAAACCTAGTTTGGTCGCCAGTGTCAGATCGGACGCGACGGTTTTGGCATCCGCGGTTCGGGAGCGCGAGAGGATCCACAGAAACTTTCGATCGGGCGTGCCCACCATGGCGGTGTGATAGTTAGCGTCGAGGGCGATGATCCAATAGTTTCCGGAATCACTTACTGGAATTAGACCGGCGGGGCCATTGAATTTCACGCGCAAGCGAGCGCCTCGACTGTTGGGCACAACCTCGGCGACGCCGGTGATGCTTCTAGTCTCGCCATTTGGCTTTAGCGCGGTGTTTTTGACAGCAACGGTCGAGGGGCTCAGCGGCCGATATTCCGCGATCGCGCCTTCGTTGTCGGCTTGAAAGCGATTTCTCAGTCGAGCCGCTTCATACCATCTGCCGGAATAGCGCTGTAAATCCACGCTTGGCACTGTGGGAAGGGGTCGGTTCGAGGCGCAGCCGACGAGAAGGAAGAAACTGATGGCCAAGGCGAGGCCAAACGAAAAAGTGCGATTCATTTCCTGGCTTTCGGGCGAGGCCCTGGAAATGCGTGTTCAGGCCATTCAGCGCCGTCGCGCAAGACCGGAATCGACCGGATAATGCATGGCCGTTGCACTGTAGTCCGCAGCACGACGCCCCGCTCGGGAAATGTCACGACTGAGCGGTGATTGCGCTGCCCGCGCCTTCCCGCGAGACTTGCAAGCAATGGACCCCAAGTCGAATTCGCCCGAGATCTTGATCGTGGAGGACAGTATGACGCAGGCCATCCTGCTGGAGAGCGTCCTGCGGCACGAAAATTACCGAACTTGCACCGTCCAGAGCGGGATCGAGGCGCTGAGATTCCTCGAAACGCGCAAGCCTGCGCTCATTCTCACGGATATCGTGATGCCGGAGATCGATGGTTATGAACTATGCCGCCGGGTGCGCGCGAATCCGCTGACTTCCAATGTGCCCGTCATCCTGCTGTCGGCGCTGACAGACCCCGCGGACATCGTGAAAGGGCTGCAATGCGGCGCGGACAATTTTTTGATTAAGCCCTGTGAGGCCGGGGTCCTGCTGCCGCGGATTCGCCATATCCTGGCCACGCATTCGCCGGCCCGGGCGGAAATGGCGCGCAATGGCATGGAGGCCGCGATGAAGGGCGGCGCGCAGCTCGAGGGGCCCGGGCATTTGCAGATCGTCGACCTGCTGCGATCCAGCTGTGAGCTCGCTTCGCAGAAGACGGAAGAACTTCGCCGCGCGCACGAGGAAGCAGAGCGGGCGCGAGAGGCCGCCGAGCGCTCGAATGCCGCGAAGACGCAGCTCCTGGCGCGCATCGGGCACGAATTGCGGACGCCGCTCAACGCGATCCTCGGCTTCGCCCAACTGCTGCTCGCCCAGGACTTTGACGAGGACAATGCGGACAGCGTGCGCCAGATCCTGCGCGGCGGGGAGCACCTGCTCCAATTGTCAAACGAGATGAGCGAGATCTCGCGGATCGAGACCGGGAATGTCTCGATTTCCTGCGAACGGATTCATTGCCGGGATCTGCTCGACCGCTGTGTGGATCTCGTGCGGCCCCTAGGCTACCAGCGCGGCGTGCGGATTTTCTGTGATTGCGCGGACGACGCCATGCCGCCGGTGTATGCCGACATCCAGCGAGCGTCGGAAGTGTTCCTCAATCTCCTGTCCAACGCAGTGAAGTACAATCGCGAAGGCGGCAAGGTCGTGATCACTCCGGAAAAGCGGGACGACGGCATGATGCGCATGAGCGTGACCGACACCGGCCTGGGCATTCCCGCGCAGAAGCTGGCTTTGCTTTTCACACCCTTTGAGCGTCTGGGCGCCGAGAATTCGAGTATCGAGGGTTCCGGGCTCGGGCTAGCCATCTCGAAGCGGCTGGCCGAACTCATGGGCGGGACGATCGGCGTGCAGAGCGAAGAGGGCTTTGGCAGCACATTCTGGCTGGATCTGCCGATCTGGTCAGAGATGCGCGATCGGGCCGCGACATATGTCACGGTGGCAGATCTGGGGGAGTAGTTATGGTCGCTCCTGGAGTCGGTAAAACCGATTGCCAGAGGTGAGCGCCTGGGCCAGGGCGTAGCCGGAGAAATCGATGGATAATGCGCCGGGGGAATCGCTCCAGATCTGGCCGGGAGCAAGGTTCGCGCATTGCACCAGGGCGAAGTCGGCGGCGGTCAGGGGCCAGCGCAGGAGGATGTTTCCCGCGGAATTGTTGATCGAAACGGCGGGCAAGGGCGGCGGGTCGTAGGCGCCGATGGGATTGCCGGAGGTGGCGCGGTCAAAGGCGCCGAGATCATTCGCGGAGGACCGCACGCGCATCTGGCGTACGGCGGATTGGCCGCCAAAGTATTCGCGAGTGGGAGCCAGGCCGGCCCCGAGCGCGGCAGCGGCGCCGATGGCGGGACTGCCCGTGGCCAGGGTGTAGTCCAGGGCGGCGGCGTTGTTAAAGCCGGGATTCTTGGAAAAAACCGAAGCGGTCAGGGCGCCGGGAGAGACGCCGGTGGCCAGCCAGTTATTGGAGCCTTGGACGGAGCCGTGAGCGGAGTTTTCCACCTGCACGGGATTGGTCGTGCCGGAGATGATGTTATTCGAAACTGCCGCGCTCATCGTGGATCCGTCGGCGTTGGAGAGGTGGACGAAGGCGGCCGCGGCGCCGTTGCCCGGAGTAGCGTTGCCGACGTAGGTGTTATTGATTACGGTCAACGACATGGCGTCGTTGGCCAGCCCGGTGTCGTTGAAAGCGACGAGGACTTGGCCGTGATTGCCGGGATTTGCGCTCTGGATGAAGACATTTCCGCGGACGAGCATGCTTTGTGTGAAGGGGCCTGCGCCGGAATAGTCGTCATTCGTCATGAGATCGCCCTCGTAACTCGCCGCGCGGGCGAACCAGTTGTACTCGAGCACGGCGAGCTGCGCGCGGATGTGAAAATTCTGCGCCTGCACACTGTCGTGGATATAGGAATAACGCATCGCAAACACTCCGGCATAGATGTAGAGGTTATGCGTCGGCGAAGAGGCGGCGGTGTTGCCATTGTGGTAGAATTCGCAGAACTCCAGCGTAGCGTCACTGTGCTGCGTGCCGCCGGTGATTCCGTTGTCGTTGTCGTGGAAGACGCAATCCTTCAGATAAAGGCCGGTCGTTCCCGCATAGTAACGCAGGCCGGCGGAATTCAGCGCGGCGGTGCTACAGCCGGTAAACTCGATGCCGGTGATGCGATAGTTGCTGCCGCCGGAGACTTGCCAGCCGCCGCGCCCGCGATCGGGGGCGGGGTAGCTGCCGGGAGCATTCTCGACGGCGGTGGCGCTGAAGTCCCACACGGGGCGATGCGCCGGATCCTGGGCCTGGATGGTGATGGGCTGAGACGGCGTGCCGTGGCCGGTGAGATAGACGCGAAAGCGGTACGTGCCCGGAGCGACGACGACGATATCGCCGGCCTTGGCGGCTTCGATTTTGGAATAGTTGTCGGCCGTGCTGATGTTGATGGTGGCGGCTGAGGCAGGGCGGAGGGAGGCGAGAAGCAGGAGGGTTGCGCCGAGGAGGATGCGGGGAATTTGCATGGAGTTGCGCCGGGTTTCGAGGCGCATGGGTAGCATAGCATGTACCGTGGGCCTTTTCCGCCGCTTCAGCGGCGGGAGGGTGGGGAAGCAGGCGAGTATGCCTACTACCCGTACAGTTTCTGTTCCGGGGGGATGCAATCAATCAATTTTCGGCTTTGGCTCTTTCGGAAATTGCGCGTTCGAAACGACCGATTCCCAGAAAAACCCGTTTAGAAAGGCGCTGTAAAAGGAAAAAAAGGTGTGTTCTTCGGCAGTAGCCATGGTCCAAATAGGATAGAATACCACTAGTGAAAACATTAGAGGCAACGCAAGTTGTATTCCGGTAATTTTCGCCTGCGGTTTACTTGATCGACATTGAGTTGAAATTAATCGGGCCATCATGCCGGCCACCATAGTAATGAAAAGCCACGACATAAAGACAACTGAATCGAATTCACCTCGAATGACCGACCTGTAGTGAAATCCGGTGGCTGCCGCGAAGAGAAGCACAAAAACTGTTGAGACGATCACAGCAATGGCGGCACCACGACTGAGGTGCGGAAAATGGCTTGGCGTACGAAATTGCTGATCCGAAGGTCGTTGTGATTTTGTGCTGAGCTGAGGTTTCTGGTGCATGACCTAAAAATTATTTGTCTTTTTAAGCTGCGCCAGGTGCTTGTTAATTCCTATTCACGGAAATTGCGGGCGATTTGATCGCATGGGACGGTGTGGCGCCCCACGCAAATCCCCCTTGTATTCCCAAACCGGAGCCAATGTTCAGTATACAAAATAGTACCGTATTTTGTGTGTGAGTTGGCTTGAAAACCGCTCAATTCGCCCGGCATGCAGATTTGAAGGCGGAAGCTGAGATAAGGGTGGTGGCGTGCCACGTGCCTCGGATTCACGCATGCTGACGCCGCGTGAATCAGCAGACGCGAGTGGAAAAGATTCCGAAACGTTTCGCAGAAATGGAATTAAATCGCCCAAATTGGACGTTGCGGTTGCTTGCCAAATTCATTCGTCCCCGCGTTTGACAATTTTTTGACAATTCTATACCTTGCAAAATTAGATAAACGGCGGTTGTTCTCGGTGTACCTCAATTGACACTATGACTATTACTTCGATCAGGATGATGGACGAGACCTATGGGAATGACGATTTTGTCGACGCCGTGACGGATCTCGCTTTAAATCTCAACGAGAGCGACTGCCCTCAGAAACCCGTAGATGGAGAAATCCGTCGGCGCCGCCTAGTAGACGCAAATGAGCGACGCTGGACGAAGGCTCGAACAGCATCTGCGTGTGGGTTCAACCCGAGTTACATCAAACAAATGAATCGGACTGAATCGCAGACTCCCTTTTCTGGCGTGCGCATTCGCCAAAACCTTTTAGCCATCGTGTCGGATGGGATGAAGGAAGGGGACTCAATTGACGTGCTGAGCGCAAGGTCTCGCCTGAATGATCGGTACGCGAAGGCGAATCCATCAATGGTTGGATACTCACCGGTTCCCACAGACGAAACGATGGTGAAGATTTTGGATGAAGGTCTTCGGCAAGGTCTGTTCACTGAATTGAAAGTTGGCAGAAGCCGAACGCGAAGCATTTTTACCCGGACAGGAGCCCCTTGCAAATGGGCGCGCGCTCGGACTAAAAGCGAGAAAGCGCAGAACGCTTACACCGCTGGGGCAATATTACGTGAAATGCGAGGAGAGGACACGGTTGTACTATGCGCAGAGCTTGGGATCAGCGGGCTTTCCTATTTAACGGATTACATCGTTAATCCTACGAGAGAGTACTTTGAACCATTTTGGAGCTTCATCAAGCTGCACGACGCTAAGTCGAAGGCGCGCGCTGCACTCTCCAGTGTGTCGACCCAAAGCAACTTCGGAACGCTGATGGCGCTCGCATCAGCCACTGAACAATTTCAGGAAGACAGTGGGATTGATGCCCTGAGTTGGGCGATCGCGCATTTTGCAATTGGGCTGTCAGAAATTTGGCAGGTGCGCCTATTTCTCGATGCCGAAGCTCAAGAGCATTTTAAGGCGAACTGGAAAAAGATGGTGGCGGCCCTCAAGTCTGAAGTCCACAAAGCTGAGCGCGAAAGCGCATCTGATCCAAAGCGGCGATCGTTCTCTCTGACCTTTGGTTTTTCGAATTTACGGTGAAGACGACCACCACAGATCTGGATAAAGCTGATCTCTCAATTCACATCAAACAAATGAAGACAAAATCCTATATCAAACTCGTCGTCCTCAGTATAGTACTGGCAGTTTTTTCGAATGCTGCGTCAGCGTACCAGCAATCGCAGGCACCGATTCTCACAAGCTGCGACAAATTGGCCAATTCGATCGACTCGAGGTGATCTTCTGGGCTTTTGCTGAGCTCATAGCCTAAGCGTTTCGTCTGTACGGAATGGGTGTACGTTGGATACGTGCCGGCCAATAGAGCGTCATTAATCGATCGCCAGTGCGTCTGCGGGCAGCGCGTCGAGTTCGTTGTGTACGGCGGGTCATTCGACAGCTTGCGGCTCCGCCTTCACACCCTCCATCGGATGCGTGTAGCTCCGCAGGATGAGCTGCAGCGATCGCCAGGCGCGTGTCGGCGAGATGGAGGCCTCGGCTTTGGCTGCAGCCCACAGGCAGCGGCGCAGGGCCGGGCGGTCGCCGAGCCAGCGATGGCAACTGCCTTCGGATTTCGCGAATTCCGCGATGCGCCGGCGGACGATCGGGCGATGGGCTGTGCCGAGGTGTCGGTCGAGGAAGCCGTAGAGCACGCCCATGGAGCGCCACCGTTTGGCCTGGCGTTCTTGTTGCGCGCGGGTCTTTTCCGACCACTCCGTGTGTTTCAGACCCATGGACCAGATGCCGGCGGGATGGATGCGATAGGCGGCCGTCACGCGGTCGAGAAAAGCGATGTCGCCATGCTGCGCATTCATCACCAGCATGGGAAAATCGCCAACGGGACATTGGAAATACCACTCCGGAAAATCGCCAAAGAGCCCACGGCGGAACATGACCGTGGCCGTGGAGGCGATGAAGCGTCTCTCCAACAGATCATCCAGCGTGAACGACGGCTGCGGATTTGGGACATCTGCCCCCACGCCCAGATCGGCGCCGTCTTCATCCACGTACTGGCAGAGGGAGAAACAGACCGCGCAATCTGGCCGGCTTTCGAGCAGATCGACCTGGCGCTGGAGCTTTTGCGGATCGGTCCAGTAGTCGTCTCCGTCCAGCGTGGCGATGTATTTGCCGCGCGCGGAGCGGATGTTGGTCACATAGTTATGTCGTCCGGTTGGCCGGCCGCCATAGGAAAGATTCGAGGCGCGCGAATGGAGATTCAGGCGGATGCGATCGGGATGCGCGGCGGCCAGGCGTTGCACGATTTCCCGCGTGCCATCGCTCGATTCGTCTTCGCCGATGACCAGCTCGAAAGGAAAATTCGTCTGTTGCGCGAGCACGCTTTTCACGGCCTGCTCGATGTAACGGGCGTGGTTGTAGGTGATCAGCGAAGCCGTGACGAGCGGGGTTTCGGGCATCGGAGAAAGGAGGCGATGTTTGTTAACTTCGCGCTAGGCCTTGGCCAGCGCGGCGCGCACTTCCGGCGCCCACTCGTGCGCACGGCGCACGAGGTCGCAGATGCGCGCGATGTGGCCGTCATTGATCGCCGTGCCCGTGGGGAAGGAAATCACGCGCTCACAGAGGCGCTCGGTTTCCGGCAGGAGCAGGCCGGCGTTGGGATAGTACGAAATGTAAGGCTCCATGCGATGCGCCGCCGGCGCGAAGTAACGGCGGGCCAAAACATTTTCCGCATGCAGCGCGCGGGTGAGTTCATCCCGAGTGAGCCCAAATTCCCCGGCCTCCACTTCGCACACGACGTACTGATAGTTATTTCGATTAGCCGGGTCATACGCCGTGAGCGTGATGCCTGGGATGCCGGCGAGGGCGCGGCCGTAGGCTTCGTGATTGGCGCGGTTTACGGCGATGAATTCCTCCAGGCTATCCAGTCCCGTGAGGCCCATGGCAGCGCTCATTTCGTTCATCTTCCCGTTCGTCCCCACATAGATCACCTTGTCGTAGCCGGCGAAACCGAAGTTTTTCATGAGCCGCATGCGGTCGGCCAAGCTGTCGTCGTTCGTCGCAATGGCCCCGCCTTCGAAAGTATTGAGGAATTTCGTCGCGTGAAAGCTGAAGACCTCGGCTTCGCCGAAATTCCCGATCATTCGGCCGCCGTGCGAACAGGCAAAGGCATGCGCGGCGTCGTACATCACACGGAGGCCGCGGCGTTTGGCGATTTCGTCGATCGCCTCGAGAGCGCAGGCCCGCCCCCACAAATGCACCCCGATGATGCCGGTCGTGCGCGGCGTGATGAGCCGCTCGATTTTTGCCGGGTCGAGCGTATGCGTACGCGGATCGATGTCGCAGAAGATAGGAGTGATCTCCTGCCACTGCAGCGCATGGGCGGTAGCCACGAAGGTGAAGGAGGGCACGATGACCTCACCCTTGAAATCCAACGCCCGAATGGCGATCTCCAGCGCGATCGTGGCATTGGCGATCGGAATGCAGTGGCGCACGCCGAGCAGCGACTTCATGCGCTCCTCGAATTCACGTACACACGCGCCATTGTTCGAAAACCAGCGGCGGGCGAAGATCTCGCGCGCCCGGCCGAAGAAGCGCTCTTCGTCGCCGACATTTGGCCGGCCCACGTGCAGCGGCGCGGAAAAGGCAGGCGCGCCGCCGAGGACAGCGAGCGCAGCCGCGGAGGCGGGCGCGGAAGCCATGGCGACAGATTCAGCGGCCATTCAGGAAAGCCACGACGTCGTCGACCGATTGCAGCCGCGGGTAATCGCTCTTTTCGAAAGTCACGTTGAACGCCTCCTGGATGTTCAGAAAGATCATCGCCCGCTCCAGGGAATCCACGCCCTGCTCGGCCAGCGGCAGGTGCGCAACGAGCTCCTCCGGATTGGCGGAGGTGACATTCGAATCGCGGATGATCTCGAAGATTTTTTCGGGAGAGGCATTCATGGATTGATGGGAAGCCGTCGCAGGACCGCGCTGGCATAGGCCAACCCGACCCCAAAGCCGCTGAGCACGAGGAGCCGCCCGCCGTCGGGCGCGAATTCTTTCTCGAGCAGGATCGGAATGGACGACGAGACGGTGTTGCCGTAGCCGGCGATGTCGAACGGGGTCTTCGCGGGGTCCAGCATTGCCCGCTTGGCTATCGTGTCAACGATGTATTTGCTGCCCTGGTGGAGCAGGAAGCGGTCGACTTCTTCCCGGGCGATGCCGGCTTTTTTCAGGAGGCGCTCCAGGTCGAGCGGGACGGATTTGGCGGCAAAGTTGAAGATGGCGTGGCCATTCATGGCCAGGCGGCCGCCGCGGGCGCAGGCCAGCTCGCCGGATTCGGCGCCGATCGAGCCAAAGGTGAAAGGCCCGGCGGAAAATACCGGGTTCGTCCCGAGCAAGGTGACGGTGGCGGCGTCGCCAAAGAGCAGCGACGTATTTTTGTCATTCGGGTCGACGATCTTCGAATACGGATCGGCAGTGAAGAGCAGACCGGCGGAAAGCCCCTGCGCTTCCATGAAGGCCAGCGCGATAGAGAGACCCTGGACAAATCCGGAGCAGCCGAGCGAGAGGTCAAAGCAGGCGCAATCCTCGCGCAAGCCTAGCTCGCCGTGGAGCACGGCGGAGACATGCGGCAGAAGGCCATCCGGATTCTGCGTGACAACCACGACGCACTCGATGCGGGCCGCATCCACGGCGGCCTTTTGATTTAGCGCCTCCCAGGCGCGCAGGCACAGGTCCGAAGTCTCCTCCTGCGGGGCTTTGCGCGACGTCTCGCGCACGCCGATCTTTTGCTCCAGAAAGGCTTCGGTGATGGCAAATTGGGCGCGGCGCGGTTCATTGGACTCGCGGCCCGGCGGGATGTAGACGCCAATGTTTTCGATTCCGAGCCGACTCACTTGACGAGGCTGAAGTAGATGTGGCCCAGCGGACGGCCATCCGCGGTGATGGAGCTTTTGGTCACGAGGAAATTCATATTAGCCTCCAGGCGGACGAGCAGCGTGCTGAATTTCCGCTGCCAGATGCTCTCAGTCAGCTGCAACCGGGTAAAATACCATTTCCCGCCGACGTCGGGAAAGAGCCGCTCGAGCAGCGCCTTGTTCATGGCGACGAGGATCTCGATATTGGAAAAGGGCAACGCCTCGGGGGCGGTGACTTCCTTGCGTTCCAGCTCGAAGCGGCAGGCGTCGACGATCTGCTCTTCGGGGTAGGGATCGCGCGTCGTGACCGCTTCGCCCGTGGGTCGGAGATAGACGGCAAATGCACGCTCGCCCGCCTGGAATTGAAAGACGACTGCGGCGTCGGCCGGCGGCGCGCCGGCTCCGCTGCGCTCCACGAGTTCGGCGTCGAGGCCTTCGCGCACGATCTTGTGGAACGTCAGGTCTATCTTGCGAATGTCGTCGTGGCCGGCGGCGTCGAGCGCCTTGCAGACGGCGTCGTGGATGTCGGTGCCATGCAGGTAATCCCGCCCGCCCTTGAAACGGCTGGGCAATGGCAATCGGTCACTCATGCGTTTTTGCGGATGAATTCCTGGATATTCCGTTCGTGAGGAATCGCGAAGTTTCCCGAGACGGCGGCATCGGCGGGCACGTTCCTCACGACGACGCTGCCCATTTTCACCTGCGCGCGATCTCCGATTTCGAGGCCGTCGGAAAGCGTTGAAGCCTGTCCGATCCAGACGTCCTGTCCGATGTGGACATTTCCCGCGATCTGGGCATTTCCGCCGATCATGGCGCGCGGCCCGATCTTTGCGCCGTGGCCGATGCTGGCTTTGCCCGCGGCCTGCGTTTCATCGCCGATTTCCGTGTATTCACAGTGATAGGGGCGTTGGACGATGGCAGCGGTGAGAATCTCGCAATCCCGGCCGATTTTCACGCCGCCGGCCCATTCCACTTTGAAGCGCCGGCCATCCACCTTGGTATTTTGCATGCCTCGCCCGCCCAGCACGACGTAATCGCCGATGAACGTTCCTTCTCCCAGAATTGTGTAATCATGGATCACCGCGCCAAAACCGATCTTCACGCCGGCGCCGATCTGGAGCTTTCGCCCTAAAACGGCCGTGGGAGCGATCTCCGCCGAGGGATCGATGAAATGGTTGGCATGCGGCTCCATGAGGCCGGCCTGAAAAAGATGATTGTGCAGCCGGTAATAGCTTTCCTGGGGGTTCTCGACTGTGGCGACGCCTTTCTCCTCCGAGACCTGCCCGGCCAGCGCCGGCGTGGTGATGACGGCGGACAGATTGGGGTTTCGATTGACCCGGAGCAGCGCGGCTTCGGTGAGCGCATAGCAAATCGCGCCCGGAGTCGCCGCCCGTGGATGCAGGGTGACGGAAAAATCCGCGTCGCGCAGGACCTCCCCGGGTTGGAAAAAGTTCCGGAGTTTCACGCTGACGGAAAGCGGCGCGCCGGCCGCGGAGAAAATACGTCGGTTCGAGTCGAAGCTCGCAGGTGGCGCTGCATGGGGTGGGAAGGTTGCGTCGGCTGCGGAGGGAAGGCAAGCGTGGAAGGGGGGCGAGGGCGCATCGGTGAGCGCGGCCACCTTTTTCCTTGGCCAAGCCCAACCGTTCCGCCATGCTCGCCCCAGTTCTTTGCGAGTTTTAAATATCGAAAGCAGGTGGATGAAAGGAATTCCGTGAGAATCGGAAGCAGTTGCGCTGCTGTAACTGGATACGAATCCCGAAATGCCAATCTTCGCGCAGACGCGAGGGTGAAGGCCGGGAGGAGATGAGATCGACGGCGGGGCCCATAAGCCCAGAACCGCCGATCCAAAAGCCAGGAGCCAGAACATTTTCCCCGCCCGCTCTCATTCGCGCCGCTCCGGGAGTCCGGGCCGCGGCGTGGCAAAACTTCCTCGCACAAGGAAGAAATGAGGGATCAGTCCTTCGTGGTTTGAATGCGTTCGGCGGGTTCGTCCGTTCGCCCTTGCTCCGATGTCCTGATCTCTCTCCACCAAACCAGAGATAGATCCAGAGACATGCATAAATCCGTCCTTATCACGCTGGCCGCCCTCCTCGGCGGCGCGTCGTCCCTTCCTGCCGCGTATTTTGCGGATCAGGTCATCAGCTACACCGCTGGCACGGGAGCCAGCTCGTACACCAATCCCGCCACCGCGCTCGGCGCGCCCGCGGGTTTCGCCGGCGGCTCGGCCGTAAGCCCTTTTGATCCTCCGTACGAAACCTCGCAAATGGTGGCCGTCGGGGTCGGCGGCGAACTCACCCTTCGGCTTTCAAATTTCGTCGCCGTCAATACCGGTTCGCTCGGCATCGGCGTCTTCAGCAATGTCGGCCTCATCGATACCGACTATCCCAACGGCGTTGCGGATAGCTCAGCCGGCGTCTTCAGCGCGCCGGATAGCGCGGTCGTGGAAGTCAGCGCGGATAACGTCAACTGGTATTCGCTGAACAGCGGCGCCCCGATCACCTTCGGGATGCCAACGAATTATTTCACAAACGCCGGGCCCTTCGACACGAGCGCTCCGGCCTCGCCGCAGTACTCGGATTTTGGCCTGCCTTACGCGGGCAGCCGCGCGGATTTTGCGAATGAAACCTATGCGCAAATTCTGGCAAAGCTAAACGGGTCCGCCGGCGGCACCTGGCTGAGTCTCGATGGGCTGCCAGTGGGCCTCATGCAGGTCGATTATGTACGCTTCAGCGGAGTGCCCGCGGGCCAGACGCTGCACATCGATGCCGTCTCCACGAATACCGCGATCACCCTTTCGCCCGCGCCGGAGCCGGGCAGCGCCGGCCTGCTGAGCATGGGCGCGTTGCTGGCGCTGGGGGTGCTGCGTCTGCGCCGTCGACCGGCGCTTTCGCCGATCCTCGCCGCAGCAGCAGTGGCGGTCGCCGCCGTGGGCGGCGCGCAGGCGCAGGAAACTCCTGTTCATAGCTTTTCCGACATCACCAACTGGGTCGGCACGGGGGCGAATAGCGCGGCGCTGGTCATTGATTGGGCCGATGGGCTGAATTTTCCCGGGCAAACCGTGGGGCAATCGCTGATCTGGGGATTTCACTGGGACGGCACGGCGACTGGCCAGCAGATGTTCGAGGCGATCGCGGCGGCGGATCCAAATATCCTGCTGAACCCCACGAGTTCGCCGAGCGCACCGACGGTCTTCGGAGTCGGCTATGATCTCGATGGCGGCGGGCTCACCTATGTGCCGGCGCCTTTGGAAGCGCCGGAAACGGGACATGCCCTGGATCCGAATGATCACTACAAGGAGGGCTTCGAAACGGCCGGCTATTGGGAATATTGGAACGAGTCGACCGCCTCCCCGGCGATCCCCACCAACTGGATCAGTTCGCTAAAAGGCTTCGCCACCCGCAAGTTGGTCGATGGCTCGTGGGATGGCTGGGCGTGGGAAGAGTCCTCCGTCTTTCAGAATCCTGATTTTATCGGCAATCCGCCAATTGCTCCGGTAAACGCCTTGTCGCTGGTCCCGGAGCCGTCCGCCGCCGCGCTGCTGGTCTGCGGAGCCGTGCTCGCGGCCGCGCGGCATCGGGGCTGATATTCTCCGTTCTTTTCGCCTACGAGCGATCTCGAGCTTCCCGTCGGGCGGCGTTGCGCCAGAATGCGCCGCGCCGCTCGCGCGCGGCGGCGCGGGAGCGCCGCCATTGCTGTTGCTGCCTTACGTTATGTCTTCATTCCGTGGTGCTCAGAGAGCTGCATCTTCCCCGCGGCCAGGCCGTCGTGGGTCGCGGAACGCCTTCACGCTGGTCGAGCTCGTCGTGGTCATCGTGATCGTCGCCGTGCTCGCGGCGATTTGCATGCCGGCCATTTATGCGGCGATGACGGCCGGGCGGAAGGCCGCCTCGACGAGCAATCTCCGGCAATTCGGCGCTGCCGTCGGCATGTACACGGCCGAACACAACCAAACGTTTCCCCTCTACCGCGTGTCGCATTCGGACACTTCGGTGACGTGGTGGTTTGGCTACGAAGCCGCTTCCAGCATGACTGCAGGGGAAGGCGATCGGTCGGTCGATAAAACGCAATCGCCTCTGTACCCGTATCTGCACCAGGGCCAGGGCGTGGAGGTCGATCCCGGTTTCGTGGAAAACAAATCGATCGTGAAACCCAAGTACAAAGGGGCAAGCTACGGCTACGGCTACAACGTCTATCTCGGCGGCGGCTGGATGGGCACGGCCCCGCCGACGCATCTCACCGACCTGAGCAGCGCCTCGCGCGTCATCGAGTTTGCCACCTGCGCGCAGGTCAATAGCTTCGAGCCGCCGGCCACGCCGTCACATCCGCTCATCGAGGAGTTTTTCGGGCTCGATAACTGGAGCCAGACGATTCATTTCCGCTTTGGCCGTGAGGCGCTCGTGCTCTTTGTCGACGGCCACGTCCAGTCGATGCCGATCTTTCAGGGCACGGAAGACCAGGCGATTCCAAATTCCGCTATTGGCCGGGTCACGGATTTTGGCAGCATGGATATGCTGAAATGAGCATGTTTTGCCGAAAAGCGTCTGGAGCGTGCCGGCGAAATTCACCAGATTGAAATCATGCCGTCGTCGCCGTCGCCCGAACAACTCGCCAATCTACGTCAGGAATATTCGTTGCAGGGCATGCATCGCGCCGATCTCGATCCGGATCCCATTCGCCAGTTTGGCCGCTGGCTTTCCGATGCTCTCGCCCATGGCATCCTGGAGCCAAATGCCATGACCCTGGCGACGGTGGATGCCACCGGCCAGCCCTGGACCCGCACTGTACTGCTGAAGGTCTGCGACGAGCGGGGATTTACCTTTTTCACCAACTACGACGGATCCAAGGGACGACAGCTCGCAGAGCGGCCGGTGGCGGCGTTGACTTTCTGGTGGCCGATCCTGCAGCGGCAGGTCAATGTGACCGGAGTCGTAACGCAGACTTCCCGGACAGAAAGCGCCCACTATTTTGCGACGCGACCGATGAACAGCCGACTCGGGGCCTGGGCCTCGGCGCAGAGCGCGACGCTGGCCGATCGCGGCGAGCTGGAGCGCCGCTTCGAGGAAGTGCGGGCGCGTTTTGGAGACAAGGAAGTGCCACTGCCGCCGCAGTGGGGCGGCTACTGCGTGGAGCCGCGGACGATCGAATTCTGGCAGGGGCGACAGAGCCGATTGCACGACCGCCTTCGGTACACGCGCCAGGATGGCGGCGGGTGGACGATCGATCGGCTGGCGCCTTGATTCTGACCCATACTGGAAGTCCACGCTCTGCGGCGCACGAGGGTTAGTTTCGTGGCGAGTCGCCAGGGGCCTTCGTGTCTCCGTGTGATACCTTTATCTCCTTTGCGTGAATCGGCTCGTAACAGGAAGACGCGTGATGTGAAGTCCTTGCGGAGAAAATCTCACACAAAGACACGAAGGCACGAAGCTCACCCTCAGACCTTCCGAAGGAGAGCTTCAGATGCGGCAAACGGGCTTTCAGAGAGGCTGAGCATTTCGATCACACGGCATGGCATTGCGCCCCGCCTCCCGATGCTTGCACTCCAAAAGCCGACAGCCTCCAGCCTAAGCAGGCTCTAACTAGTCTTCTTCGCAGCCGCGCTCGCGGCTTGCAGACGTTCGGTTTTTTTGCGGCGCGCGGCGCGTTTCTTGACGTTATCTTTGCCTTTGGAATGTCCCATAAGTGCCCCAACAGACACCGATCTCATCCGGAGACCAAGAGAATTCGTACGCGCGCAGCGCAAACGGCGAGCGCCGCACGCCCGCGGAAAGTTGTAATTTGCCCCGGTCGGCGAACCGGGCTACGTTCCGCCAATGACCCTGCTACCTCGACGATTTTACCACACAAGGGGCGGGCATGGACCAGGGCCAAGCCTGGTTTCACAGGAGAATCCGCTTCGGAAACTCTCCTGAACTTCGTGCGAACCGGCATTGAACTGATCCGCGCCACGAAGCGCTTCGCGGTCGATTTTCCCACCAGGAGCTGGTGGCACGTCCTCTCCACCGGAGGTTTGCTCGCCATCGCGCTGGCCGGCACGCACTGGAACATGTCGCTGGCGGCAAAAGCTGCCTGCAGCGTGCTCAGCGGTTTGCTCGCGCTGCGCTTTTTCGTGCTCTACCACGATCAACAGCATCACGCCATCCTGCCCCGTTCGCGGGTGGCGGAAATTATCATGCGCGTCTTCGGTGTGCTTGCCCTGAGCGCGAGCAGTGTGTGGCGCAGTTCCCACAACCATCACCACAACCACAATTCCAAGCTCCGAGGCTCGCACATCGGTTCCTTTCCGATCATGACGAAGAGCCAGTTTCTGAAGTCATCCAAGGGAGATCGATGGGTGTATCTGGCCATGCGGCATCCGCTGACCATTCTTTTGGGCTACTTTTCGGTGTTTCTCTTCGGCATGTGCGTCGTGCCGTTCACGCGCGATCTAAAGAAACATTACGATTGCCTCATCGCGCTCGTCTGCCATCTGGCGATCGGCGCAGCGCTCCTGCTCTGCTGGGGCTGGCGCGGGCTCCTGCTCACCCAGACCATCCCGTCCCTCGTGCTCTACGCGATCGGGTCTTATCTCTTTTACGCGCAGCACAATTTCCCGGGCGCCTCCTTCCGGGACAAAGCAGGATGGACTTACGAAGGCGCGGCCCTGGAATCCTCGAGTTTTCTGAAAATGAGCCGCATCATGACGTGGTTCACGGCGAATATTGGCTATCACCACATCCACCATCTCAACGCGCGCATTCCCTTTTATCGCCTGCCCGAGGCCAGCCGCGCGATTCCGGAATTGCAAACGCCAAAAAGCACTTCGCTGCATCCCATCGAAATTGCGCGCTGCCTGCGCTTGAAGCTCTGGGACGTGGACGCGCAACGCATGATCGGCCTGCGCCATCTCGAGGAATCTTTGGCCCCGGCGCTCTGACTTAGCCTTTTTCACTCGGCGGCAGCTGCCGCTTACAACTGCAACACGACATCGATCCTCTTTCCTACACCGCCGCCGAGATTGCCGCACGTGTCCGGGGCGAAGTCCTCGGCGATGGCGCCATCTGCCTGACAGGCTTTTCTTCCGCTGGAGCCGCGCGCGCCGGCGACCTCACCTTTGCCGAAAACGAAGCGCACTTCCGAGCGGCAGAGCAGAGCGCGGCTTCGGCCATTCTCGTCTCGGGGGACTTTATTTCGGAGGCGAAAGTGATCATCCGCGTGTCGAATACGCGAGTGGCCGCCGCCCGTCTGCTGCCGCTCTTTTTCCCGCTCGACGAGCATCCTCCGGGGATTGATCCGAGCGCGGTCGTTGCGCCTTCGGCCGAAGTGCACCCGAGCGCGCATATCGGCCCGCATTGCGCGGTCGGCGCGCGGGCGCAGGTCGGAGCGCGCTCCGTCCTCATGGGCGGAAACCATATTGGAAACGATGCGCGGATCGGGGAGGATTGCCGTTTGCATCCGCAGGCTGTGCTTTATTCACAGACCGTGGTTGGCCATCGCGTCACCATCCATTCCGGGACCGTGATTGGTTCGGACGGATACGGGTATGTTTTTGATGAAGGACGCCATCGCAAAGTGTTGCAGGTCGGAAACGTCGTCATCCACGATGACGTCGAGATCGGGGCAAATTCCGCAATCGACCGCGCGGCCTTTGGTTCGACGGTCATTGGAGCCGGGACGAAGATCGATAATCTCGTGCACGTCGCGCACAATGTCGTGATGGGCCGGCACTGTCTGGTCATGGGCCAGGCGGGTTTCGCCGGCAGCACGCAATTGGGCGACTACGCCGTGATCGCCTCGCAATCCGGCATCGCCGGGCATCTCAAACTGGGCAATCAATCCACCGTGGGCGCCAAATCCGGCGTCATGCGGGACGTGCCGGATGGCGGCACAGTGCTCGGAATTCCGGCAATGCCCGATAAGCAAGCCAAGCGACAATGGGTGGCGGTGCAACATCTGCCCGAGATGCTTCGGCGCCTGCGAGAGTTGGAATCCAAGGTCGCACGTTTCGAGGCGACACACGGGCCTGAAGTTGCGCCGGCATAACAGGCTGCCCGACCGTTGAAGGCCGCTGCGGTCCATCGCCATGCCGGCAATCTGCGGGCAGCCGCCTGCCGGTCACTTCTTTTTCATCGTAATCGAATTGCCGATGCTATTTGACCCCTTGAGCTTTCCATCCACGACCGGAAGGTCGAATTTGTCCGGCGCAGCCTCCTTCGTTCCGAGATAGAGCGTCCGATTGACTATGTGCCAATGGAACTCGCCGTATCCCGTATGTGTCCCGGTTCCATCGGCGCGGAAGGTAACATCTGCGGTATATCCGGTCGAGGTGCGCAGCGACCAATCTCCGACAAGATCCTTTGGCGCATTTTGCGGGATATCCACAATGGCCAGCTCCGCCTTGATCTTTACTGCCGTATCCACATCGTTCACCAAGGTTGCGTGTCGGAGCAATTGTTCGAGCGCTTGTCGATAGTTGCGGTTGATCGGCTCCAGCGCGGCGACGACGGCTCTGTCATGCTGCTCCTGCACCTGCTTTAACTCACGCGCTGCGTCTGTCTGCGAAAGAGCTGACGGCGAGACCGCCACGGCGGCGATCACAATGAAGCGTCGAATTCGAGATCTCATAGAACAGCGCACGGAATAAAGAGCGGGCTCTGCGCTGGGTAGCGGAGCCGTTCACAGTTGCCTTTTCAATGCAAAACGATCGGCCCCGATTCAGACCTTGCTGAGGCCGCCGGTCGTCTCGAAGACGATGGCCTCTCCGCGTGATAAAGGGCCGCCATCACTCACCAATCTTCTGGGCGCATCGATCGGCGACCGTCGGGGCGTAACGAACAAGAGCGTTAATCCACCACGACGGCCGCTGTTTTCGATACTGACTACTGCGGCCCATTGATCAGCCACAACTGACTATCCAAGCCCGACGCCGTGTAGATATCCACCGGCCCGCCCGGCGCCGAGGCATTGCCGTAGTCGCCCAAATTGAGATTTGCGCTTTTGTTGACCAGCGTCCACGCCGAGCCGACCGGATTAAGCGCCCACAGTTGGTTGGCATTGCCGTTGATCGACCAGAGATCGAGTTTCGTACCCGGAGTCGTCGCGGAACCCGGATCTTCGAGCGCGAAGCCGTTCAGCTTGTTAATGATCTCGAAATGCGCTCCGCCATCCGAGGTCACAAAGCGCCAGAGCTGGCCGGCGCTCGCCGAGGCATTTTGTTGCAACGGTAATCCGCCCTGCGAGGTGAGGCCGGTCCCGTCGATCATCAGGCCATTGTAGACGCATTGCACCTGGAAATATTTCACGATGGGCGCCGCCGACACGGTGGCGGAGTAGTCGCTCGTCCCCTTCGCATTGCTCGAGGTGACGCGATAGCTATAGGTCGTGCCGACCGACACGGCTCGATCCACATAGAACGGCGTGCTAGTTGTGGGAGTGACCGCGGCAAGGTGAGACCATGCACCTGAGCCGATCTTGCGGTAGACGTCATAACTCGTGGCCTGCGCGATGCCGTTCCAGGATACCGTCACTGCCGAATCGACACCCGGCTGGCCGCTGGCCTCAATGCTCACCGGCGGCACGGGCGCGCCGAGGATCTGCCATCTCTGGTTGTTGTAAGCATTGCTCGCACTGAGATCGACGAATCCGCCTGGAGCCGTGCTGCCGCCCACGTTATCCATATTCAGGTTCGCATTCTTGTTGGTCAAAACCAGGTTGGGCCCAACCACGTTCAGCGACCAAAGTTGATTGTCATTTCCAGTGACCGAATACATGTCCACCTTGGTTCCAGGCGTGGTCGAGGATGCAGGGTCGGCGAGCGCCCAGCCTTTGAGTTGATTGATGATCTGGTAATACGTACCGTCCGTGGTAGTGAATTTCCAGTTCTGGCCGGTGTTGCCCGCGACGGCTGTCTGCTGCACGGGAAAGCCGCCTTGGGTCGTGACCGCCGAGCCATCGATGACCAGACCATTGGCGATGCATTCCAATTGGAAATATTTTACCGTGGACGCGGCCGAGACCGTGGCGGAATTTCCGCCCGTTCCGGCCGAATTACTCGCGGCGACCCGATAGTTATAGGTCGTGCCACTGACCGCCGTTCGGTCGATATAGGACGGAGCCGCGCTGGAAGATTGCCCCCCGCCGATCTGCGTCCAGGCGCCGGAGCCGACGCTGCGATAGACCTTGTAGCTCTGAGACATGGGCACGCCATTCCAGGAGACGGTGATCGCCGAGTCGTAGCCAAATTGGCCGCTGGCCAATACACCATCCGGCGTTTGCGGGGTGGCGAGCGCGCCGAAGTGGATCCAGTTTTCCCTCAGGTCGCTCTGCCGCAAGCCCGTCGACGGGCCGAAGCCGCACACCAGCAAACAATCCTGTCCGCTGACCGTGGTCGATAGCGTATTCTGCCCATTGACCCGCTGCTGGCCGACGAGATTTGCATAGGTGAGCGTCTCACCGCTCGTCGAGTCTACGAAGAGCGTGGTTGCCGGCCCCCAGTGCAGCGCATCGGCTCTCAGGGCCATGCTGACGGTGTTGCCGATCGCCCAGATCATGAGGTAACTATTGAGGTAGGTATTCCAGCTCAGGGCCGCCAACGTCGCGGGGCCCAAATCGAAGGAAGATAAACCTGGGGCTGTGCTCACATCCGGCTGCGGTTGGGTCGGATCGATGTGCTGCGAGAACGCGCCGTTGTAATATCCGTACCAAGTCCCGGGCATGGCGTGACGGTCCGTGGATTGGAAGACGTGGCCTTTCCATCCATAGGCAATCCAGGAATCGAGCTGCGCGGACCAGGTCATGAGGTTACAGGCGAGGCCGCCAAAGGTGGCGACGGTTGGTTTGGGCCCTGATCCGAGGATTTCGCCCTGATTTGTCCAGGTGCTGCCATCGTCGGTAGAGGTCCAGAGGCCGTTTGAAAACCAGGAGCCCGTGCCGTGATCCGCGAAGTTATGATCTTCGGTGTGATTGAACCCGAGGAGAACGCCATCCGCTGCGCGAAGGATGTTCAGCATCCAGGTCCCGGACTGATCGAAGTCCGTAGCGATGCCGGGCGCGTCGGTTACGGGTGTCGGGGAGGGGCCGCTCTGGGTCATCGTATCCAGATTGAGTCCCGTGTACTTGGTGGGAGAGCCCGGCGCCCAGACGACGATATTTGTCGTTCCGTCCCGGCTCGGGATGGCCGGCCAGGCCGCGTCGGGATTGAAAAAGTATTGTTTGCCGGTATCGATGATGAGCGTCGACGGGCCGACGGTGAAAGGCGGGGCGGTTTGCGCAGGCGCCGCCGCCGGGAAAAACGATGCGCCGGCCAGGCAGGCTAAAGACAGACGCCGGCGAGTCTGGGAAGACAGAGGGGGCGAAACAACAGGTCGGCCGAGGGAGGAGAAGGTCCGTTTGATCATGGATTTGCGAGTGTTAGGAGGGAGCGTCTGAGCGCAGGCGCGGGCCGGCTCAGATGGGTTTGAACGGGGGAATATCCGAGAACTGCAAAATCAGCATGACCACCGCCGGCGCCCTTGACATCCCTCTTTCGGGTGGCGCCGCGCACTTTCCCCGGAGCGCAGTTCGGCCATTCGGCGGAGTAATGACTATTTGAGTCCAAGGTAAATTCGCAGATCACAAAACTCGACGATTTCGCGGAAGCGACCTGCCGATTATCGATCGGGAGTGTATTTAGCTATATTTATGCGAAAGCGATTTCAGCAACCAACCCCAACTTATATGGCTTGTACTTAGATACGCTTTAGAAAGCCGGAATCGTGACCATGTATTTCGCGCAATCCTTAACGGCTGATTGAATCCGCCATCTGGCGCTCCGCTCTGTGCGCCTCGAGGGAGATTTCCTGACCCCTCGCCCCTCTCTCCTCGCCGGCGCCTTTACAATTTCTTAACAATTCTCCGCAGGAATCCTGATCAGCCCTTTACAATCGCGGCCCACGCTCTCCTCCGACAGTTAATCGAGTGAAGGCCGGCGCGAGTGCGATTTCGCCGGCTACGCCTCCGCCCGACCGGAAGACGCCTTCCCCACCCCAATTCCGTTTTCCGGCGGGCGCTGGGGGGCGCTCTACCGCTTCGTTCGGGCTGGCAGGAAAACCGCGTCCGACGTAAACTGCGGCTTGGTTCGCTCGGGTGGGCCGGTAGATTTCGCCCCAGCGCTTTCCCCAACCCCGTGACCTTTCTCAATCCGCTGCTGCTCATCGGCATCCTCGGCGTGGCCTCGCCGATCATCATCCATTTGCTGGCGCGCAAGCAGATCAAGCGGGTCGTGTGGGCAGCCATGCGCTTCGTCCAAGCGGCGATCGCCCGCCGGCAGCGAAAGATGGATTTGGAGGACATTCTCCTGCTTATCCTCCGCTGCGCCGTCCTGGTGTTCCTCGCGCTGGCCTTGGCGCGGCCGTCGTGGAAATTCGGCTTCGGCTCGATCTCCGCGAGCGGCAATGGCTCGGCCATCATCCTGCTCGATAACTCCGCGAGCATGGCGCAGACGGATGGCGCGGCCTCAGCCTTCGATCACGCGCGGCAAGCGGGCGAGGAGATCCTGGATGCCATGCCGGGCGGATCTTCCGCCGCCATCTGGCTCGTGTCGGATGTCGTGAAGGGGGTCATTCCCGAGCCGACGCGCGATTTTGCCCTCGCCCGCAAAGCCATTCGCCAGGCCCAGCGGTCCGATCGCGGCACCGAGATCCAACCCGCGCTGCGCCAAGCCATCGATGTGCTGAAACGCCAGAGCACCCCGGTCAAAGAGATCTACCTCGTCACCGACGGCCAGGCCGCCGGCTGGAAACAGCCGGCCGAATCCCGCGCCTTGCTGGACTCGGTGAAGACCGAGATCAAAGCCCACCTCGTCCTCGTCGGCCAGGGCGACGCGCGCAATCTTGGCCTCACCGGCTTGCGACTGGCCAGCGCGCTCGCCCCGGTCGACGAGCCGTTGCGCTTCGAGGCGGAGGTCTCGAACTTCGGCAACGAAGAAGCCCGCAACATCCCCGTAAACCTGGCCATCGATGCCGACCCGCCCGGCGACGAGCAGACCATCGAAAGCCTACCCGCCGGCGAATCGAAACGCATCTCGCTCTTCATCCGCTTTCGCGAGGCGGGCTTTCACGCTGTGACAGCACGCATCCCGGGCGACCGCGATCCGGCCGACGATCAGCGCGTGGTCGCCGTGCGGGCGAGCGGAGAAATCGGTGTCCTGCTCGTGGACGGCGATCCCGGCGCCGAGCCGCGCGACAGCGAGGTCTTTTATCTTCGCAATGCGCTCACCCCGGCGCCGCCGGAACAGCGCGCAAAGTATTTCATCAAGGTCAAAACCGTGACCACGGAGGAACTCGAATCCACCCGGCTCTCGGACTACGAGGCGGTGATGCTCGCGGACGTGCCGGAGTTTTCCGAGGCGGTCCTGGATTCCCTGGCAAAATATGTGCGCGCCGGCGGTGGGCTCGTCGTTTTCCCCGGGCCACGGATCCACGCGGATTTCTACAATCGCAAACTCGCCGCGGAGCGCGCCATGTTGCCGGCGCAGTTTAGCGAAGCGGTGGGCGACGCGGCGCAGCAGGAGCAGTTTTTCCATTTGCAGGGGAAAAGCTACGAGCATCCCATCGTGGAGATTTGGAAGGATCCGGCCTCCGGCACGCTGAATGCCGCGCATTTCTTCCGCGCACTGAAGCTGACGCCAGCAGCAACACCCGAGACGCCCGGCGAGGCCGGCCCTCCCGCGGTCGTCCTTTCCTATGACAATGGGCTGCCCGCCGTGATGGAGCGCGCTTGGGGATTTGGCCGCGTGGTACAGTTTTCCAGCACGGCGGGCGCGGCTTGGAACGACTTCTGTGTGCGGCCTTCCTATGTGCCGCTTATGCATCGGGTGCTTGGCTCGCTCCTCGCACGCCAGGACGAGCGCCTGAATCTGCCGGTGGGCGGGAAATTCAGCTACGTCATGACGCCTGAATTGGCCGGCAAGGACGCGGTCATCCTGCAGCCCGGCGGTGTGAGCGACATCTCCGGCATGCGGCGCATCACGGTGAACAATGGGCTGGCCATGCTCGACTTCGACGAGACCGACACCGCGGGGGCCTATCAGGTCAAGGCCGGCGGAATTTCCGGCGCCACGCTGCTGGAATTTGCCGCCCAGACAGACCCGAGCGAATCCCGCCTCGCCGAGCTCGATGCGGGCGACCTGAAGAGCTTCGAGAAAATCGCCGATGTTATCCGCTGGAGCTCGGGCGCCGGTTTCCATACCTCGATCCAGCGCGAACGCACCGGCGCGGAATTCTGGCTGGCCTTCGCGATACTCGGGCTGGGCTGCGCCGTGGCGGAAACAGTGCTGGGCAACCGCTGGAGCCGGTCGCGGTAATGTTAGTTAGAAAACGCCGGAAGCCAACATCACTAGCGTGCATCCGCGTACGACCTCGATGCCTTGTGCCCGCGCCGCCGTTTCGAGATGATCGTTCTCGGCGCCGGGATTGAAAATGATGCGGCGCGGCTTTGCCTGCAGGATCTCGTCGATGAGCGGCTCCGAACGCGCAGCTCCGAGATACATGGTGATGGTGTCAATCGGCTCGGAAACCTTCGAGACGCTTGCATAACATTTTTCACCAAGGACCTCTGTAAATGCCGGATTGACTGGGATCGCCTTATGGCCGGCCGATTGGAGCCTCGACATTGCCAGATACGCGTATCGATCCGTCTTTGGCGTCGCGCCCAAAACGAGAACTGTCTTCATTTCGGGAGCGGCATTTCCCCCACGGCGATAACGCAGCGAAATCCGTTTAAATCGCCGGGTGTGTCTTCGTCCACACCAAGGCGGTGCGCGGTGCGCAAGGCGTATTCCTCCACGTCGGACCAGGAAGAGCCGCGAGCCACCCGGTATGGCAAGCCACGGCTGTTCCGCTCGTCTTTCAATTCGGCGTTTTTCTCGAGAATGTCCGGGCTGTTCATTGAGGCCTTGTATGGATCCTCGCACCACTGCCAGACGTTTCCCGCCATGTCGAAGAGACCGAGCGCATTGGCCGGATAACTGCCGACTGGCGACGTGCGCATCGCGCCATCGTCGTAGTTCTTTGCCACGAGGACCCAGTCGTTTCCGGGCGCAAGTTTAGCAAGCGACTCGTCGGCGAAATTCCCCGCGCCCTTGGGCGGCGGCCAAAGGTCGCCCCACGGATATTTGCCGTGGCCTGCCGCCGCACTCCATTCCTGATCGGTTGGAAGTCGATATTTCCGCGCTTCCTTCGTGGTCATCCACGCGCAAAATGCCTGCGCGGTCTTCCAGGTCACGCCGACCACCGGTTCGTTTTCGCCCTGCGCAAACCCGGGATGATCCCATGTGGCGTGATGGTCCTCTATTTCTTCAGGTTCCCCGTCTTTTACTTTCAGGACAAACATTCCTCCCTTCTGGTGATATCCGGTTGCCTCGGCGAAACTCCGGAAGTCTTTCACGCGAGTTACGGTGCGGCACATGTAGATCTTTGTTCCGGGCACAGCGACAAATTCCATGCCGAGGCTATTTACGATCGGAGCAGTCTTGGCCGCGCCAAGCGAGGCTTGCCCGGCGGTCGGGGCCAAGGCCGGTTTCGAATTCGCCGCCGGCATTCCGGTCGGACGACTCGAGGCCGTGGACTGAGCATTCACCGTGATCGCAAAAACCAAGAAAAGCGCCGCCGCCGTGAAGACCGGAGAGTTCATCGACAATATCTCTGCCATGCTTGCCGAAACGTGCAAACCGGTTTCGCCGGACGGGCAACCGAATGCTTTGCGGCTACGACCGCATCCCATCCAGCCGACGACCGGCCGGCCACCGCTTCTGCACCTTCAGCGAATCGATCTTCCAGAGCGAATCCTCCTGCACCAGACTGTATAGGCACGGAGCCACTTCGCCGTCCGCCAGGAAGAAATACACCGGCACGATTGCGTGCATGCCATCCCAGTGCACCGGTCCGAATTCCACGCGATCCGCCTGGCACAACAAGGGATATTCGGAGCGTGCCAAATCCGTGAACGAGGTGATCGTGAACCGCTCCTGGAAACCGGTCGACACCTGCTGATAGGCGCTGGCGTAATCGTCGGCGCGAAACGCCGCGATTTGACTCCACACGACATTGAATAATTCCGCGGGCCTGAGCGAATTTCTAGCCCTTTGCTGCCAAGCTTGGACCAGCGCCGCGGTGAGACAAATCGCCGCGAGAAAGCTGATCGAGATGAGCAAGGCGCGCCGACTCATGTGACACTGTAGGTGGGATTTGGCGAATCTTGCGCTGCTGAAGTGACCGCGGCCGCCTCCAGTTTCTTCAGGTACGCGAAAGAGTAGAGCCCTGAGCCGTGGCCGTCCGCCCAGGCAGGCTGGATGGCGTACCCGCCCACCACACTCCAGCCGCGCAGCGCGTAGCTGTCCCGGCTATGGTAGACCTCGGGGCGCACGACATTGCCCAGGACGTCGGGTTCGCCGCCGCAGACCGCGCAGGGGCAGGCCATCCGCAGGGCGGCGAGGGAAAAGAAGGATTCCGCGCCATCATTCCAGGCGATCGCGAGTTCGTCGCCGATCAACTGAATATTGGTGGGGAGAAGACGGGCCATGGTTTTGTGAGGACGTTATTTCGGTCTCGGGGGGGAGCCGATGGCAAGATCTATTTACTCCCTCTTAGGAAGAAATGCAAAGGCAGAGTGCGAATTTTCTTAGGGCCAAATTTGCGGCTGATTTCGAAATATCGGTTGACTTCCGCAAATTCCAGAACGAGTTTGCGGACCCTCAATTTCCAAGTGAAACGGCAATCGGAGCTGGTGCTCTTTGGCGGATGATAGCCCGCCTGAAGGTTCGATTCCTTCGTTGCCGCCACTGGAGCGCGCATCCGAGCATTTCCGCTCTGCGCTGCGAACTCATTTCGCATGCTGGAACTCAATCCTCACTCCACAGCCCTTGTGCTCATTGATCTGCAAAAGGGCGTTCTCGGGCGACCTCTCGCGCCCTACACGGCGCAGCAGGTCTTGGGAAAAGGCCGTGACCTCGCACAGCGGTTCCGCGGCGCCGGGGCGCTCGTGGTTCTCGTAAACGTCGCTTTTGCCTCGGATTTCGCGGACGCCCTGCGACCGGAGGTCGATCAGCCCATGGTCATCCCCGCAGGAGGATTTCCGCCCGAGTTTTCCGAGCTTGCGGACGGCTTGGCCGACCCGGGTGATCTCCGTATCACCAAGCGGCAATGGGGCGCTTTTTACGGCACGGAACTCGATTTGCAACTGCGCCGTCGCGGCATACGCTCGGTCGTGCTCGGAGGCGTGTCGACGAACATCGGAGTGGAGTCGACCGCGCGCCAGGCGTGGGAACACGGGTACTCTCTCGTCGTGGTCGAGGATGCGATGAGCAGCAACACGGATGAAATGCATGAATTTTCGGTGCGCAACATCATGCCTCGGCTCTCCCGGGTGACAAAGTCGGCGAATATTGGATTCAAGGCATAAATGCATTGAATCAGTCGGACCTGCCGTTTGCCGGGCCGCATCGAAAATGGCAGCGCGGAAAGACTGCGCCGGGCGCGCAGGATTCAGCTTTCGAGGTTCCGTCGGCAAAGATCTTTGCCCGACGAGGGTTGAGTGAGTAAAACCGCACCCGGTCATTTCCCCGACCTTCCTTCCACTTCATACGCCCGCGCGGCGTTCGCCTCCATAGCCCGATGAATCAGACGCCTCTCTCGACTTCTCGAATCGCCTTTGCCGCCGCGCTCGCCGCGACCTTCCTGCCAGCGCTCCCTACGGCGCGGGCCGAGGTGCGCCTGCCGCATATCATCTCCAGCGGCATGGTCGTGCAGCGCGATGCGCCGATCCCGGTCTGGGGCTGGGCCGACCCGGGCGAGGCGGTGCAGTGTGAACTCGGGGCATCGAAGGCCTCCGCCACGGCTGATGCCGACGGGCATTGGCTCGTGAAGCTGCCCGCGCTTCCGGCCGGCGGCCCGTTGCAATTGACGGTGCAGGGACGCAACAAGCTCGAGCTTACCGGCGTCTATGTCGGCGAGGTCTGGCTCTGCTCCGGACAGTCCAATATGGAAATGGGCATCGGCATGGCCAAAGACGGCAAGGCCGAGATCGCGGCGGCGAATCACCCGGACATCCATCTTTTCCTCGCCCCCAAGACCAAATCCGGTCTTCCGCTACCCGATATCGACGCCAAATGGAAAGTCTGCTCGCCAGCGACCGTGGCGGAAGGTGGCTGGAACGGATTTTCCGCGGCGGCCTACTATTTCGGGCGGGAATTACAGGAGAAACTCAACGTGCCCATCGGCCTTATCGAGTCCTCCTGGGGCGGCACGAAAATCGAGCCGTGGACCCCGCCGGAGGGCTTTGCCGCCGTGCCTTCGCTCGCCTCCATCGGCGAAGAAGTGAAGCGGGCGAACGAAGCCTACGACAAGGCCTACAGCGGCGTGCTGGATCAGCTGGAGGCCTCCATCGCCAAGGCGCGCCGCGCGGTCGCCGAGCACAAGCCCTACTCACCCATTCCGCAACTCGCCCTCCAGCATCAGCTCCAGTCCGAAGCGCGACCAACCGGGCTCTACAACGGGATGATCCATCCGCTCGCGCCCTACGGCATTCGCGGCGCCATCTGGTACCAGGGCGAATCGAACAACGGCGACGGCATGCGCTACTTCGAGAAAATGAAGGGTTTGCTCGCGGGATGGCGTGCGGTCTGGGGCGAAGGCGATTTCCCGTTCTATTTTGTGCAGATCGCGCCCTACGACTACGGCGCCGACGCCGCGCGCGAACCCGGCATCTGGAACGCGCAACTCGCCGCGCTCTCGATTCCGAATACCGGAATGGTTGTGACGACGGATATTACGACCCTGCACGACATTCATCCGCCAGACAAACAGGACGTCGGCCATCGTCTGGCCCTCTGGGCGCTTGCCAAGACTTACGGCAAGACCGATCTCGTCTATTCCGGCCCGCTCTATAAATCAATGGCGGTCGACGGCGATAAAGTGGTCGTGACCTTCGGCTCCATGGGAGCCGGCCTGATCACGCGCGACGGCAAGGAAGTCACCAATTTCGAACTCGCCGAAGCCGACGGAAAATTCGCCCCCGCCCAAGCGCGGATCGACGGCGATCACGTGATCGTCACGGCCGAAGGCGTCACCGCGCCCGCGCAAGTGCGCTTCGCCTGGGACCAGCTCGCGCAGCCGAATCTCATGAATAAGGAAGGACTGCCGGCTTCGCCGTTTTCGTCGGCGGAATTGCCGAAGGCGCCTTAATGAAGTTTTCGTCCCTCCTGTTCGTCTTGCTGCTGACGGCTACGCTTTCGGCCGCTCCGGATGTGCAGCGAGACGATCGTCGAAAACAGGTTTATGTCTCGACGCCTGAGGAGGTAACGAATTGGAAGCCGACTTTTCGCAACCTGGACGACTGGGCGCAATGGGTTTGCCGGCCTGGATTTCGACTGCTCTTAAAGACGGTTACAAATGGGGACTTCGTCGCCGTTTTCAGGACGCGAAAGAGAAATTTGGCGGTGATGCATTTCTCGCCGAAGCGCGACGTGGCGGCATTCGGCCTGTATGTGACGTCGAAATCGGGAGAATGGTTTAGTTACGGAGATCATTCACATCTTAGTACGGCCATTCAAATTGATGTTCGCGAGTTGGAGGCCGGAAAGGTTTCGCCGGTGAAACTATTCTCGCTGAGCGATGGCACAGTTGTCTCAATTCCCAAGACGTATTCCGGACCGATCCATGTGAGTTTTGACGTCAACTACCGTAAAATATATGACCGGCATCGGTCGTTGGCGTTATTTAAACTGCTGGACTGGACATATGCATGGAAGTGAATCACGGGAGCCATTTTCTTCTTTCCCTTCGGCATCACCACTTGCTGGTCGGCTCTGAGCACCGGTCTTGCACAGCCCTGCTCGAAAGATTCCAGGGTCCATTCTAATTTTCGACACCGCGGCCAACGCAATGAGTGTCATTAATAAGAACAGACCCAGAACAGACCCGAATGGCGGTTAATTAACCCCTAAGGCTTTCTCGCTGAGCGGCTTGCGTCGAGAGATATCGGGAAGGTGAGGCCAC
>FTCV01002426.1_pt1 | contig 45946 bp, 31 predicted proteins | sample 1639691 | NCBI WGS metagenome assembly FTCV01 (sample SAMEA3914864, study PRJEB12502) | metagenome | biome: forest; material: soil | place: USA | collected 2012-03-12 | depth 0.3 m
CGGTGAAATGGATTTTTCCTGATCGGCCATAGCGATACCGTGAACACGAGGTGGGAGAGAGCCGGCCCCGCACACACACATACACACATCCACTTCCCCCTCCCGGGGGAGTAAACCCGGTTCATCCGGGCTTGTTCTTTGAAAATTTAAATAGGCAACACCCGTGCAAACGGGTTTGGTTGCCACAGTATAGAGGCGTTTTACAAGAAACGTCCCCACTACGGCTTGTCGGGCTTTAACCATCCCACTAAACCAAGCCGTACTTTGGGGCGTGCTTTTAGGCCGCTGTCACGATCGACAGCGACTTAAAACCACGCTTCAAACCCATGGGACGTTTGCTGCAAGTCGCTCTCATTCTTCGCATACTTCCCATTGGCGAGGCGGGTTGCGCCGACCCGTGCGTAGCTCCGACGCGGAGTACTGCCATGTCCATGGAGAATGAGGACTTTCGCACGAGCGCATGCCTAGCGTGCGCGCGTCTGGAAGTTGCTCGATTTTCTCCCGCCGAGATGCAAAACTGGAGATTTTTCGTGAATAATGTTGCGCGGTTCGTTTTCTGCTGGCGACATACGGATCAATTCTGGAAAGCATCATGGATCTACGTCTCCAGCCGCCTCAGCCAGACCCAAACCGGTGCGACAAGTGTCGAAAATTAGGAACCCTTTGATGCGCCGATGCGCCGCAACTTCTTCAGCCAGTCATCACCGATCGCGATCGTCTCCGCCTCATGGAGAGGGATGCGGCGCCCTGGGACATCGATTTTTCCATGAAGACCTCCTCCCCCCAATATCCGGAACGGGGCATCGCCCTGGTTGTCGTTCTTGGTTTTCTCGTCATCATTTCGGCCTTGGCGATTGCTTTCTTCGCCTCGGTCGGCACGGTGGCGACATCCTCCCGCACTTACGCCGCCGGCGTGTCGACCAATATGCTGTCCGACACGGCGGTGCAGTTGGTCGAATCGCAGATTCGCACGGCCACGACCCCGGTTTCGGCGACCTCCCGGCCGGCTTGGGTTTCCCAGCCTGGCCTGCTCACCGTCTTTGGCAAGGCGCAGCAGAAGACGACCGGCAGCGTCACGAGTGGCGAGATCACGGCCGACCCAGGCATCCTCGCCTATTTCAAGCTCTATTCGTCCGATAGCATGGTGCTGGATACGCCGGATGAAATCACCGGGTTTGCCCGGGCTCCGGCGAACGAATACAGCGGCTTCGGCGTGGACGGGAATGCGCCGCTCTTTACCGACCTCAATGCGCCCGTCCTGGTTCCCGATCCGCTTGGGCTCGTGCAGGATCAAAGCGGTGCGCCGTGTCATCTCGACTATCCCATCATGGACCCTTCGGCCATCGGCGCCGTGGAGGGGTTCACAATTCCCAAACAGCCGCCGGGCTTGCAAGGGACCGTGCCGACGAATTCGGCTGCCGCCCAACGCTATAACCCCTTCACCTCCGGAACGGGCAATATCGCGCCGATGCCGGTGAGGTGGCTGTATGTGCTGCGCGACGGAACGATCCTGGCCCCGGATAAGACAGTGAAGGCGCCCAATGTCGCGCAGTTCAATCCCGTGCCCTCCCTGACCAGTAGTTCCTCACCGAAGTCGGTCGCGCCGACCAAAGATAATCCGATCGTCGGCCGCATCGCCTTTTGGACGGACGACGAGACCTGCAAGGTGAATATCAATACCGCCGGCGAAGGCACCTTTTGGGATACGCCCATGAGTTCGTCCGTGCCCGAGAAAAATTTCGGTCAGTATCAGGCGTGGGCCAATGAATTCCAGCGCTACCCGGGGCACCCGGCGACGGTCTGCCTCAGTCCCATTCTTGGTTCGGCATTTAACGAGGTTTCCACGTCGCCCGCCGGCAGGACGATGATCGATGCAAATCCGATCCCGGCATCGTTCAAACGATTCATCTACAAACTGATGCCGCGCGTTACGGACAGTGGGCCAAATGGCCAGTCGGCGGGATCTCTGGAAGGCACCGTCGCGATTCCTGACCCGGGCGCTGGCCCCCCTCCGAAAGTCTCCCTCGACTACGATCGCCTCTTCGCCTCCGTGGACGAATACTTCTTCAATCCACAACGGAAAAATTCGGACTCTGCCGTTCTTTCGATAAACGGTTTGCATCGCAGCGGCACAAGCTGGAATCAGGTGATGCGGCAATCGAGATTCTTCCTCACGGCTTCGAGCCGTGCGCCGGAACTGAATCTCTTCGGCATGCCGCGCGTCAGCATCTGGCCGGTGAATTACAGTTCGAATCTTCGCACGACGAAGGACAAGACCTTCGCCTTCTGTTCCACGATCGGCACGCAAACGACGCCCAGCGCCACCACCTCGACCGGATCGCCCAGCGGCCCGTATCCGTTCTATTTCTCCCGGTCTCGCGCCTATGACGCCAAGGATCAGGGTTGGGATTTCAACCACATCGTGCGAAATCAAACCGTCTATGATTATCTTCGCTACTTGATGGCAAATCCCGTTCCCGGGTACGGCCGCGATCCATTTACGACGAAGTATCCAAAACCGGATTATACCGCGATTAATCAGACTCCGGCGCTCGAAAGCGATCAGATCCTGACGGAGATCTTCGACTATATCCGTTGTACGAACCTGCTCGATTCCAGCCAGGGCGCCACCTCGTTCACGCCGAAAAATGCTCTCCCTGGCGGGGCCGACTTTTCAGGTCAGGTGACGCCGATTCTGATTCCCGGGCGGGATGGCCGCACGGCCCAGACGCAAGGTTTCGGCCGCATGGCCACGATCACCGAAGCCGCGGTCCTCTTTGAATGTGCCAAGCCGACGGGCAATGAGCCTGCGGGAACGTTGCCGATCGAGGCGACGATGGTCTTTGAAATGTTCGTCCCCGAATACGGTCTGCCTGGATATGAGGATACCTATACGATACAGGTTGATGTACTCGATCCCTTCACCCTCGATCCGACCGGTAATAACAACCCGCAGGCGCTGGTCTTTCCTTCGACGGCCTACAATGTGGTAAATGTCGACACCTTCAATGGGGCGTACGGGCGTATCTATGGTGGATATGAGGGGTTCGGTCACACGCTCCGTTACGGCCGAAGCTCCGCCACGCCAAAAACGGTGGATAACCATTTTAATACCGGGACTTCGATCGATTCAATCCACTACCCCTTCGTATCGAATCCGGTGAATGTACCGAAAGATTCCGCGGGCAATACGGGGAATATGAACTTTTACGGAGGAAAGATCAGGGTAACGATCTACCCTGGCAACGCATCCAGCACGAAGGAATTGCCTGTTTCCTGCCAGACGCTCTATTTCAAAATGGATCCGACTACGGCTGGAGGACGGCCCGCAACATTAGTCCCCGCTCCTTATGGATACGTCGCCGCCGACGCTTCTTTCGGATCCTTCGGGGAAAGGGTGCTGAAGAAGGGGGGGACGTACCCTGCGGCGATCAAAGGAGGCCCAAACAGTTGGGAAAGTGTGGTCTGGCTGAATGACGCATCGCGCAGTATGGAAGCCAAAGTCGATCCGCGGCTCATCGCGGGACTCAGTACGGTGGGGAACCAGAGAGACGGATCGCCGGGCTATTTCGATCTGGCGGGAAGTCCTGGCGATTGGACTGCGCCTTCGATTAAGCGGCATATCCATTCCTTCCGCACGAGCAACGGTCCACGCTACGCTAACACGGCGCTTCCTGCCGGCGTTTTGGCGACCTTTTCCGGGGGCGTTCCGAAATATCGTTATGATACCATCCCTGCGAGGGCGCCGGCGCCGGCGTCCTGCGGGGGCCCGGGCATTATAGACGATCCCCGGATGGCCGATGTGCCGTATTGGTCCAAAGCCCGGAATGGTGGCGCCGGTGGACCGGTCAATGGAGTGGAGCGACAGGAGGACGCAAATGGGGCCGTTGTCACCGCGGTGAGGCCCACGGGCATTGACAATGGCCGGCCGGGAGATTGGGACACTGGTTTTGCCAAGTATTGCGACGGCGCCTACATCAATCATGCGGACGAAGGGAATATCAAGCCGACCGACGCGCCCTATTTCACTGGTGATTCCAATAACATTGAGGATGTGAGCGACACCTATTTCTCGCCAAATCGCATGATTGCCTCGGCTGGCTGGTTCGGCTCCCTTCCCACCGGCGTGCAGCGGGGTCTGCCCTATATGACTCTGCTCTTCCGGCCGGATTCCGCGACCGCTCGGAGCAAACATCCCGGCGCAGGGACGATCCAGGCTGGAATCAACGATCTAGCCCATAAGCGTTTGCCGGATCACGTGATCATGGATTTCTTCGACATGCCGGTGGTCGAGCCGTACCCGATCAGCGAGCCTTTCTCCACGGCGGGCAAGATCAATCTGAATTTCCAGATCATGCCCTTTGGCGATTACATGGTGCGAGACACGGCCCTGCGCGCCCTGCTGCGCTCGGAGAAAGTGCACCTCATTCCGGCAGACGCGGCCGATGGCGGGCACATCGAGGACTACTCCAAGGATCCCAACGATTTCCGCCACGAAATCGATGAAAATACCACGCTCGCCTACATCGCGCGGAAGTGGAATAACCACGACCAGAGTTCGGATCCCGGCGATTGGATCTATCATTCCGCAACGCAGATCTGCGAATGCGATTTATATCCAAAGAATGCGAAGAATGCCGAAGGCAGGAATGTAGGGATTGGGGGCCTTCCGAGTATCGGTGTGGCGACGACCGTGAGCCAGAAAACCATCGACGATGCCTGGTATAGATGGATTGGCTCCGGACTGGTCGGAATCAGTTTCTGGGATACCTATCGCCTCACCGGGGATAATGTCCGTGAGCGTCCCTATGCGCGGCTCTACTCCCGCCTCACCACGAAGTCGAATACGTTCACCGTCCACATGCGCGTGCAGACACTGCAAAAGCGCGCCTCGGATCCGGCTCAGAACACCTGGGACGAACTGCACGACGTCGTGACGGGCGAGTACCGCGGCTCGGCGCTCATCGAGCGCTACATCGATCCCGCCGACCCGCGCTTCGGCTCGTCGTCGACTCCCGTGACCATCGATCCGGATATCTTCACGAAGAATCCGCAGTCCAGCAATCCGTCCCTGGAATCCGCCTATAAATTCCGCATCGTCCAGATGAAGCAGTTCAGTCAGTAAGGACTCGGAAAGTTCCCACCTTCATTTTCCACATCATGCGAAAGGCCTCCTCCACGTCCCGCGCAAAACCGTCGGGATCGCGCAACGGCGAGCGCTCGATCCGTTCACGCAAACTGCCTCGCAGCGTGGCGCGCCGCTTTGGATCGTGAGCCAGCCCGACGGCAATCTCAAGGTACTGGCGTTCGTCGGCGGCTATGAGTTCCGGCAGCCCGATGTTTGAAAGAATGCTGCAGCCGCCGCGCCCCACCGCCGTCTTTCCCGTGAGCGTGACCACCGGCGTCCCCATCCACAACGCGTCGCAAGTCGTGATGCCACCCGCGTAGGGAAATGGATCCAGCCCAATGTCGATGCGCCGCCACGTTGCCATATATTCAGCCGCCGGTTGCATTCCGACAAAAGAGACGCGGCTGTGATCGACACCACATTGCGCGAGATGGTCCCAGATCCGGCTTCGACAGCTCCCTTCGGGCGCGTGCAAGAGGAGCCGCGCTGTGGGAAGGGCGCAGAGAATTTCGCCCCAGAGGTTCAGCGCCGGATTCGAAACTTTGGCCAGATTGTTCAGGCACCCAAAGGTGACAAAATCACGCGCTTCCGCGGGCGAGGGAGCCCCCGGGACAGTGTTGTTGTCCACCAAGGGCTCATAACACCAATAGGTGCGAGGCAACCGCACCGTCTCCTCGCTATAGACCGACAAATCCGAGCCTGGCGGGTCGAAATATGGGTCGCTCACCCGGAAATCCATGGCCTCCAATCCGGTGGTGCTACAGTAGGCCAGGTAGCAGACCTGGATCGGAGCGGGCTGGCGCGCGAAGATGGGCAGACGATTCCATGACATGTGCATGGTCAAATCGACGAGAATATCGATTTCATCTGCCTGAATGAGCTCTGCCGCGCGCGCATCGCTCATTTCTCGGATGTCTCGCCAGTGATCGCTCGAGGCACGGAGCTCTTCCGTCAAGGCATCGGGAGCCGTTGTATAGGAATAACAAAAAATCTCGAACCGGCTGTGATCGTGACCGCGCAGGAGCGGCCGCAGATTCTGCCCGACCACATGACGGCGAAAATACGGGGAGACATAGCCAATCCGCAGGCGGCGGCCGGTCGAAGTCCTGGCTGCGACCCGCCGGGTGCTCGGTTTCAGCGATTGCCCATGGCAGCGATCCCAGAGGCGGCCTTCCTCAAGGAGCGCTGCAGAGTCCGATTTCGGAGAGAAATGCGCTGCGTACACCAGGTTGCTCTGTGCGCCCGGGGAAAAGCCCAGGTCGACGGCTTTCCGGAAATAGCTTGAAGCTTCCTCGGCAAGACCCGCAATAAGCAGACAGTCTCCGAGATTGTTTTGCGCCGTCGCCAGGCTCGGGTCGAGGCGGGCCGCTTCCTCACAGCATCGGATGGCCTCGTCGATCCGCCGCAGATCGCAGAAGATGCACCCCAGATTGTTATGCGCCGCCGCATCTGATGGATCGAGGCGAATCGCCTCCTGGCAGGTCGCAACGGCCTCGTCCGCAGAACCCGCCCGCCAAAGAGCGTGCCCCAGGTTGCTGAAAGCCGCGGCGAAATTCGGGTTCGCGTGCGCCGCCTGCCGGTAACAGTCGATGGCCGCCTGCACCTTGCCGCCCGCGAACAGGGTATTGCCCAAAGCATTCCACGTCTTGAAGAGCCTGCTATCCAGCCGCAACGCTTCACGATAAGCAGAAATCGATTCCTCGACCTGCCCATTCGCAGCAAATGCATCGGCGAGATTGTGATGAAAGCTGGCGCAGGTGGGCGAAATCTCAAGGGCCGTCCGGTGGGCGGCGATCGCCTCGGCGGGAAGCCCGACGGTTTTCAGGCATTGGCCGAGATTGGACCAAGCCGCGGCGTAAAGCGGATCAGCATTGACTGCCGCTTTAAACGCCTCGATGGCCTCCTCCAGCCGCTGTTCGCGGTGCAGCGACGCCCCAAGATTATTCCACCCCAGGGCGAAGTTTGGCCGAAGCGCGATCGCATGGCGGTGGGCCTGAATCCCTTCCTCCAATCGCCCGCAGGCCTGCCAGGCATTTCCCAGATTGGTCCAAGCATCCGCCTGTTGCGGGTTGATCAACACCGAGCGATGGAAGAGTTCGGCGGCGACCGAAGGCTGCCCAACCTGCGTCGCCAGGATCCCAAGAGAGTGCAGCGCTTCCGCGTGATCGGGTTCCAAAGCCAGGACTTGCCGATAGATCGCCTCCGCCTCGGCGAGGCGACCTGCTTCGTGATGGCCAGCAGCCACAGACATCATCGCGGTTAAACTGTGGAGAGAACCGGTCGGCAAATCCATCTCGCGCCAGCTTAAGCATGCATAGACGAGTGACGCGACCTTTTAGATAACATAGCCTGTCAATCAGTGGGTGGAAAGCTTCGACCGTTGAGCGAGAAGCGCTTCGAGTTCCGTCTGCGTCGTCCCGATCTCGGTTTGGATTTTCTTGCGCGCTTCGTTTTGCGCTTTGTAGGCGGCGGCGGCTTGATTGAATTGCTCGATGGCCGCCTGGTCGTTTGGTTTGAGGGCGGCGCGTTTCGCGGTAAGATCCTTGTATTGTTTGTTGATCTGAGGGCTCGATTGCGAAAGCTGGGCATTGAGCCGATCGATGTGGTCGCGGTGCTCCTGGATGCGGGCGGTGAGATCCACCGCGGCGGAGGAGGGCGTCGGTTGGGCGGCCCCGGAACGCGCCTTTTGAGCTTCGTCCAAGCTCTGCATGACCTGTGCGCGCATCTCTGGCGAGCATATGATCGCGCCGGAGAACATCGCGCCGCCGACGATGTTAATGAGAAATCCGCGACGAGCTTCGCTCCAATGGCGGAACAGAAAGACGAGCGCGGCAAACGGAATGAACAGATAGGCAAGCCCCCACAGCATGCTTTGTCGGAATGCGGCGATGATCAACATGATGCCGCCGACCAACATCAGGACAGCGCCGAAGAGTAGAAGAATCAGTGCGAAGGCGGACACAAGAAAGGATCGAAGTGGACGTGGCGCGGTGTTGTCGCTTGGTTATACTTTGATGAGCGATTTCGACCCCGGACGGCTAATCGGGAGAGGGTATTTTGTCAAGGAACGATGCCGGGGCGGCATATCAATCCTTTGTTCCGAAGAATCTGCTGTTATATCGCCATTGGGGTGTAAATCCAATTAGGGATAGGATCCAGTGTAATTCAATCACTCGATGTGGTGATCGAGTGATCGGGCAGCCCTGGGCTAAATTGCGGAGCCTCGTTTTGGGGCTCGGTTTCTCGGTTTGCTCGTCACGCCATTATCGCTTACACCGCCTTCACCGACTCCGCGCATTCAAATGAATGGCGGAGCCTACGGGGCTCGAACCCGCAACCTCTACCGTGACAGGGTAGCGCTCTAACCGATTGAGCTAAGGCTCCGTTTGGGAGCGGAGAAAATAGGGGGGAGGGGGTGGCGTCGCAAGGACTTTTTTCAAAAAGTTTGAGATTCCTGGCGGGATGGCATTTTTGCCTCGGACGGCGTCGATTGTGGCGGAGCGGGTTGCGGTGGAGCGGCGCTTCGGATAGAGACCGTCGGGACATGAATTTTGACGTCGCGATCATCGGAGGCGCCTTTTCAGGCGCGGCCACCGGCCTTCTTTTGAAGCGCCGGAATCCCGCCCTGCGTGTGCTCATCGTGGAGAAGGCCGCAGAATTTGACCGCAAGGTCGGCGAATCGACGACGGAGGTCAGCTCCTGCTTCCTGACCCGCACGCTGGGGCTGGGCACGTACCTGGGGCATCATCAGCTGAGCAAGCAGGGCCTGCGCATGTGGTTTGCGCGCAATTCCGACGAGGCTTTCGAGGATTGCGTGGAGATGGGGGCGAAGCACAATTCGCGGCTTTCAGGCTTCCAGGTGGATCGCTCGACGCTGGATGAACACGTGCTTTCGCTCGCGGTGCAGGCGGGGTGCGAGCTCTGGCGGCCGGCGAAGGTCGCGGGCCTGGCGCTGAATGGCGCGGGGCGGAATGCGCTGGAGGTCGTGGTTGAGGGAGAGAAGCGCGAGGTGGCCGCGAAGTGGGTCATCGATGCGAGCGGCCGGGCGGCGGTGATCGCGCGGAAGCTCGGCCTGCTGCGGCCGGTGGCGGAGCATCCGGTCAATGCCCTCTGGGCGCGCTTTACCGGCGTGCGCGACTGGGATGGGTACGAGCTCCATTCCAAATATCCCTGCTGGGCCAAGGCGGCGCGGACCGGCCGCGGGTGGGCGACGAATCATCTCATGGGCCTGGGGTGGTGGTGCTGGATCATCCCGCTCAAGGGCGGAGATACGAGCATCGGTCTGGTGTACGATTCCCGGCTCTTTCAGCCGCCGGCGGGCGCGACGATCGCGGAGCGCCTGCAGGCGCATTTCCAAACCCATCCGGTGGGGCGGGAGATGCTTTCGGAGGTGAAGGTCGTGGAGGGTGATCAGAAGGCGTACTCCATGCTGCCCTACGTCTCCGAGCGTGTGGCGGGCGATGGCTGGATGCTCGTGGGCGACGCCGGGTCTTTCATCGATCCCTTGTATTCGCCGGGGCTGGATTTCTGCGCCTTCACCGCGCACACGGCGCATTCACTGGTGGCGCGCGCGCTGGCGGGAGAGGACATTTTCCCGGAAATCGAGAGCTACAACACGCGCTTCGCCTTTTGCTATCGCGCGTGGTTTGAAGGGCTGTATCGCGACAAGTACTACTACATGGGCGATGCGGATCTCATGGCGGCGGCGTTTTTGTTGGATATCGCTTCGTATCACCTGGGACCGGTGCGCCAGGTTTACGAGGATCCGCGCACGCAGTTTGATTTTCTTCCTTTCGACGGGACGCCGGGCAAGGTGGTCGCGGCCGTCATGCGGTATTATAATGCCCGCCTCGCGCATCTTGCGCGGCGGCGCATCGAAGCGGGTGTGTATGGGAAAAACAATGCCGGCTGGCGGCTTTTGATTGGCGGCTTTTTGCCGGATGCAACTTCCGGAAAGCTGCTGTTGCAAGGCATGCGGCGTTGGCTGCGCGCCGAGTGGCAGAATCTTTTTCTGAAACCGCAAGGAGAGGGGATGAGGAGCGAGGGTGCGGCGGCGTCCCTCCTGGGAGCGCAAGCGTCTCGTCCGCCAGGCGCGGAAGCGCCACGAGAGATGCCTGGCACGCCATAGTCGAAGCGCTTGCTATTAACTATCAGTTCGGGTTAACACGACGCGGTTGAGGTCGGCCTCTTCGAGGCGTCCGCGTCGAGCGAAAGATTGCCATAGCGATGGCGGGTTTCGCTCACGGACTGCTCGCGCAGCCAGCGGGCGAGTTCGAGTCGGCCGTTTCCGCTGAGCGGAGCGTCGATCCAGTTGAGGCCGGCCTGATGCACCGCACGCAGAAGATCATCCGATGGCGGGGCGATCGTGCGGAAGAACTCCAGACGTTCCGCCGGCTCCGGCAAACGCGCGATGAGCGCGGCTTCGGATTCCTGGGATGCACAGCTGATTTCCAGGGGGACGTTGCATTGCTTAGCCGCGAGTCGGGCGAGTTGTTCGGAGCGTGGATTTGCGTCGGGCAAACGAAGAAGCACGCCGCGCGCGGGACGATAGCGAAAAATGTTACTCTCGCAGCGGAGGCCTGAAGGATCGTGGGAGAGCGAAAAATGGGTGGTCCAGGCGTTGCGATAACTTTCGGCGGCGTCTTCCGGTGAACATTCGCTGTGGTCGAGGCAAGTGCGGAAAAGGTTTACATAGTTTGGTCCGCCGGCTTTGGCTCCGGGGCCGATGCTGCTGCGCTTCCAGCCGCCGAAGGGTTGGCGCTGGACGATCGCGCCGGTGATGCCGCGATTGATATAGAGGTTTCCCGCCTGAACGCGTTCCCGCCAATCTGCAATCTCACGTTCGTCGAGGGAATGTAGGCCGGCGGTGAGGCCATACGCGACGGCGTTTTGCAGGGCGATTGCGTGATCGAGATTCTCCGCACGCATGAGGCCGAGCACAGGGCCAAAGCATTCCGTTTGGTGAAACCAGGAGCCGGGGCGCACGCCGAGCTTGATGCCAGGAGACCAGAGGCAGGGATCGGCGGGGCTTTGCCGCGGCTCCAGCAGCCATTCTTCGCCGGGCTCCAGTGTGGTGAGGGCGCGCTGCAGGGCTTCGCCTGCTGGGCGGATGAGCGGGGTGACGACACTGGCTGGATCGCTCGCGGGACCCACGGGCAGACTGGCGGCGGCATCACGCAGCCGATTGCGGAAGGATGGGTCAGCGTAGACTTCCGCTTCGAGAATACCGAGGCTGGCGGCGGAGCATTTCTGGCCGGAATGTCCGAACGCCGAGCGCACGAGATCGCGGATGGCCAAGTCGCGATCGGCGAGCGCGCTGACCACGATGGCGTTCTTGCCACTGGTCTCGGCGAAGAGCGGCAGCGAAGGCCGCCAGGATTGGAAAAGGCGGGCGGTCTCGTAGCCGCCGGTCAGGGCCACGGCGCCGACGCGCGGATCGACGATGAGGGCGCGGCCCTGCTCGTCGTCCTCATAGGCGCAGAAATGCAGGACCTCGCGCGGGACGCCGGCTTTCCAGAGGATCTGCGCCAGCAGCCACGCAATGCGCCTGGTTTCGGGCGCGGGCTTGAGGATCACGCTATTGCCCGCCATGAGCGCGGCAAGGACCCCGCCGCAGGGAATGGCGAAGGGAAAATTCCACGGCGGCGTGATGACCACGACCCCGAGTGGGTGGGACTCGACCTCGGCTGGAGAGCGGCCCGTCTCGGCGTAGTAGGCGGCCATATCGATGGCTTCGGAGACTTCGGCATCGGCTTCGACCGCCGCCTTTTTGCCTTCGTCGCGCATGAGGGCGATCGCTTCGAAGCGATGAACCGTGAGGCCGTGGGCGCAGGCGCGCAGGATTTCTGCGCGGGCATCGTCGCCGATTTCCTCCCATCCGCGCTGCGCCTGAACCGCGGCATCGAGCACGACGTCAACGGCCGCGGGCGCCGGAAATTCGGTGGAGAATTCGTGTGGCGGATGCAAGAGAGCCCGGCGATTGGCGGGCTGTGTCCAGTCGGAGTCGGGGGCGTTTGAAAACTTGTCGTGGGGCCGCGATAGGGGATAGGCCCGACGCGCGGCTGTAGAGACGTGGTCGCGTTCGTTCCAAGCCTGGACGAAGCGATCTTTCTGCTCTTCCCACGCCGCGCTGCCGGGCGCGAGATCGAAGAGATGGCGCAGGAAATTTTCCTCCGCCGTATTCTCGTCGAGCCGGCGAATGAGATAAGCCAGCGCACTGCTGAATTCTGCTTCCGGGACAATGGGTGCGTAAACTAGCAAGCCGCCCGCCTCTGCGCGCACGGCGCGGGCCTGGCTGGGAGCCATGCCTTCGAGCATCTCGATTTCCACGGCCTGCCGCACGCCGCGCGATTCCCGCAGCGTGAGCGCCAGCGCCACGTCGAAGAGATTGTGGCTGCCGACGCCGATGCGCACGGCCGCGGTGTTTTCCGGGCGGCAGGCGAAGTCGAGCATCCGCTTGAAGTTCGCATCAGTCTCGGCCTTGGATTCGTACGGCGCGGCGGCCCAGCCGTGGAGTTCTGCCTCCACCTTTTCCATGGCCAGGTTGGCGCCCTTGACGATGCGCACCTTGATGGGCGCTCCACCGGCTTGCACGCGGGCGCGCGCCCACTCGGTGAGCTGTTGCAGGGCTTTCCAGGAATCCGGCAGATAAGCCTGCAAGACAATGCCCGCGCGGAGCGAGTGGAACTCGGCTTCGTCCAGGGTTTCGCGAAACGCTGCCGCAGTGAGTTCCAGATCGCGGTATTCCTCCATGTCGAGGTTTACGAATTTGCCGCGCCGCAACGCTTCGCGGTAAAGAAGGCGCAACCGGTCCTTGATGGAGGCGAGCGTGGAGTCCCAGGCCGCGAGATTGATCTGGCTGAAGATCGCCGAAATCTTGACGGACACATAGTCTACGTCGCGCCGGGCCAGAAGAGCCAGAATGGCATCGAGTCGGTGCCGGGCTTCCTCTTCGCCGAGAATTGCTTCGCCGAGCTGGTTTACGTTCACCCGCCAACCGGAGCTCTGTCTTGCATCCAGATAGGCGCGGAGCGGAGCGTCTTCCGCGGAAAGAATGACCGTGCGACTTTCGTCGCGCATGCGGCGCCCCACGGCGCCCATGGCGAGGCTCGGAAAAAATCGGGAGGCCGCAGCTCCGGCGGCGAGCAGGCCGCGCCCGATGATGCCAAAGCCCTCAGGCAGGCCGAATGTACGCAAGAGCTGGCGCCAATGCGCGGCGGCGCGGCTGGGCTCGGCGCTGCGCATGAGTCGATCGGTCATCGCCATGGTGAGAGCCGTAGCCTTGGGATCGGCGATGAGTTGGGCAAGGTGTTGTTCGCGGGCCTTTTCTTCCGGGTGACGCTGTTCCAGAGCGGCAATGAGTAAGGTTTCGGCGAGGGTGACGGCCGCGGAGGCAAGATTGTCAACGGCGGGAGGAGCCGGGGCGGGGGAAGGTGCGAAGGACACAGAAATCATTCGTACAATCTACGCGGTTGCGCGGCGGGTGTATTTGGCGTTCCCTTTGGTTCTCGTGCCGAAAATACACAAAAACGATGCTGCGGAGTTGCGGCGACGCCTGTTGCGCAATGCGCCGGGCCTGGCGGCGCTCGAGACGCTCATGGCAGGGGCGGATGACCTGGTTTTTTGTTTGAAGAATCGCGCCGGGCAATATCTGGGAGCGAATGAAGCCTTTCTCCGGCGAGTGCGCTTGCGGGAGCTAGACGAACTGCTTGGCCGCACGGCGCGCGAGCTTTTCCCGAGCCCGCTGGCGCAAGGCTATGAATTGCAGGACAGCCAGGTTTTCTCGACCGGTGAGCCGATCCGTCAGCGGCTGGAGATGATCACAAACTTTGATGGCAGCCGGGGTTGGTACCTGGCGGACAAGGCGCCAGTGCGCGATGGGAGCGGCCAAGTCATTGCGCTGGCGGGCATTTCCCGAGACTTGCATGCGGCGGCGGCGGATGCGCGCCTAGGGCCTCTGGTGAAGGCGGTGGATCGGCTGCGGCGGGACTATGCACAGCCGCTGCGCATCGCGAGTCTGGCGAAGGAAGCCGGGTTGTCGTCGAGCCGATTTGAGCGACTCATGCGGGCGATTCTTCACGTTTCGCCGCGGCAACTGCTTACGCGGCTGAGAGTGGAAGCGGCGGCGTATGCGCTGCGCGCGACCTCACGTGGATTGGTGGATATCGCGCTGGAATGCGGGTTTTGCGATCAGCCGACGTTTTGCCGGCAGTTCAAGGCGGAGACGGGGTTGTCGCCGGCGAGGTATCGACGGGCGGAGACGCGAGGATAGGCTCGCGGACAATGCGCCGCTGCGCAGAATTTCGTGAGTCATCGACGAGTGAGTGTGCAGGCGCCGCCAGGTTTTGGAGTGCGCGCGGTTCTCCGCCGCTTTCGGACGGGGCTGGTTGAGAAGGGGGCACACTGAACTCAATGCCTGCGAATGGAGACGTTAGTTTTAAGGCGTTGGTGGCAAATCGTAAAACTAAGGTTGATGATAGAAGGCACGCGCCTTCGTATTCGCACGGTTTGCCCCCAGTGCTGTGCATCCAAGGTCACGTTGCGAATGAGTTGGGGCGGTGTGAATTTGTCTCAACCGGTCCCTTCCGAAAGCGGCGGAGAACCGCGCGCACTCCAAAACCTGGCGGAGTTGAGCTGCTCTGAGTGGTTGAAACGGCGGAGTGTTGCAGGACGCGCCTTGAAGAGATGCGATTAGGTATAAGATTTTCTACCGCGGAGGACCGGGCGTGACTCTCGAACCACTTTGCCATGTCGTGCTGACTTCGCCGTGGATTTCCGGAGCCGGCGTCGAATTGGCGGCGCATCCGGCTAGGGCAGCCGCGAGGAAAAGTGGGAGCAGGATTTTCACAATCTCCAACGATGGGCATCGAAGTCTTTTCCGGCAAGTCTCGGGCGAGTGGCTGAAGGGTTATTTCTCGTGAGTCGTCCAACGATAGAAGTTGCCAAACCCCTTCAAAGCGATGAAAGAGCGCACTCACCCATGTCCCTGGCCGAAAAAATCGAACTCACGCTGCTCCCGCTGGCCGGGCTGGCGGTGTTTGCTTGCGGGCCGATGTTGCCCACGACGGTGAGCGGTGGCCGGCTCTTGTTTTTGGCGGCTGCGGCGCTGCTCTTCCAGAGTCTGGTGCGAGATCTCTCTCTGCTGGCCGCAGCGCGGCGCCGGTCGGCGGGAACCCGACGGGTGGCGCGCTGCATGTGCATCGAGTCGACGGTGGGCGTGGGTGGACTGGCTATTGGTGGCCTTGCCGCTGGGATGGGCTTGGGTGGGGCGCTGAGCATTGCCCCGTGGACTTGGGGTGTTTTGGCCTTTGCCATGGGCCTGGTTGGCTTCTGGCTCAAAGATTTCGTCATCGAGTGGCGACCGTGGAAAATCCGCCGCGATCCGGATCACCTGAACATTCTCGTAGAGTGGAAGTGGTAACTGCGCCCGTCGCGAAACAATCCGAGCCGAGCAGTTGGTCGTCGCTGACCGCGGGCGCCCAAGCGCACCTTTGGCTGAAGCTTCTCTGCAACGCAGGACTTGGCGCGTGGATCGGCGTCTTCTATTTCTCCCCGCAACGCTGGCCGCTCTTTGACGCGCATGCGGCGCCGACCTTGCGCCTGGACGAATGGGTGCCCTTCAATCCGGGCTGGGCGCTGATCTACCAATCTGTGTTTGTCGCCAATACCGTGGCCATCTGGCTCGCAGGCCAGACGCGGCTCGTGTGGCGCTACACTCTCGTCACCGCGGCAACCTATGCGGCAAGCGCCGTCGTCTTTTGGCTTTACCCCACGCTCTCGCCGCGCCCGGAACACGTCGACTCCGCGCTCTATAGCATGCTCATCAGCGCCGTGGATGGAACCCGCAATGCGCTGCCCTCTTTGCACGCGGCGCTTGGCTTGCTCGCGGCGATGCAGACTGCGGAAATCCTGCGGCGTTGTCGCGCGGGCCGTTTATGGCGGAGTCTGCCCTGGGTCTGGCTCGCCTTCATGCTTTACGCCACGCTGGCCACGCGGCAGCATCGGGTGCTGGACCTGATCGCAGGCATGGCGCTGGCGCGCGCGATGGTTTTGTTATACGATGCGCTCTGGCCGGAAAACACGTGAGTTAACCCGCGCGGTCATTTCACGTCCAGCAAGCTTTGAAAGGCCGCCGGAGTGGGGCATTTGTCGTGATAACATCCCTCGAGACTGGCGGCGGTGTTATTGCCCGCGGCCGCGAGATTGACGAAGCGCGGAAAGCTCGCCGGCGGCAGCTTTTCCAGGAGCACGGAGACGCAGCGCTCCGCCGCCCCATAGAAGACCGGGGCCGCCGGATCGACGCCGGGCGTGCCATAGCGAACCCGATTGTAAACCTGGTCGAAGGATACGATCCCCGGCGTGGATTTGTTTAGATAGCGCGAGATCGAAGTCTTCGAGCGCAGCGCCAGTGATTTCGAGCCCATGTACTCGGCGAACCCTTCATTGAGCCAGAGCGGCCAGTGTCGTCCGTTATAGAAATGAGAGACGATGGCGTGAGTGGCTTCGTGGCAGAGCAGCTTCGTATAGGTTTCCTGCTCGTAGGGCGAGGTGAGGAGCAGTTCATCCTTGTAGGCAAAGCCCGCGATGACCATGGGGAGGCTTTGTTTTAGTTTGAAAATCTTCCAGCTCTCGGCGTCGGGAAAGATGAAAACATGCATCTTGCGTGGGGCGGTGCGCGGGTCGAGATGCAGCGTCTGTGTCACGGCGAAATACGCGCACTCCAGATAGCGGAGAGCGAGCGCCGCGTCTTCCTTTACGACGTAGTGAACGACGAAGTGATCTGTCTCCGCGTGAATCCACTTCTGCATCTGGATGGCCACCCGTCCATTCAAGCCCAGGGGGTAGGTCGAGGAGCGATCGTTTGCCTGCGGCTTGAGCGGCAGAGTTGGCGGCAGAGCGGCCGGCGGGCCATTGAGCCAGGTCGCGTCGGTGTCGTCCTTCTGCGGCTTGGCCTCGATCTCGATGAGAAAATGTTGCGTCTCGGAGCGGGCGGCGTCGTAGTCGGCCATGGTCGCGCCGACAAAATAGCGGCCGAGTCGCTCGATGCGCTCGAGTTCGGCGAGTTGCTTCTCGATGTCAGCCGAGCCGCGGTACACGCCGACCAAGGCATTTGCCGTGGGGTCGTACGAGGTGAAATTTGGCGGCGGCGGAGCCGGCGGGTGCGTGGGGATCGCCACGACGCCGGCCAGATCGGCTCCGGTGGCCGGCCGGAATTTCGACTCGGCCTGAAGCTTTTCTGCGGGGCCCACCGAGTCTTGGCGTTTCTCCAAAAGTTTCGGCTCCGAGGCCATGACGCCCGCGCCGTAGTCGATCGAGACCCGGGCTTCCTCGCCATCGGGAAGGCGGCCCCAACGTCTGATGGTCCAGACCTCGCCTCCGGTCCGCTCGACCCCATCTTCGCGTACGATGCGCCGGGTCTGGGCCTGACCATCTGACGTATAGCGCTCGATGATCTGGACCTTTCGGCCCTGGTCGTCTTCGCCTGCATCCTCGACTTCGCGCGAGCGATCCGGAAAGAGCGTGATGAATTTGCCGTCGCTGAAATAGCGCTTGGAAATCAGCTGGCCGTTGGGGTCGAACTTTGTCGTGATCCGGGTCGGTTCATTGTGCAGCGATTCGCCGTTGGCTTCCACCGTGCGCGAGCCATCGGGGTGGCGAGTATCGACGTTCCCGGCGGGGTCGGTGGCGATGCGGGTTCCGTCGGCGAGTTCCACGAGCGTGCCGCCGTCCGGCCGGGTCGTGGTGCGGCGGGCGCCATCGGCGGAAATGCTTAGCGTGCCGCCGGAGCGGAGGTCGACCGTGCGGGAGCCGTCACGATTGTAATGCGCGACGGAGCCATCCGGCGCCAGGGCCTCGCGCCCGCCCGTCGGCGAAAGATATTCGGCAAAGCCATCCGGCAGCAGCTTCGCCGGCTTCGGCGGATTGCCGACGTCTTTTTCATAGCGCAGCGCCATCGTGCGTCGGGCCAGGAAATCCCAGCGGAGGGCGGCCTGCGGATTTCGCGGCACGCCGAAGCCGGTGGCGTAGCCCAGGATGAGGGAGCGCTGGGCTTCGAAGAGGCCTTGCTTGGCTGCGGAGGTCAGCAAGGAGATGATTTCCTTGCTGTCTTTCGCGGCAGTGGGGCCGATCGAGAGGGCGATGGCGAGATTGTACTCGGCTTCGGGCAGGCCTGCAGCAGCCGCCTTGCGATACCAGGAGAGCGCCTCGACGGGATCTTTGGGCACGCCGGTCCCTTGCATCAGCAGCAGGGCCAGATGAAACTGTGAAGTCGGCTCCCCCTGCTTCGCGTAGACGCGCATAACATCGACCGGCTCTTCAAAAGGCGTGTCGAGCCCCGCCTGCGCCCGGATCGCCGAGACCATCAGCGCGGCGAGCGCCACAAGAATTTTCAGCCGGGGAAGACGCACGAGGTAGGTATGAAAATAGGGCTGCTGGGACCGGGCCGGCGGAGCTGCATTAGATGTCCGGATGGGCGTGGCGTTCAAAAGTGGGCCGGGGGATTTTTCCATCCACGTTGTGCGGTTGTCGAAAATGATGCGTTGACAGCGCGAACGAAACCATGACGAAATGTTAGCAGCGAGGGCTGTGAGTGTGGGGTGTAAATCGCTCAAATGCAGGTAATTCGTGTCGCTATGAGAAAATACATCGCAGAGTTTATCGGTACGTTCTTCTTCGTCCTGACCGTGGGGTGCACGGTCATTCCCGGCGCCGCCGGAGTCATTCCCCCGCTGGCCATCGGCGCAGCGCTCATGGTCATGGTTTACGCCGGAGGCCATATTTCCGGAGGGCATTTCAACCCTGCGGTGACGACAGCCCTTTTCATTCGAGGGCGTTGTGACGGGAAGGATGTATTGCCCTACTGGATCGCGCAACTAGGCGCCGCCGTCGTGGCTGGCTTCACCGCGATGTTTCTGGTGGGCAAAAGCGGCTCTCCCATGACCATCACCGACGTAAAGACGGCCTTTCTGGCGGAGTTTCTCTTCACCTTTGCGCTCGCCTACGTGGTTTTGAATGCCGCCACGGCCAAGGGCACGGCCGGAAATTCCTTCTATGGCCTCGCGATCGGCATGACGGTGATGGTCGGAGCATTTTCCGTGGGTTCCATTTCCGGCGGAGCCTTCAATCCTGCCATCGCCTTGGGCATCACGGTCATGAAACTCGTACAGGTTTCCGATCTCTGGATCCACTTCGTCGCGGATCTCGCAGGCGGTGTGGTGGCCGGGCTGACCTTCAAGTTTCTCAATCCCGAGGACAAGTGAGCGAGTGGGGCCGGGGTGGGAAGAATGGGCTCCCGACCCGACAGCTCCCGCCGCGCATTCTGGACGGCGGCGGGATTTCGGTCTAGATGCAGGACGACATGACCGCCGCCGCCACTTCCATCGACGAAGCCCTCATCGACCGCATCATCGCCGGAGACCGCATCACACAGGCAGATGCCCTCGCGTTGTACGAGCTGCCGCTGAACGAGCTGGGCGAGTTGGCGGACCATCGCCGCAATCTGGCGAAGCGCGCGGCCTACGATGGCAAAGGCGCGGAAATCGCCACCTACATCGTCGATCGGAACATCAACTACACGAACGTCTGCAATGTGTACTGCAAGTTCTGCGCATTCTACCGTACGGAGAAGGACGAGGATCACTACGTCCTCACGCAGGAGCAGTTCGACAAGAAGCTCGATGAATTGAGCGCCATCGGCGGCGTGCAGATCCTCTTGCAGGGCGGCCATCATCCAGACCTGAAGATTGACCATTATCTCACGATGCTCGGGCACATCCGGCAGAAATATCCGCACATCAATGTGCACGGCTTCTCGCCCCCGGAATTCCAGCATTTTTCCAAGGTCTTCGAGATGCCGGTGCGCGAGGTGATTTCACGCTTCAAGGAAGCGGGGCTTGGCTCCATTCCGGGCGGCGGCGGGGAGATCCTTGTCGACCGGGTGCGGACCCGCATTTCCCCGCTGAAATGCAACAGCGACGAATGGCTCGAAGTCATGCGTGTCGCCCATGAGTTGGGGCTGCGCTCCAGCGCGACGATGATGTTCGGCCACGTCGAAACCGTCGCCGAGCGCATCGAGCACCTGGATCGCCTGCGTGCGCTGCAGGACGAGACCGGAGGCTTCACCGCCTTCATCTGCTGGACTTTCCAGCCGGAAAATACCGTGCTGCGTTCCGAGCCGGTGGGCTCGAGCGAATACCTGCGCATGCAGGCGCTCTCGCGGATTTACTTGGACAATATCGAGAACGTCCAGAGCTCCTGGGTGACCCAGGGACCGCGCATCGGTCAAGTCGCGCTGAAATACGGAGCCAACGATTTCGGCTCTGTGATGATGGAGGAGAATGTCGTTTCCAGCGCCGGCACGACTTTCCGGCTCAACAGCCAGCAGATCGAGCGGCTCATTTCCGAGGCCGGCTACGAGCCGCATCGGCGGGACAACTGGTATCGGCTTCTGAACTAGACCCTTGCGCTCGCCCCTCTGGCTGGCCTAAAAGGGCCGCTTTTCTTTATGCGCCTACTCGTCACCGGCGGCTGCGGCTTTATCGGCAGCAATTTCATTCGCAGCGTTCTCAATCACTACGGCGAAGCCAGCGTGACCAATCTCGACGCGCTCACGTATGCCGGAAACCCGGCGAATTTGGCGGGCATTTCGGAGAAGTACGGCGACCGCTACGAATTTTGCAAAGGCGACATCGGCGACCGCGCAGGTGTGGAGGCCATCCTCTCGAAGCATCAATATTTCGCGGTGATCAATTTTGCCGCCGAGTCGCACGTTGATCGCTCCATCGATACGCCGGAGAATTTTATCCACACGAACATCGTCGGGACCTCCATCCTCCTGGATGTGGCGCGCAAGCACGGCGTGCGGCGGTTCGTCCAGATCTCCACAGACGAAGTCTACGGATCGCTTGGGCCCGAGGGCCGCTTTACCGAGACCTCGCCGATCCAGCCGAGCTCACCCTACAGCGCGAGCAAGGCTGGCGCGGATCTCCTCGTCCTGGCCGCGCACCATACCTACAAGCAGGAGGCCGTCATCACGCGCTGCTCGAATAATTACGGCCCCTACCAGTACCCGGAAAAACTCATCCCGCTCATGATCGTGAACGCCCTGCGCGACAAGCCGCTGCCGGTCTACGGCGACGGGCTGAATGTGCGCGACTGGATTCATGTGGAGGACCACTGCGCGGCGATCATGTGCGCGCTCATGGAAGGCAAACCCGGCGAGGTCTACAATGTCGGTGGGGATGGCGAACTGCGGAACATCGAAGTGGTGAAGATGATCCTCGATCGTCTCGGCAAGCCGCACAGCCTCATCCAGTACGTCACCGACCGCCTCGGTCACGACCGGCGCTACGCCATCGATTCGGCGAAGACCCAGAGCGAGCTGAAGTGGAAGCCGCTCCATCGGCCGGAGCAGGGGATTGCCGACACCATCGACTGGTATGTGAACAACCGGGCGTGGTGGGAGCCGCTGCTCAAGTCCTAAGCTCCATTTCGAATGAAATCCCGCATCGTCATCCTGGGCAGTGGCGGCCGGCTCGGAGCGGCCTTGGCGCGCGAATGGGGCGCCGCCGGCGATGAAATCGTCGGCTTCAACCACGGGCAACTCGACATCGGGAATCTTGACCAGGTGAATGCCGCGCTGGAGCCGTTGACCTTCGACGTGCTCGTGAATTGCGCGGCGCTGACCAACGTCGACTATTGCGAGACGCACGAGGAGGAGGCTTTCCAGATTAACGCGCATGCCGTGCGCGCAGTGGGCGAAATCTGTGCGCGCAAGGGCGCGCGGTGCCTGCACATCGGCACCGATTACGTCTTCGACGGCGACCAGCGCACACCTTACGCCGAGACAGACGAAGCGCGCCCGATCAGTGTGTACGGGAACTCCAAACTCGCGGGCGACTTGGCGCTGCTGGAGACGTCCGAGCGGCATCTCGCCGTACGCGTCTCATGGGTCTTTGGGCCGGATCGGCCGAGTTTTGTGGATGGGGTTCTGCAGCGTGCTTTGCAGGAAGAGCAGGCGGCGGCGATTGCCGACAAATGGGCTGTGCCGACGTATACGCTGGATGCGGCGACACTGCTGCGGCCATTCCTGCGCGACATCCCGGAGGGCGGAATCCTGCATCTGTGCAACGGCGGGTCCTGCACCTGGCAGGAATATGGGCAATTTGCGCTCGATTGTGCTCTCGAAGCGGGAGTGGCGCTGAAGGCGCGCACGGTCGGGCCCTTGAAGATGAGCGATCTGAAGGCTTTCGTGGCGAAGCGTCCGCCGTACACCGTGATGTCGACCGCCAAGCTGGCATCGCTCGGCGGCATGACGCCGCGGACCTGGCAGGACGCGGTCCGCAGCTATGTGGTCGACCACTGGGCGCCCACGCGGAAGGGGTGAGGTTCGGAGTTCGCGCGCCCATCCTTCGAAGGATGGGAGGGATGGGAGGAATTGTTTTGCGCGCGCGATCCTCGGTTCCTTTGATGCTCGTTGGAGTTTGACCGGTTTGCTTGGAAGTTGCCCCCTCTCGGGCGCGCTTGTGAAATATTTCACAAATTCGGCTTGCGACGGTAGGGGCGGGCTTTAGGCTGTTTTGCATCGTCCGTCCGGCGTTTCCTCGGCGCTTTTGCCACCCGCGCTTTTTTCTGCGAGGTTTAGCCGGAAGGAAGCTTTCAACCAACCGCTTTGCCATGCCCGAACTAACGCCGGTCGCCTACGATTCGAAGATCGAGGGCAACATCATCGTGACCCAGCTCGACACCGCCATCAACTGGATGCGGAAGAACTCGCTTTGGCCCATGCCCATGGGCTTGGCCTGCTGCGCGATCGAGCTGATGGCCGCGGCCAGCGCGCGCTTCGACATCGCCCGTTTCGGCGCCGAGGTCATGCGCTTTTCGCCGCGCCAGAGCGACGTCATGGTCGTGGCCGGCACGGTCACCTACAAAATGGCCCTGGCCGTGAAGCGCATCTGGGACCAGATGCCGGAGCCGAAGTGGTGCATCGCCATGGGCGCCTGCGCCTCCAGCGGCGGCATGTATCGCTCGTACTCGGTGCTCCAGGGCATCGATCAACTCATCCCGGTCGACGTGTATATCTCGGGGTGCCCTCCCCGACCGGAAGCGCTGCTTGAAGGTCTCATGCGCCTTCAGCGGAAAATCGAGGGTGAGCACTCGCTGCTCGAGCAGAAGCGCGCGCTCATCGAGTCGTTTTCCTAATAATTTTTTGGTTTCTTCTCTTCCGCTCATGGCCACATCAAAAATCGGCGGCGACGTTGCTGCCCTTCAGTCCAAGTTCAAGGTTCTGGGAAAGATCGAATTTCGCGGGGAAACGACGATCCTCGTCGAAAAGGCGGCCATCTACGAGGTCTGCAAGTTCGCCAAAGAGCAGTTGGGGTTCAGCGTCCTCCTCGATCTTAGCGGCGTCGATAATTTTGGGGAAGAGCCCCGGTTCGAGTTGGTCTACGAGCTTTACCAGTTCGAGCGGGCGGAGCATTTGCGGGTGAAGGTTTCGGTCTCGGAAGATGATCTGGAAGTACCGTCGGTGGTCGACGTGTGGGCGACGGCCAATTGGCACGAGCGCGAAGCCTACGACATGTACGGCATCCGTTTCCGCGGCCATCCGGACCTGCGCCGCATTCTCATGTGGGACGGGTATCCGTTCTACCCACTGCGCAAGGATTTCCCGCTGGCGGGCAAGCCGAGCGATATGCCGGATGTGGCCTTTTCGAAGGCCGCGCCGCTGGAAGGCGGGCCGTTTGTCACCGTGCCCACAACGGCGACGACGAAGGATCGCGAGCCTCGGGCTCGCGGGTAGGGGCGGTGAAGGTTCGTGGAGCGAACCTTCAATCAGTGGAATTACCCCGGCCCAGGATTTTTGCCGAGTTTCATCTGAAATGATGTCGTGGCAAAATAAAGATCACCCGGGGCCTTTCCATAAGGCCAATGATCGACAAACTCGGTGAGCCAAAACTGGGCGGGGCCGGTGGATTCCGGTAGAGCGAGAAACTTCAAGAGTTGGGATCGTTGGTCCGATCTCAACGGCCAACTCCATTCCGCCTTCCCGTCCCACGCGCGACCCGAGGAGAAACGCCCTTCGTAGCGCGATTCCGCAACCAAGTAGATTTGCAATAGCCGATTTGAAACACTCAACTGATCCGCTGCTTTTTTGGAGTCGGGTTCGCGGTAGGGAAAGAGCGGATGGTCTGTTTTGAAACTGATGCGCAATGCGGAAGCAGCGAGGCGCGGGTCAGAATGGCGAGCGCCAGGTTTGGCAATTTTCATGGCCGTCATAAACCACCCGCCTTCGAGATAGGGTTGCGCCCAGGCAGCGGTCTCCGAGGTGTAGGCATAGCCATGCTGTTGAAGCCATTTCGTCAGCGCCTTCCCCGAGCCGGCGGTGAGAACCGCCGTATGAAATCCCGCGACGGTCTTCTCTTCGATGACTCGGACACCTTGTCCTTCGGCTCCTGCGCTCACGACAGCTATGCCGTAGGTGGCCGGAGGTTTTGGAGCCGTGATTTCTGCAAGGAATGGGAATGCTTCATTGCCCGACTCTTCGAGTTGGGGTCGGGTTGGCGTAGGCACCAGAAACCCCACCGACTCCCCCGCGCTGCGAAAATTGGCTTTACGAATGAGGTGCTCGATTTGCCGCTGCTGATCCCAAAGGATAATGACTGTTTGATCCGCATTGACCGCCGGAACACCCGGAGGCGCCACCACACAACAGGCCTCGGAGGAGCCGCTCACTCCAAGATAGATAGCAAATAAACAAACTATGAATGCTTGCATCTGATGGTGTTGGGTTTGACGGCATTTCCCGACTCGATCCTTAAACTGCGGCGTTCGACGTTTCGCTTACGCGTGATCTTCCACCTGTTCTACGATTTTCTCCGGAGCCTCCGCCACCAACGTCCCGAGGCGCTCTTTGAATTCCTCGATCCCTGTCCGGGCATCGGCAGAAATCGGGATGATTTCGATCTTTTTGCGGAAGCGCCGATTGAACGCCTTCAGATTCTCCGCCGCTTCGGGGAGATCCATCTTGTTCGCCACGATGATCCATGGACGTACGCTCAGTGTCTTGTCGTAGAGATCGATCTCTTTCCGAAGATTCTCCAGATCCGCCACCGGCTCGCGGCCTTCGCTGCCCGCCATGTCGATGACAAAGGCCAGCAGTTTGCAGCGGACGATGTGGCGCAGGAACTCGTGGCCGAGGCCGACATTGGCATGCGCGCCTTCGATGAGGCCGGGAATATCCGCCACCGTCACCCGGCGAAAGCCGGGCAGTTCCACCACGCCGACATGCGGCGTGAGGGTGGTAAAGGGGTAGGCGGCGATTTTCGGATGCGCTGCGGAAATGCTTGTGAGCAGCGTGGATTTGCCCGCATTTGGATACCCCACGAGGCCGACGTCGGCGATCTTGCGCAGTTCTAGGTAGAAGGTTCCCTGCTCGCCTTCTTCGCCGTAGGTGAATTGAGTCGGCGTGCGATTGCGCGAACTCTTGAAATGGACATTGCCGATCCCGCCCTTGCCGCCTTTGCAAAGGAGATGTTCCTGGCCGTTTTCCTTTAGGTCGACGACGACTTCGAGTTGGCTCAGGTCGATGGCAGACTCGCTTTCCTTGTCAACCAGGGAGCCCTCTTCCGCGTCTTCCGGTGATTTCGTGAAATCGATGTAAGTCGAATCCGAGCGATAGGCGACAGACGGCTCCAGCCCTTCGCGTTTTTCCGCCGTGGGCATGCGATAGACGATCGTGCCGATGGGTACATGGACGATTTTGTTCGGCGCCGTTTTGCCCGAGCACTGCCGGCCGCCGCCATGCTCACCGTTTTTGGCTTTGATGATCGGTTCGTAGAAAAACTGCGTAAGGTTATCGGTGTGCGGATCCGCGCGCAGGACGATGGAGCCTCCATGGCCGGCATCGCCGCCATCCGGGCCGCCTTTGGGTACGAAGGATTCACGCCGAAACGAACATGAGCCGTTTCCGCCTTTGCCGGCCTGCGCAAATACTTTGATGTGGTCTACGAACATCCGGCCATATTAGCGCATTTTTGCGAAACTGCCGAGATTAGATGCAGGCTGTGTGTGGAGAGTAATCAAATCCTGTGCTGCTCAGCGAGCCGCGGCGCAAAGCTCGGCGACCGCTGGCTCCAGCGGGAGGGAGAAAGTCTGGCCAATTTCCCGTAGGGCGATGCGGTGCTCTTCGCCGCGCAAAGCGGCGGCGAAGCGCCGGATCGGCTCATCCATCGGCTCAGCGCTGAGGCGAAAGGTTTCGTGGTGCACGGGCATGATGAAGCGCGCGCCGGCTTCATTGGCCATCTCGACCGCTTCTTCGGGTGTGCAATGATTGGCGATCCAGGGATCATAGGCGCTGATCGGCGCGATGAAAAGGTCGATGGGTCCGCGTGAACGGAGGTGGGTGGCATCGGTGCGCGCCGTGTCGCCGCAAAAGCAGATTCGCCGGCCGCAGCGCTCAATAATGTAGGCATTGTAGCGCCGGTGCGGATCCCACTGCATGCGCGCGCCCCAGTGGCGGAGCTTGAAGGCGGCGAGGGTCACCGGACCGGCGGCGGTTTCGACGGTGCGCACTGCATTCCAGGGCAATTCGTGGACTTCGCGAAAGCGCATACTGTCAAAAAGGTCCGAGGTTTTTTCCGCGGCGATAACGGTCGAGGAGCGGGGCAGACTGCGCAGAGATCGAAGATCCAGGTGATCCATGTGCGCGTGGGAGAGGAGCACGAGATCGATCGGAGGCAGCTCGGAGGGCTTCAGGGCGCAGGCGACGTAGCGTTTCGGCCCAAGGGTAAACGGGGGCAGCCGCAGCCCGATGCGGCTGAAAAAGACGGGGTCGGTGAGGATCACGACGCCGTGGAAATTGATGAGCACCGTGGCGTGGCCGAGCCAGGCGACGGTCACGCGATCGTTCGGCCATTCACTGGGCCGGGGATGATGGGGAGCCGGAAGGATGCGCCGTTGAAAATCTCCCGTGAGCTGGCGAAGAAAACGAAGTCGGCGCATCCCACAAGCTTGGAGAGGCTCCGGCTTCCCGCAAGTCCCGCGTTCGATTCGTGTCCGGCCTGGAAAATGCGAAAATTCCCGCCTGCCTCTGGAAATCGCCCGCCCGCGGAGTATAAGTCCGCGCCCCGACGCATGGCCCGAAATTCCCGCTCCGCCTCTCCGCTGCATATTCTGATTGTCCTCGCTGTCGCCGGCGCCGCGCTCTTTCGCTTTGGCGGCGCTTACCTCCAGAAGCCGGTTGTGCCCGGACAGGTCGAAGTCTTTTTCTCGCCGTCCGGCGGCTGCACCGACGAGGTGGTGAAGGAGCTGCGCCATGCCCAGCGCAGCGTGCTCGTGCAGGCGTATTTCTTGACGAGCCAGCAGATCGCCGAAGCGCTCATCGACGCGCATCGTCGTGGACTCGAGGTGAAAGTGATCATCGACCGAAAGGCGTTGCAGGAGCAGCCGAAGGAAGCGGAGCACCTGGCGCATGCCGGCGTCCCGGTCTGGATCGACGGCCAGCACCCCATCGCGCATAACAAAGTCATGATTCTCGACGGAGACACGGTCATCACCGGCTCGTTCAATTTTACCCGTCAGGCCGAGACCAGCAATGCTGAAAACCTAGTTGTGATGCATAAGTCGCTGGCGCTGGGCGAAGAGTATTCGAATAACTGGCGTCAGCATCTCGGGCACTCGGAGCCGTATCACCCGTAGAAAAAGGGGATGCGGTTGACCGCATCCCCTCATGATAGCGATGTCGATGTTCGCTTACTGAACCTTTTCCTCTTCTACCGATACCGATGCATCCGCGCTCACGCCCCGCGTGGGATCCGCGGAGCTGTTCTTCGGCTCCCGCTCCTGGAGCTTTTTCAGCTCGTCCAATTTCTTTTGCACGTCGGCCGGGATGTTTTTGCGGTCGTCGTCGGAATCGATGGGGCCGGTGAAGGACACGTTTCCATTGGCATCCTTAACGACAAGGGTGCGATGGCCGTTGTCGTTCCCGATTTCAATAATGCCGTCGCCGTCCTTCAGGATAAGGTGGGACTTGGCGCCATCGATGGTGGTCACGCCATTTTGGGAGAAGATCTTGATCTTCCCGCCGCCGCCCGGTTCGGCTTCGTGCAGGATCTTTCCAGGGCCGAAGGGATCGTTAAGACTCGAGGCTTTGGCGGCAGCCTTCGCTGCGGCATCCGTCGCCGCGCGGGTGGCGCGATCCACTTCTTCCCGGACGCGGTCCATCTTCTCATTCAGGGCGCGTTTTTCGTCGCGGAACTGCCTGCCAGGGCCTGCGTCGTCACGGCCCGGGCCGAAACCCTCGCCGTCCCATTTGCGAAACTCGTTTGGCTTGTCGCCGCCGCCGCCAAAGCTTCCGGGGCCTCCTCCGAAGCCGTTGCCGAGGCCCTGGAGAAAGCCTGGCATGGCATGCCAATCCGGCTCGGGGCCGTGCTTTCCGCGGGTCATGCGTTCGCCGACCTTGGCCGAAACCTTGGTCGATTGGCCTTTGCGCATCAGAGTGAGCGCGACTTCCTTGTCCTTTCCGGCAGCGCGCACCAGCGTGGCGAATTGATCGGGATTGACCAACTGCTGGTCGTTGAAGGTCTGCAAGACGTCGTATTTCTGAACGCCCGCAGCGGCGGCCGGGCTATCGGGGATCACTTCGTCGACCATGAGGCCGAAGCCCTCGGGCAAACCAAGCTGCGCGGTGAGCGCCGGCGGGACTTCCGAGGTGATGAGGCCAAGGAAAGGCTGCGGCTCGCCTTTCTCGCGATCGCGATCGCGGTCGTCCCCAGGCTGGTCGCGTTTGCGACCGGGACCGTCAAAGCGACCGCCCGGGCGGCCGGGGCCGCGCGGACCGCCGTCGTCGGGACGGGCGGCTTGGAGGGGAGGCTGGGGTGGCGGAGGCGGGGCGCCGGGACCTTGCGCCGAGGCTGCGGCGGTAGAGAGCGCCGCGGCGAGCGCGACGATGAGATGCGATTTCGGTTTCATAGATGGTTATTGTACGGAGACAGGGAGGTAAACGACGTCGACTCGCGGAGCCTCGACTTCGACGCGCGCGCCGGTTTGCGGATCCAGCCAGGAGTGCCGCTCAACAGAGGAGTAGCGCACGACCTTGGTCGGGCCGTCATTGCCGTCGAGAAGGAGGCCGCCGTCCTCGGCGCCGATGAGTTCGCGAGAGGACTCGGCCGGCTCGAAGCCGCGGAAGACGGCGTTTGTGGCGGCGATGGGCTGCGTGAGCGGCGAAAAGGGAGTGAGGGGCATTGAGGCCGGAGTCGCCGGACGCAGGGTGAAGATGAGGAGCGCGGTCGCGGCGGCCCCGCCGGCTGCCCAAAGGAGCCGGGACAGCAGCTGCGAGAGCGAGATTCCCGCGGCGACGCGGGGAAGGACTCCTGCTCGGGAAGCGACCGGAGCGGGCGCAGGGGCCGTCTCCAATGCCAGGCGGCTGGCAATCGCCTTTTCCAGACCCGCTGAGGGAGTGTGGGGCCGCAATTGGCGCAGTTCGTCTTCGAGGTCAGATTCGTTCATGTTCAGCGGGTTTGAGCAGGCGGCGGAGCGCTTGCAGGGCGTAGCGATGCCGGGAGGCAATCGTGTTGATGGATTCGCCGAGGGCTTCGGCGATTTGTGCGAAAGTCAGTTCACCCCAGATCCGCAGGACGAGGGTCTCGCGCTGCTCCTGCGGCAGGCGTTCCAGTGCGGATTGGATGGATTCGGAAAGCTCCTGCTGGCCGATTTGCGAATCGAAGACCGGCTCTGGGCCGCGGTTTTCGGTGTCGAAGCGCTCTTCCCGGGCGGTGCGGCGCTGGCTGCTGCGGATCAGGTCGATCGCGGCGCTGCGCACGGCGGAGTAGAGCAGGGGATAGTGCTCGGGCTGGGCGTCGGGTTGTTTCTGCCAGAAACGGATGAAGCCATTTTGCACGGCGTCCTCGGCATCCGCGGCGGAAGGGAGCCATTGGCGCGCGAACAGGAGCAGGCGGGGAGCCAGCTCCCGATAGCAGGCGCGCCACGGTTCTTCGGCAGGGGCGGAGGAGGCGGGCGATGGCATGCGGTTTCTCCTGTGAAAACGTCGCCGATCGCCGGATTTGTGCAGGAAGTTTTTGTGGAGGCGAAAAGAAAAGACAGAGGCAAGCGAACGCTTGCCTCTGTCTGTGATGGGTTTTGCGCGATCGTTGGGATATCCCCTTCGCGCGAGGGGACCTGCGAATTCGTTTATTGCGGGATCAACTGGATGTAGTTGAAGGCCTCCGAGTACCCGCTGCTGCTGGTGTTTTTCCCGGTGATCATGAAGCGGAACCATTTGTCGCTGGTGGTCGCGGGCTTCCAGTTGCCGAGGTCAAATTCGGAGAAGTCCGCACTGGAGGAGTATTCGTCCTGCGGGGAGGCGACGTTGGAAGATGTGCCGCTGAAGTTATCGGCTCGTCCGACGGCCAATTGCCATAGGCCGCGCGAGGGGAAGTTCTTGGTCCCGACGCGCACATCGTACGTGCCCGCGGGAATGCTGGGCACGAGGTAGGTGACATAGTTGCCGACCGCGGTTGCATCGAGGATGGTCCCGGCGCCGCCGGCAAAGCCCGAATCGGTAAGGACGCGATGCGTGATGCCGGAAGTGATGCTCGCCACGGTGAGATTGTTGGTCTGAAAGTAGAGCGGCTTCAGCGGCGGCGTGAACTCCAGCATGGCGATCGTGTTGACATCCCAGTTGGCCAGAATGTCGACATTGGTCGGGGTGGCCGCGGTCCATTTGTTCCAGCAGACGTTATAGTCGGTGCGCCGGCAACCCCAGGCGGCATTCGCGTTGTTCACCATGAAGGTATAGTAAGTGTCGAGCAGATCGGGGTTCCAGCGGACGAGATGACCGAGTCCGCGAGCAAATTCCGCGGCCCAGGTATTCAGGTAGGTCGCGCCGTTGCTGCAGATGCCATTGACCATGAGGTTATTCTGCGAAAAGGCCACGGCATTCTGAGCGTCGGTGAGGTAACTCGTGTTGCGCGTGAGTTTAAAGAACAAGGCGGCCAGGTCGATGAAGGTTCCCTGGTTGTAGAGCGCCTTGCCGGTATTGAGCGTCCCGTCGGTATTAATGCCAGTATACACCTGGCCTGTGGAGGGATTGAAGATATTCTGATGGACCCAATTGTAGATCGTCGTGGCCTTGTTGAGATAGGCGGTGTCGCCGGTGCTCTGGTAGATCATGAGCGCGACCAGGCAGAGGCTGTCATTGGACAGAGCCTCTTTGTGGGGATTCGACTCGCCGTCGCTGGGTTGCTCTTCCCAGATGCCGCCGCCGTTGTATTGCGTGTCCCAACCGCGGTTGTAGGCGAAATTGAAGCCGGATTCGGCCGCGGTGAGGAATGAACTCACGCCGGTCATTTGGTAGCCGCGGATCAAGACCAGGGAATTCCAGCCGATGTTATCGTTCCAGCCGTCATAGGACCAGGGCGCAGGATTCAGGGTGAGAAAGGTGCTGCACAAGTTCTGCACGAGCGTCTGCGCGGTGGCCGTGCCGACGCGCTCGTAGTGATCTTCCGCGCCTTGAATGCTCAAGGTTTCCGTCCAGGTGCCGTCGTTCGAACGGTTGCTGATGCTGTGGGTGTAGTAGGTTTTGCCGCCCGAATTGATGAGGTAGGCCGAGTTGAAGGCATTGAAGGCTGCGTCGGCGTCACCGGGATTGATGGCGAGGGCGTCGGTGGCGAGTGCGCTGCAAAGTACGGCAAGCCCGGCGAGGGCGGCGAGAGACCGGCGCTTTGCGCCGGGAGTGGAAGGGGAAAGCGGCGTGAAGCCGCGGGGGAGATTGCGGAGGTTCATACGGGGGATTGTTTGGGGGGTGCCATCATAGCGGAGCCGGGAGGGCCGCCTAGCTATCCAAATTGATAGTTTTTCCCCTACTTCCGCGGTCGAACCTTCAGCACCGCCTCCACGCGCGAATGCACGTGCAGTTGCTGGTAGATGCTGCGCAAATGCCAGCGAACGGTCGGCACCGATACCCCGAGTCGTTCGGCGATCTCTTTGCTGGCCAGCCCCGCGACGAGCAGGTCGAGCACCTCGCGTTCGCGCACAGAGAGCGCGGCGACGTCGGCCTTGGCCGCTTCCTCCTCGTGAAAATGCGAGATGACCTTCCTTGCGATGCCGCCCGTCATCGGCACACCGCCCTGCAACACGTCGTGGATGCCGTTGAGCACTTGTTCTGCCGTCGAGCGCTTCAACAGATATCCTGATGCCCCCGCGCGCAACGCGCAAAAAATGCGCTCCGCATCCTCGTAGACCGTGACCATGATGACCTGCACCGACGGCAGCGCTTCTTTCAACTTTGCCACGCACTCGACGCCGGACATCTTCGGGAGCTGGATGTCCATGAGCACCACCTCAGGACGGAGCGCCGGGATGCGCTTCAGCGCTTCTTCCGCAGTGGCGCAGGCGCCAACACATCGGAAATCCGGTGAATGATTGATGATCGCTTCGAGACTTTCGCGGGTGATCCGGTCGTCTTCGACGATGGCGATGTTGTTCATGGGCGGGGCTTTTCGATGGGAAGGCTGAACTGGACGCGCGCGCCGCGGCCGGCCGAACTGTCGATGTCACAGTCGCCGCCCAGGTCCTGCATTCGTCGGCGCATATTTGCCAGACCATCGGCGCCAGGGGCTGCGGTCTGGACGTCGAAGCCGCACCCATTGTCAGTCAGCGATAACATGAAATGTTCACGGGCCACTTGAATGCACGAGCGAACTTCGGTCGCGCCGGAATGACGGACGATGTTATTCAGCGCTTCCTTGAATGCAAGGAATATGCCGTGGCGCACCCGGGAGTCCAGTGGATAGTCGGGCAATGGCTCTGCGATCTCCAGGCGATAGCCGATGCCGGCCAGGTTGAGGAAGCGTTGCGCAAAAAGCTCATAGTAGTTGGCGAGCGACGCGACGGAATCGTTTTTGGGGTTTACCGCCCAGACGATTTCATCCAGGCCGGTAACCAGCGAACGCGCGGCATCGGTGAGCTGCTCGAGGTAGCCTTGTTTACACTCCGCCGAAACGACAGGATTTTTGACCAGTTCTCCGAGCAAACTCACCTGAGTGAGTCCCGTGCCGAGTTCATCGTGAAGATCCTGCGCGACCCGGACACGCTCCAGTTCCACGGCGCGGCGCTGTTCGGCGAGTTGGCGTTGCTCGACTTCTTTTTGCCATTGCGCGGTGCGTTGCCCCACCTTGCGTCGGAGGAGCGCGATCCAGACTGCGGCCAGGCTCAGGGCGGTGGCGAGCGTTCCGGCTGCGGCCAGGATGCGCTGTTCGGTCCACCAGGGGCTGCGCTGCAGGACCGTGATCGCGGCGGCGTCATTGAGCAAAAGCTCGAAGCCGGCAGGAGATGCCGGGCTGCGATTCTCTGCGCCCCAGGAGTACACGCCTACGAGTTGTAGTCGATTGCCGATCCGGAGCTGGTCAAGCGCCTGCCGGGTTTCGACGCGCCCCAGAAAGCGGCAAGACTCCGCCTGCAATTCCAGGACGTGCTCACCCTGAAGCGGCGTATCGCTCAGGAGAGTAGCCTCGACTCGCGCCAGCTGGGCATCGTGCCCTCGGTCGAGGAGCTCCTTGGGGCCGAGGGTGATCGGATCCGGCAGGGCGGCTTTTCCGGTGGTGCGGACCTGGGTATCGTGTAGGGCCGGCGAGGGACCGCTGATGTCCGGAAAACCAACGGCTTCCACGTGATCACCCGGGCGCAACGGCGGGAATTCGCGGGCCACCAGACGAATACCGGTTTTCCCTTCGAGCATGAAGGCCTGGCCTGGCCGGATACCGATGATCTGGCCTGCGAGTTTCGTGCGCTGGAAGGCGCTGGCACGCGGGTCGAAGAGACGCAGATCCGCAGCCTTTTTGGTCGGCAGGGAAAAGGGATCGAGCGGCCGCGGCGTCTCCACGCTGACGAGCGCGGAGCCCAGACGGATGATGCCCGGAACGGCCCGCCGGGTTTGGCCGCTCGCTTTGACACTCAGGGCGCCGCGAATTCGCAGGAGACTCCCTATATAGCCGGCGGCTTGCGAGGCAGGGGTGAGCAGGCGCGGCAAGGGATAGTTAACATGATCGCAGATCGTGATGTTGCCGCTGCGGGTGAGGAGCGTGAGCTCGGCATCCGTGGCGGCGATGAGGACGCCTTCGATTTCTATATATTGCTCATCCAGGCTGCCATTCATGAGCTGATCCCAGGTGGCGTGAATGGGCTCGGGCAGACTGGCGTGCGCGACAAGCCGCATTTTCGAGGCGCGGATCTGCGGCGCGAAGCCGCCGCCTTCCGTGTGGCCTTCGACCTCCCAGAGATCGCCGATGGCGGGGTGATCGAGCCGCATGCCTGTGAGAACAAACACGCCGCCGGTGGCATCCTGCAGCATCGTGACGCCTTCGATAGAGTAAGTGACGATGCCCTGAATCGTGACCGGGAGATGGCGCTCGGCCTCCTGGTACGGAAGATCGCGCACTTGACGTGCGGCATTGAGCCTCGCTCCGGCGCGGAGATCCTGGGAAGCGGAGGGCACGGATTTGAAATCAACCTGACTGGGTGAGGGGACGGTCAGCCGGATCGACTGGACCGGCAAATCACGGAAGGCTTCGCACAATCCCGCGATGCGGATATGGCGACGCATGAGACAACTGGAGAGAAGCGGCGCGCCGTCCAGGACGGTGGCGCGCAGGCGCTGTCCTTTCCAATCGAGGTCCAATTCCAAATTGCCCGCATCGGCGGCGGCGAAGGTCACCATGCCTTCCGTTTCGACCCAGTGCGCGTGATATTGCTCTACGAGGGCTTGCTCGAGACTTGGCGCGGGCGCAGACGGACCCTGGAGGGTAAGGACTTGGCAAGTGGTCCCAGGATCGCCGACGTACAAGCGGCCGCCGTCATCGGATTCGAGCTGGAAGGTATAAATCCCCGCTTCGGGAATAGTGAGATAGCCGGAGAAGATGAGGCCGGCCTGTTCAGGCCGGACGCTGTAGTGGCGATCGAAATTCAGCGCCACGCCACGGGCCTGGAGGTTTGATCGCTCCAGGCTGGCGACGGACACGCAATGGTCGCAGGTGTAGGCGGCAAAATCGAGTCCCGGCTGGAACCCGCCGGCGCCCGGCGGCTTTCGCCAGAGCGCCTCATCTGGGATCTTTCGGCGCGGGCGTCCGCGGCTCTCGTATTCCAGACGCAAGGCGGAGACGCCTACGGCGTTGAACCAGAGCAGCCGGATGGGTTGGAGCCCTGGCGTCAAATAGACTTGGCCGGCGCAAGTTTCCGCGGCGTGAACGCCATCGATATCCACCGTAGGCATGGTTCCCAGATGCGTTTCGAAGCGATCCTGATCGATGGCGCAGTGGACGCCGGTCACGGCCAGGCGATCGCCGGCGCGGACCTTTGCCGGCGCCGCAGGCAGCTCGAGTAAGATGGCGGCGGTGGCATCTTGCAGGGCGATGAGGTTGCGCTCTGGCGCGGTGGCGCAGACGACGCCTTCGATGCGAAAGGATAGGATGGCGCGCTGGTTGGGGGACAGCTGGTCCTGGAGGGCGGCGATGGAGAGGGAGCGCGGCTCGGGGTCTTTGGAGAAGGCGGCTGGCGCCAGCAAGGCAAGGCTCAGGCAGAGCGCTCGGATTGCGTGCAAGCGCATTGGACGCCGCGTCGACGGGGGCGCATCCAGCGGCCGATGCATAGCACGGCTGCGGGAGATAGCGACCGCCGGTTCCGGGAGGGGGGCGTTCATGCGGAGAGGTTATCAGGGTTGCCATCACTGGGCAATCTGGAGGATAACAGCTACCCGTTTGGGTAGGTCGCGAGGCGGCGCGTCGGCGCCTGTGGGGCGGTTCGAAGTTTGGCCGATTTTCGCCCTCATCTTGCATCGAACAATCCCGCCAGGACTTGCAGGTCCGCGTGCGATACCGCGAGGTTTTTAGTGCGGTGATCCTGCACCGCTTTCGGAGTGGGTAAGTTGAAATCGATGCAATTTAACCGCATTTCCACAGTAAACGCTGGCCTCGTCGTCCTGCTGGCATGACTCGTTCTCTCCGATCTCGTTCTCTCCGATATTCCCGCGCGTGAAGATTAATCCAGCTTCGTGTAAAGGCGCGGCGACTCAAAGGCAATCTCGAAGCTTCTGCGGTCGATGTCCGGCCGGCTCTGTGCGGGCCAAGTCGCACTGCATAGAGTTCGGTCGATTTGAACTTGTCTCAACTTGCCCACTCCGAAAGCGGTGCAGGACCACCGCACTCCAAAACCTCACGGAATTGCGCGTGGATTTGCGAGTCCTGGCGGGATTATTCGATGCACGATGAGGGCGAATATTGGCCAAAACAGCGAGCCTCGGGCGGAGCCCGGCGTCAGACTATTAGCTAAAACAAAAAGCGGGCATCGTGTGATGCCCGCTTTCGCTTGTTGGAATGTTAACTGGATCGACTTACTTCTTCTCGCCGTAGGCGCGGACGTAGTCGATGCACTGTTTGGCCTCTTCGACGTTGTCGTCCATGTGGTATTCGTACTCCACGGAGATCGGGCCGTCGAAGCCCTGGGCCTTATATTCGTCGAGAATGCCTTTCACGTCGCTTACGCCTTGGCCGTAGGGCAGGTCGTGGGCGCTGGGCAGCGGGGCGTTCAGGTCCTTGAGGTGGCTGCTCATGATGCGGCCCTTGAGGATTTGCAGGCACTCGACCGGCTTGAGGCCGGAACGGACCCAGTGACCGGTGTCGGCGCAGGAGCCGATGCGCGGGTCGCGATCTTTCGTGACCGAGAGGACATAGTTCGGATCCCACACTTTATAGTTGGGATCATCGGGACGGCGGGGATGATCGTGGATGCCGACTTTGATATCGTACTCCTTGACCAGCTTTTCAGCGGTGTCGAGGGCGTCGACGGATTCCGTATTGATCACGCGGATGCCGAAGGTTTTGGCGAATTCGAAAACCTTGCGCGCGCCGGCTTCATCCTTCGGGATGCCGACGACGCCATAGGCCACAGCTTGCAGGTGGGCCGCGGCGAGCTTGGCCTTGACCTTTTCAATCACCTCCGGAGGCGAATCGTGGCTGAATTTCACAGTTGGCTCCTCTTTGGAGAGCTTCTGGCCGGGGAAGAATTCGATGACCTTGGCACCAGTCGAAGCCGTCTTGTCGATGGCCTCGAAGACGGTGAACTTAGTAAAGGTCCAGGCTTGGCAGCCGATGACGAAGCCGCCGGTCTTGAGGTTGTCAGGGAAGTCTGCGCCGTTTGCGGCTCCGATGGAGAGGAGGCCGACGGCCAGCGCGATGGTAGTGAGCAGGGGACGAATCATGGGTCTTTTGTGATAGGCAAAGGATGAAGCCGGCGCCAGACGGAATCTTAGGGCTTACGATCCAGACAATCGCGGACCGCTTGGGCCAGTTTCTTGGGGAGATACGGCTTCTGCAGGAAGTTGGCGCCCTCGACCAGAGCCGGCTCCTGGCTGGTGGTCTCGGAGCTGTAGCCGCTGGTGTAAATGACCTTCAGGTTCGGCTTCATCGCCTGGAGTTGCCGGGCCAGTTCCCGGCCGGAGATGCCGTCGGGCATGACCATATCGGTGAGGAGCAGTTGAATGTCGTCCCGGTGGGTGTGGAAGAGTTCCAGGGCCGAAGGTCCGGAGGCGGCGGCCAGGACGGTGTAGCCGCACTTTTCCAGGAGATGACAGGCGAGGGCGCGAACGGCGGACTCGTCTTCCACGACGAGGACGGTCTCGTCGCCGCGGGGCAGGACGGATTCGGCATTGACCTTCTTCGCCGTGGCGGCCGCCGAGCCGGCTGCGGGAAGGTGGATGCGGAAGGTGGCGCCATGGCCGGGGGCGCTGTCGGCGGCGATGACCCCGTTGTGTTGTTTTACGATTCCGTAGACCGTGGCCAGCCCGAGGCCCGTTCCCTTGCCGATGGCCTTGGTGGTGAAGAACGGTTCGAAAATGCGGGGCAGGATCTCGGGCGGAATGCCGGCGCCGGTGTCGCTTACGGTGAGACAAACCCGCGGAGAACGATGGTCGTTGGGCGTGGATGCGACATCTGTCGCCTGTTCCTCCTGCAGGTGGGTGCGAATGCACAGTCGGCCGCCGTTGGGCATGGCGTCGCGAGAATTCACGGCCAGATTCAGGAGGATTTGCTCCATCATGCCGGCGTCGGCATGAATCATGGGAAGGTCGGGGGCAAATTCTGTGACGAGTGTAATGTCTTCGCCGAGGATGCGCTGCAGCATCTTCGTCGTGTCGCGCACGATGGCGCTGAGGTCGACGTAGTCCGGCTGCATGAGCTGCTTGCGGCTGAAAAGGAGCAATTGCCGGGTGAGCACCGTGGCGCGGTCGGAGGCCTGGAGGATCTCATCGATATATTCGTGGGTCGGGCCCTTGGGATCGCCTTCCAGCAAGAGCGTGGCATTGCCGTGGATGACCGTGAGCATGTTGTTGAAATCGTGGGCCACGCCGCCCGCGAGGAGGCCGATGGCCTCCATCTTCTGGGAGTGCCGGAGCAGCTCCTCGAGTTTCTTGTTACTCGTGATGTCCTCGGCGATGCCGGCGATGCGGTAGATGCGCCCGTCGTCGTCGCGCACAGGAAAGCCCTGGTCGCGAATCCAGCGCACTTCGCCATCCGGCCGCACGATGCGGTACTCGACGTCGAAGGCGCCGCTGACCGGATGCTCGTTGGCGGCGGCGGTGATGCGTTCCCGGTCCTCCGGATGGATGCTCTCGGCCCAAGCGGCGCGTGACTGATAAAGATAGTCACAGGGACGGCCCCAGACTTCTTCGTAGCTTGGGCTGACATAGATGACGCGCTTTTCGTTGATATCGGTCACCCAGAAGACTTCACGGATATTTTCCACGACCTGGCGGAAGCGCAGCTCCGTCTCGCCGCGCGCCCGCTCGGCCTGGATGCGGGCCGTAACATCGGCTCCCGAGGCCACGACTTCCGTGATCTGACCCTCGGAATTCCGCAGAGGGCTGAGCGTGGTGTCGATGACGGCGATCTGGCCATCGGCGAAACGCACCGGAAAATCCTCGCGAACGGTCTCTCCGGCAGCGGCGCGAGCGAGCGCCCGGCGAATTTGCTCCTGCGCTTTGGGCGAGTAAGTCCACCAATAGGTATCGGGAAAGGGCCGGCCGATGACATCCTCACGCTTCTGCCCGCCGGCCTTGAGCGGCGCGGCATTGAGTTCGAGGACGTGGCCTTCGAGGGAAAAGAGCCCGACGAAGGCAAACATGCTATCGATGATATTGCGCAGTCGCGACTCACTCGCCCGCAGCTTTTCCTCGGAGCGCTTCCGGTCGGAAATATCCCTGGAAATGCCGAGCACGCCGATGATCCGCCCCTGGGAGTCACGGTACGGTGACTTGGTGCCGAGCACGGTCTTGCTTACGCCGGCGACGGTGAGTGTCTCCTCATAGGTTTCGGGCGCGCCGCTTTTCATGACACTCCGATCGCGCTCGGCGAGATGCGCGGCGCAGGCAGGATCGAAGAAGACACTGCTGTCTCGCCCTAGAGCCTCAGTGACTGGTTTGCCAACGAAGTGCGCCGCTGCTTCATTAAAAAAGAGATAACGACCTTCACGATCCTTGACAAATATGGCGTCGGTCGTTTCGTGGGCGACGGCTTGGAGAAGCTTGCCCGTGCGCTCCAGATCGGCTTCCGCCTTGCGCCGCGCAGTCGATTCCCGTTCCCAGCGGCGGAACTGGCGATTGAGTACGAAATACAAAACGAAAGCAGTCAACGCGACAAATGCGCAACCTTTGTAAGTCTGCACCCGCGCAGCCACTTCCGGCTCGAGTCCGAGCGTCGACACCAGTCGATCCGAGAATAAAATCCACAAACCGCCGGCAAGGCCGTATAGCGCCGAGGTGCGCAGGGCAATTTGCGAAAACGTACGGTTCATGGGGTATGCGAGGATAGCTCAGCCTTCTGGCGCGTCATGGCGCGCTTCTTCTGGGCGCGCAGAGTACCGATTTGCTCGCTTTTGGCCAGTCCCATCATATAACAAATAACGATAATCCTATTACTCGAAGGCATCAGTCATGGCCCGGACGAGCCGGAGTGACTTCTCACCCGGCAGCACCCCGGGTTCCATCTGGTTCATGACATAGGCAAACGACACGCCATTTTCTGGATCGGCAAAGGCGTGACTGCCTCCGGCGCCCGGCTGGCCAAAGGCCAGGAGCGAGGGGCCGAAGAGGCGGCGCAGCTTCCGGCCATCCGGCCCCACCGGGTCTTTCATGAAGCCGGCGGAAAAGGCCGTTTCCGACAGAAGGACGCGATCGGCGCCCTGGGTGCGGACGGTGGACATGAGGGCCAGCGTTTCCGGGGTGAAAAAGAATCGGCCGTCCAGGGCGCCGCCATGGGCGAGCATGGCGTAGTATTTGGCGAGCGCGCGGGCCGTGCCGATGCCGCCGAAGGCGGGGAGGGAGGCGGCGCGGGCCTCGGGGGCATTCATGGAGCCGGCCGTGTGGAAACCCTTCGGCGAAGCAAAGGCGCGGGAAGTGGGGGAACCGGCCGTAAGGAAAGCCGCATAGAATGGATCGCCTTTCTGTGGCGCCGACCGCGGGGCATAGATGGGCGAGATGGGGCTGACATTTGTCACATCGAGGCCGATCCAAAGATCCAGGCCGAGTGGTTCGGCGAAAACGCGCCGCCAGTAGTCACGCAGGGTCGTTCCGCCGGTGATGCGGCGCACGAGTTCGTCGAAGAGGTAGCCAATGGTGCGCGGATGGTAGCCGTGGCCGGAACCGGGCGGCCAGAGCGGGGTCTGGACCTCCAGCGCGGCAATGACTGCGGCGTAGTCGAGGACCGGGACATCCTGGCTGAGCCCAGCGAGGCCGGCCTGGTGGGACATGATCTGCCCGATCGTGATTTCGGCCTTTCCGCCGGCGGCGAATTCCGGCCACAGAGCGGACGCTGGAGTCGAGAGCGCGATGCCGTGTTCCTGGCAGGCGCGGAGGAGGCAGCCGGCGGCGGGGCCCTTCGTCGCGGACCAGACGAGCACAGAGGTGTCGGCGGTCCAGGGTTCGGTCCGTTCACGATCGCAGAAGCCGGCGCCAAGATTCACGATCTCCCGGCCGGCCTGCCAGATCGACACGGAGGCGCCGAGTTCGCCCAGAGAGGCGAAGTTATCCTGAAATTCTCGGGTGATCCGAGCGAGGTCCATAAGCGGGGTGGGGTGGCTGCATGGACCCGCTACTTTCGCAGCGGGTCGAGATCCGGGTCGGTCTTGGCAAATTCCCGGAACATTTTGTCGAGGGCAAAGCTTTGCTCCAGCCAGCGGCGCGCGGAATCCAGATTGCCGAGCGCGCATTCGTAGCAGGCGAGATTGTAGTGATAGGTCGGCTCCCGCTCCAGGGAACGCGGTCCATTGAGCAGCGTATCGCGGGCCTCGGCAGAGCGTCCCAAGCCGTGGAGGCAAAAGGCGGCGTGGATGAAGCCGGCGGGGGCCTCGGGCAGGCGGACGCAGAGATCGCGACTAAAGGCGAGGGCTTCCGACCACCGGCGCGCCTGGGTGAGAATGACGATGCGCACTTCCTCGGCTCCCGGGTCCTGCCAGGCCTCGGCGGGAATTGCCGCCAATTCGGCGAGGGCATCGTCGAACATTTTCAGTTCGGCGTAACCTTGGGCGGCAAGAAGGGATCGGCGATAGGGCACTGGTGCGGAGACGGCGTTTCCTAGACGAATGGCGAAAGAATCGGGAAGTTCAAACGCTCAATTCGATAAATTGGTGTCGCAGATCCGGCGCCCGATGCGTGGGTTTTTGCCGCGAGCTGGCGGCTGTCTGTAGTTATTAGGGACGGGATTTCTGCGCGACGTGGGGACGCAACCCCGTTGGGGTAGGCGCGTTTTGGGTCGATTTCCCAAGGTAGCCCGTGTTACACACGGACAACCTTGGGCTGGGGGGCTGAGCCCCGTTGGGGCACGGGAACGCCGAAATCGGGGAGAGAAGCGCTACTCGACACGGTCTTCACTACCGGTCGGCGGGGCGCAGGACGGACTGCCAGATCCAGGCCCAGGGGATGGCGCCAAAGCTCAGGATCCAATCGTTGAACTTCTGGAGCGGCATGCCTTCGCGAAGGACGAAGTGGGCGTGAAGCCGCTCCACTTCCAGGCGGCCGAGGAGATAGCTCATGGGCACTGTGGGGGAGGAGGTGTACCAATTGACATCCGCCTGCGCGCGGCCCTCGGTGAAGCCGACTCCCTCCTGCAAGCGGCGGCAGGCCCCTTCGAAGGTGAGCGTGCCGTCGTGCAGCCCGCAATCGATCCCGATGCGATGCGCGCGCCAGAGGGCGTCGTGCAACTGGATGAGCCGCGCCTCCGGCAAGTCGATGACGCCCTGGTCGACCGCCATTTTTTCGCACCACAGCGTCCAGCCCTCGTAGAAGATGGCGTGGTGAAAGAGCCGGCGCAATTTGCTCGGGTGCTTATTCTGCACGCAGAACTGGAGGTGATGCCCGGGGTAGGCTTCGTGGGCGCAGGTGAATTCCAGCCCGAAATGCTGGCGCACTTCGGCGGCGCGTTTCGCAGGATCCTCCTGGCCGAGTGAGAGATCGTTCACCCAGAAAATGCCGGTTTGATCCCGGGCGAAGGCGCCGGGCTGGTGGTAAGCCGCGGTGGGAAACTGGTGGCGGAGGAAGGGTGGGACGGGGAGCACCCGGCAGCGTTCGCCTTTGGGGAAGGTGACGAGGTTGGCCTTTTCAAATCGATCGCGCACCAGGCCATTGACCCGCTGGTACTCTTCGATGAGCGAACCGGCTTTCGGCTGCCAGTTTTCGGCGGCCTTTTCCAAGACTTTGGCGGCGCCTTTTCGGCCGAATTTGCGGGACTCCGTCTGGAGTTCGGCGGAGAGCTGGGCGATGAGACGCTCCCCAACGGCGCTGATTTCGCGAGTGGAATAATGGAGGCCGGTCCGTTCCCGGACGAGGAATTCAAAGCCCGCACGGCCGACGGAATAGCTCTCGGCAGGGCCGGGGCTTTTTTTGGAGATTTCCCGGGAGTAGCGGCGAAAAGCGGCGGCGCCGTCTGCGAAAAGCTTGGCGGTTTTTTCCGGAGTTGACGATCGCGGGGCCAGTTCCCGGCTCGTTTCCGTGAGAAACGTCTCGGCCCCGGCGCAGCTTTGGACCGCGAGTTCGGTCCAGAGCGGGACCGGGTTTTTCACGCAGGCAGCGCCTTCCTCGAGAAACCGCGGCAATTGCCGGAGACGGCTCTCCACGGCGGGCAGCGCCTTTTCCGGGCGCTCATGATGGCGGACGAGGACGTGGAAAATGGCGTTCGTAGCCGTGTCGCAGTGGAGCTGGGGATTGGTCCGCCAAGTCTCCCGCTCGTGATGGAAAAGTCCGGTGCGAAGAAGCGCGAGCAGCCCGCGGCGATCGAGCCAATCGTCGCCGGCGAAGACTTCCGGCGGCAGGGACTCGACTTCCTCCAGGGTCTGTTCCAACAGACGGCGGTGCGCGAGATGGGTGTCGGGTCCGTTGCCGCCCAGTTCACCGTCATATTGATGAAAGCCCAGTTCGCTGGCCTCCTGGGGGAAGAGACGATGGGTTTCTTCCTGCCAACGGTAGGCGATGGCGAGGAATCGGTTGATGACGGAATTAGTTTTGGGCATGGTTTCCGGGGGAGGGAAGTCTGAGAGTAAATGGGAGGAGAGCGGCCAGGCAGAGGCCCGTGCTCAATCCTCGCCGGCGATGAGCCGGTTGGCGTCGCGCGCCGAATCGTGAATGGACTTCACGTCGGACAGGCTTAGCGGCTTGGAGCGGTCGCGGTCGCGCTTGGGCAGGGTGTCGCGGATCTCTTCCAGGTCCTTCTCCAGTTCACGAATGAGAGCATTGGTTCGCAGGTGGGGCTGGAAATCGTGGATGCGATTGATGAACACGTCCGCGAGTTCCGGGCGGAAGACCCGGGTGGCGCGATCCGGCGTGTAACTATCGGCGATGGCGCCGCTGGTGATCTCCAGCCCGCGCAGCCAACCTCCCAGGGCTACGAGGTGGACGAGATCTTCGTCTTTGAGATTCAGGAGCGCGGCCTCGGCCTCGGCTTGGGTTTTCATCAGCTCCTTGCGGATGTCGGGCCACTTTTCGTGCTCCGCGAGTTCCGTGACGTGGCGCGCCCGCTTGGTGAGCCGCTCGGCGATGCCCAGGCCCTTGGCCAGGCGAACGAGACCGTGCCCGACGGGTTCGATTTTGGACCGACGCTGGCTTTCCACGACCAGAAAGCCGTCGGCGATGAGACCGCCGGCGAGCATGGCCATGCGTGGCCGATCCGAGGGAAGCCGGTCGGGCAGGGGACGCCAGAGGTTGTCGAAGGAAAGCGGCTCCAGCGCCGCCAGATGGTCGAAAACGGTATCGATGGAGGGCGCTTTGAAGCGACCAATGCCGAGTTCTTCCCGGATACGGTCGATTTCGCCCGAGGAGACAGGCGCAGCGGGTTGCGCCGCGGCCGCGCAGGCTCCGAAAAGTGTAAGAAGCAGTGCGCAGCATCGCGCGAGGTACGCCATGAGGGGAGCATGGACCGTTTTTTGGCGGATTGCACCTGTTTTGCGCGGGAAGGTGAAGGTCCGGGCGATTCCGGGCGCCCCGAGCGCCAGCTTTGGAGGCGAAAAGCCCACGGAGAGGAAAAACGGCAAAATATTTTCGCGCCGGAATCGGGAAATCCGACCCCGGATTTGCGCCGCGCTGTCGAGGAAGAGACGCTTGGTCTTAGAGCAATTCGGACGAGCCCGGCAAAGATTTACCGCTTGACCGGCCACTCTGAGTCGGCATCATTCCGCCCTTTAATTCGCCGCACCCGGCGCTACCTCTTCTATGCACGGAAGTTTGGGAAACACCATTTGGTCTATTTGCTATTTCGTTGTCCTGTCTGGCCTGTCCCTCTACGGCCTGCATCGCTACGTCATTGTCTATCTTTTTTTGAAGTATCGGAACCGGCAGCCGCAGCCGCGAGGGACCTTCTCGGAGTTGCCTCGCGTCACGGTGCAGCTTCCGATGTTCAATGAGATATACGTGGTCGAGCGTCTGCTCGACTCGGTGGCGGCGCTGGAGTATCCACGGGAACTACTCCAGGTGCAGGTCCTGGACGATTCGACGGATGAAACCACGTCCATCGCGGCGGCGCGCATCGAGACGCTGCGCGCCCAGGGACTGGACATCGAGCTGATCCATCGCACGGACCGGACAGGCTTCAAGGCGGGGGCGCTGTCGAACGGCCTGCAGACGTGCCAGGGGGAGTTCATCCTCATTCTGGATGCGGATTTCGTGCCAGCTCCGGACATGTTGCTGAAAACGATCCAATTTTTTACGGATCCGAAGGTGGGCATGATTCAGACGCGCTGGGGGCACCTCAATCGCACCTACTCCTTGCTTACCCGCGTCCAGGCGATGTTCCTGGACGGGCATCTGTTGCTCGAGCAGACGGCGCGGAGCCGTTCGGGCCGGTTCTTCAATTTCAACGGCACCGCCGGTCTCTGGCGACGAACGTGCATCGACGACGCCGGCGGCTGGCAGCATGACACTTTGACGGAGGATCTCGATCTTTCCTACCGGGCGCAGCTCAAGGGATGGCGATTCGTATTTTTGCCAAATCTGGTCACGCCCGCGGAGTTGCCCGTGGATCTGAATGGATTCAAATCGCAGCAACACCGGTGGACGAAGGGGTCGATCCAGACCTGCCGGAAGCTGCTGCCGGCGGTGTGGAAGTCCAATTTTCCGCTGCTGCTCAAGTTCGAGGCCACGGCGCATCTGACGTCAAACTACGCGTATCTGCTGCTGCTTTTCCTTTGCATGCTACTGCACCCGGCGACGGGCGGCATTTCGCATGGCTCCTGGCGGACGCTGCTCGTGGACATTGCCATCTTCTTCTCGGCCTCGGCTCCAGCGGCGGTGTTTTACAC
>FTCV01000079.1_pt1 | contig 45630 bp, 39 predicted proteins | sample 1639691 | NCBI WGS metagenome assembly FTCV01 (sample SAMEA3914864, study PRJEB12502) | metagenome | biome: forest; material: soil | place: USA | collected 2012-03-12 | depth 0.3 m
ACAGATTCCGGACTAGTCTCACAGGCAAGAAGTTCGTCTCAGATCGTCTGAGATCGCGTCTCGGTGGATGTCAACATGCCTTCACCGCCTGCTTACGAGACACCGACCATCACCCGCACGTTTGGTCCTCGCCTCATGCGGATGCGTCCGCCATATCTGGCGCCTTCTGAGGAGCGAGCAGAACTTGAATCGCTCTTGGCATCCGCACCTGGCGTCGTAGCAGTTCGAGAAATCACGCCTCACCCGCGCGGCGGGTTCGTTGCGGTCTTGGACTTTGCGTGGCCGAAGCTCGATGCCTGGATTGCCCATCTAGATGCCCAAGGTTGGCGGGGCGTCATTTGAAGTGATCTATGGCTTCCAGTCTGAAGCTGCCGGCCGCTCCAAGACGATGGCGCTGATCTAGGCGCTGGCAGCAAGCTCTCGATATTCGACGGGGCTCATTCCCCGAAGGCCGCACCGTATTCGGTCGTGGTTGTAGTACCGGATGTACCCCCGTAGTCCGGCTTCGAGCTCATCGAGGCTGCCGAACTTGTTGACGTGGAAGTATTCCGACTTCAGCGTCCCAAAGAAGCTCTCGACCACGGCGTTGTCCAAGCAGTTCCCCTTGCGCGACATGCTCTGCGTGACGGCATTGGCACTGAGACGCTGCCGGTACTGCTCCATCTGATATTGCCAGCCCTGATCGGAATGCAAGACCGGGCGGTCACCCGGGCGGAGCTTCGCGAAGGCCCGATTCAGCATGGCGCCGACCATCGTGAACAAGGGGCTTCGCGACGTAGCGTAGGCGACGATTTCGCCGTTGAACAGGTCCACGACGGGCGACAGGTAGAGCTTTTTGCCATCGACCTTGAACTCGGTCACGTCGGTCGCCCACTTCTGGTTCGGCCCTGACGCCCTGAAGTTGCGCTCGAGAAGGTTCGGCGCGGCCTTGCCCACCTGGCCGCGATAGGACCGGTACTTCTTCGGTCGGACGATGGACTTCAGTTGCAGTTCGTCCATGAGCCTCTGCACCGTCTTGTGATTGATGACGGTGCCCAGCCGGCGGAGGGCCGCGGTGATTCGGCGATAGCCGTACCGCCCCTTGTGTTGGTCGTAGACGGACTTGATGAGCTCCTTGGTGGCGGCGTACTTGTCCTGGGCTGCAAGCGCGGCCTGCTGGTAGTAGAAGGTGCTTCTCGGCAAGCCCGCTGCACGAAGCAGCGCAGGAAGAGAGAACTTCGGCCTCAGTTCAATCACGACTTGCGCCTTCTGCCTGGCGCTGATGCCGCTTGAGATTGAACTAAGGCCTTCAATTTTTTTAGGTAGGCGTTCTCCGCGCGAAGAACCTCCAATTCGTCGAGCAACGCTTGTCGGCTCGGCTCCTCCTGGCCGGTGTCCTGGGGCGGCGGTCCGGCCGGAACTTCCGGCACCCTGTTGGCCCTGCGTGCGGCGTGATGTGGCATCAGACCGGCGATTCCATCCCTACTGTACGCGCGCTCCCATTCAGCAATGCTGTTGCAGCGGCGGACGTTGAAGATTGCCCCAGCCTGCCGACACGACAGTCCGTCGGCCTTCATCCGCTGAAGGACGTCGAGCTTGAATCTTAGGTCGTAGGTCTGCCGCCGCTTCTGCTGGATGCCGACGATGCCGAGCGCCTCAAAGCCGGCAACCCATTTGCGAAGCGACGCGACATCTACGCCGTGAAGGGCTGCTGTTTTCTTGAGGCCGAGCTCGCCGGATCGGTAGGTCTCGACAGCATCCAGCTTCTGCTGCTCTGTGTATTTGTTCAAGTTGGGGTCTCCTTGGAGTCCAACTTTCTGGGGTCAGTTCATGAGCGGGCGCAGCCGCCTGCCGACACGGCGACTGTCAGCGCCAATCCCGTTGCCTTCATCGCGCTGCCGATGCCGACGCCGTCCGAGCCGCCCGCACCGAGCGCGGAGCCCATCCGCATTGAGGTCCGCCGCGGTTCGACCACCATCGCGGTGACGTGGCCGGCAGGCGCCGCCGATGCGTGTGCGGCTTGGATGCGCGAGCTGCTGCGTTGATCCGCATCGACGCAGTGTGGCTTGCAACGACGCCGCTGGACATGCGCGCCGGCACCGAGACCGCGCTAGCCCGCGTCGTGCAGGTCTTCGGCGGCGCCAAGCCGCACCATGCCTACCTGTTCGCGAACCGGCGTGCCACACGCATGAAGGTGCTCGTGCATGACGGCATCGGCGTGTGGCTTGCGGCGCGGCGCCTGCACCAAGGCCGCTTCGTGTGGCCTCGCGATGTCACGCTGGAGCACATGCCGCTGACGCAGCCGCAGCTGCAGGCCCTGGTACTGGGCCTGCCGTGGCAGCGCGTGGAAGACGACGGCTCGATCCGGTTGCTGTGACGCAATTGGTGCTCGCGCCGATGCGCGTGGACGGCCGGCGCTCCACACTGCCGTCATGGCAGTCGCCGCGCCTCTCAGTGCCGAAGACCTCGCCTCGCTGGAAGCCGCGGGGCTCGGGCACATCGGCGCCAAGGTGCGAGCGCTCTTGGCCCGCCAGGCGCACGACCGGCACGAGATCGAATGGCGCGACGCCAAGATCGAGAAGCTGACCTTCGAGATGGCGCAGCTGCGCCGCGTGAAGTTCGGCAAGAAGAGCGAGCAACTCGACGCCGAGCAGAAGGCGCTCTTCGACGAGGCGGTCGACGCTGACCTCGCTGCGCTGGAAGCGCAGCTGGCCGAGCTGATGGCCGCCAAGCGCAAGGACACCGAGCCCGCGCCCGAGCGGCCCAAGCGCGCCGCGTTGCCGCCCCATCTGCCGCGCGTGGAGCGCCACCACGAGCCCAGCAACACGACCTGCGCCTGCGGATGCCAGATGACGCGCATCGGCGAGGACGTCAGCGAGAAGCTGGACTTCACCCCCGGCAGCTTCACCGTGGAACGCCATGTGCGCGGCAAGTGGGCCTGCGCGAAGTGCCGCACTTTGACCCAGGCGCCCGTGCCTGCGGAGATCATCGACAAGGGTTTGCCGACCTCGGGTCTGCTCGCCCATGTGCTGGTCGCCAAGCACTCGGACCACCTGCCGCTCTATCGCCAAGAGGCGATCTTCGAGCGCGCTGGCCTGGCCATCCCTCGCTCGACGCTGGCGGCCTGGGTGGGCGCGTGCGGTGTTCGCCTGCAGCCGCTGGTGGACGCCATGAAGGCCGATCTGCTGCGTCTGCCGGTGCTGCACGCCGACGAGACGCCAGTGGCCATGCTGGCACCCGGCACAGGCAAGACCCATCGCGCCTATCTCTGGGCCTATGCCAGTGGCGCCTTCGAGACCATGCGCGCCGTGGTCTACGACTTCACCGAGAGCCGTTCGGGCCAGCATCCACGGACCTTCCTCGGTCACTGCACCGAGAGCGCCTGGAAGGGCAGCCTGGTGTGCGACGACTACTCGGGCTACAAGGCGCTGTTCCTCGACGGCGGTATCACCGAGGTGGGCTGCATGGCCCACGCACGCCGCAAGTTCGTTGAGCTGCACCTGGCCAACCAGAGCACGCTGGCAGCCACCGCCATCGAGCTCATCGGGCAGCTCTACGGCATAGAGCGGGAAGTGAAGGCCCTACCAGCCGAAGACCGGCTGAGAGAGCGACGAACGCGTGCGGCGCCGGTTGCGCAGGCGCTGCACAAGTGGTTGCTGGAGTACCGGCGGAAGGTGCCTGATGGCTCGGCCACTGCCAAGGCGATGGACTACAGCCTGAACCGCTGGGCGGCGCTCACGCGCTTCCTCGCAGACCCCGCCTTGCCCATCGACAACAATTTCGACGAGCAGCAGATCAGGCCATGGGCCACGGGGCGCAAGAACTGGCTTTTCGCCGGGACGCTGCTCGCCGGGCAGCGTGCCGCGGTCATCATGAGCCTCATCCAGACGGCGAAGCTGAACGGACATGATCCCTATGCCTACCTGCATGACGTGCTAACCCGGCTGCCAACTCACAAGAACAGCGCCCTCGCTGCACTTCTGCCGTATCGTTGGCAAGCGGCGGCTCGATAGCCGCCTCTCAGGCAACAACGGCAATGAGCTTTCTGAAGCGCCTCTTTTCCGGCGAGTCTCCAATGACTGCTGTCAATGCACCGCCCTCAGGTGGTTACGTCGCTTCGCCTCGCGAACTTGGATTTGCGTTCACGTATCCAAGGGAATATCAAGAGTCAATTTCGTGGCAAGACCAAGAGATCGCCAAAGGCGGCGAAGGCTTGCTACTGAGCTTCATACAGGTCAGCGAAATTGCCAAATGGCTGGGCACCGCAAGGAAGGCCTCCAGAAGGCCACTTGTCCCGTTCGCTCATGGCGACAACGGCGACTGGCTCTGCTGCTTCGATGCGTCCGACAGCTCCAAGGTCTACGTTATTAATCTCGGCGACACGCAGCTCAAGGCGTTCGAGTGGTCCTCATCAGGCTACTTGGGCTTCCTCGATAAGTACCTGCCGAACTATGACCTGCCGCTGTGGCGGCCGTCATCGGCAAGCTAGTCGCGAGCGGCCATCCCGTCGAGCGCTTGCCCCGACGCGCTGCGTGTACCGTTCATGCGCCGAGTTGTTCGTCAAGATGACTTGACCGTGCGCTTACGTTGCTGCTGCTGGGTGAGCCGGCCTGGCTTGGGTGCAGGAGCATCTGCAGCACTGCCGGCAGTTCCTGACCTGGAAACCGCGGTCACGTTCTTACAGGATTCTCAAATCCTGCAGTCGCGCACGAAGCCGGCGGAGCGCAGCATGGTGGATCTGAGAGACCCGCCCCTTGCTCAGGTCCATGCCGAGGGCAATCTCGTCAAACGGCTGCTGCTGGAAGTAGTGCCTGAAGATCACCTTGTGTTCCGCGTCCGGGAGCCGCTCAGTCAGCTCGGCGAGCTGCCGACGCATTTGCCGCAGCTCCACTCTTGCATAGGCATTGTCTGGGGCTGCGGGTTCCTGTGTGGCATCGCTCTCTGCTTCCTCGAGGATGAAGCCAAGGGATAGCCCTATCGCAAGGTCCGCGAGACGGTCTAGTGCGGAGCGGTCCTGCTCCGATAGCTCTTGCAGTGACTGGGCTCGTTCGCTTTCCAGCTTGCGTCGAAACGACAGCAAACGTTGCAGCTCGCTGTAGCTGGGCAGGCCGTTGAGTATCGAGCCTTCAATCCGGAGCGTGGCGAAAGCTTCAAAGCGAACACCCCGCGCCGGGGTGTAGCGGTCGATCGCCTCCAGCAGACCCACCATGCCGAGCTGGACCAGATCGCCAAACTCCAATTCGGTGCCGACCCTACGCGAGTACACGCGCGCGGCCAGGCGCCGCACCAGCGGAGCGTAGCTGTCCACCAGGCTCGCACGTGCAGCGGGCGACTGGCGATTCGCCCATCTCGCGTGCGCGTCAGTGGATGGTGCCGAGGAGAGCTCGGGTAATGATGTTCCAGCCATCGATCAGCACAAAGAGCAGCAGCTTGAGCGGCACGGACACGGTTGAGGGCGGGACCATCATCATCCCGAGTGCCATCAGCACACTGGCGACGATGAGGTCGACCAGCAAGAACGGCAGGAAGATAACGAAGCCCACTTGGAACGCAGTACGCAGCTCCGACAACATGAAGGCGGGGATGAGGTGCAGCATGCTGACGTCCGCCAGGCTTTGCGGACGTGGCGCGTTGGCGAGCTCAATCATCAGCCCCAGATCCTGCTCGCGAGTCTGGCGAACCATGAATTCCTTCAGCGGCTCGATGCCCTTTTCTGCCGCGACTGCGATCTTGGCTCTGCCGTTCAGATAAGGCTGCAGCGCGTCGTCGTTGAGCTTTTGCAGGACCGGCTGCATTGAGAACAAGGTCAGAAAGAGTGCCAGCGTGATGATGACCACATTGGGTGGCGATTCCATCAGACCGATGGCATGACGCAGCATTGAGAGCACCACGACGATGCGCACGAAGCAGGTCATGCAGATCAGCGCCGCTGGGATGAAGCTGAGCGCGGTAAGTCCGAGAAAGATCCGCAGCGCCGAGGCCATCTCCGGCGATTGGGTACTTTGCTCGACCAGACTCAATGGCGTGGGGGGGGCGGCCCAGGTCGACACCCCGAGCAGCAAGATCAACAGCGGCAACCAGCGAAACAATTTCACGCCGGGTCTCCTTCTACGTCATCGCGCAGGCATTGCGTGCCTGTCGGGCCGACGCTGAGGAGCAGGCGTCGGCCTGCATATCGAGTCACGATCAGCTGAGTCTGAGCATTGAGTGATCGACGCTCCAGCACCTCGACCAGGCCAGCTTCCTTGCTCCACGGGGCGTTGCCGCCTCGGCGCTTCAATGCCAGCACAAGCACTGCGAGCAGAACGAGGCAAAGTGCCAGCGCGACGCTCCACTGAGCGCCGCTGGGCAACGCAGCGTCATCGACCGGCTTGAAGGGCAGGGCCGCCGCGCTGGCGGTGGTGGCCGGCGGGTTCATCAGGCCTTCTCGCCCGACTTTTCAGCGGCCGCCACCTGGGTGATGCGAATGCCGAATTGATCACCCACTGCGACGAGCTCGCCGCGTGCGATCAGGGTGTCGCCAAGCATCAGATCGAAGGGGGCATTCAGGGCTGCATCCAGCGTGAGCACAGCGCCTTCCTTCAGTGCCAGGATGTCGCCCACTTGGCTGGTGGCGCGGCCGGCAACCACGGTCAGTTCGGTCCTGACACCAGCGAGCGCGGCAAGGCGTTGTGCGGGTGCGATGGATTGAGACCCCGGTTGATCGCTCAGCGGGGAAAGTTCGATGGATTGGACAGACATGGAAAATAGATCAGGAGGGCGTCGACCAGCGCACAGCGCGTCGGTGCGAATCGTGGGAAGCGCCGAGATGGGCGTTCAAGGCGAGGGGGCTGCCGGGTGACACCAAGCGCAGCGGCGCAGCGAGCTCTTCATTGAGGACGAGCACATCACCTGGCGTGAGTTGCAGTAGATCACTGACGCTCAGGCTGGCACGACCCAGTTCGGCAATCAGCGGCACCGGCAGCGATGCCATCGCCGCTTCAAAGTTCACCGCCGCCAGCGAGCGCGTGGCGGGACGGGGCAGTCGTCCGGCATGAGTCAGCTGCGCATTGGACAGGAACATGCCCGTGTGCTGCCCCAGCAGCTCAATGCTCACACAAATGCCTTCATGGCCAGGGCGCTGCCGTGACGCGCATTGGTCGTCTGCAGTGATCTGAGGTGCGAAGGAACTACGCAGCGGCTTTTGCAGACGGGCAACCATCCGCTGAACGACGCCCTCAACCACCGGCGAGTCGATACGAGTTTTGAACACGGCCTGGGCCAGCGCGTTTCTCCAGGCGGTCGAAGGGGGCGCGAGCAGATCGACTGCATCCGCTGGCAGCGGCGAGGCGCCCACCGGGACGCGGTGCAGACGCACCGGAGCAGGCGCAGGCAAGCCCCACTCCTTGGCCCAGGTGTTGAATAGATCTTGCAGTTCTGCAGCCAGTTGATCACACAACGACTCTGGCAACCACAGGATGCTTTGGGTGGTGCTCAACGGTGACCCTTCATATCAAAGAGATCCTGCAGCAGCTCGTTGGCGGTCGAGACAATGCGCGAGGACGCTTGATAGCCGCGCTGAGCCACGATGAGGTCGGAGAACTCGCTGGCGAGGTCCACGTTCGATCCTTCGATTTGGCTGGAGCCAATGCTGCCGTAGCCGCCTTGGTTTGCGACACCGATATGGATGCCTTCGCGCGAGGCATAGGTGAAGCTGCCGCCGCTTTCGGGATGGAGTTGGCTGTTGGCATCGAAGCGCGCCAGTGCGACCTTGGGGCCCGTCGTCTTTTGACCGTTTGAGTAGGTCAAGGTCATCGTGCCATCCGCTTCAAAAGCGACATTGTTCAGCGAGCCAACGCCGTAGCCGTCCACCTTGCTGGCGGCGAGGCTTGACGTGGAGCCGGTATTGAAGTCGGTCACGTTGGTGGAGAAATCCAGCTTGATGTTGCTGGCAACAGCGCCCCTGGGTCCATAGCTGAAGTTGATGGCCTCAAAGCCAGGCGCGACTTGACCACCCGCGCTGAACTTCAGTTCGCCGTTTCCGACTTCGGTTGTTCCATCGAGCACCTTTACGACAAAGGTGTCGTTGCTGGCAGTCTTGGGCGTAAAAGCGAGCTTCAACGAATGCTCCCCACCCAATGAGTCGATCACCTTGACGCTGGCAATGTCGTACTCGTTGTTGGTGAGGTTGGTGAACAGGTCGGACGACAGATTCCCGCTCAACGTCACAGTCGTCGTGACCTTGGCCGGGTTGAGGCGCAGTCCGTTCAATCCGATGGACACCTGAGCCCCGCCGGCATCGAGACCGACGACTTGGTTGTCGGTGCCGCGTACCACCAAGTTGCCATCCTTGTTGAACTCGAACTGACCTGCACGTGTGTAGTGGGGCTCGCCTGTGCCCTTGTCTCTGACGATGAAGAATCCTTCGCCTGCAACGTTGAGGTCCAGCGGGTTGCCCGTCTGACGCAGCTCGCCCGCTTTGAAGTTCACTGACGTCTGACTCAGGCTGACGCCGCTCCCGAAGTGGCTGTTGTCGGTCGCACTTTGGCCGTTTCCCTCGCTGGGATTGGCGTAGTACAGATTCGCGAACACCGAGCTGCTCGACTTGAAGCCGGGCGTATTCAGATTCGCGATGTTGTTGCTGATGACCTTCAGGCCTTCGGAGAACGTCTGCAGGCCGCTGGTGCCGATGAAGATGGAGTCAAGCATGGTGGTCCCTGTGAAGTCGATTACTTGATGGCCGTGATGCTGGCCAGCGTGATGTCGGAGACAAAACCCCCAGTGGAGGTTTGGATCGTGAGGCGGGGTTCTCCAGACGTGAAGGAGAGGGCAGTCACCTTGCCTGTGGTGTTCCCGCTGGTCTGCGTCACGTCGATCGTTTTTCCAAGCAGACCTACCGATTGCATCGACGCCTGTGCGGTCAGCAGGGAGCCCAGTTTGTCGTTCATCTCTTGCGTCTGCTGCAAGGACGTGAACTGGGCCAGCTGAGTCACGAATTCCTGGTTGTCCATGGGCTTCAGCGGGTCCTGGTTGCCCAACTGAGCGACGAGGATCTTCAGAAAGTCCTGGATTCCGATCTGGGCGGCGGCGGTGGAGGGATCAACGGCCATCGAGACGCTCCTGGGCAATGGTGTTTGAGGATTGAGGCTGATCGTTCATTGGCGATTCCAAACCTGCCTTCGGGTTGGTCGCGCGTCGTTCGTCGCGATGCTGTTGACCGTTGACCACGACCTGAATGCGTGCGTAGCCCGCTTCCATCAGGGCGCGCGCCAGGCCGTCGGCAGCGATCTGAGACTGCGAGCTGGTCAGCTCCGTATCTCGCATCGAGGCAAGTACGGATTGAACGTCGGTTTCGCGAAGCATCAGCCGACGAGGGCCGGCGTCTGCTTTGTCTTGTGGAGCCTTGGCACCCTGGCGCGGTGCTGACGCTGCTTCCTTCTCCGTTGATTCAGAGTCAGACGCGACGCGAGGTACGCTGGGCGTTGCACCCATAGGCTGCGATTTGCTAGCGGCAGAAGCAGACACGGCATCGGTGGCCTGCGCGGGGATGCTTCGCGCGACCCCTTCGGCCGCGGTTTCAATCGTGCTGACGACAGTCGGTGATTGCTGCAGCGGGGTGCCGACGGGCCGAGCGGGGAGAGCGCGCGCTGCGACTTCTTGAGGCGAAGGGGGGCCGTTGCCTTCAGAAGCCAATTCCGGAGCGCTATCGCCTTGGGGGGCGTGACCACCTTGGATTTGCGTGACCTGCTTTGACTCACGCAGAGCTGGCGTTGCGGCAATTTGCGCTCCACCGGTCCCTGCTGTTGTCATCTGATGGCTCACTGCGAGCGTGGTCGCATTTGTCCGTTCGCCGGCGTCGCGTGTAGGAGCCTTGGACACGCCGCCTACCGAGGCTACTGGAGTTGTGGGCTTCGTGCGTTGAATTGCGGCGCCGGGCGAGGTCCCGGCCTGAGAGATGGGCTGGCTCTTGGCTAGGTTCTGGGCGGGCGTCTGCGGCTGGTCTTCCGGAGTAGGAGCAGGTGCTGCCTGCGCTTGCATCTGATCCGCGACGGTCCAACTGTCGAGCCATTGCCGCTCCAGGTCTTGCATCAGACGACGCTGTAGCGCCGCTCCGTCGTCAGAGCGGCTGAGTGCCGACCCACTACTGCTGTGCACGAATGTCATGTCAATTCATCCTTCGCAAGTTGTCCTAGCAACCAGGCCTCGGCCATGGCTTGGTGCTCCCGGCCGCGGGCCTCGCTGGCATGGCGATTGGCGGTGCGCTCCGCCACCCGCTTGAGCACATGGTGTGTGGAGTGGCTTGACTTCAGCTGAGCCTTGGCGGCCTCTAACTCGGTCTGTGCTTCGTGCCGTGCTTCTGCCGTCGACGCTGCACGTTGCTCCAGATGACCATGAAAGCGCCGATAGGCCGAGTCCAGATCAGGGTCCAGCCTGGCTGTACTGCGTTGCTGCGCCCAATCCGCCGCCAGGGTATTCAATGCATGGTTGGCCAGTCCGTGGCGTTCGGTCGCCTGTTCAAGCGCGTCACGCGCCCAGGCCGCGCCTTGCTGGTGGTTCAGCTTTTGCACCTCAAAGGCCCGAACGGCGGTATGGAGCCAGGTCTTGCGAGGCTTCATAGGGCTTTCTCTTCCTTGGCAAGAGCACGTTCGAGGGCGCTTCGGGTCTGTGCGCGGCTCGAGCGATCGTCAGGGCGCTGGCGCAGGAAGCCGGTGATGCGCTCCCAGTTGGTCAAGGCATGGTCCAACTTGGCGTTGCTGCCCGCCTTGTAGAGACCCATGTCCACCATCTCGTGTTGGCGCTTGTGCACAGCGAGCAGACCACGCAACTGCTGAGCCGCAACCAGATCGGTTTGCGGCAGGAGTTCAGCATCCAGGCGACTCACACTCTGGAGCACGTCGATGGCGGGATAGTGAGATTCATTGGCAAGGTCGCGGCTGAGCACGATATGTCCATCCAGCGTGGCGCGCAGAGCGTCTGCGACTGGCTCGTTGACGTCGTCGCCCTCGACAAGCACCGTATAGAGTGCGGTGATGGATCCGCTGCTGTCGAGTCCACCGCAGCGCTCGCAAAGAGCGGGGATCGCAGAGAACACCGATGGCGTATAGCCGCGTGCCGTGGGAGGCTGACCAGCAGCCAGGTCGATTTCACGCCTGGCCATCGCGAAGCGGGTGACGGAGTCCATCATCAGCAGCACATGGCGGCCCTCATCGCGGAAGTACTCTGCGATGCTGGTGGCGGCATACGCCGCGCGGGCACGCACGACGGCAGGCTGGTCGGCCGTCGCGACCACGACCACCGTGCGCGCGCGGGCTTCTGCGCTGAGGCGTTTTTCCAGGAATTCCTGGACTTCTCGACCGCGCTCACCGATCAGAGCGATGACTGCCACGTCTGCATTCATGTTGCGTGCCAGCATGCCCAGCAAGGAACTCTTGCCGACACCGCTGCCGGCAAAGATGCCCAATCGCTGGCCACGACCCAGCGGGAGAAGAGCGTCGATGGCGCGAATGCCTGTCTCCATGGACTCCCGAATCGGGGCTCGGGCCATCGGGTTGATCGGGTCGGGGTGCAGCGGCATGTCGCGATGCGCGCCGCGCAGCACGGAACCGTCGAACGGCTTGGCGAAGGCATCCACCACCTGACCGAGCAGGCCAGCTCCGACAGTGGTGCTGGGTTGAACGTCCAGCGCCAGCACTTCGGCGCCGACCGTCAGCCCCTTGCAATGGCCGTAGGGCATCAGCATGACGCGTTCGTCATGGATTGCGACCACTTCGGCTTCGATGTGTTCACCCTCGGGGGTGCGCAGTTCGCAAACCTCGCCCAGTGCAACGGCGGGTCCGGCCGACTCCACGCCCAGATCGGTCACGCGCGTGACTCGACCAATACGCCGGTACAGGCGCAGCTGGCTGAGAGCTTGGGGCCAGACTGCCATGATCAGTCCGCTTGGCGCTCAAGGCGCGCGATATCGAGCATCTCGCGCAGCAGCTCCAGCTGCACTTCGAGACGGGCATCGAGAGTCTGATGAGCTGTCTGGACCAGGCAGCCGCCAAGCTTGACGCGCTCGTCCGTGGCCAGCGTGACCTGCGCTGGCCAGAGTCCGTCATGCACATCCAGAGCCGCCAGATCCTGTGCGTGAAGCAGCACGGTCAAAGGCTCGTTGAGTTTCGCTTCGGCCAGCACGTGCTGCACGGCCGCCGTCACGAGCTCTCGCGACTGCTGACCCAAGATCCGGGTGACGGCCAAAAAGGTCCATTCGGTGAGTTCGGCCTGCATCTGGTCGCGCACGCCTTGGGCTTGCTGCGCCAGCGCGGTGGCCAAACTGCGCCACTTCTCGGCGTTTTCCTTGGCCTGCTTGTCATGCAAGGTCTTGAGCTCGGCCTCCATCTTCACTTTGGCTAGGCGCTGAGCTTCTTCTTGAGCGGTAGCTTCGGCCTGCATTTGGCCCTGCGTCATGCCCTCTTGCCGACCTTGCGCGAGGCATCTCTCGCCGTAGGCTTGAAGCTCGGACTCGGTGATCCAGCGCCCAGGCTCGCGCGGTGCTTCCGCAGGCCGCAATGCGGGCGCGCCCCCGTGCAACAGGCGAGTCTGGCCAGTACTGGCCACGTGGGTCGCTTTGAGGACGCTCATACAGGGGCTCCAGCGGCGACTTCCCGCCAGCTATCCAGCAGCGCTTGGCGCAGCGTTGGGGTCCAGTCAGGTGCCGAGATCGCGCTCGGCAGCGCTTGCAGCTGAGCCTGCCAATGCGAAAGCACATCGGCTCGTTCATCGCTTCTCAGTGAGGCGAGCATCAGGCTTTGCAGGGCAGGAGACTCACGCTCCAGCACAAGGCAGAGTCCACGAGCCTCTTCCGCCGAAATAGCAGGGGCCGTCGTAGGCTGGCTGAGAGCCGCGCGTACGACGCCTTCATCGGGTGGAATGCCAAGCTCCTTGAGCTCGACCAGAAGCGCGTCCAGTGCTTCCCGTTGAGTCGGAGACAGGCGTTGCATCAGCCACTTGCGATCCTCCACGCTCAACGCGTGAAGGGCGAGGGCGGCGCGACGCAGACCAGTTGATGTGTCGAGTTCAGGGCTCACGCCTGGGGCTCCAACCATTGCTGGACCTTGGCGAGCAGGGCCTCTCGCTCGCGAGGCTCCAGGGGTGCGGGTGCAGGCGTTGGGGGCTGCCGGCGGGTCCACCACAGCACGCCGATCACCAGCGCGGTCAGCACCAAAAGTACGACGAGCACCTTCGCGACGACGGCAGATGATTGCTCCTCGGCCGGCACCGGTGTCGCAGCCAGTTTGATGACAGGCGGCGTCACCAACGCAACGGGCATGGAGGCCGACGGCGCGGGCGTCATCGCTCCGCCCAGGTCAGCCATGGAATGCACGGTCACGACGTCTCCGCGCGCGGGCTGCAGACCCACTGCGGTCGCGACGAGCTGGCGCACGCGTGTCAGTTCCGCTTCACCGAGGGCGCGCTTCACGACAACCGCGACGTTGAGATGCGCAATCTGTCCACCTTGCGAGACGGTCTGTGCGATGCGCTTGCCCGTCTGGTACTCCGTCTCCTGCGTCAGGACCTGAGACGTCGGGTTGGCGCCGCCCGCGTCTGCAGCCGGCTCCTTCGTGACTGTGCGCTCGCGGGTGATGGTTCCAGCAGGGTGGCTACCGCGTTCAGCCTGCGGAGTGCCCAGTACTTCTTCCGTCGTGACCTTGGATTGATCGTGATTGAGCACCACGTCTATGGCCACCATGGCTTCGCCAGGCTTGAACATCTGATCCAGCAAGTGGGTTGCCTTGCGCGTCAGATGACCTTCCAGGCCTTGGCGTGCATCGAGCTGGCCGCCTGCCAACGCCGCGTCATCGCCGCCGGCTCGAGACAGCACCACGCCATGCTGGTCGAGAACAGTGACGTCCTCGGCCTTGATCTCGGGCACGGAGGCAGCGATCAAGCGCTGTATACCGACGACTTGCTCCGCGGTCAGCGACTGGCCGCCCTTGAGCGATACCGTGACGGATGCCTTCGCTTTGGGGCCTTCCTTGCGGAACAGGGTTTGATCGGGCAGTGCCAGGTGAACGCGCGCATCCTGGACCTGTTCGATGGCGAGGATGGTGCGGATCAGCTCGCCCTGCAGGGCTCGTTGGTAGTTGACCTTCTGGACGAAATCGCTGACGCCAAAGTCCGCGTTGTTGAATAGCTCAAACCCCACCGCGCCGTGCAAGGGTAGTTGCTTACCCATCAACGCCATGCGGGTGCGATGGACGTTGTCGGCGCCAACCAATATCGCGCGGCCATCTTCGCTGATGCTGTAGGGCTGCTTGAGTTTGTCGAGCTCGGCCGTGATCACGGCCGCATCCCGTTCAGCGAGGTCGCTGAACAGCACGGCCTTGGGCGTTCGCTGAACCCACCAAGCGAACAGCAGCACCACCGCAAGAATTGCCGCGAGACCGAGTCCGAAGCCGACCTTCTTTTGTGACGACCAGCCGTCGAAGAAACCTTGTTTGTCTTCCATCACTTAGACCTGCATGCGCATCACGTCTTGATACGCTTCCAATACCCGGGATCTCACTTGCGACGCAACCTGCATGGCCAGTCGTGCCTGCTCCAGCTGCAACATGACTTCGTGCAGGTTCTCTGCCGTGCCAGTTGCAAGCTTCTGGATGCCTTGCTCCGCCGTCACCAATTGGGCGTTGAGGCTTGATACCTCCTGGTCGACCCAGTTCGCAAAGCCAGGAGCAGCGCTGCCTGTGCTGGGCGCCGCAGCTTGCAATGTCAGCGGCTGAGCCGCACCAACGCCGCCGATGGCGTCAATCGAGAACGGATTCATCACTGACCTCCCAGGTCGAGAGCCTTGGCAGCCATGGCGCGTGCAGTGCTCGCCACGGCCACGTTGGCCTCATAGGCGCGCAGCGCTGTGCTGACACTGACCATTTCGGTGGCTTGATCGACGGCCGCGTAGGCGACGAAGCCTTGCGCGTTCGCATGGGGATGGCCAGGGTCGTGCACCAGCCGGGGCGCCAAGTCGGCGGCCACCAGCTTGACTTCACGATGCTGCAGTACCGGATCGGCAAGACCGAGCGCACGATTGAAGTTCACCTGCAACGGCTGCGCCACCACCTTCTGAGCGGAGTAGGGTGTCTGGCCGGCGGGCACGCTGGCATGCATGTTGGCCAGGTTGAGTGCGGCGACGTCGACGCGGCGCTTCTCGAGGTCCATGCCGGCTGCTGCGATCTGGAAAACGGCGCGGTAGTCCATCAGCGACGACCTTCCTGCACGGCGACGGAAAGGATGCTGAGTTGCCTACCCATCGCCTTGAGCAGTGCCTGGTATTGCAGGCTGTTGCTGGATAGCGCGGCCATTTCCTCGTCCAGGGCAATCGGATGGCTGGCAGCTTCGGAGACCAAGCGAGGCGCAGGCACGTCTTCGGCCTTGAAGCCCTGGCCAGATGCCACCTCCATTGGCAGGTTGCCCATCAATTCTTCGAATTGCACTCGCAGGGCCTGGGCTCCAGACACATTCGCATTGGCGATGTTCTGCGCGATGGCCTGATGGCGCATGGCACCCGCGTCAAGCGCTCGGCTGACGAGTTGCAGCGTGGCGGGGTCGATGAAGTTCATCTATGGTTCTCCCTGAATTACTGGACGATCAGCTCGGCATGCAGAGCGCCTGCAGCCTTGATCGCTTGGAGGATGGAAATCATGTCGCGCGGAGGGGTTTTGCCCTTGGCAAGCAACTGCACGAGATCTGTCACGCGGGTCGGGCCTGCCGGCACGAACTTCGGTGTCGGTTGCTCCTGCACGCGGAGTTGGCTGTTGGTGTAGACCTCTGTACGCACGCCGGCACTTGGCGCGCGCAATAGCACTGGTTGGGACACGGCGGTCTCTGAGGTAACCGTCACCTTGGTCTCGCCCACCACGACGGCGACCGGCGAAATGCGAACGTCACCGCCGGCCACCAAGGTGCCTGTGCGCTCATTGATCACGACGCGGGCCCGGTGATCGGGTTCCACCGACAGACCCTCGACTTGGCGCACGAAGGCGGGCACCTTGGCGCGAAAGGCCCGCGGCACCTGCACGTCGATGGCGCCAGCGTCGCGCACCTCGGCCACTTCGCCGCCAAAACTCTCGTTGATGCTGTCGGCCATGCGGCCAGCGGTGCCAAAGTCGGCCTGGTTCAACACCAGGGACAGCACCGGTTGTGCCTCCGGGCTTTCCTCCAGCGCCGCCTCGACCGTACCGCCGCCGCTGACGAGACCGGCGGTTGGATGGTTTTTCTGAACCTGGTTGCCTTGAGCGTCATGACGGAACCCACCGACCGTCAGGGCCCCCTGCGCAAGCACGTAGACGCGACCATCGGCTCCCTTGAGAGGAGCCATCAGCAGCGTGCCACCCTCCAAGCTTCGAGCGTCACCGACGGAGCTGACGTTGACGTCCACGTGGTCGCCGGGCCGTGCATAGGCCGGCAGGCTGGCGGTGATCATCACCACGGCGACGTTGCGGCTGGTGATGTCGTCTGAGGCAATGACAAGGTCGAACCGATTGAGCAGGTTGGACAGCGTGACTCGGGTGGCTTTGCTGCGGGCGCTGTCCCCGGACCCGGACAAGCCTGTAATCACGCCGTAGCCGACCAGGGCGTTTTCGCGTTGGGAGCTAACGCGGGCCAGGTCCTTGAGGCGCACAGACTGTGCCTGGGCCAGCAGGCCCCAGGTCAGCAAGAAGACGGTGAGCAGAACTCTCATCTCAAATCCCGAAAAGGCTAAGCAGGCGTTGCCACCATCGCGGACGCTGCAGGTCGCCTAGGACACCGTCTCCCACGAATGCCAGCTTGGCTTCCGCCATGCGGCTGGAGAGCACCACGTTCTGTTCGGTCACATCACGCGGCCGAACCCGGCCTTCGGCACGGATGGTTTGCTTTTCGCCGTTGATCTCCAGCAACTGTTCACCGGCAACGCGCAGGTCGCCATTGGGCAGAACTTCTCGGACAAGCACGGTGATCTGGGCGAGCACACGGCCCGCACGCTGGGTCCTGCCGGCACCGTTGTAGTCGTTGTTGACAGCTATGGCGGCGTTCTTGGTGCGCGTGGGAAGGCTGAGGCCCACGCCCACGTTCGAGTCGCGGTTGGAGCCGGTGTCCGCTGACGTACTTGCGGAGGCGTCCTCGTAAACCATGACGGTCAGTACCTCACCCACCTGGAAGCGGCGTTTGTCGGACGTCAGCGGCTGGAATTGCGCATCGGAGTAAAGGCTTCCGTGGACTCGAGGGCGCGGCACTGGGCCGGCTGGCGCGACGGGACTGGCCGTGGCGGAGGCCGCCTCGTGGACGGCAGGAGCCGCCGGCTGTGCGCTGAAGTCGATGTCGTCGCCCGCCCAGGCTTTGCCGCCCAGCAGCGCCGACAAGATCAGGATGGTTTTAAGTTTTGTCATTCGCTATCCACCGTGAACGTCTGGCTGTCCGTCAGACGACCTTCCAGCGTTGCCGTACGGCTGCTTGCCTGGACGCGCGAGCGCTCTCCAACGCGAGCCGGCGCCAGCAACTGGGCCGGCAGGCGGATTTCCACGCCGCCGTCGGCCAGGACGGCCGTGACATGGTCGCCTCGTTGCAGCAAGTCATTGGGTAGCAAAGCGATGCTGCTGATGATTTCTCCGGACCGGAAGGCCTGACGGAGCCGCCCTGCTGGCGGATGCTCACGGTCACCCGGCTGCACCGCTAAGCCTTCCGGCCAGCGACGGGTCTGCAACTCCAGATCGCCGGGCTGCAACCAGTTGCCGGGCTGCAGAGCGTGCGTGCCGACCCAAGCCGGAGCAGTCCACACCGCGGTCAGAGGCACCTGACGCACGTAGGGACGGGCGTTGCCCACCACCACGCGAACAGGCCAGGTCAATGGGCCGCTGCGCGGAGCTTGGTCGCGAGGCCATGACGCAGCTTGCAGCATCGCCGCCGCGGGAGGCTGGTAGCCGCTGACCGTTCGGCAGTTCACCTCGACACCCATGTCGTGGGCCTGCGCGTAATGCTCCAGCTCGGCACGCGCTGCATCGCACAGCGGGTCGACGCTGGCGGATGCATTGAATGCCATGCTGCACACAGCAAGGAAAGCGAAGCGTCTCATTTCCGCAGGTTGTTGGTCATGCCGGCGATCTCGTCCGCCGCCTGCATCACCTTGACATTCATCTCGTAAGCGCGTTGCGCCACCATCAGCTGCACCATCTCTTCGACCAGCTGAACGTTGGAAGCCTCTTGGAAGCCTTGCTTCAAACGGCCAGCGCCGGCTTCGCCCGGAGGCGCCAAAACGGCATCACCTGACCCGGTGCTGGGACGCCACAGGCCTTCGCCGATGGAGGTCAGCGCCGCAGGGCTGGCAAAAACGGCAACGTCCAGTCGGCCGAGCGAGGTGGTGCGACCGGCGTCATCGCGACCCGTGACCTGGCCGTCCTCGGCGATGGTCAAGCTGCGAACATCAGTGGGAACGTGGATGTGTTGACGAAGGACGAGCCCATCAGAGCTGCTCAACAACCTGTCGGCATTGATCTGCAGCCGCGCACTGCGCGTGAAAGCCGAGCTGCCATCCGGCAGTTGCATTTCAATGAAGCCGTCGCCCTGGATCGCGAGGGACATCGTGTCGTCGACACGGCGCAGCTCTCCGGCAGTGAACGAGCGCTGCAGCGAGCTGATCTTGACGCCGGCCGCAACGGCGGTGGCATCCCCGGCTTGTTGATCAGCGCCCATGCTGACCAGATCGCCGAAACGCAGGCTACTGCGCTTGAACCCCGGCGTGCTGGCGTTCGCGACGTTGTTCGCGATCGTGTCCAGCTGCGAGGTCTGGGCCTTCATGCCGGTGGCGGCGATATAGAGCGCGTCATTCATGTCAATTGTTCTCCCCCAGGCGGCGGATGGCGGTCGCCTGCATGTCATCGGCGGCTTGGAATAGCTTCACCATGGTTTCTGCGTGTCGCGTGGTGCTCATCAGGTTCACCATTTCCTGACTGGGCACGACGTTGGATTGCTCCAACTGGCCGCTGCGCACGCCAACGACTGGTGACTCGGTGTCCCACTGGCTGCTATCCGCGGCGTAGAGCCCGTCGCCCACTGGCTGCAGAGCCAGACCGGCCTTGGCATTGATCAGGCGCAGGGCGTCGAGAACCTGTCCTTCCTGCTTGAGCTGCCCTTGTCCATCGATCTGCGGTTCGCCGCGCTGGTCGGGGCGCAGAGCGATGGGGCCTCGCGAGCCGATGACCTTGTGGCCACTGAGCGTGCGCAGCAGCCCCTGCGCATCGATCTGCATGCTTCCCTGGCGGCTCAAGGCCTGACTGCCGTCGTCCAGTTCAAGGAGCAGATATCGCCCGTCCGGTAGAGCGACATCCAATGCTTGGCCGGTTGCATTGAGCTTGCCGGCCTTGCCATCGGTCTGCACCTGGAGATCGCCCGCGACATCCATGAAGTCGGCGAACGGCTTCTGGACCGCGATCTGGCGCTTGTAGCCGGTGGTCGAGAGGTTGGCGACGTTCTGGCTGGTTAGCTTGAGCCGATCCAAGTCGTGTCGCAGACCGAGGGCGGCGATTTCTAAAGTGTTCATGCAGAGTTCTCCTGGGTCGGCAGGCTGAGGCTGCCGAAGGCCTTGAGCGAGATGAGGTTAGGCACTTCGGTGACGGCAAGGACGCGCATGTGGGGCACGGCTCGCTCAGTCAGGGTGCGGAGATGGCGGCGCAAGTCCGGTGCGCAGAGCAGTACGGGCAGAAGGTTGCTGCGCACCATCTGCTCGGCCAGAGCGACTGCACGCGACAACAGCTGCTCCACGAAACGTGGATCTGTCGGCGTAGAGTCCTGGGTGCCCAGGCGCAGGCGCTGCTCGACAGTGGGATCGAGCGTCAGCACATGCAGGGCCTGAGCTTCGCCCATGAGCTGCTGGCAGATGGAGGCGCCGAGGCGTTGGCGCACCGCTTCCGTCAGCAGCGCCGCGTCCTTGGTGGTGCGGCCAGCGTCCGCCAGCGTCTCGATGATGCTTTCGATATGCAGGATGCTGACCTTCTCACGCAGTAGCGCTTGCAGGACCTTCTGGATGTCAACGACGCCAAGCACTGTCGGGACGAATTCCTCAACAAGCCCGGGCTGCGCTTCGCGCACGCGGTTCAGCAGGCGGTCCGTCTCGGCACGCGTCACCAGGTTGGCGCAATGCTGTCGCAACGTTTCGCTGACGTGCGTGACGAAGACCGTTGGCGTGTCCACCAACGTGTAGCGGGCGGCGCGCGCTTTTTCTCGCTCCGACTCGTCGATCCAGACGGCCGGAAGCCCATAAGTGGGTTCTCGGGTCTCGATGCCCTTGATGTGCTTGGTGTCACCGCTAGGGTGAATGGCCAGGAGCTTGTCTTCGTGCAGCTCGCCACGGCCATAGATAACACCGTGAATCGCCAGTTCATAGGCATTGGCTGCCAAGCGTGCTTCATTGACGAAACGCACGGCCGGAAGCAGCAGCCCGAAGTCCTGGGCGAACTGTTTGCGCAGCGCTGCAATGCGCTGCATGAAGATGGACTCTTCGCCTTGCGCTAGGCCGGTCAGTGCGCTGCCGATGCGCACTTCCACGGGATACACCCGAGGCACCAATTCATCCGCTTTGGATTTGTCGGCGCTCTCAGCTTCGGCCTCTGGCTCTTCCTCGTCACGGCGACGCCAACCGGCCACCAACGCTAGTGCAGACAGGACCACGGCGACTGCAAGCACCGGCAGCATGGGGATGCCGGGCAGCATCAACATCACCATGAGGGCGCCTACAACCATCCAGATGGCCTTCGGAAAGCTGGTGAGCTGCTTGAGCACCTCACCACTGAGATTGCTGTCCGAAGCGGAGCGCGTGACGATGATGCCGGTGCCGACTGAAATGACCAGCGCCGGAATCTGCGTAACGATGCCATCGCCGACGGTCAGCAGCGTGAAGGTCTGAAGCGCTTCGCTCCAGCCCATGCCGCGCTGCATCACGCCGATGACCAGGCCCCCGACGATGTTGATAAGCAGGATGATGATGCCTGCGATGGCGTCACCTTTGACGAACTTGCTGGCCCCGTCCATGGCGCCGTAGAACGCTGCCTGCCGTTCAAGCGTCTTGCGACGTCGCTGGGCTTCAGCCTGATCGATGAAGCCCATGTTCAGGTCGGCGTCGATGCTCATCTGCTGACCAGGCATGCTGTCCAGCGTGAACCGCGCTGCCACTTCGGAGACGCGCTGCGCACCATTGGTCACGACGACGTATTGAACGACGACCAGGATCAGGAAGACGATCAGGCCGATGACGAAATTCCCCGCCACGACATAGGATCCGACGGCTGCGATCACCTGTCCGGCACCGGCATCAGTGAGGATCAACCGAGTCGCCGCGACGTTGAGCGAAAGCCGAAACAGCGTCGCGATCAGCAGCAGCGAGGGGAAGGTCGAGAACTCCACCGGCCGGTGCATGTAGAACGTCAGCATCAGCAGCGTGAGCGCGAAGCCGATGTTGGCCAGGATCAGAAAGTCCAGCAGTGCGGCGGGAATGGGCGCGAAAAGCACCGTCAGCACGCCAAGCACCAGGACGACCAGCAGTACGTCCGAGTGGCGACCGAAAACGTTGCGCAGGGTGTTCATGCGGTGACCTTTGCTGCGTTGGCTTCGCGCAGGCTGCGCATCCACACCAGGATTCGGGCCACCGGCGGATACCACTGCTCCGGCACATAGGCGTCCTGTGGCACTTCCTTGTAGAGAGCTCGAGCGAGGCGCGGGCTATGCACGATGGGCACACCTGCTTTGTTGGCAGCGCGGCGGATCTGCAGGGCGAGCACGCCGGCACCCTTGGCGATGACCAGCGGCGCCGGCGTCACACCGTGCTCGTAGCGCAGCGCGACAGCGACGTGGGTGGGATTGGTGACGACTACCTGCGCTTCGGGCACTTTACGGACGGCTTTGGCGGCCTTCAGGAACTGCGTCCGAATTTCTCGCTGCCGGTTTCGGATGCGGGGATCGCCTTCGCGGTTCTTGTGCTCGTCCTCAACTTCGCGCTTGCTCATGCGCAGGTTGCGCAGGAATTCCCAGCGTACGAAGAGCAAGTCAAGTAGCACGAAGACGAGGAGCACGGCGCACAGCTTGGCCATCAGCCCGCCTGTGATCTCCGTCAGTCGGAACAAGACCGCTTTGCCCGGGAGACCCAAGAGCTTCAACGCGCCCGGCAGCAGGGCCTGGAGCGCGAGAAAAGCCGTGCCTAGCAATGCGACGAGCTTCAAGGTGCTCTTGACCGCTTCGTAGATCACCCGCATCGAGAACAGCTTCTTGAAACCCTGGGCTGGGTTCAGGCGCGTGAAATCCGGCGTGATCGGGGTGGCGGAGAACACCAGCCCACCGCTCTGCAGCAGACCCATCAGAACAGCGGCAATCACCACGGCAAAAAGCAGTGGCGCAAGCACGAGCAGGCTCGCGCTGAGACTCTTCTCTAAAAACCGAGATGCTTCAGCGGGATCGTTCAGGGCCGTGGGCGCAGCCTGCAGTCCACGCGCCATCAAATGCGCCAGGCGCTTGATGGCGGGCATGAGCAGCGCGTAGCTGGCCAGCATCGCCGCGACGAGCACGGCGATGCTCGATGCGTCCACGCTGCGGGCGATCTGGCCACGCTTTCGCGCATCGTCGAGCTTGTGCGGTGTGGCTTGCTCGTTGCGGTCGAGATCCTGGTCACGGCTCATCGAAGTACGCCTTGCCAGAAGTCAAAGACGCCGGCGTAGAGCCGCCTGAACGTCGGAGCCAAGCCGGGAGCGGCAATGGCGAGTGTGGAAAGTCCGACCAGCGCTTTCACGGGCATGCCGATGAACAGGACGTTCATCTGGGGCAGCACGCGTGACGTGAAATCAAGGACGACTTCGGTCAATAGCAGCATGAAGAGCGACGGTGCGACGATGACGACGGTCATGCTGAACATGGTGCCCATGGCACGAGCCAGGGCGGTGGGATCAGGCATTCGCCACAGGCCTCCGGGTGGCACCCATTGCGTCACCTGGACGATGCCGCGCATCAGCGCGTGGTGGCCGTCCACACCAAAGAACACGGCCATGCCGACCATCGTCAAGGCCACCCCCATCACGGGCACGTTGGCGCGCGTCACGGGGTCCAGCACAGTGGCCATGCCGAAGCCCATTTGCAGGTCAAGTAGGCGTCCCGCCATTGCGAGTGCGGCAAAGGCTGCATGTAGAGACAGGCCGAGCAGCGTGCCGAGTGCCACCTCGCCAAGCACAAGCAGGCTGAGTCCTCCGAAGCCTGCTGGCACGGCAACGCGAAGTCCAAGGGCGGCGCACAACGTCCCGGCAAGCGCGAGCGTGAACAGCACCCAGAAGACGGCGGGGGCTTTGACGGCCTGTGCGAGCGGACTGACCGTCAGCAGTGCGCCAAGACGTGCCCATAGCAATAGCACGGCCACTGCCCATGCAGGGTCGATGAAGGGCATGCAATCAAACCAGTCGGGGAATGGCGCGGATCAGGGCGCTGCTGTATGCGACGAGCTGGCCCAGCATCCAGGGTCCAGCAATCACAAGCACTGCCACACTGGTGAGCAGCTTGGGTATGAAGGTGAGCGACATCTCTTGGATCTGCGTGACCACCTGGAAGATGCTCACGATCAGACCGACCAGCAGCACGGCCAATAGCAGCGGTGCCGAGATCGCCACTGCTTTCCAAAGCAGCTCGGCGAAAAGATGCAGCGATACATCTGGCGTCAAAGCGCCACCCTCCCTCAGTCAAGCCCCGGTTGTTCTCAATGTCGGCGTTGTTCGCCGATCAGAATGTAGGGATTGATTGTTCCGTCGATTCGAGAGCTTGTTTAGTCGTGGTTCCCCCGTGCCTCAGGGGGTTTTGCCGCTATCCGGGTAACTCTTTTGTAACGCCTGGCGATCGCGGAACTAGCGAGTTCCGCGAATCATCTTCATGAGCATCGTTTTCATGGTGGGACTCCGCTTTGTTGCCATCCCCATGAATCGATCAAGTGCTTGGCCTAGCACTGTTTCGTCAAGGCCGCCGGCCCCGCGTTCGAGCACGGTCTGCGCCACCATGACGTTCATGGACGCCCGGTCCAGTTTTGCGGCGACGCGCAAGTGGCGCTCGCTAGCCTGCCTGTCACCTCGCAGAGCAGCAATCAGGCCCAGGCCCCCATAGGTTTCCCCGAAGTTCGGATCGCGTGCCAGTGCCGCCTCGAAGCTAGCCGCTGCGCCGTCGATGTCCTTCGCCAGGATTTGCATCCACGCCAGTGTGTGCCAGCTCCCCAGATGCTCGGGCGTCACCTGGACTGCCGTTTTTAGCGCTTGTATGGCTTGCTCAACATTGCCTCCGGCGGCCAGCGCGAGGCCGCGCCCCAAATGCGCGCGCCCAAACTGGGGCTGCACTTGAGTGCTCTTCGTGAAATGCGCGAGCGCTCCGTCGAGTTGACCCGAGCCCAGTTCAACGTAGCCCTTAGCGGTCGCCAGTTCGGCATGACCGTTCAAGGCTTCAGAGTCAATGGTAGAGAGCAGCTGTGCCGCTTCGTCGAGCAACTCGGCATCCAGCAGCAGGGTGGCGATCGCCGCCTGGCCCTGCAACGGCACATCGCGTCCACGCTCGGCCTGCCAGGCCCTCGCTTCGGCGGCTGCCTCCTCGAGTGCTCCTAGGCGATGAAGGGCGCGCAGGCGCAGCAACCGGACCGCGTCGCACTCCTGAGGCGGTAGTTCGGAGGTTCTCAGGCTGCTGAGCGTAGGAATCACCAAGCCCCAATCACCCAGCTGCGCATGGCTCCGAGCAAGCTCTTGCAGGATGGCGGGGTGTGAGTGGCCCTGGTCGACCAAGTCCTGCAGCAGTGACCGTGCCCGTGCTGCGTCGTTGCCATGGCGTTCAGCGACTGCCAGGCGATAGCGGGATAGCGGATCGCCGGGTTGGAGCTCCAGCAACTGGGTCAGAGTGGATTTTGCGGCGGCCCAATCGGCGAGCTGCAGTTGCTGATCTGCGATCTCGGCGAGTAGGGATGGGTTGCGCGGATCTTGGGACAGAAGATCCAACAGACGGCTCAAGCGGGCAACTGAAGTCATCGTCAGGCTCAGTGCGGTTTGCTACCGTGGGTGTATGCGGAAATGAAGAGGTGGCCCGGCTCGACGTCAGCTTCGGCGGAAGCTGCGGCATCGACTGTGGGCGCCTCAGTGCCTTGCTTGGCGGCATCTGCTGCGGCTGGGCTTGCTGCGGATCTGGAGCTCTCGTGGCCCGGCAGATGCTCGACCGCGTCAATGATCTTGCGCATGTCGCCGCTGAGGGGCAGGTTGTCTTGGTTCTGGGATATGCCCTCCTCCAGAGCTTGCACCGCCGCGTTGAATTCTTCAGCCACGAGGTGAAGCATGCCGCGACGGAAGGTGGCGAGATAAGCCTGGGGATGCTGCGGATCCAGGGCGCCGAGGGGCGCCCAGGCAGTCTTGGCGGCTTCAATCTCGCCAGAAGTGACGTGCAGCATGCCTAGTTGAAATCTTGCCAGCGGAAAGTTCGAGCCCGCCTCGACGGACTTGATCATGGCCGCCTTGGCTTCAGGGAGCATTCCCAGTTGCGCGTACTCGCTTGCCAGCATGAACAAGGCCTGGGGCGAGACGTCCGCGCGACCAGAGGCCTCCTTCAGGTAGGCAAGCGTATGGCCTGCGTCATTGCGCCGGCTGGCATCCATGGCCAGGGCCAGTAGTTCGGCTTGTGTCAGATTGGAAAGGGCGTCAGACATGAGCGGAGATGGAGTTCGCGCGCGACGGCGCAGTCAAAGGCCGCGGATTGTGGTGGCTGGAGAGGCAAAGCAGGGCGCCTGAACAGGGGGATTTGCACGTTTTCCCGCCGCCACCGAAGCCATGCGCAGCGCTGCAGCTGACTTCAAGAAGGCTCGCTTCCTCTATTCAGCCAGTGCTTGCAGATCTCTGAGGGCCTCTTCCAAGAGGGGCGCACTGCTCGTGTCTTTTTCGATGGCTCTGCAGGTGCGCTCCACGAGGGCACTGAACGCAGGGTCGAGTTGTAGTTCGCCGCCCAATTCATCCAAGAGCGCTGCCTCGACGAAGAGGCGCAAGGCCTTGGCGCCAGACAAGCCTCCATTGGCTTGCGCGCGCGCCGCTCTGAGCGTCGACGGAAGACCCTGCATGGCCGTCGCTGCCTTCGTCGCACTGGGGCTTGCGGTCTCAACTTCGCTTTGCGAACTGGAGGCTTTGACACCCGAGCGCAGCGTGCGAGCTTGACTAAGTTCGACCTTGAGCAGGCGCAATGCGTGGGCGAGTGGGGAAACGGGAGAGGTCATGTGGGGATTTTCGAGCGCCTATTTTGATGCTGCGAGGCGGCCGCAGCGACACGTCGGTCGGTGTTAACCCGCGTCGCAGGCCCGCGCAGATCGCTGAATGTACGTACTGTTACAAATGGGGGGGTGCTTCTCGCTAAACCGACGTGCCTTCGCCTGGATTACCTAAAGGTAGTGATTGGTCGCCCGCGAAGGCGGTCCAGTCAGCATTACAAGAACCTTTAGGTCGTTGCCTGCGAGGCCGGCCGCTAGCGGGGGAGTGCATTTATGGTTGCGGTTGTCAGCGGTAACAATCTGGGTCTGAGCCTGTCGTCCTGGGCGACGTTGGGTCAACAGCGCGGCGTCTATGGCGGTCTCGGCCAAGGGCGCGCGGGAGAGGCGGCGGTTGTCAACGTCTTCAATGGCAACCTGGTGCTCCAGGACCATGACGACAGTTGGTCCGGTCACGGCCTGAGCATCGACGCCCTGCGCACTTACAACAGCCAGGGGCTCTTCAACGACGACAACGGCGACAACTGGTCTGCGGGTTACTACCAAAGCCAGCTTCGTGTTCAAGGCAACACCGTCGTCCGCACGAACCGCGATGGGGCGCAGGCGCTGTTTCAGTACGACGGAGCGACAAACCAGTACATCAGCACTGATGGTGGGGGCGCCTACCAAACCATCAACTTCGATGGGGCAACAGGACAGTACGTCTGGACCGACAAGGCCTCCGGCCTCACCGAACGATATGACGGCGGTATTGGCCGGCTGCTTCGGACCGAGGATTCAGACGGCAACGCCCTCATTTACAACTACAGCGGCACGGGCCTGCTCACAAGCATCACCGACCCCAACGGGGAAGCGCACACCTATTTCGACTACAACGGACTTCAGCTCACGCAGATTCGCACCGTCGGCACCGACGGCAGCAACTTCGTTCGCGTGCGTTACGAGTACGACCCGAGCAGCCGCCTGACTGGTGTCACCGTCGACCTCACACCTGACGACGGGTCTATCGCCGATGGCAACGTCTACCGCACGACCTATACCTATGACGGCGCCAGCAACCGGGTCCAGACCGTCACGCAAAGCGACGGCACGTCGCTGACCTTTGACTACGTCTATGTGGGTTCGAACTGGCGCGTGCATAGCGTGACAGACGCCCTGGGCCAGGCGACCACCTTTGACTATGACCTGGCCGCCATGACGACCATGGTTACTGATCCGCTGCTGAACAAGACCGTCTTCCAGTACGACGCAGCGGGACAGCTGCATAGCGTCACGGCCCCTGCCGTCGATGGCGTTAGCGCCATCACGCGCTACGACTACAACGCCAAGGGTGATGTGACCCTCATCACCGACGCGATGGGACGTTGGACCAGCATGGTCTATGACGCGGCTGGCAACCTCACCCATCAGGAGGACTCTGGCGGTGTCACGATCGATCGCACCTACAGCAGCCTGAACCGCCTGCTCACCGAGACCGTCTTGGGCGGTGGCGGCGAGACCCACACCAACGCCACTTCGCGTTACGTCTACGACGACATCAACCATACGCGGCTGCGCTTTGTGATCAGCGCCGAAGGGCGCGTAACGGAGTACCAGTACAACAGCCGCGGCGAAAAAAAATCGCAGCTGCAGTACCCGGACAGCCTGTATCCGGTGGGGACGCTCGCCTCGACGCAAGTCCCGTCTGAGGCGGAGATCCTGGCCTGGCTAGGTGGTACTGGCTTCACCTACGACGCCACCTCCGAGTTCACCACTGCCAGTAACCCCGCCAGTGCGTGGAGCTACGGCTACTCGCCGCAAGGCGGGGCCAACTATTCGATGGTGCCGTTCGACCACGTCCTCCCGGGGTGGGCTTGGCAAAAGGCCGATCACGAGTACCTGGGTGCTCCCGCCGTCTCCAGGAACGACACCAATGCGCCCGTGAACGGCGTCCTGCCGGGACAGCTCTCCCTGCACCCGGGCTGGGTCGCCGGCGGTGACTTCACGATCCTGCGGTTCACCGCGCCCGCCGACGGCGTGTACACGGTGAGCGGCCAGTTCTTCGCTGGCGACCGTGGCGCCATGAGCGGCAGTGTCGTGCTCAACGGCAACATGCAGCAGCCGCTGCAATATTGGAGTGACACCACCGATGCGTCGGTGTTCAACATCGCGCCACAGCAGTTGGCCAAGGGCGAGACGCTGGACTTCGTGGTGGGTAACAACGGGAGTTTCTACTACGGCAACACGACCATCTCGCTCTCCATCAAGAGCACGCCGCGCGTGCAGCGACAGGACTTTGACTACGACGCGCAAGGGCGCCTGAAGTCCAGCACGGTCTACGCGAATACCGACCTGGCCGGCAATGGCGTTGACGACGAAGGCAAAGCTCAGACCCACTACGTCTATGACCCGGTGGGCCGACTGGTCAGCAGCTTCAACGCTCGCAACTTCGAGACGCAGTACACCTACGACGGCATGGGCCGGCTGTTGACCTCTCGCAACGTCGCACTGGATGAGACCACGGTCACCAGCTACGACGACGCCACCAACGCCACCAGCGTCAAGCAGGTCAACGGGCTGGTCACGACGACCATCTACGATCAGGCTGGTCGCCTCATCCTGACCCAGCAGCACGGCCCGAACGCAGCGGACCTTGGCGAGGTCAGCGCCCATTACGACGCGAACGGCCGACTGCGCATGACCGAGGACCAGATCGGTACGCGCCACTGGTACTTCTATGACGCTGCGGGCCGCCGCACGGGCGAGGTCGATGCCGCCGGCGCGCTGACGGAATACCGCTACAACCTCGACAACCTGCTGACCTACAGCGTCAAGTACGCCACGCCGCTCGATACGGCGGCGCTGGTCGACGGCAATGACGAGCCGACGAACGTCAGCCTGGACGACATCCGCCCGGACAGCGCTGATGGCGACCTGCAGGTCTGGCAGGCCTGGGACCAAGAGAATCGCCTCGCCCGCGTGGCCACGGCGGCAAACCGCACAGACGGCGCCTCCATCGCCGCGTACACGTACGACGGCGCCTCCCGCGTCGTCGAGTCGCGCCGCTATGCGACCACTCTGGATTCCGACACGCTGGGCGATCAGCCGACGGTGGCCGACCTCACGCCGATCGTTGACACCAAAGACCGCGTCGAGCGCAGCTTCTACGACAGCGACGGACGACTGATCGGCACGCTCGATGCGGCTGGCGGCGTCAAGGAATTCCAGTACGACGGTGCCGGTCAACTGGTGGCTGGGATCCAGCATCTAAAAACCGCCGCAACGACGACGGGGGGACTTGCTGCAATCCGTCCCACGCCCGCGCCCGGCGACATCACCACACGCAATTTCTACAACGCCCGCGGTCAATTGGTCGCCCAGCTCGATGGCGACGGCAACTTCACCGAGACGCAGTACGACACGACGGGCAATGTCACGCGCACGCTGCGCTACGCCACCAAGGTCACGAATCCCGTGGGCCCGACCGCCGAAGGCTCTCGCCCGGCGCTGCCCGAGGTGGTGTCTGAGTACACCTACGACGCGCTGAACCGTGTACTCACTCAGGTGATCGATCCTGAGGGATTGAACCTCGTCACGGTCTATAGCTACGACGACGAACGGAACTACCTGGAAATCGAGGATCCGGCGCACGTCACCACGCACAAGAACTTTGACGCCAAGGGCCAGGTTCTGAGTGTCATTGTCGAACCCGAAGGACTCAAACTCAAGACCTCTTGGACCTACGACGACGCCGGTCATGTGCTCACTAGCAAAGACGCGCGCGGAGTGCTCACCAAGTATGAGTACGACGATGCCGGGCGCCTGAGCGTCATGGAAGTCGACCCCAGCGGGGTTGACCTGAGCACGTACTACTACTACGACGCGTTCGGCAACCTGTCTGGGACGACAGACGCCAACGGCTACGACACCACATACCGCTACGACGGACTCGGGCGGCTGGTGTCGATGACGGATGCCGGCGGCGGCATCACAACCAACCACTACGACGCCTTCGGTCAGCTCACCTACAGCATCCGTAGCGAGCAGACGCCGGACATCACCGAGACGCCTGGTGGCTACGACGACCCCACCGCACAGATCACCTACTTCTGGTACGACGCCGAAGGCCGGCTCAGCGTGAGCATGAACGCGCTGGGCGAAGCGAGCCGCAACCGCTACGACGCCGCCGGCCGCCTGATCGAGACCATCAGCTATGCCAAGGCGGGCACGCCGCCGGAACTCCGCCCGAGCACGGCGCCCGAACACGTGGCACCGCAGCTTGTCACCGATCCCGAAGACCGCAGTACGCGCTTCGTCTACGACGCGCTGAATCGGCTGCGTTTCACCATCGACGGCACCGGCGCGGTCGCCGAGACGCGCTACGACTATGCCGGACGCGTCAGCTCCACGGTCCAGTACGCGCAGCGCATCGACCGCTCGCAGCTGAGCGACACCACGCAGCCCAGCGACATGCTGATCGGCACGCCCGGCCATGCAGCCCTGATTAGCGCGGGAAGCGATGACCGCACGACCCGTTTTGCTTATGACGTCGCGGGTCGACTGGTCTACACCAGCGACGCCTCGGGTGGTGTGGTGCGCAACCGCTACGACCTACAAGGCAATGTGATCGAGACCATCCGCTACGGCCATCGCTACAGCGGCAGCTTCGACCAGGTGAGCCTGGACGCCTTCTATGCGGACAACGCCAACCTCACCAACCTGGACCGCCACTCGCGCGCGGTCTATGACGGCGCAGGACGCGCTGTCTTCACCATCGATGCTCTGGGTGGTGTGACGCGCAACGTATACGTGGACGCGCGCCTTGCGCGCACGATCACTTACGCCGAGCCGATCGATCCCACTGCGGTGACCGATGAGATGACCCCGTACTACGTTGAGGACTTGCTGCCGGGCAGCACGCTGCAAGCTCGCGAAGTCCTCTACACCTACGACACTGCGGGGCGTTGCGTTTACACCGCCGTGTCGCAGGGCGTGGTCGGGACGCACAAGATGTTTACCGTCGTGGAGAACAACTACGACGGGTTTGGCAAGCTCACGGACACCACGGCATACGCGGCCACGTTTGCGCTGGAAAACCTGACGGGCCTGGTGAGCTACAACACCATGATCAATCGATTGGCCGCCCGCCCGGCGTCCACGATTGCTGACGATCGCACGACGTCCTATGAATACGACGGCGTCGGTCGTCTCACGCAGATCACGGACGCTGATGGCTACACCCAGATCTATGGCTACAACGCGCTGGGCGATCGCAAGAGCTACATCGACCAGAACAACCACCAATACGACTACGAGTACGACCAAGCGGGTCGCCTGATCTCCGAGAAGAGCCCCGAGGTGGAGGTCTTCACCCTCGACCAGAACCTGCAAGCCAGTTCGAGCACGGTTCGCATCGAAACGCGCTTTGGCTACAACGCGTTTGGCGAGTTGAGCGACAAGACCGAAGCGTTTGGTCGGCCTGAGCAACGTACCACCCGTTACGACTACGACGCGGTGGGCCGCCAGGTGCTGACCACCTTCGAGTCTGTGGGTGCCTATGACGCGGCCCTCGACGACCTGGGCAACAACGGTGCCGGCGCCGTGTTGCACAGCGCTGTTGGCGCTAGCGGTGCCGGTGTGGTGAACCGCACCGAGAGAAAGGAGCGAGCGCAAGCTCGAGTGGTTTACAACGTGTTCGGCGAGGCCATTGTCAACGAGGATGCGCTAGGGAATTTCAGCTACAAGACCTACGACAAGCTCGGCCGCCTGCTCAACGAGGTGGACGCCAATGGCAATGTCCTGAACCACTTTTACTCCGAGACCGTGGGGGAGTACAGCGGCTTCACTCAGTTGGACGGCAAGATCACCGTCACCGGCGGCTTGACCTCGACGGAAAGTGACGTCAACACAGCAGCTACGGCGATCAGCGGCGCGGGTACGCCGCGCAGTCTGGTCACCTATTTCGACAAGCTCGGCCGCGAGTCGGTCCAATACGACAAGTTCAGCCGCCCCGACTTCTCTGGTGCGGCCTACAGCTACGACGCCACGTCGGGTTCGAGTGGCAGCTACCGCGGCCAGATCAGCTACGACTACGACGTCTTTGGCAACGTGACCCAGCGCACTGAACTGGTGGATGGCGACAGCGGCCGCACGGCCAAGACCCGATACGGCTACGACCTCGCGGGCAACCTGCTGCGCCAGATCGATGCCGACGGGTACGTCACCGACCATGTGCGCACCGCCTTCGGGCAAGATCGCTCGGTGACCCAGTACGCCGCGGCCCTGGCAGCGACCGACGCGCTGTGGACCGCGCCTACCGCCGTCGCCGTCACCGCGGGCCTTAGCGCTGCTGGCGGGGCTGATCGCACCCTCACCTACAAGTACGACCATCGCGGTAACAAGACTGAGGAGACGCAGGACGTCGAGGTGGGCGACAACCACTACGACGGCAATTCGTTTGGTGCATTGACCGCTGGCGTCACGCACGTCGTGCGGACCTTCGTGACCGACGGCACTGGCAACCTGGTGCGCAGCACCGATGGCAACGGCCTGTCCATCATCGTCAGCGAATACGACGCTTTGGGGCGGCTGCTGGGCACCAACACCAACGGTCGCTCGGTTTACTACCACAACGATGCACTCGGCCAGCAGGTTCAGATCATCCAATCGGACATCGTCACCGACGGTGTGGATGACGTCGCGATGAGCAGCGGCGCGGACAGTCTCACGATCACGCAGGTCTTCGACCGCCTGGGTCGTGTGGTCCAGCGACGCGACCCCAACGGCGCCGATACCTTCATGTCCTACGATGCGCTCGGCCGCTTGGCCAAGCAGTGGACGCCGTTCACCGATGTCGACGGCTACGCGCGCAATGCCGTCAAGGTGTTCAGCTACGACAAGGTGGGGCGCCTCACCGACACCCAAACGCTGGTGCAGCGAACGGCAAGCGACGCGCTGACCTACAGCACCGATTCGGTCCAGTACAACAACTTCGGCGAAGCCGCGAACCGGTTGCGAGACGGCAGCGTCTACGAAACCAATGCCTACGATGTGGGTGGGCGGCTGTGGAAGTCTGACGCGGGTGACGGCGTCTTCCGCATCAACTGGTTCGACCTCCAAGGCAACGTCACCAGCAGCTTCGTAAGCAGCGGCGTGCAGGACCTCTCGGCCGTTCAGCTTGCAGACTTGGACGACGTGGCGACGCTCGCCGTCAACCGCACAACCAACGTCTATGACAACCTGGGCCACCTGCTCAAGCAGACGGGCCCCCTCGTGACCCACCTGGACGGCAGTACCACCAGCCTCGTGAGCGAACAGCGCTATGACGCTTGGGGCAATGTCATCAGCGTGAGCCGCAATGGAACTGAGCGCACCACCCTGCGCTACACCACGCTTAACAAGCTGGCTCGGGCGACCAACCTCGGTGTCACCACGATTGCCGAGGATGGCAGCACCAGCACTGCGTCGCTGGTCAGCAGCACCTACTACGACGCCGTAGGCCGCAAGACTGCCGATATTGATGCCCGCGCCAATGCCTCGCTCTACGGCTATCGCACGGAGACGGGTGAACTCGAAGCCGAACGGCAGACGGACGGCACGCAGGTCTACCACGGCTACGACAACTTTGGGCGCGAGAAGAGGCGTATCACCGGCGCTGGCATCGTGCACACCTACGAGCATGACCATCTCGGCCATCTCACCAAGGAGACCGTGACCGGCGGCGTGCTGCAGCACGACAACCCGATGAGCGCGGATTTTGCGAGTTTCAGCTACACCTATGGTGAATTCATCGTGGGCCGGTACAGCTACGACGAACTCGGCAACCGGATCACCCAGACCAGCGGCGAGGCTGACACCCGCAGCGGCATCGCGCGCCATTACAGCTACGACACGGCCTCACGGCTGGTGCGCTCCAGCATCGTGGGCACCTCAGCCACAGTGGACTACAGCTATGACGGCGCCGGGCGCAAGACGCTGGAAACCGACGCCCTCGGCCAGAAGACCTATTGGTTCTATCGCAACGACGGACGGCTCTCCACCAAGGTCGACATCGGCGGCGGCACCACCACGTTCGACTACAACCAAGCTGGCCAGCTCACGCGTCAAAGCAGCGATCGCGACCAGGATCTGCGCTACACCTACGACGCTGCAGGTCGCGTGGCCACGACGACCGACGTCTGGAACGACTCGCTCGCTCAGGCCGACTACGACGCCGACGGCAATCGCTCCATCGACCGCTTCAGTATTCGGAGCTCAACTGCAGCGCCGCTAGTGCTGCGCGACGTCACGATGGTGTACGACAGCCTGGGCCGCATGACTCATGTCGCCGACGGCACGACCTACGCCTTCGACATCAAGTACGACGCCAACGGCAACCGCAGGCAGGTCACCGGCACCTATAAGGACCAGGACAAGAAGCCTGAGGTCGTGCAGGGCAACATGGTGTTCCGCGACCCGGACGGCCTGTCCACCCGCCACGTCGACATCGGCTTCACCTACGACGCCTCGAACCGCGTGCTGACCGAGCACAGTCTCGTCGAGCTCGATGCGACGTCACCGGCGCTCTATACCGACACGTCCTTCGCATACGACGGCGAAGGTCACCGCACTCGCGAGGCACAGTTGATGGCTGCAGCCGCGGGGGCCACGACGCGTACAGGCAGGCAAGTCGACTATGTGTACGACGCAATGGGCAGGCTCACCGAGACCTTTGCCACGGACGAGGCGGTGAATTCGGGCGTCGTGACCCTCGGTGATCGCAACGCGCACCGCAAGGTCATCTATGACGCCGCGCAAGGTCTGGTCCAGGAATGGGAATGGGTTGCGGGTCTCCCCGCTGAAAGCTTGGCCTACAGCCCAGGAGCCAGCGGACCTGATCGCATTGTCAAGAACGAAACCGAGTACGACGCGCGCGGCCTCGTCAGCCGCGTGACGCGCAGCGAGGCTAAGGTCTATTACGGTGGGCCTGACCCGGATCCTGCCCCCGCGCCTAGTCCGGCACCAGCGCCCTCGCCGGCCCCTACGCCTGCCCCTTCTCCCGCACCTACACCCGCACCTACACCCGCGCCAGCACCCGGCCCGCACTGGCCGCCGGGTGGCTTCGACCCAGGTCCGATTGAGATCCCTGGCGATCCTGGCGATCCTGGAGATCCGGGGGACCCAGGCGATCCCAACGATCCTTACTACTATCCCGCCGATCCTCCGCCGCCCGAATACAAGAATCCGGGGGAGTTTGGTGACCCGTGGCTGCCCATCGATGGGGGATCCGCCTCACTGAAGGGCAACAGCCTCGCCGAAAGCTATTCAATGAATGGCGCCGCCAGCACTGGAGCGTCTTCGTCCTCCCTGGTCACGGGCACCTGGTACGTCAGCTCCAACCAGTCGAATGTCTACGACAACCAGGGCAACCTGGCTGCCAGCAACGTCAGTAGCTATCAGAAGGATTCGAACACGCTGCAGAGCTTCATGAGCTATAGCTACGGCTATCTGCAGCTCGACGGCTACAAGCAAAATCGCGCCACCGTCACGGGCAACCAGTTCGATGGCAATGGCTACATCCCGCTAGGCGGGGCGACGACGACCAGCGACTACGACGTCAACGGCTTGCTCATCGGTACCTCGGACACCAACGACGACAACACCCGCAACGAGCGCATCCTCGTCAACGATGACCAGGGCCATATCGTGGTCAACATCACCGGTCGGACAGCCGTGCTGAGCGGACCGTTGAAGCACAGCGTCCAGTACGAACCGGACGGCGATGCTCACACCGATCTGAACGTGCAGACCACGCCCACGCGAGCGGCACTACCTGGGGCGCTGACCCACCTCGATGGCGCTTTCGTCGAGCGTCTTTTCTACGCTAACGGCCAGTCCCTGGGCTCCAGCACGGAGAACCAGCACAAGGTGCTTCTGCATACGGTGGATGGCAACTTCTTCTACCCCTGGTACGACATCAGCAGCGACTTCAGCGCAGGCTTTGGTGTCTCGCAGGTGCAGGGCATGGCGGGAGGACTGGACTCCGGTGGGCCCAGCCAGAACTACACCTGGAGCGCAAACGACACGTTGCGCGGCTTGGCGCAGACCGTCTACGGTGACGCCAACCTGTGGTGGGTGATCGCCGACGCCAACGGCGTGACACAGGACAGCCCACCGGAGGTCGGCAGCGTGATCCGACTGCCCTCGGTCACGCGCTCCACCAACGGTGCCAACACCTACGGCGTCTACAACCCCGCCAGCATCGTCGGCGACACCAACCCCGAAGCGATTGCTCCGCCCCCTTTCACCGGGGTGGACATCAGCAATTGCCAGATGCTCGGCCAATTCATCGTCATGGTGGTCGTGTTCGTGGTCGCCATTTACGTCTCAGAACAGGCCGCGGCAGCGCTCGCCCAATATGGCGGGGTCTTCGCTGAAACAGCAGGGACGGCTGCGGCTGAGAGCGGCACAGTGGGAGCTGTAGGCGGAACTGCTGCCACTGCGGCGACTCCCAGCACCTTGGCGCTCGCCGTGGGCGGTGCAGTTGGCGGCGCAGCCGGCTCCATTGCCGGCCAGGCCGTGGGGAACGTACTGGGGGTGCAACACGGCTTCGATTGGCAGCAGGTGGGCTTAGCCGCCATCGGCGGCGCGGTCGGCGGAGCGATGAACGGGTTGAAAGTGCTGCCCGAATCTCCGGCGCTTCGAGCAGCCCTGGGCAACACGCTGACCCAAGGGCTCGCTGTGGCCACCGGGCTGCAAAAGCACTTCGACTGGCGCTCGGTGGCAGCGTCCGCCATCTCCGCACCGATTGGGAAGGCGCTCGCAGAAGGCCTCACCCCGCAGATTCAAGAATTGGTGGGCTCGCGCTTCGGCACGGAGGTAGGCCAGAACTTCGTGCGCGGCTTCGTAACCCAGGCCGTACGCGTAGCGGTGTACGGCAAAGGGAAGTTGGACTTTGCGCAGATCGCCGCTGATGCGTTTGGCAATGCAATTGGCGAGAGCTTGGCAAGCCAGACCAGCGACTACAGCCGCTGGGGCACGGACACCACCGAGATTGATAGGCTGAAGGCGCGGTATCCGGCGCCTGCGGTTGGTGGTGCCGGTGATGCTGGCGACCTGAGCGGAGCGTCATCGGTCGGCGAAACCACGCGAACCGTTTGGGATGACGCAGGCCGCGCGACGACCACGACAGGGCAGTCGAGCATAGAGGGGAGAGACGTCCTCCCGCAGGTCGTGGTGACGGGCAAGCGGTCCTCGGCAGCGGTGGACGATAGTCCTGTGCTTAGCGAGTTCCTCACCAGCCTGCGAATTGACACGAGGGTGCGCGCCTTCGCGCCGCGCGGCCTGACCAAGCGTGACGGCAGCCCGGTCACCTACTCGTTCAACCTGCAGACCAAGGATGTGTACTGGAACCTTGGTGAAGGGGACACCCTCAGGACGGTGCAAGCGCCGTACCGAGTGCCCACCTTCGACGAACTGAAGAGGGTGCCAGGCAACCCCTTCGCGGGCGTGGATGAGGCCGTCACCGACTTCATGAAGCTGGGCGTTGGTGGCGGGCTGACCTTGGCCAGCGGCGGCCTCTTCCTGCGCGGCGCCATGGCGGTGAATGCCGAGGTGGGTGCGTGGGGAGGATGGCTTGGCGGAGGAGTCCGAGGCGCCGTTATGGGGAACGCCGCGACCCTCGCTGAACTGTCGTTGGTTGGGACTGAAGCGACGCTCGGCGTCGTGACCAACACCGTGGCGCCGAGCGTTGTGCTTGCGGGTGCGGCCGTCAAGTCCACAGGCATGTTCCTTGAAGGTCTTGAGAACGAGTCGGCTACGTTGCGACCGCTCTTCGGCTCTTCGGCGCGACAAACTGGAGCGGCCGGAAGGGTGTATGGTCCAGATGATTGGGTTGCTGCCGAGCGTATCTATAACGACATTCGCGCAGATGCGACCGATGTTGGCCGGATTGCGGAAAACACTGGCATCAAGCCTGAGAATATTCAGAAGGTTAAAGACCATGTCTTTTTCCAAGAGCATCTCCTTGACAGGTACAGAGACTTGGGCGTCCCGTCCGAATGGGCACGTTTCGATGCCTCGCCTGAAATGGCAGATTCCTGGTTAAGGCTTACGGCTGGGACGCATACGGATATTGATATGGCGCTTTTGAGGCACGAGACAGCCGAAGCTTGGTATATGCGCAAGAACGGCCCGAGCTATCTCGACGCGCATACTGCGGCGGAGCGTCGCTATCCTTCGCCCTACTGAGTGAGACAAGTATGCAATTTGTGAATAACGCGCCGATTTATAAGTTAGTTCGAATTACTGGCCCACAGCACAACCTCCTTGTGCTGAAATTTTCAGAGGATGCAGTCGAATCTCCAGTGCGCGTTGAGACATTGGATGCGGAGAAGGCTTGCGCAAATCCAATTGATGCACAGGATGTTTTGGCCAATGCACTGAGGGCGCTCAAGGATATCGAGGCGGAATCAGGTAAGCGATATTTCCTTGAAGCCGTTCAATATTTGGCGAGTGATAGTCGCCCTGTTGATGTGTACTATGAAATGACAAAGGAAATTATTCGAAGAATCGAACTGCAATCAAGTTGAGATTGGCAATGCCATCGGTGAGAGCTTGGCGCGTCACGAGCCCGATCAGAGTGCGGCGGAAACCGCTCGCCTCGCTCGGTATGAGAAGGCCGCCCAAGAGCAAGAAGTTGCGAACTTGCCGTCGGTGAACTTCGAAACGCGACCCGCATTGCCGGAAATAAATGAGCAGCCGCTTCCGGGCATCGGAGAAGTCCCGAGATTGAAAGCTTCGCAGCGGTACAGACCTCAGGCAGCAGGGGATGGGGCTGCGCAGGCAGGCGTTCCCTCCAATGGCGATGTGGTGGACGCACTGTTGAACATCGCGAATGCAGACATTCTTAAGCAGCCGGTGGACCCCCGCCTGCAGCAGGCATACGACCGCGCCGCAAAAGGCCAGTCAGGCATGACGACCGGTCCAAACGTGATGAGCAATGGGCAGCTCATGGCGTACATGCGCGCAAATCCTGGAAACGACAACGTCTTCCAGGCGGGCATGAAAGAGTCGAGTTTCTTTGGCGACACCCCCGGTGACGCATTGGTAAACATGATCGTCGACGCTGCTGGTGACGGTTGGGCCGGCTTAACTGGATACAATTTCGCGCGCAATCAGTACTATTTGCCCGACGAGCAATATGGAGCTCGCTGGCGGTTTTCTACCTTGGTTGTTGGCTCGGTGATGGGGCCGGGGCTAGTTGTTGAAAGCGGCGCTGCAGCGGAAATTAGCAATGCTGCGAATACGTCGTTTGGCGCCGGAAACCGTGCGCTTGGAGCTGAAGTTTCCACGATTTCAAGAAACGGTAGCCGAGTCGTCATCGACCAAAGCTACGTCTCGGAAATCGGGAATGTGGCCTGCGGTCCGACGTCTTGCGCAATGATCATGAATGACCGGGGTCAATTCGTGAACATCAGTCATCTTGCACAAGACGCTGGGTTGGTGCCGGGCATCGGTACTGATGTACTGGGTTTGTCCGAGGCGTTGCGACAAAATGGTGTAAGTGCTGCACGCGCTACCTTTGGAACTACGATTGATGATCTTGCAGCATCAACTGCAAACGGCAACGCTGCGATCGCGCATGTGAACCTTACCGCTGGAGGTAAGGAGGTCGGTCACTTTGTCGTCGTAGATGGCGTAACAACGAGGGCCGGGCGAACCGTGGTGGCGATTAGAGATCCCTCGGACGGGCAATTCTTTGTACCTGCCGATCAATTTAAGACCAAGTTCTCTGGTCAGGCTGTGCTAACTAACGGGCCTCACTGATATGCCGATGCAACTTAATGAATTTTTTGCATCCCCTGCGATTGTCGGTTCGACCGACATTTCGCTGGAGGGAGTGTTTGTCGTTGCCCACGGACGGGCCTATCTCGTTCCGTCCATGGAGGCGAAGGATGACCTGTCGCGGTCCGTCGTCATGGACTATGAACTGCTCAAACCGCTACTCTTCTCAAAGGTGCCTGCGTTCGGCGGGGGACCGTATTTGTATTGTGATCAGGCTGTCGTGGAAGGCACCTTGTCGCTGAGTGAAGAGGGCGCTGAAGCGCAATTCGTTTTTCGAGACGTCTTGTCGTTCTCTCTGACTAGGCGAGGTCACGCGTTTCAGGTGGTTCCATAAGGGGGTCATGCTGGGATACCGTCTTCATCACTTTGAAGGCTATGGGGGAGTGGAATTTGCTGACCCGCCTGATGCTGGCGTTCTTTGCGCCAAGGCGGTCATAAGCGGCCAGCCTTCCCAAGGCGGGGGCTAGCGGTCACGGCGCGCTGTCCGCCGCGGGCTTCAAGCGCGCAGGTCGGGACACGGATGTTTTCCGGCGACGTATACAAGTTTGGACTCCTTGCTGCTGCGCTGACGCGTGACCTCTAGGCATGCGCTGCGACGTGCGATGACATATCGACCAATCAGGCGCAGGTTGTTAGAGCCGGTTTCGTCGTCGTGCCCTGAGTGCGTCTCTTCACTCAAAGGCGTCGACCGGGCGAAGCAACGCCGCAATCCGAGTGGCTGCGTCCCGGTCAGTGGTCGTATTGATCACCGGCTTGAGGAACTGCAGGAGCTTCAGCAGTATTTCCAGCGCGTTCTCCACTTCTTGAACCTCCAACGCCTTGGCTTCGAGCGTCTCGACGCTGATAACAGCGTGCCCGCGTAGTGACATCGGCGTTTCCATGAACTTGGATAGCCAAGCCAACAGAAGCCACGGTCGCTGGTCTTGCCCTGGCCAGCGTGCGGCCAATCGAGCGGAGGGACGAACGCGGGTCGAGGCTGAATCAGCGTCTTCAGACGGGCTCACGCCCTCGACGCAAAGCTTCAGGCGAGAGCTATTCAGCGACGGGCTGGCTTGCACTACGAGCTCTGTCGATTCCAGCAGTTCGGGTCGCAAATCCGGCGTGAAAAGCGGGAGCACCTTGTTCCCTATCCCCAGCAACTGCACGATCTCTGGGATGCGCGCGCCGCGCGGCCGTGCCGGCGCTTTGTAGCCGGATTGCACGCGTACGTGTTCGACCTCGCCGGCTGCGTCGCTTTCCTCATTGACGATCTCCGCCACGAGGTTCCAGATGCCGTTAGACCGCTCCAGCGCGGCCTCGATGCTTCCAGCAAGGCGATTCATTTCCTCTTGAATGCAGGCATTTGGACTCTTGTTCTTGCTGGCCCTGAACTGCAGTGGCAACTGCCCGGAGTAGAACAACAGCAGGTCCAGAACGATGCGGTCGACCTGTGCCCTCACGCGGGGCTCGACCCAAACCTTCAGGCCCTTCAGCGTCACGGGCAGGCGAACCGTCATCACGTAGGTCAAGACGGCGGCGCAGCGCTTCGCCAATAGGTCTGGATGCTCGCCATCTGGCCTCAAGGCCGTTTCGTCGAAAGAGAAGTCCTCCGGTGAGCCGCACAATTGTTCAAGATCGACCGTAATCACTCGAACGAAGTGCTTCATTGCTGCACCTCCGCTGTCGAAATCACCGCAAGCCAGGCTTCGGCCGCGGCGAGCAATGCAAAGAGCCCCTTTGGCGAAATCGCCGCGTCAACGGCGCCCGGGCTGTCTGCGTCCACGCTGCACACGTGCAGACGGATCCGTGGCAGGCCGCGCCTGACGTCCTTCTCGAACCGCAGATGCCAACCCAGACTGCGTACTTCTGGACACACAGCTGACGCTGGACAGCGATGCGTGATCAGGATCCTGTTTCGTGGAATACCAGTTGAGCGGAGCATGGTGGTTAGCGCCACCGCATGATGGATTTCATCCAAATCGATGCAGAAGCCTCTGACCAGGCTTTTCCATTGGGCAACGGCGGTTGTCAGCAGGTTGCGCGACTTTGCAGATAGCAGCGCGCCTTCCATCCATTGCCGAACAGGCTGGTACTTTTGCTGTCCTGATGCTGTGATCAAGGGCTTCAGATCGATCAACGTCAGGATGTGTGAAGTCAGATCGCCGCCACCAATGAAGCCGCGATCCGCCTCCGGTCTGATGGTGTTCAAGGCGCAAGCGGCGACCTGCGCAATCGTCTGGACGTTTCTCATCGAGACGGCCGTGCGGGTGGCAATCGCCGCTACCGAGAATCGCTGGGAGAGATCGATGAGGACGCTCCAGACGTCCGTGAAGCGCAGAGGGCGCACGGGTGCTGGTTGGTACGGCCGCAGCGCCCAGTTGCCGTCGCGGTCTAGCGCGATGCCGGCCTCAACCGAAGGCACCCACTGCGGCAGAGTCGCTGTCGTGGCATCCGCGCCTGCCCCCCAAGCCTGCAATGCCAGCTGGTACAGAGGCAATTCGTAAAGGTTGAGGTAGGTCTCGCGCAGCGATTGCGTGAGCCCTTGCCCTGCGCCGGCGGATATCTGGTCAATGGGGTTGAAGTCAACATACGTCGAGCTCGGCAGGCAAGCCAGTTGACCTTCCTCCGAACCCCGTCGGTGGCGCACACCATGGCTTGTCGCATCCGATGCGCCGCTGCCGACCTTCAGCGCTTCCTCGACGAGTGCGTAGGTGGCGCCGTGCTCGTAGCGTTCGCGACGCGCACGAGGTGCACCAAACAGAAAGTCCTCTGGCTCGCCGCCCTCCAGCTTGCGTCGGGCAATCCACACATGAAGACGCTTGATCAAATCCGGCGACTTCAAGTCAACTGCACGCCGAACCGCATCGGCCTTCATGCGCCCGTCTCGAATGCGCGGGTAGAGGTATAGGGTGAGGCCTCGTTCCGTGGACTCGAAGTCGCCCAGCCGGATGCCGAGCACCTCCTCGATGCGAGCCATGAACTCATCAAGGAGCAGCAGCGCGAGGATAGCCTGGCAGGCGAGGCGGTCGCCCGCTGAAGCTGCGGTGTCCAGCCATTGCACTGCGCGCGCAATGTCCTCCTGAAATACCGCTTCGGCCCGAGGCGGCCTCATGGCACCGCTGCCACCGAGCTTGGTGGGCAACGGTGAAACGCCCAACCACGCCAAGTAGTCGTGGAACGCGGCCAGGGTCGCCGCGACCTTGTTCCGTTGTCTTTCGCCGAGGGTCTCGTCTTCAAGGACCGACCGATAGATCGCATGGCATTCGGCGCCGTCAAGGGCCCGGAGGTCGACTGCCACCAGCGCTTTGAACAAGCGAACCAGGGTTTGCGACAGATAGCCCAACAAGGAGGACAGCGCCAGCTCGCCCCGCACCCCACCGTTGATAACCAGGTCGATGACAAAGCCCACGATGAGGACCTGCACGCGGCCGGCTTCCCGCGCCTCCAGCAGCAACTCATGCAGGTCCTTCAGCACGGCGTCTTTGAAGTGCTGCTTGGACTTATGCCGGAGCCAGACGTCGCGAACGATGTAGACCGATCTGACGACGACGTCCGCGTCGCTCGACTGCCTGTTCGTCTGGAAGAAGGCCGTTTGGGCGGGCGTGATCTCGACGTGGGCGGATGGATCCCGCAGATACAACGGTAGCCCGGTGACGCATCGTGCCCAGGTGCTCCGGCTCCAGGGCTGAAGGATGCTCACGCCGGCGCAGTGACTCCACAGCAGCGTGGACAGCGAGTCCGACCACCAGGCCGATGCGCAGGCGCAGAAGCGATGCCAGACCTTCTGAGAGTCCGCCTCCTGCATGGCGCGCTGGAGATGCTCACGCGCCAGCCGGTGGTCCTTGCCGGTGATGACGTACGGCCTGTCCAGGCGGGCGAGCAAATCCGAGCTCACCGGATCCAGGAATCTGCGGTCGCGCCAGCCGTGCGCCACGCTCCACTCGAGCGCCAGATGGTCGCCGACGCGATACACCGTGTGCATGGCCGCTGCCGCAGCGTTGAGGCTGGCCGGTGTGAGAACGGCGTTGCGCATGGGCAGCAGCAAGATAAGCGCCGCGCCGATCGGAATCTCGCGCAAGTCCCCGAGACGCTGCACGATCTGCTCGAACTCCTCCGCCCGATGCGATGTCGCAGCCGTCGGCTGAAACACGAACTTGCCTGATACATCGACACCAAAGACATGCCCTGACGGCAGCGGGCGGGGCTCTGGAATGAGGTCGTCCCTACGGCTCATGCGGACCTCCCATCCATCCGCAGAATGGCCGGGACGTCCAGTTGCAGTTCGCCGATGACGGCGTTCAAGACACGAACGAGCTCTGAGCGCACGCGGCTACTGGGGACGGGGTCCACATTGGAGAGGTGCTCCCATGCATGCAGGCGATGTCGCAGCAGATAGTCCAGGTGGCGTTGACCAAGGCCGCGGTCGTGGCAGGCCTTTGGCCAGAAGTGCCGTCCAAAGTTTTCAACCAATCGCAGGCTTGTCGGCAGCAATCGAAGCCAGGCGTCGTCACCCACGTCGTGGCGATCGCCGTGGATGTCCACATTGAAGAGCAGCGCATGCTCACGCAGCTCCAAGGCTTGAGCGGCGTGCACGGCGATGCGCTCGCCAGCGACATCGCCGATCAGCAATTCGTCGCGTTGCGCCGAACCCAGGTAGGCGCACCAGGCCTGGACCACCTGCATCAGCAAGTCAGGCTTGCCCGCAGCAGGCCCACCACCCAAGGGGTGAACCTTCTTGTCGTTGATGTGCGGTGCCCTGTGCTGGGAGATCAGTTCGAGGCCATCGATGACGTAGCAGTCAGCGTCGCGAAGGCAAAGGCAGAACTCGGCGGTCGCGGCAATGAATGCCACGATGGCCCGGTGTCGCACCACCCAGCTTTGAAGTGTTGGAGCGGCACAGTGAGCTTTGTCCGCCCACTCCACTGACTCGGCCAACGACTTGAAGACGTTGCGGATCGCCGAGGGGGTAGCGACAACGCGCGCACCTACGAGTTGCTCCTGCACCGGCAGTCGCTCGTCGCCAAAGAGCCAACCGAGGTGGCGGTAGTTGTGTTCGCAGGCCGTCACGATCTGCGCCCCGGTCACGGCTCCGTAGAACACGCGCCCCGGCGACACAAGCCCTGTCTGGCAAAGCGCCAGGGCAGCGTGCATCCGCGGTGTTCCGCTCTTCAAGGCCAGTGCGGGAAGGCTCTGGCGCAGCCGGTGCACAGTCGGGCGATAGGCCGAGCTGGAGCCGAGGATGTCGGCTTTGGGGTGGTGTGTTGTATTGCCCAGCAGTTGACCGACGCAGGTCACCGCCGCGGTGCCGAGGGCTGCCTTCTGCCTCCCGAGGACAGCCGCCATCCACGGCGGCACTGGAATCAAGTAGAAGGATGTCGTTGGCTCGTACAGGTGCTCGGTGCCGACAGCCGGTTTCGCGCCCGTGCCGATTAACCATGACAAGTCGACTCGGAAGGCCTTCTTCTCCAAAGACAGGCTCAGCAGCGCTCGGGTGTCGACCTCCGTCGGCGCCATCACCGGAATCTCCGCCACGAGGTCCGGCGTAACGAATGAAAGGGACTTCCCCGTCCCGAACTAGCCGCGTTGCGGCAAACGGCAACCAAGTGCCACGATGGGAAGTACGGTTTCTCATCAACTCATTC